>LNAP01000458.1_pt1 | contig 45617 bp, 43 predicted proteins | sample 602601 | NCBI WGS metagenome assembly LNAP01 (sample SAMN02440304, study PRJNA202911) | soil metagenome | biome: Subtropical and temperate rainforests or woodlands; isolation source: soil samples (1 kg each in a 20% v/v slurry with milli Q water) were... ...
TCTACGCGCTCGACCTCGCCAATGAGGGCCGCATCTTGTGGAAGTATGAGCCGAAACAGGACCGCGACGTCGCGAGTATCATGTGCTGCGACCTCGTCAATCGCGGGCTCGCCTATGCGCAGGGCATGGTGTTCCTGAACCAGGCCGACACCACCATCGTCGCGCTGGACGCGAAGACCGGCGCGCTGCGCTGGCAGGTGAAGAATGGCGATCCGAAGAAGGGCGAGTCCAACACCGCCACCGTGATGCCGGTGAAGGACAAGCTCATCGTCGGCATCGCCGGCGCTGAGTTCGGCGCGCGCGGGCACATCACCGCATATAACCTTAAAGACGGCACGCTGGCCTGGCGGGCCTATTCCACCGGCCCGGATGCCGACATGCTGATAGACCCTTCGACGACCACCGAGCTGGGCAGGCCGGTCGGCGCGGATTCCTCGCTGAAGAGCTGGGAGGGCGACCAGTGGAAGATCGGCGGCGGCGCGACCTGGGGCTGGTTCGCTTATGACCCCAAGCTGAACCTGATTTATTACGGCAGCGCCAACCCCTCGACCTGGAACCCCTCGCAGCGTCCCGGCGACAATAAATGGTCGAACACCATCCTCGCCCGCGACGCCGATACCGGGCTGGCGCGCTGGGTCTACCAGATGACGCCGCACGACCAGTGGGACTATGACGGCGTCAACGAGATGATCCTGACGGATCAGACCGTGGACGGTCGATTGAGGCCGCTGCTCACCCATTTCGACCGCAACGGCTTCGCCTACACGCTGGACCGCGCCAGCGGTGAATTGCTGGTGGCTCAGAAGTTCGACGCAAGCGTGAACTGGGCGAGCGGCATCGATCTCGACAAGGCCAGCCCGACCTATGGCCGGCCAATCCTCGATCCTAAATACGGCACCGAAGCCGAGGGCGAGGACGTCACCTATTCCGGCATCTGCCCCGCCGCCATCGGCGCCAAGAACCAGCAGCCGGCGGCCTTCTCGCCGGTGACGACACTGTTTTACGTGCCGACCAGCTCGCTTTGCATGGATTACGAGCCGTTCCACGTCGACTACGCCGCCGGACAGCCCTATGTCGGGGCCACGCTTACCATGTATCCCGTCCCCGACGGTGACGGGCGCACCGGCAATTTCATCGCCTGGGACAATGTGAAGGGGCGGATCGTCTGGTCCATTCCCGAGCGCTTCTCGGTATGGTCCGGCGCGCTGGCGACCGCCGGCGGCGTAGTGTTCTACGGCACGCTGGAAGGCTATCTGAAAGCAGTCGATGCCGTGACCGGCAAGGAACTCTACCGCTTCAAGACGCCGTCCGGCATCGTCGGCAATGTCATGACCTATGAGCATGGCGGCCGGCAGTACATCGCCATATTGTCCGGCATTGGTGGCTGGGCCGGCATTGGCTTGGCGGCCGGGCTTTCTGATCCCAGTGCCGGGTCGGGAGCCAAGGATGCCTATGCCGCCCTGAGCCAGTATACCGCGCTGGGCGGGCAGCTCACCGTCTTCGCGCTGCCTGACGGGCGTTAGATCAAGAGACGGCTCGTCTCGATTTCCGATTTGCAGTCGAACTTATTATTTCAACGCGATTCTATAGACATAAATGCCGCAATAAACTGGGCGTTCTCGGCCTCGGTTCCGATGGATACTCTGATCCAGTTATCATAACCGTTCTCGCGCCAGGGCTTGACGATAACGCCTTCCGCAAGCAGATGTCTCGCCACCTTATCGGCGTTGTCTCTCACGTTCACGAAGACGAAGTTGGCTTGCGAGGGTGCGAAGACGACGCTGCTCTCCTCAAGACGAGCACACATACGCCTGAGCTCTTGCTTTAGCTGGACGACGCATCCCAGCATCCAGTCCTGATCGGCAAGGGCGGCCGTGGCGGCTTTCTGTGCCGCTGCGTTGACATGAAAGGGTGTCGTGGCCGCACTGAGCAGCTTCGGAATGCGCACATGGGTGCATAATCCATAGCCGACGCGCAGTCCGGCCAGACCATAGGCCTTGGAGAAGGTGCGCAGCACGACACCGTGGCGGCCACTGTCCAGCAGCAGTCGCAGGCCCTGCTGGCAGTCTTCGTCGGCAAACTCGAAATAGGCCTCGTCAATGACGAACAGGGTCTCATCCGGACAGGCACCCAGTAGACGCCGCATGCCGTCGGCGTCGACGGCGCAGCCGGCCGGATTTGAGGGCGTCGGCAGGAAGAAGATCGCCGGTTTGCGGGAGAGCGCCGCTATGAGTGCGTCAATGTCGGACCTCATATCGGCGGTAAGCGGCACCTTGCGGACCAGAGCGCCCATCGCAAGAGGTTCGATCTCGTGCAGGCCGAAGCTCGGTGTGACGGTCAGCACCTCCTGGCCAGGACGCAGGAAAGCCCGCGCGATGGCGCCGATCAGTTCTTCCGAGCCGTTGCCAACCACAATCAGCTCGGCCGTCACCCCCGTGTGGGCCGCAAGCGCTGCGCGAAGGGTCGAGGCGGTGGAATCGCTGTAGCGCGACAGCTCGGGAAGACCTTCAACGAGCGCCTGTGCCACCATGGGCGAGAAGCCGAACGGGTTCTCGTTGCTCGCCAGCGCCGCGATCGGACCGACGGGGTGGAAGTGTCGCGCTTGCGCCGCGCTCATGCCGGCGTTGTAGGCCGGCAGCGCGGCGATGTAGGCGTTGGCCACCGGGCCGTTGGAACCCTGCTCGTTCGGCATCACCGCGCGCCCTCACTCGTCAGCTGGTCCGCAACGCTTGGCGCCGCGACCTTGCCGCTGGAAAGAAGCGTCTCGATCGCCGCCTCGTCGAAATGCAGTGCCCGAAGAACATCCCTGGAATGTTCGCCCACCGTTGGGGGAGGCGTCGTGCCGGTCAGGCGCTGGCCGTCGAGAATAAGCGGCAGGGCGGGCAGCTTGGACGCGATGCCGCTCTGTAGCTGCATCGGAATCATGGCCCCGGACTCGTTGAGATGGACGTCATCGAGCAGGTCGATCGGCGTGCGAAGAGGCGCGAAGGGCAGCCCGATACGCTCGACGGTGGCGGCGACGTCCGCGGCGTCGCGGGACAGAAAGGCCTCGCGGATTGCCGGCAGAATGCGCGAGCGCGCCTTCTGGCGGAGATGGTTGGTGGCGAAGTCAGGGTCGGACAGCCAGGCCTCGAAGCCGAAGGCCTGACAGAAGGCACGCCACTGCTCATCGCCGACAATGCCGACGAACAGCTTGGATCCATCCGCCAGATCGAAGAGATCGTAAGCCGGCCAGGGGCGCTCGGTGATCGCAAACGGAGTTGCAGGCTCGCCGGTGATCACCTCGGCCAGCATGGCCGGCGCCATCAGAAAGGCGGTGTTCTCGAACAGCGAGGACTGCACCTGTTGGCCCTTGCCCGTCAGGCGGCGTTCGAGGAGCGCATTCTGAATGCCGATAACCCCGAACATCGCTCCCATGATGTCGTTGACCGACGCCCCGGTGCGCAGCGGCCGGCCGGGCAGCCCTGTCATGTAGGCGAGGCCGCCCATCATCTGCACGACTTCATCGAGCGCGGTGCGGTGCTCGTAGGGGCCCGGCAGGAATCCCTTCAGCGAGCAGTAGATCAGCCCCGGGTTGAGGTCGCGCAGATCGTCGTAGCCGAGGCCGAGATCGGCCATCATCCCTGGACGGAAATTCTCGATCACGACGTCGCAGTCGCTGACGAGCTTGCGCACAATGTCCATTCCCTCCTCGGATTTCATGTCGAGGGCGATGGAACGCTTGTTGCGGCTGAACGCGTCGAAGAAGCCCGCAGCGAGTCCGGACAGATAGCGCGTGCGGTCGCCCTTTACCGGCTCGACCTTCACGACGTCGGCGCCGAGATCGGCGAGGATCAGACCGGTGCACGGCCCCATGATCATCTGGGAGAATTCGACGACCTTCAGTCCCTTGAGGGCTCCCGCGGTCATAGGTGCGCTCCATAGCTCTTGGGCGGGCCGGACTTGAACAGGTGACTGGCCAGCTCTTCGTCTGGAAGGCTGGCATGCAGCAGCGCGGTGACCACGAGCAGCGCGTCGAGGTCGATGCCTGTGGAGACGCCGGAGCGCTCCATCAGATAGACGAGGTCTTCCGTGGAGATGTTGCCGGAGGCGCCCGCAGCGAATGGACAGCCGCCCAATCCGCCAAGGGATGCATCGAAAAGCGTGATGCCCTCTTCCATGGCCGCGAAGGCGCAGGCCATGCCGGTCCCGGTGGTGTCGTGCAGGTGCAGGCGGAGCGGGATGTCGGCCCCCACCGCCGCGCGCACGGCCGCGATGACCTGCCGCACGCGCAACGGATCAGCGTAGCCGACCGTATCGGAAAGGCAGATCTCGTCGGCACCGGCCGCGCGCGCCTCGACGGCAAGGCGCGCGACCGCGTCGACAGCTATTTCGCCTTCGATCGAGCAGCCGAACACTGTGGCCAGCGCCAGGACGAGCCGTACCGGCTGTCCGTCGCGACCGTCGAGAAAGGCCCGAACCTCGCGGGCCGCGGCAACCTGCTCTGCGGTGGTGCGATTTACATTCGCCCGGTTGTGGCTGTCGCTGACCGAGATCACGAAGCTGATCGCATCCACGCCGGCCGCTGCGGCGCGCTCGGCGCCCTTCGGGTTTGGCGCGAAGGCCGACAGGTCGAGGTCGGCGTAGCGGCGGGCATGGGCGACGATGTCGGACGCATCCGCGAACTGCGGAAACCGCGCCGGCGGCACGAAGCTGGTGATGTCCAGATGACGCAGCCCGGCGCCGTAGAGGCCGTCGACGATGCGCTTCTTGTCCTCCGTCGGGAGGACCGAGCGGACGAGTTGCAACCCATCGCGAAGGATGACGTCGCTGATCTGCACTTGCGGGTAAGGCATGAGATTAGGCCACTCTAGAAGTCGTTGCGCTCGTGATAGGTCTGCAGGAATTGCCGCAGCCTCGGCTCGCCGCTCTTGCGCAGGATGTCGGGTGGGCCGCACTGGACGATGCGGCCTTTGTCGAGAAAGGCGATCTTGTCGGCAGCGCCCGCCGCGAACCCCATCTCATGGGTGACGACCACCATCGTCATGCCCTCATTGGCGAGGGTCCGCATGACCTGGAGGACCTCGCCGACCAGTTCGGGATCGAGCGCGGAGGTCGGCTCGTCGAACAGCATGAGATGCGGCTCCATCGCCAGCGCGCGGGCGATGGCGACACGCTGCTGCTGACCGCCGGACAGGTTCGCCGGATAGGCGTCCGCCTTCGCGGCCAGCCCGACCTTTTCCAGCACCGCGAGCGCCCGTTCGCGCGCCTGCGCCATGGAAAATCCGCGCACCCGAATCAGCGGGTCGGCGACATTGCCGATGGCGGTCATGTGCGGCCAGAGATTGAACTGCTGGAACACCATGCCGATCTTACGCCGCTGCTGCCTCAGCTTGGCGCCCGACGCCAGTCGCCGCTGGCCACCGCGCTCCTCATAGCCGACGAGTTCGCCTTCCACGCGAATATCTCCAGCTTCATAGTGCTCCAGGAAGTTTATGCAGCGCAGCAGGGTGCTCTTGCCCGATCCGCTCGGCCCGATCAGGCACAGCACTTTGGAGGTCTCCGCCGTAAGCGAGACGTCGCTTAGGACCTCCACGGCGCCGAAGCGCTTGTGGAGATTGCGTATCTCAACCATGTGCTGGGTCATTGGGATCTCGCCGCACTGATGTGGAAAGTGACACGCCGCTCGAACACCGCGCCGAGCGTGCTGATGACGCTCACGAGCGCCCAGTAGCCGATGGCCAGGGCGAACAGGGATTCGAACGACGCGAACGTTTCGATGCCCATCTTCTGGACCTCGTAGGTGAGGTCCGGGACGGAGATGATCGACAGGATCGAGGTCTCCTTGCTGAGCACGACCAGCGCATTCACCATCGACGGCGTGACCGCGACGAGGGCCTCGGGAAGCTGGACACGCAGGAATGTGGTCACGGGTGACATGCCCAGACTCACCGCCGCCTCGACATGGCCGCGCGGCACGGCGTTGAAGCCGACCCGGTAAATCTCGGCGAAATAGGCGCTCGCATGAATGGTGAGCGCGAGGATCCCGGCCGGCAGCGGCTCGAGCAGGAGGCCGAAGGCAGGCCCACCGCCATAGATCAGGAAGGCGATCAGCAACAGCGGGGTGCCGCGAATAGCCTCGATGTAGAGCACGGCGGGGATGCGCAGCCATGGCACGGGCGACATCCGCAGCAGGGCAATCGGCAGGCCGAGCGCCATCGCGCCGAGCGCCCCGGCCAGCCAGCAGAACACAGTATAGCCGAACCCGCTGGCAAGCAGGCCGAGATAAGGAACGATAACGGAAAGATCCATGGCTCAGCGCCTCGCCCAATGGCGCTCGAGCAGCCGCCCGACCGTAAGAAGTATCTGGCTCATGACGATGTAGATGCCGGCGGCTAGGAGATAGATTTCCACCGGGCGGAACGTGGTCGCCACGATGTTCTGGCTGACGCGGGTAAGCTCGGCGATGCCGACCACCGAGATCAGCGACGATGACTTCAACAGCAGCGTCAATTCATTGAAAAGCGCCGGGATGGAGAGCCGGATTATCTGCGGCAGCAGAATGTATTGCCACTTCTCGCGCGGGCCGTAGCCAAGGGTCGCGGCCGCTTCGCTTTGCCCGGGGGGAATGGAATGCAGCGTGCCGCGCAGAATTTCCGAGACATAGGCCGCCGTGATCAGGCCGAGCGCGGTGACGGCGGCGGCGGTTGCCGAGATGTCGAACTTTATCCAGGGCAGGAAATTGAACAGCACCAGGAGCTGCACCAGCAGCGGCACGCCCCGGAAATAGCTGACGTAAATCTTCGCGACGATACTGCCTGCCGTGCCCAGCGTCCCGGTAATGAGAACCAGGATTCCGATCGGGACGCCGACCAGCACGCCCAGAAGCGAGACGTAGACCGTCATGAGCGCCCCTTCGAAAAGAAGGGGCGCCGAACTGATAATGGCTGACATGAAGGCGGCCCGATCCGATCCCTGGCTCAGATCTGCGGCGGCGGCAGAACCGCGGGAAGCGCGTAGGAGGCGCCGAACCACTTCTCCTGAATCTTGGCGAGGCGGCCGTCGGCGATGATGGCGGCCAGCGCCTTGTTGACCTCTTCGATCAGGCGCTTGCTGTCGTCATCCTTGCGCCCGATCCAGCAGTAATAGGTCGGAACCCCGAAGTTGGGCTGAACCACCTCGAACGTATCGGGGCGCTGCTTGGCGGCGTAGGACACGTTGGCGTGCGAACTGGCCGCCGCATCGATCCGACCAATGGCGAGATCGGCGTAGAGCTGGTTGTTGTCGGTGTATTCGCGGACCGTGACGGGGGTCGTCTCGTTGAAGAGCTGGACCTGCTTCAGGATTGCACTGGCCTTCACGACACCGACGGTCTTGCCCTTCAGGTCTTCAGGCTTCGTGATGGCGGCATCGCCCTTGCGCTTCATGAAGGCGCTGCCGGAAAACGCGAACGGGTTGGTGAATGCGTAGCGCTCGAGGCGCGCCTTGGTGGCATTGATCGGGGCCGAGACGAAATCGTACTTGCCGGATTCGAGACCGGGCAGCACGCTGGTCCAGGGAAGGTCGACATAGACCATCTCGACTTTCAGCTCCTTGCCGATCTCGTCGAGAATGTCCTTGTTCACGCCGGCATACTTGCCATCGACCAGCATGTCGAACGGCGCAAACTGCATCTCCGTGACCGCGGTGAGCTTTCCGGAGCTCTTGACCTTGTCCCAGGCGTCCGCCGATGCCGGACCTGCCGCAAAGAACGCCGAGGCGACAATCGCCGACGCCGCCAAGCGCTTTACCGATGTGCGCATATCGACCGCATATATCTTGAACATCGAAACGAGTCCTCTCCCGCGACTTCGCCGCGCCTCTGGATTTTTGTGGAGCGCCAGCTCCTGCCTAAAAACTTAGCGATACAATTTGTGTTGACGAAGTGGGCATTGGCTGCTTTCTCATTTAGCTCAGCTAAAGGAGTAACGCAGTGAAGGATCTGCCCCACCTTCGCGCCATGCTGGCTTTCGAACTGTTCGGGCGCACCGGTAGCATGACCGACGCCGCGGCCGCGCTCGGGGTCACGACAGGAGCGATCAGCCAGCATATCCGCAATCTTGAAGACGTGCTGGGTGTGAAGCTGGTGCACCGCCATGGCAATTCGGTGCGCCTTACCCTACTCGGTCACAGCTATCACGCGCAGCTCGCCACGGGCTTCGGCGCATTGCGCGGTGCACAGGATATCATTCGCGCGGCCAAGTCGAATGCGGTCCTTACCGTCAGCAGCCTTCGCTCGCTGGCCACAAAATGGCTTGGGCCCAGGGTCTTCGATTGGCAGGGACAGAACAAGGAGGCCAAGGTCCGACTGATCGGCGACGCCGCCGAACCTGACCTCGATCGCGAGGACATCGACTACCGGGTCACCTATGGCCCAAATGCCGCCCGGCATGCCCAGACGACTGTCCTGTTCACCGATTACGTCGTGCCGGTCTGCGCGCCTCAACTATTGCGCGACGGTGCCCCCCGCACCCCTGCTGAGTTGCTTCATCTCCTGCCATTGATCGGCATTGAATGGCCCAATCCCGCAGGCCAATCGCCGAACTGGACCCAATGGAGCCAGCATCTCGGGCTGGGGATGGGGGAAGTCGTGCCGCACATGACGTTCTCCTTCTCCAACGCAGCGCTCGATGCCACGCTGTACGGCAAGGGTTGCGCGCTGGGGCAATTCTCCATGGTAGCCGACGATATCGCGGCGGGACGGCTCATCGTGCCCTTCGACATTCGCATGCGCATGCCCGAGCCCTATTATCTGGCCTGGTCGGCCTCGGCGTTCGAGAAACCGCACAGCCGTACCTTTCACCGCTGGCTCACCGCCCTCGGCAAGGCGCAGGACGAGGTCTACGGCGCCGGGAAAATCTGAACGCTCCCACGGCCAAGTGTCCGGCATGAAATTCCTGATTTAGATTTACTAAACCAGACACCAGCTTTCATTGGATTGTCGGTCTGTGCGCCTATCCATATCGTCGGCCCCTGCAAGAAGTGCGCGGCAAGCACGCAGAGGGACTATCGATGGCCAGAACCGACAAGATCAAGCTCGGCACGTTCTGTTATACTTATGGTTTTCATGCCGCTGCTTGGCGCCATCCGGCCAGCGATGTACACGCGGCCAACGAATTCGATCATTTTCGCGACATAGCCAAGAAATCGGAAGCTGCGAAATTCGATTTCATGTTCCTGGCCGATTCCGCGGCCGCCGGGGTGGGCGACCCCGACGCCTTGGCGCGGAGCCCCACCAAGGCAAATCGTTTCGAGCCACTCTCGCTGATTTCCGCACTTGCGGTCGCGACAGAGCACCTCGGCTTGGTGGCCACGGTCTCGACCAGCTATTACGAGCCGTTCAACGTCGCGCGCATCTTCGCCTCCGTCGACCAGCTCAGCAAAGGGCGTGCCTGCTGGAACGTCGTAACGTCGGATCACGACGAGACAGGCTACAATTTTAACCGCGAGGGCCTCGACCCGCACGCTATTCGCTATGAGCGCGGCGCTGAGTTCGTCGACGTGGTTTTCGGCCTGTGGGACTCCTTCGAGCGCGATGCGCTGGTGCTCGATCGGACAAGCGGGGTGTATTACGACAAGGACAAGGTTCACACGCTGAACCACCACGGCAGCCATTTTCAGGTGCGCGGCCCGCTCAATATCGCCCCGTCTGCGCAGGGCCGACCCGTCATTGCGCAGGCCGGCGCCTCAGATACGGGCATGCAACTCGCCGCCCGCACCGCCGAGATCGTCTTCTCGCTCGCCTCCAATATCGACCGCAATCGTACGTTCTATCAAAACGTCAAAGGGCGGATGCCGGCCTTCGGCCGTAACCCTGACGATCTGAAGATCATGCCCGGCGTCGTCATAAATGTCGGCGAGACCCGCGCCGACGCGCAGGCAAAAGTCGATTTCCTGATCGACCAGTTGCACCCCGATGTCGGCCGATTGATGCTCGGCGAGTTCCTTGAAGCCGACCTCTCGGGTGTACCCCTCGACAAGCCCTTCCCGATGGAGCGACTGCCAGAATCCCCGAAAGGCTCCAAGGCGATGTTCGAGGAACTGGTCGATTTCGTGAAGCAGGGACGGACGGTCGGCGAACTGGTGCGGCACTATGCCGAGAAGCACACCGGCAACGGCATCACCGGCACGCCAACCGAGATCGCCGACTTCATGGAGGAATGGTTCGAGACCCGCGCCGCCGACGGCTTCATACTGATGTTCCCCACGCTGCCGGCGAGCCTCGACGACTTCGTGAAGCTGGTCCTCCCAGAATTGCGCCGCCGCGGCCTGTTCCGCGAGGACTATGAGGGTGCCACGCTGCGTGAAAACCTCGGCCTTTCCATGCCTGAGAACCGCTACGCTGCCGCTCGGCGTCGCCTCACCACGCCTTCCGCCTGATCGCCATGAACAGCTTTCCTGACCCCTCGCTGGAGCCTGTGGATTCAAGCCGGTTCCGGCAGGCCATGCGCCTGCTCGCGGGCCATGTCTGCGTCATAACGGTCGGCAATGGCGAGGACCGAACAGGTTTTACGGCAACGTCGGTCACCGCGCTGTCCGCCGACGGGCCGACCCTGCTGGTCTCGCTGAACAGATCGTCCTCGTCTTGGTCTGCCATCGAGGCCTCCCCCTGTTTCGGGGTGAACATCCTTACCGAAGGCCATCGGCATGTCGCGGAGGCGTTCTCCGGATTCGATGGGCGCAAGGGCGACGCGCGCTATGAAGGTGCGCTCTGGTCGCACCAGCCAAGCGGCGTCTGGCTGCTGGAGGATGCCATGGTGGCCTTCGACTGCGCGTTGGAGGAGGTCATCGAGCATCGCTCGCACGCCATTCTCATCGGCCTCGTACGAGCCGTGAAGGCCCGCGACGCGCAGGATCCCCTTGTGTACTGGCAAGGCGGATATCGCCGCTTGGCACGTTCTGCGCTATCACCATGAGTCAGAAGCAGACCTCGAAATTCATGCGGTCTGAGGGCTCATTCACCGCGTTTGGCTCGCCTTTACACCGCATCCGCACAACCGGACTGGAACATTTCGCCGCCGAGAATGGCGGGAAATGTACCGGCGGAGAGCCGAGAAACCGTGCTTTAATTCCCCACGCAGAGAACTAAGCGTCGCGTAAAGAGGCGTAATATCAAAGGCTTATGACGCAGTAGCCAGCCGGACCACTTCGTCTCAGTTCGCAGGCAAGTCATTGGCGGAGGGAGCGGGATTCGAACCCGCGATACGGTTGCCCGTATACACACTTTCCAGGCGTGCGCCTTCAACCACTCGGCCACCCCTCCCGCGGCGCGGGCCGTTTTAGGCCGACGCGTTCCTCTCCAGGGCGCAGGGCACTGGAAGTGCCAAGCGCTCGCCTGTCGAAGAGGCGCGGAATATAGCGAAGCGCGCCCCGCTGGCAAGCCGGCGCCAGCGCATTTCATCGCCGCCGCCGGGCTTTCTCAACATCATAGGCGCGCCGCCGGCCCGCAGCCCTTGGGAGCGCCCCGCAAAATCGGGCGGCAAGCCTGCCCGAAAGCCGTTTTCAGTTCAGTGGCGCGGTGGTGGCGCCGAGCGTGCACGAGGCGGCATCGGCCTTGGCACCCATGAGATGGACCTGATCCTGGCCATTGGCGCCGGCGACAATGTTGTAGAGCGTCGTGCTGGCCGAGCCGGCGGGCTTGCCGCCAGCGGTGAAGCTGCAGGTCACCTGTACGGAGCCGATCGCGGCGCTTCCGGTGTTGGTGACGGTGACGCCGACCACCGAGCCGACGGGATCGCTGAAGATATCGCCCTGCTGCAATTGCAGCGCCGGGTCGGCCGCCTGCGCGCTCCCCAGGACGGGTATCGCGACCAAGGCGAGCACGGCAAGTCCGATCGACTTCATGACAAATTCCATGGAATAGACCCGCTGATGGGCCGGGGATGACAATGACCGAACATCAATAGGATAGAGCCGTGCGGGCAGGCTAGGGCCGGCGGACACCAAATCAAATCGAAATGCGCGTGCTGCGCCGCACACGATTGTCATATGGGGCGCGTACCAGGCTGGAATGCACGGGCCATGCTCTCTATTGCCGGACATCGGCGGGCGTTTCCCCGGGTTGTTGCGGGACTATCTGGTAAGCTTTGGCAAGAGCCGGCGCGCGTGAATGTTACTGTTATAAAATGTATATATACATAGCATTACGATATTTCAGGCGAAACTAGACAATTATTGTTTCGCCGGTATATTTCGGCGCCATAGGGCATGCCATGGGGGATAATATGAGTCCGAATACGCGTCTGTCCGCTCCGCGGCGCAAGTGGATCGGCGTGTTCGGTATTGTGGGGCTGTCGCTGTCGGCCGCGGCATGCTCGGAAAAGAACGAATATGTCCCGCCGCCGCCGCCCAAGGTGACGGTGGTGTCGCCGGTGCAGCAGGCTATCACCCGCTATATGGAGCTGACCGGCAACACCGCGGCGATCAACAATGTCGACCTGGTGGCCCGGGTCGAGGGCTTCCTGATGTCGATCGACTACAAGGACGGCGTTGCGGTCAAGCAGGGTGACCAGCTGTTCCTGATCCAGCAGGACACCTACCAGGCCAATCTCGACCAGGCCAAGGCGAGCCTCGCCTCGGCGCAGGCCCAGCTCACCAATACCCAGACCGAATATAATCGCCAGTCGACGCTCGGCCAGCAGGACTATTCCTCGCAGGCTGTGGTCGACAAGGCGCGCGCCAACATGCAGCAGGCACAGGCGAGCGTGGACTCGGCCAAGGCGGACATCGAGATCGCGACCATCAATCTCGGCTACACCAAGGTCGTCGCTCCCTTTGGCGGCATCGTCACGCGGCATCTGGCCGATGTCGGCCAGCTCGTCGGCCATGGTGAGCCGACCAAGCTCGCGACCATCGTGCAGATGGACCCGATCTACGTCTATTTCAGCGTCAGCGAGAACCAGGTGCTGAAGATCAAGGAAGCGCTTGCCGCGCAGGGCCGCACGATCGAGCAGATCAAGGAGGTCGAGATCGATATCGGCCTGCAGAACGAGGATGGCTACCCCCACAAGGGCCGCCTCGATTATGTCTCGCCTGAGGTCGACCCCTCCACCGGCACGCTTCTGGTGCGTGCGCTGTTCGAGAACAAGACGCTGTCGCTGCTCCCCGGCCTGTTCGTGCGGGTGCGGGTGCCGGTGCAGCAGATCCCGGATGCGCTGCTGATCGACGATACCGCGATCGGCTCCGCCCAGCAGGGGCGCTATGTGCTCGTGGTCGGCAAGGACAATGTGGTCGAGCAGAAGGTCGTCACCACCGGCCAGTTGCAGGGCCAGTTCCGGGTGATCGAGTCCGGGCTGACCGTCGGCGACAAGGTTGTGGTCGGCGGCATGCAGCGCGCCATCCCCGGTGCCAAGGTCGAGCCGGAGGTTGCACCCACGCCAGCCGTGACTGCGACGACGACGGCCCCGGCGCCGGCACCCTGACGACGGCCGACCCGGCGGACAGTTGAACACGACAAGCTCGAACCGAAAGCCCGCTCCATGATTTCCCGCTTCTTCATCGAACGGCCGGTTCTCTCCAACGTCCTCGCGCTGGTGTTCGTGCTCATCGGCAGCGTGGCGCTGCTGACGCTGCCCGTCTCGCAATACCCCAACGTGGTGCCGCCGACCGTGCAGGTCACCACGCTCTATCCCGGCGCCAGCGCGCGCACGCTGGTCGATACCGTCGCCTTGCCGATCGAGCAGCAGGTCAACGGCGTGCAGGGCATGCTGTACATGCAATCGACGAGCGCGAGCGACGGCACCTATACGCTGACCGTCACCTTCGCGATCGGCACCGACCCGGACCTTGCGCAGGTTCTGGTGCAGAATCGCGTGGCCATCGCGATGTCCTCGCTGCCGCAGGCGGTGCAGATTCAGGGCGTGACGACGCAGAAGAAGTCGACCGCGATCCTTCAGTTCGTCACGCTGTATTCGCCGGACGACACCTTCAACAGCCTGTTCCTGGCGAATTACGGCATCATCAATCTGCAGGACGAGATCGCGCGCCTGTCCGGCGTCGGCAACGTCAGCGTGTTCGGCGCCGGCCAGTACGCCATGCGCATCTGGCTCGACGCCAACCAGTTGCAGGCGCGCGGCCTGACGCCGGACCAGGTGATCTCGGCGATCCAGCAGCAGAGCCAGGAAGTGGCCTCGGGCGTGGTCGGCATGCCGCCGGTGCCGAAGGGCCAGAACTTCCAGTTCACGCTGAACATTTCCGGCCGGCTGAACGAGGCGACCGACTACGAGCGGATCATCGTCAAGGTCGACAATGCGGACGGCGGGCGAATCACCCGTCTGCGCGATATCGCCCGGATCGAGCTCGGCGCGCAGACCTATAGCCAGATATTCACCTTCAACGGCAAGCCGGCCGCCGCGCTCGGCATCTATCAGCTGCCGGAGGCGAACTCGCTCCAGGTCGCGACCGAGGTGCGGGCGAAGATGGAGGAACTGTCCAAGAGCTTCCCACCCGGTCTCGCCTATATGATCCCGTTCGACACCACGACCTTTGTCAACGCCTCGGTGAGTGAGGTCTACAAGACGCTGTTCGAGGCCGGCATCCTGGTGCTCATCGTCATTCTGGTGTTCCTGCAGGATTGGCGTGCCACGCTGGTGCCGGCCACCACCGTGCCGGTGACCATCATCGGCACCTTCGCCGCGATGGCGGCGATGGGATTTACGGTCAACCTCTCGACGCTGTTCGCCATCGTGCTGGCCATCGGCATCGTGGTCGACGACGCCATCGTTATCGTCGAGGGCGTCGCGCGACATATCGAGAAGGGGCTGCCTGGGCGCGAAGCCGCCGAAAAGGCGATGGACGAACTGTTCGGCCCCATTATCGGCATCACGCTTGTGCTGATGTCAGTGTTCATTCCGGCGGCCTTCATGCCGGGCCTGACGGGCCAGCTCTACCAGCAGTTCGCGCTGGTCATCGCGGCCACCGCCTTCATCTCCGCCATCAACGCGATGACGCTGAAGCCGACGCAGTGCGCCCTGTGGCTGCGCAAGCCGGTGCCGCCGGAGCAGCGCAACTTCTTCTATCGCGGCTTCAACGCGGTCTATGATCGTGCCGAGCATTGGTATGCCGGCATCATCAGGCGCATGGTCCATGTCAGCTACATCACCGTCTCCGTGGCGCTGGTGCTGATCGGCGTCGCGATGTGGGGCCTGACCCGCGTGCCCACCGGCTTCCTGCCGACCGAGGATCAGGGCTACGTGCTGATCGGCGCGCAGCTGCCGGATGCCGCCTCGCTCGAGCGCACCCAGCGCGTCATGGATCGCATCTCGAAGCTTGCCAAGGATACGCCGGGCGTCGAGAACGTGATCTCCATTTCGGGTATCTCGGTGCTCGACAACAACGCCACCCTGCCGAATGCCGGCGTCGCCTATGTCATGCTGAAAGACTGGGGCGTGCGCGACAAGGTCGGGCAGGGGCTGCTGGAAATCTACACCGCCCTGAACAAGGCGCTGGCCAGCGAGCAGGAGGCCTCGACCTTCGTGCTGGTGCCGCCGCCGATCCAGGGCATCGGCAACGCGTCGGGTTTCACCATGATGGTGGAATCCAAGAATGGCAGCTTCGACTTCGATGAGCTGCAGGCGATGACGCAGACCATCGTGCAGAACGCCAGTTCGCAGAGCGCGCTGCAGCGCCTCAGCACCTCGTTCCGCGCCAACGTGCCCCAGATGTTCCTGTCGATCGACCGCGTGAAGGCCGAGACGCTCGGTGTCACGGTCGGCCAGGTGTTCGCTACCATCCAGGGCTATGTCGGCTCGTCCTACGTCACCCAGTTCAACCAGTTCGGCCAAACCTTCCAGGCCTATGTGCAGGCGGAATCGGAGTTCCGCCGCACGCCCGAGGAAGTCCTCAATCTCAAGATCCGCACGCCGAAGGGCGAGATGGTGCCGATCGGCACGCTGGCCGAGGTGAAGCCGGTATTCGGCCCTTCGCTGATCACGCTCTATAACCTCTACCCCTCCGCCACCATCGTCGGCGGTGCCGCGACCGGCTTCTCGTCCGGCCAGGCGCTCGACATCATGGAGCAGGCGGCGACCACGACGCTGCCGCCGGGCATGGGCTATGAGTGGAGCGCCATGTCCTATCAGGAAAAGGCGGTCGGCAACGAGATTTACTACGTGTTCGGCCTTGCCATCCTGCTGGTCTATTTCGTGCTCGCCGGCCAGTATGAGAGCTGGATCCTGCCGTTCTCGGTGCTGCTCGCGGTGCCGCTGGCGCTGCTCGGTACGGTCGGTGCGCTGACCGGGCTCGGCATCGCCAACAACCTCTATACCCAGATCGGCCTCATATTGCTCATCGCCCTGTCGGCGAAGAACGCGATCCTGATCGTCGAATTCGCCCGCGAGAAGCGAGCGGAAGGCATGGAGATCATGGAGGCAGCGGTGGAAGCCGCGCGGCTGCGATTCCGCCCGATCCTGATGACCTCGTTCGCCTTCATCCTCGGCGTGCTGCCGCTGGTACTGGCCACCGGCGCCGGCGCCAATTCGCGCAAGTCGATCGGCATCGCGGTGTTCAGCGGCATGCTGGCCTCCACCTGCCTCGCCGTGCTGTTCGTGCCGTCCTTCTACACGGTGCTGCAGCGCTTCGAGGAATGGCGCCAGCGCGGCAAGGGCCATGCACCCACGGGCACGGCGCCCACCGTGCCGTCCACTGAGGCTCATCCCGCCCCGGGTGAGTGATGGGGCCAGCGTCCTCGCGCGCCGCCTCTTTAAACGGCATAAATCTGGCGTTTCTCTAGGCGTTAGACACGCACTTCACATGCCCGCGCATTGCTTTGCTGACGACATATGAGCTTGCGCGGGGCGCCGAGGCGGCACGATTCATGCGTTCTCCCCGGTGCGTGCGCAGATAACGCTCTTTCGTTGCGCCATGCTGCCCGCATAAGCTGGAAGGCGCGTGCGGTGGTTTTGTTGTTCAGTGGGTACCTATGACGATTTTCGCCAGCCTGCATCATGTGACGGCCTACAAGTATGACCGGCCGATCAATCTGGGGCCACAGATCATCAGGCTGCGCCCTGCGCCGCACTGCCGGACGCCGGTCAAGAGCTACTCGCTCAAGGTTACGCCCTCGAACCACTTCGTGAACTGGCAGCAGGACCCGTTCGGCAACTGGATGGCGCGGTTCGTCTTCCCGGAGAAGGCGACGGAGTTCCGCATCGAGGTCGATCTCATCGCGGACATGACGGTCTACAACCCGTTCGACTTCTTCATCGAGGAATATGCCGAGGTCCTGCCCTTCGCCTACACGCCGGAGTTGGCCAAGGAACTGATCCCCTATCTCGAGCTGGAAGAGGGCGGTCCGCTGCTCGACGCCTATGTCGAGAAGATGCGCCCTCCCGTCGGCTCCATGACCGTGGATGCGCTGGTCGAGCTCAACCAGAAGATCCAGCACGACGTCAGCTACCTCATCCGCATGGAGCCGGGCGTCCAGACGCCGGACGAGACGCTGGGCTTGGCCGCCGGGTCGTGCCGCGATTCCGGCTGGCTGCTGGTGCAGATACTGCGCCGCCTCGGCCTCGCCGCCCGCTTCGTCTCCGGCTACCTGATCCAGCTCAAGCCCGACGTGAAGGCGCTGGACGGCCCGACCGGCACTGAAGTCGACTTCACCGATTTGCATGCCTGGTGCGAGGTCTATCTGCCCGGTGCCGGCTGGATCGGCATGGACCCGACCTCCGGCCTGCTGTGCGGCGAAAGCCATCTGCCGCTGTGCGCTACGCCGAACTATGTCTCTGCCGCGCCCATTACCGGCTCCTTCACTGCGGAGGAAGGGCTCCAGACCACCTTCGAGTTCGACATGAAGGTCAGGCGCATCGCGGAGAAGCCGCGCGTCACCCTGCCGTTCTCGGACGAGGCGTGGGCCGCGCTCGACGCGCTGGGCGACAAGGTGGATGCCGATCTGGCGGCGCAGGATGTGCGCCTCACCATGGGCGGCGAGCCGACCTTCATCTCGATCGATGATTATCAGGGCGCGGAATGGAACACCTCCGCCGTCGGCCCCACCAAGCGCATGCGGGCGGATGATCTGATCCGCCGCCTGCGCAAGCGCTTCGCTCCCGGCGGCATGATGCATTACGGCCAGGGCAAGTGGTATCCGGGCGAAAGCCTGCCGCGCTGGACCTTCTCGCTGTACTGGCGCAAGGACGGCAAGCCGATCTGGCGCGATCCCGATCTGGTCGCTACCGAGAATCATGCCGGCGCTATGGTCGACGATGCGTTCGCCTTCACCGAAAATCTGGCCGACCGGCTCGGCGTCGGCAATGAGTACGTAGCGCCAGCCTACGAGGATCCGGCGCACTGGATCCTCAAGGAGACCGACCTTCCCGAGAATGTCGATCCGCTGGATTCCAAGCTTGAGGACCCCGAGGCGCGCGCCCGTTTCGCCCGCGTGTTCGAGCGCGGCCTGGGCAAGCCGAGCGGCTTCATCCTGCCGATCCAGCGCTGGCAGGCCAAGGCCAAGCGCGGCTGGCTCAGCGAAAAATGGCGCTTCCGCCGTGGCAAGCTGTTCCTGGTGCCCGGCGACAGCCCGGTCGGCTACCGCCTGCCTCTGGCGAGCCTGCCCTGGGTGCCGCCGGCGGCCTACCCTTATGTCAACCCGGCCGACCCGATGGCGATCACCGGCGATCTGCCGGATGCCGAGGCGCTGCACCAGCAGTATCGTCGCACCGAGAGCGAGGAGGAGAGCCAGCAGGAGCAGGTCGACCAGGTGCTCACCGGCACCGGATCGGTGCGCACCGCGCTCGCCATCGAGCCGCGCGACGGGCGGCTGTGCATCTTCATGCCGCCGACCGAGCGGCTGGAGGACTATCTCGAACTGCTGGCCGCCATCGAGGTCACGGCGGCCGAGCTGAAGCTGCCGGTCCATATCGAAGGCTATACGCCGCCGGTCGATCCGCGCCTGAACGTCATCCGCGTCGCGCCCGATCCGGGCGTCATCGAGGTCAACGTCCACCCGGCCTCGAACTGGAAGACCTGCGTCGAGATCACCCGCGACCTCTATGAGGAAGCGCGGCTGTCGCGGCTCGGCACCGAGAAATTCATGGTCGACGGCCGCCACACCGGCACCGGCGGCGGCAACCATGTGGTCATCGGCGGCGCCATGCCGGCCGAGAGCCCGTTCCTGCGCCGCCCGGACCTGCTCAAGAGCCTCGTGACCTATTGGCAGCGGCATCCCTCGCTGTCCTACCTGTTCTCCGGCCTGTTCATCGGCCCCACCAGCCAGGCTCCGCGCGTCGACGAGGCGAGGCATGACAGCCTCTACGAACTCGAAATCGCCATGTCGAACGTGCCGCTGCCGGGCAAGGGGCAGGCCCCGCCGCCCTGGCTGGTCGACCGGCTGTTCCGCAATCTGCTGACCGATGTGACGGGCAACACCCATCGGTCGGAAATCTGTATTGACAAGCTGTTCTCGCCGGACGGTCCGACCGGTCGGCTCGGTCTGATCGAATTCCGCTCGTTCGAGATGCCGCCGGACTGGCGCATGAGCCTTGCCCAGCAATTGCTGGTGCGCGCGCTGGTGGCGTGGTTCTGGCGCGAGCCGCAGGAAGGTCCGCTGACCCGCTGGGGTACGGCGCTGCACGACCGCTTCATGCTGCCGCACTTTGTGTGGACGGACTTCCAGGATGTGCTGCATGACCTCGGCCGTGCCGGCTATCAGGTCGATCCCTCATGGTTCGAGGCGCAGCGCGAGTTCCGCTTCCCGTATTTCGGGCAGGTCGAGCACGCCGGCGTGTCGCTGGAAATCCGGCAGGCGCTGGAGCCCTGGCATGTGCTGGGCGAGACCGGCGCGGCGGGCGGCACGGTGCGCTTCGTCGATTCCTCGGTCGAGCGGCTTCAGGCCCGCGTCGAGGGGCTCAACCCCACCCGCCACGTCGTGACCTGCAATGGCCGCCGCCTGCCGCTCATCCCTACGGGGCGATTCGGCGAATATGTCGCCGGCATCCGCTTCAAGGCATGGCAGCCGGCGTCCGGCATGCACCCGACCATCCCCGCGCACGCGCCGCTCACCTTCGACATCGTCGATCTGTGGTCGAACCGCTCGCTGGGAGGCTGCGTCTATCATGTCGCGCATCCGGGCGGGCGAAACTACGACACTTTCCCGGTGAATTCCTACGAAGCGCAGGCTCGCCGTCTGGCGCGCTTCCAGGATTACGGCCACACTCCCGGCTATCTGTTCGTGCCGCCGGAAGAGCCGACCGCCGAATTCCCCGCCACGCTCGATCTGAGGCGTCCGGCGAGGATTTGACGCGTCATATGCTTTGCATGCGCGCTGCCGCCGGGTCGATTTGGTCGCCCGGCGGCAGCGTTTTGCGCGCATCATCCGGTCCGGCGTGATAACCGGCTGTTGATTGAGCGCCTGTGCAGGCGCGCATTGAGGGGAACATGGCCAGACGCAGTGAGCCGCAAGCGCTGACGCGCCGCTTTGAAGCGGAAGCCGTCGACGCGCTGCTGGCGGGCTATCAGCCGCTGCCCGGCGTTCACGACGAGCTCGTCGACGCCGAAGGTCGCCCGCGCGCGCACTGGATGTCTATGCTGGCTGCGCTTGCCGAGATGGGCATGGACGAGGTCGCCCGCCGCTTCAACGCCGCCGACCGCCATTTGTATCGTTCCGGCGTGTTCTACCGGGTCTATGACGACCCCAATGGCGGTGAGCGCCCCTGGCCGCTCTCGCATCTTCCGCTGGTCATCGACGATGTGGAATGGCGGTCGCTGGAGCGCGGGCTGGTGCAACGCGCGCAGATGATGGAAGGCGTGCTGGCTGACCTCTATGGCGAGGGAAATCTGGTGCGCTCCGGCGCGCTGCCCGCCGCCGCCGTGGCCGGCAGCCCGGATTTCCTGCGCCCCATGGTGGGCGTCGACCCGCATGGCGGCAGCTTCCTGAAGATCTACGCCGCCGATATCGGCCGTGGGCCAGACGGGCGCTGGTGGGTGCTGTCAGACCGCACGCAGTCGCCCTCGGGCGCCGGCTACGCCTTGGAAAACCGCATCGCGATCTCCCACGCGCTGCCCGATCTCGCCCGCTCGCTGAACGTCGTACGGCTGGCCGGCTATTTCCAGACGCTGCGCTCCAGCCTCACCAAGCTGGATCGCTCCGGCGAGGGACGGGTGGGGCTGCTCACCCCGGGTCCGCTGAACGAGACCTATTTCGAGCACGCCTTCCTCGCCCGCTATCTCGGCTTCGTGCTGCTGGAAGGCGGCGACCTCACCGTGCGCGACAACGCGGTGTATGTGCGGACCGTGGCAGGGCTGAAGCGCGCCGACGTGCTGATGCGCCGCCTCGATTCGGGGTTTGCCGACCCGCTGGAGCTCAATCCGCGCTCGCGGCTCGGCATTCCCGGGCTCGTGCAGGCGGTGCGCTCCGGCGGCGTCGCAGTGGTCAATGCGCTGGGCTCCGGCCTCATCGAGGCCCCGGCCATGATGAGCTTCCTGCCCAAGATGGGCGCGCAGGTGCTGGGCGAGGATCTGATCCTGCCGAATGTCGCCACCTGGTGGTGCGGGCAGAAGGCCGAGCGCGAGCGGGTGCTTGATTGCCTCGACGACCTCGTCCTGTCGTCCGCCTTCCAGCGCCCGCTGCCGGGGCTGATGGAGGACGGTCCGGTGATCGGCGCCGACCTCGATCCCGCCCGCCGGCGGTTGATCGAGAACGCGATCCGCACGCGGGGTGTCGATATCGTGGGCCAGGAGGCGGTGCGCCTGTCGACCATGCCGGTGTGGAGCGATGGCAAGCTCGAGCCACGCCCGTTCATCCTGCGCATCTTCGTCGCTGCGAGCGAGGATGGCTGGAAGGTCATGCCCGGCGGCTTCTGCCGTGTGTCCGACAGTCTGGATGCCCGCGCCGTCACCATGCAGAGCGGCGGCCGCTCGGCGGACGTATGGGTGCTCGACAATTCGCCGGTCGAGCAGACCACGCTGCTGCCCTCGGCCGACCGTGCCGAGATCAAGCGCCAGACAGGCCCGCTGCCGAGCCGGGCGGCGGATAATTTCTTCTGGCTGGGACGTTACGTCGAGCGGGCGGAATCCACGTTGCGCCTGCTGCGCACGCTGGTCGGCCGGCTGTCATCCTCGGCGGAAGGCGGCAGTGAATCCGTCGCCAAATTGCTCGGGCTGCTGCAGTCCTGGGGTGCGGTGCCGAACGATCTGGCCCGCGCCAAGCCTGCCCGCCACGCGCTCGCCGCGCTGTCGCGGCGCGACCTCGCCGGTGCGCTGCCGAACCTGATCGAGGACGCCCGCCACACTGCTTCCGTCATTCGCGACCGCCTGTCGCCGGATGCGTGGCGCACGCTGGCCGATCTTGCACAGATGATGTCCGAGCCGGTGCCGAGGGCCAGCGCCGAACCGGACGCCTATGAACGCTCGGACCGCGCGCTTCGGGCACTCGCGGCGTTCTCTGGCCTTGCCTCGGAGAACATGAACCGGCTGGCGGGCTGGCGCTTCCTCGATCTCGGCCGTCGCATCGAGCGCGGCATCGCCACCTGCCGGTTCGCACGCGCGCTGGTGGGCGATGCGCCCACCGCCGGCACGCTCGACGTGCTGCTGGAGCTCTGCGACAGCCAGATCACCTATCGCTCGCGCTATGTGATGGTGGAAAGCCGTGCGCCGGTGCTCGACCTCGTGCTGCTCGACCCGGTGAACCCGCGATCGCTGGCCTTCCAGATCGACCGCATCCTCGAGCATCTCGACTTTTTGCCTGGCCATCTCGGCGATGAGCCGCCCCCGCCCGAGGAGCGCCTGGCCGCGCGGCTCGCCGCCTCGATGAAGGCGTTCGGCGCCAATGAGTTCGACGATGCGCGGCTGCGCGAGATCGAGGCCCAGCTCATGGAAATGTCCAACGACATCGCCGAGCGCTACTTCATCCACCGCCTGCCGGTGGAAACGCCTTGGGACCTGCTGGCATGATCTATGACATCCACCAGACCACGGCCTATATCTACGCCCACCCGGTGCCGGTGGCGCGGCACATCGTGCGCATGGTGCCGGTGGACCGGCCCGGCCAGCGGGTGGTCGCCAGCCATTTCACCGTCGAGCCCGAGCCGGTGGAATGGACCGAGACGCGCGACTTTTTCGGCAACAAGGTCGCCCATATCCGCATCGAGACGGCGCACACTCGCTTCACCGTGCGCACCAAGGCGCGGGTGGAGGTCGATCCGGCGCCGGTGTGGGACAGTGAGAGCAGCCCCGCCTGGGAGGATGTCCGCGAAGAGGTCGCCTCCTGCCTCGATCTGTCCAGCACATCGCCGGCCCATCACATCTATCCGAGCCCGGCGGTGCCGCTGAGCGGTGCGATCACCGAATGGGCGGCCAGGAGCTTTCCACAGGGCCGGCCGATGCTCGCCGGCGCCATCGAGCTGATGGACCGTCTGCATGACGAGTTCACCTATGATTCCCGCGCCACTGACGTTTCCACCCCGCCGCTCGACGCTTTCAAGATCCGGCGCGGCGTGTGCCAGGACTTCGCGCACATCATGATCGCCGGCCTGCGCGGGCTCGGCCTGCCGGCCGCTTATGTCTCCGGCTTCCTGCGCACCGAGCCGCCGCCGGGCAAGGAGCGCCTGCAGGGCGCCGATGCCACCCACGCCTGGGTCTCGGTCTGGTGCGGGCCGGAGATCGGCTGGCAGGGGCTCGACCCCACCAACGCGCTGCTCGTCTCCACCGACCATGTCGTACTGGCGCTGGGGCGTGACTATACCGATGTCGCCCCGATCGGCGGCGTGCTGTACGGCTCGGGCAAGCAGAAGCTGTCGGTCGCGGTGGATGTCATTCCCGTGGTGCCGGGCGAGAAGAAGAAACCCGCCAAAGTTTGAGGCTGAGCGCCGGCGCGACATGGCGCGTCGACCGCGTTACAGATGCGAACAGCGCCGCCAGCGAATCGAACGACCCATGACGGGGCACGAACCATGACAGACACCACCCGCCGCCCTGATGCCCGGGATGACGATGACGGGCTGCTCGCCAGCCTCGCGGTCTATCTCCGGCGGCGCGTGCTGATCGTCATCCTGCTCGGCTTCTCCTCCGGCCTGCCGCTCGCGCTTTCCGGTGCGACGCTGAGCATCTGGATGGCCGAGGAGAAGGTGAACCTCGCGACTATCGGCTTGTTCGCGCTGGTCGGCGTTCCCTATAATTTCAAGTTCATCTGGGCGCCGCTGGTCGATGCGCTGGATGTGCCGTTCCTCGGCCGCTGGCTGGGTCGGCGGCGCGGCTGGCTGGTGTTCACCCAGCTGATGCTGGTGCTCGCCGTGGTGTGGCTCGGCTTCCAGGACCCGGTGTCCGCTCCCTGGCATGTCGCGTTCGGCGCCTTTCTCGTGGCGTGTGCTTCCGCGACGCAGGACATCGTGGTCGACGCCTTCCGCGTCGAGAGCCTGGAGACCCGCGAGCAGGCCGCCGGCATGGCCGGCTATGTCGCGGCCTACCGCGTCGGCATGCTGGCCTCGGGCGCCGGCGTGGTGCTCCTGGTGGCGTGGTTCGAGGTACTGGGCGTCGCCCGCGCCGATGTGTGGGGCTGGGGCTATGTCGCCGCCGCGCTGATGGTCGGTGTCGGACTGATCGCCTCATTCCTCGCGGTGGAGCCGGCGGGCTCGCCTTCGATCTCGCACGACACCAACGTGTTCAAGCGCGTTGCCGAGACCGCGGTCGGCGCTTTCGGCGAGTTCCTGTCGCGCCGCAACGCCATCGTCATCCTCGGCTTCGTGGTGCTGTACAAATTCTGCGATGCCTTTGCCGGGGTGCTCACCGGCGCCTTCGTCATCGATATCGGCTTCGACAAGGCGTCCTATGCCGGCATCGTCAAGGGCGTGGGCTTTGCCGCCGCGCTGCTCGGCGGATTCGCCGGCGGGCTCATCGCACGGGCTTTGCCGCTCTCCACCAGCCTGTGGATCGGCGGCATATTGCAGATGCTATCCAACCTCGCCTTCTCATGGCAGGCGTGGATGGGCGTGAATCTTGGTGCGCTCACCGTCACCATCATCATCGAGAATTTCACCGGCGCTATCGGTACGGTCATCTTCGTCGCCTACATCTCGGCGCTGTGCGGTGATCGCGCCCACACCGCCACGCAATATGCACTACTCACCGCCTTGGCGGCGGTGGGGCGGACCTTCCTCGCCTCCGGCGCCGGCTTCATCGCGATCTCAACGGGATGGATGGTGTTCTTCGCCGTCACAGCGCTCGCCGCGATCCCCGGCCTTGCCTTGCTCGCCTATCTGCAGGCGAGGGGGCATTTTCGCGAGCTGGCGGCCAAAAGCCCTTAGAACGTGGTGCGGGCGCGGATGGCGGCGGCCAGCGTTCCTTCGTCGAGATAGTCCAGTTCGCCACCCACCGGCACGCCATGGGCGAGCCGCGTCACCTTCACATTGGCATCGCGCAGCAATTCGGTGACGTAGTGCGCCGTGGTCTGGCCATCGACGGTGGCGCCCAGCGCGATCAGCACCTCGGTTATCGTGCCGCTATGGGCGCGGGTGACCAGCGCGGCGAGATTCAGATCGTCCGGCCCGACGCCGTCGAGCGGGGACAGCGTACCGCCGAGCACATGATAGCGCGCGCTCACCGCCCCCGAACGCTCCAGCGCCCAGAGGTCGGACACGTCTGCCACGACAACGAGAATCGTCGGGTCGCGCGTCTCGTCGGTGCAGACCGAGCACGGGTTGCGCACATCCATGTTGCCGCAAACCTCGCAGGTCGAGATCTTGCCGAGCACCTCGTCCATCGCGCCGGCGAGCGGGGCCATCAGCGATTCGCGCTTCTTGATCAAAGCGAGCGCGGCGCGGCGGGCCGAGCGGGGCCCGAGTCCGGGCACGCGAGCGAGCAACTGAATCAGGCGTTCGATTTCAGGACCGGCAACGGCGCGGGGCATGGCATCCTAAGACTGGCTGATGAAGGCGAGCGACGGCAAGCACTAGCTCAGCTTGGCGGTCAATGCCACGGCTTCACATCGGCGTCGGGTATTCCGGATTTGCTCGACAGCCGGATGGGTGGTTGCTAACCCCACACGCGCCTTCCGTGTCGCCGGGGAAACACTGATGACGAGAATCGCCGCGCTCATTGCCGTTCTGCTGCTGTCAGCCCTCACGCCGGCGCAGGCGGCGGAAGGCGCGGGGCTGGATGGCGCCACGCTGTCCTTGCTGTGGGGCCTGCCCTTCGTCGGCATGCTGCTGTCCATCGCGGTCCTGCCTCTGCTGGCCGGGCACTTCTGGCACCACCATTACGGCAAGGTCGCGCTGTTCTGGGGGCTGGCCCTCCTCATTCCTTTCGTCGCGGGGCAGGGGGCGGATACGGCGGTGTACGAGGTCGCGCATGCCGCGCTGCTGGAGTACATCCCCTTCATAATACTGCTGTTTACGCTGTTCACCATTTCCGGCGGCATCCTGCTGACCGGCAATCTGCATGGCAGTCCGGCGGTGAACACGGCAATGCTGGCCCTCGGCACGGTGCTTGCCAGCCTCATTGGCACCACCGGCGCGTCGATGGTTCTGATCCGGCCGCTGCTGCGCGCCAACGATGACCGGCGGTACAACGTGCATACCGTGGTGTTCTTCATTTTCCTGGTGTCGAACATCGGCGGCTCGCTGACCCCGCTGGGCGACCCGCCGCTGTTCCTCGGCTTCCTGAAGGGCGTCGATTTCTTCTGGACCACCGAGCATCTGTTCCACGACACCGGCGTGATGGTTCTCATCCTGCTGCCGACCTTCTATTTGCTCGACCGCTTCTTCTACGCACGGGAGGACGAGCGCCCGCCGCTGCCGGACCCGACGCCGGATACCGAGCGATTGGGCCTGCGCGGCCTGCAGAACCTACCGCTTCTGGCCGGCGTCATCATCGCCATCCTGTTGAGCGCGCTGTGGAAACCTGGCATTGAGTTCGACATCCTCGGGACCCATGTCACGTTGCCGTCGATCGCCCGCGACGTGATTTTGCTGTGCCTGGCGGGCATCTCCATGCTGATCACACCGGCCTATATTCGCGAGCGCAACGGCTTCGACTGGGAGCCGATCCGCGAGGTGGCCAAGCTGTTCGCGGCGATCTTCCTCACCATCATTCCGGTCATCGCGATCCTGAAGGCGGGCGCTGACGGCCCGCTCGCCGGGCTGGTCGATCTGGTGACCGATGGGGCCGGCGAGCCGATCAATGCCGGCTACTTCTGGATGACCGGCCTGCTCTCGGGTTTCCTCGATAACGCCCCGACATATCTCGTCTTTTTCAATCTCGCCGGCGGCGATGCGGGTGAGATGATGAGCCGCTACGCGACGACGCTGGAAGCGATTTCGGCGGGAGCGGTGTTCATGGGGGCGCTGACCTATATCGGCAACGCGCCGAACTTCATGGTGCTCGCCATCGCCCGCAGCCGGGGCGTCAAAATGCCGAGCTTCTTCGGCTACATGGCGTGGTCCGGCGTGTTCCTGCTGCCGTGCTTCGCGCTGCTGACCTGGCTGTATTTCCTCTAGGAGGCCGGGCCGATATTCGCGAAGCGCTGGCGTAACCAATTGGCCAGCATGGCTTTTTCGAAACGCAGCGGCTCCTGGGAACGCACCGCTATGGGGTCCATGAGATAGTTCATCGACCGCAAAGTGTCCTCGCCTCGGGCCACCACGCGGGAGCCCTTCCGCAAGACATAGCGGAGCTTGATCGTCGGCCATGTGTCGCCTCGCATGATGCGGATCTGGCCGGTTCGCGAGATCAAAGGGTCGATCTTGCCGGCGAGGTCGATATCGAGAATCTCGACATCGAAATCGTAACCCTTTGGAATATATTGGTTTGCCAGACGGGTAATGATGCGATCCAGCCCCTCCAGCGTCAGGCGCTGATCCACCGAGCCCCAACTCAGATTGCCGTCGGTATAGTTTTGCGGGGCAATGAATCGCACGCGCGTGGCAGCCTCGGCAGTGGCCGCAAATGCCATGCACAGCGCTGCAGGGAGTGCAATTCCGTGCAGAAATCGGCGTGCAATTTCCGGGGCTAGGTGCAAGCTCGGCCTCCGCACGGTGCAAAGGTCGAGCATCGCATCATTCGGCGGCGATCGCCATCCGGGGCTGGGCATCGCGGACGTCCTCGTCGACCGCCTGCTCGAAGCGGGCGAAATTCTCGGTGAACATGCCAACCAGCTTTCGGGCGGTCATGGCGTATTCCATCCGGCTGTTCCAGGCCCGCACCGGGTCGAGCAGCTTTCCGTCGACGCCCTCGACCATGGTGGGCACCGCGAAGCCGAAATTCGGGTCGGTGCGGAACTCGCCCTCGCTGAGCGAGCCGTCCATCGCGGCGGTGAGCAGGCGGCGCGTCACCTCGATGGGGGTGCGCTGGCCGATCCCGGCCTTGCCGCCGGTCCAGCCGGTATTGACCAGCCAGCACTCGACGCCGTGTTGGGCGATGAGGTCGCGCAACAAATTGCCATAGACGCTGGGATGGCGCGGCATGAAGGGGGCGCCGAAGCAGGTGGAGAAGGTCGCCTGCGGCTCGCTCACGCCCTTCTCGGTACCCGCCACCTTGGCGGTGTAGCCGGACAGGAAGTGGTACATCGCCTGCGCCGGGGTGAGCTTGGCGATCGGCGGCATTACGCCGAAGGCGTCGCAGGTCAGCATGATGATGTGCTTCGGGATGCCGGCTAGGCCGTCCTCGCGCGCATTGGCGATGAAGCTGAGCGGGTAGGCGGCGCGGGCGTTCTCGGCCAGCGTGGCATCGTCGAAGTCCGGCGTGCGGGTCTCATCCAGCACGACGTTTTCCAGCACGGTGCCGAAGCGTTCGGTGGCGGCGAATATCTCCGGTTCGCTGTCCCGCGATAGCCGGATGGTCTTGGCGTAGCAGCCGCCCTCGAAATTGAACACGCCCTCCGCGCTCCAGCCGTGCTCGTCGTCGCCGATCAGAGCGCGGGCGGGGTCGGCGGACAGCGTGGTCTTGCCGGTGCCGGACAGGCCGAAGAACAGGGCGACATCGCCGTCCTGCCCGACATTGGCGGAGCAATGCATCGGCATCACGCCATTCGCGGGCAGAAGGTAATTGAGATAGCTGAACACCGACTTCTTCATCTCGCCGGCATAGGAGGTGCCGCCGATGAGGATGAGTCCTTCCGTGAAGTCGCAGGCGATCACGGTGGAGGAGCGCACGCCATGGCGCTCCGGGTCGGCGCGGAACGCCGGCAGGCAGAGGATGGTCAGCTTCGGCACGAACTGGCTGAGTTCCTCGCGCTCGGGCCGGCGCAGCATGGTGCGGATGAAAAGGCTGTGCCACGCCTGCTCGGTGAAGACGCGCACGCCGATGCGGTGGGCGGGGTCGGCACCGGCGTGAAGGTCCTGTGCGAATAGCGTGCGGCTGGCGGCGTGGGCGAGGAAATCCTCGTGCAGCGCCTGGAACTGCTCAGGACTCATGCCATTGGCATTGTCCCACCAGATAGCATTTTCGGTAGCATCATCGCGGACGATGTAGCGGTCGTTGGGGCTGCGGCCGGTGTGCGACCCGGTCTCGGCGACCAGCGCGCCGGAGGTCGTCAGCCTGGCTTCGCCGCGGGCAATGGCGCGCTCATACAGCGCGGGCTCATTGAGGTTCCAGAAGACCTTTCCGGTTCCCGACAGGCCAGCCTCGTTGGCGGCGTGGCCTTGATTGTGTGTGCCGGTTTCCTGCACGGGCGGCTCCTCTCAACGCAATACAAGCGTTCACCGTGAGGGAGCTATGAGGCGTTTTGGCCGGAATTGCGGGGCGAGTCTGTGGCGAAACCGGGTCGAAGCGATGGTGGTGTTTACCATTGCGGCGACTGTGGGGGCGGTGGCGGGCCGTTACGCTGCCGCGCCGCGCGCCTGATTGGCCAGCTCCACCAGTACCGCGCGCAGTTCGCCACTGGAAGTGACGCGGCGGGGGAAGGGCAGGCGGCGGGCGAGGTCGCCGGCCATCAGGTCGCAGCCGTCCGGGTCGAACCCGGTCAGCCGCCATGCGCCCTTCGGCGCGCCGAGCAGGAAGGCGGCATAGAGCCCGATGGCGTCGGCATGGTCGGCATTCATGTGCGCGACCGCGCCCGGCTCGCCCTCCAGCAGGGCGTCCGCGCCGGAGATATCGGTGAGGAAGTCGCTCGCCGGCAGCTCAATGATGCGGCCGAAGCCGGCGACCAGATGGGCGCTCAGCGGGGTGACCTCATAGAAGGCGAAATCGGTGAAGCCCGCGAAGCCGGCAGCATCCGGGTGGCGGGCGAGGAAACGGCGGCGAGCAACCGCGTCGTCCGTGATGCGCGTGATGCGGCCCTTCACGCTTGCGCGAGCGCCCTGCAATTCGTCGCCCTGCCGGCGCTCGTCGAGCAGCAGCGACACCCGCTCATCCGCCTGCAGGTTGCGGGTGTGGCGGGCGAGCTGGGAGAGCAGCAGGATCGGCGCGCCGTCAGGCAGGGTGGCGACCTGCACCAAGGAGGCATAAGGCGCGCCGTCAGTGTCGAGCGTCGCCAGCGCGCCGGTGCGGGCCTCGCGCAGCAGCCGCTTCACGGTGGAGGTGGCATCGAAGCCGGCGGTGGATGGTTCACTCGTCATAGCGTCTTTTCCCCAACCCACTCTGGCGTTTGCGGGCGCGCGTTGGTTGTGTGCCTAAAAGCGCTATTTTCGATTAACCCGTATTGTCTGTCACCTGAAGCCATACTGGCTTCGGGGAAGCCATCTCCACCCATGATCGCGACGGCGCGAAAGCGGTCATGCGGCGCATATTTTGTCGTTCGGGGAATTTGGCGCGGTTAGCTTGATGTCCCAGTCAAGAAGTCAGAGCGACTGTTGCAGACATATTCGGTCGGCCTTCCCTGTCGGACCGTGTCAGTCTGCCCGGAGTGCGAATCGTGGAAGGTGCCATGTCTGATCATCCGACCCTCACACAAACTCAGATCATTAGATCGCTAGCAGATGCGTTGAGTTGGTTCGAACGTGAGATCTCGTGGGGCGTGCCGCCGGCGGAATTACGGGCACTCACTGGGCGTATCGGTGAACTCTACGCTGCAATGATAACTCGTGCACAAATGGCGCTTGCTTCCAATCAACGAGGCTATGACGTTGTGTCGGTTGGCGGTGAACGTATCTCAGTGAAAACAGTTACCTCGTCAAGCCATGTCACTTTTAACCTCTCAACCTTCAGTGAGGTCGATCGAGTGATGGTTCTTCGTGTGAATAGCAATCCTGAGGTAGGAATTTCCATAGAAGAACTATTAGATAAGCCGGCGAATGAGGCGCGGGCCCTTTGCCGCGAAGTCAATGGAACGCTTCGTTACACGCTGGCGCGCCAGGAGGTTCCTCAGGCGGAAGGAGCCGATCCTGGCATTCTCAGGATAACCTCCCGTGCAACGTATGGCGAGCATGAGATTGTGCGATATGAGAACGGAGCGATCCGCGTACTGCGCGATGGGGAATTACAGCAGATCAACGTAAAGGGTTTTCTTCGCCCCATTGCTGCGGAACTCGGTATATCGACCGAGAGGGATGCGGGGGTTCAGCTTAATACACAGCAACTCGGCGCCAATGTGATCCGTATACTTAATGAACGTCTACGGAGTTGAGTTGTCATCGAGGCGCGAACCTATGAAATGTCCTCGATGTCGCGCGGTAAAACAAGCTCCAACAAAAAACCGGCTCCGAAAGACCGGTTTCTGGCCGTCGAAGCGCGAAAGCGCCTTAGCCGAGGATATCAGCGATACCGTCGCACTCTTCCAGAGGCGTAGGGCGCGCCGTCGCTGTCAAGCGTCGCCAGCGCGCCGGTGCGGGCCTCGCGCAGCAGGCGCTTGATGGTGGAGGCGGCGTCGAAGGTGGTGGTCGATGCGTCGTTCGTCATGGCGTCTTTTCCCCAACCCAGTTTGGGCTTCATAGCCCCGCGTTGGCTATGTGCCTAAAAACGCGCTATTTTCGCCTGACTCGTATTGCCTGTCACATTAAAGCCACGCCGGCACGGTTCACCGCCAGCTGCGTGATACCGCCGCCGAACAGGAAAGTGTGCAGATGCCGACCATCGCTCTCGTCGACGACGACCGCAACATTCTCACCTCCGTCTCGATCGCCCTCGAATCGGAGGGTTACCGGATTCAGACCTACACCGACGGCGCCACCGCGCTCGACGGCTTCAAGACCAATCCGCCGGACCTCGCCATCTTCGATATCAAGATGCCGCGCATGGACGGCATGGAGCTGCTGCGGCGCCTGCGCCAGAAAAGCGACATGCCCGTCATCTTCCTCACCTCCAAGGACGATGAGATCGATGAATTGTTCGGCCTGAAGATGGGCGCCGACGACTTCATCAAGAAGCCGTTCTCGCAGCGCCTGCTGGTCGAGCGCGTCAAGGCCGTGCTGCGCCGCTTCGCCCCGAACAAGGACGGCTCGCTGCCGCGCGAGACCGACAGCGCCAAGGTGCTGGAGCGCGGCCTGCTGCGCATGGATCCCGAGCGCCACACCTGCACCTGGAAGGGCGACAACGTCACCCTGACGGTCACCGAGTTCCTGATCCTCCAGGCGCTGGCGACCCGCCCCGGCGTGGTGAAAAGCCGCAACGCCCTGATGGATGCGGCTTATGACGATCAGGTCTATGTCGACGACCGCACCATCGACAGCCACATCAAGCGGCTTCGTAAAAAGTTCAAGGTGACGGACGACAATTTCGAGATGATCGAGACGCTGTATGGCGTCGGCTACCGCTTCAAGGAGTAGAGCCTCGTTGCTCGATCCGGATTCCACGCGGGCCGTAGGCAGGGACGAGCCGCTCTTCGGTGAGGAAGGCGGCACCCCGGCCGCGACCGCTCCCAAGAATGGGCGTGTCGCAGGACGTGTCGCCGGGCTGCTGGGTGCGATCCGGCGGCTGCGGAATTTCGTCGCCTTCAAGAGCTTCTCCAGCCTCACCCGCCGCATCGTCCTGCTGAACTTGGCGGGCATGTGCGCGCTGGTGTCGGGCATCCTGTATTTGTCCGAGTTCCGCGCCGGGCTGATCGACGCCCGCGTACAGAGCCTGCTGGTGCAGGGCGAGATCATCGCCGGCGCGATTGCGGCCTCGGCGCAGGTCGAGACCAACGCCATCACTATCGACCCCGAGCGGCTGCTGGAATTGCAGGCCGGCGAGAGCTACGGGCCGGGCGAGGACGGCTTCGCGCCGCTGGAATTCCCGATCAATCCCGAGCGCGTCGCCCCGGTGCTGAAGCGGCTGGTGGAGCCCACCGGCACCCGCGCCCGCATCTATGACCGCGACGGCGGCCTGCTGCTCGATAGCCGCTCGCTGTATTCGCGCGGCGAAATCCTGCGCTTCGAGATGCCGTCGCCGACCTTCCGCCAGCCGAACTGGATGGAGCGCGGCTGGAACAGCGTGAAGATGTGGTTCGAGCGCGGCGACCTGCCGATCTATCGCGAGCTCGGGCCCAACAACGGCAAGGGCTACCCGCAAGTGGTGGACGCGCTGCTCGGCCAGAAGGCCAGCGCGGTGCAGGTGAACGAGCGCGGCCAGATCATCGTCTCGGTCGCGGTGCCGGTGCAGCGCTTCCGCGCCATTCTCGGCGCGCTGCTGCTGTCCACGCAAGGCGGCGAGATCGACGAGGCGGTGGCGGCCGAGCGGTTCGTCATCGTGCGCGTGTTCATCGTCGCCATGGTGGTGATGGTGGTGCTGTCCTTCCTGCTCGCCGGGACCATTGCCGGCCCGGTGCGCAAGCTGGCGGACGCCGCCGAGCGGGTGCGCCGGCGGACCCGTCAGCGCGTCGAGATCCCCGACTTCACCCGGCGCTCCGACGAGATCGGGCATCTGTCCGGCGCGCTGCGCGACATGACGGACGCGATGTACACCCGCATCGAGGCGATCGAGAGCTTCGCCGCCGACGTCTCGCACGAATTGAAGAACCCGCTCACCTCCCTGCGTTCCGCCGTGGAGACGCTGCCGCTCGCCAAGAACGACGTCTCGCGCGGGCGGCTGCTGGAGGTGATCCAGCACGATGTGCGCCGGCTCGACCGGCTGATCACCGACATTTCCGACGCCTCGCGGCTCGATGCCGAATTGCAGCGCCAGGAGGCCGAGCCGGTCGACCTGACGCGGCTGCTCAACACGGTGGCCGGCGTGCACAATGACGTGGTGCGCGGCGACGACGTGAGCGTGAAGCTGGAGTTCGACCCGGCCGGCGACGTCGACGCCTTCATCGTGCCGGGCCATGATTCGCGGCTCGGCCAGGTGATCAACAATCTCATCGACAATGCGCGCTCGTTCTCCCCGCATGGCGGACAGGTGCGGGTGACCTGCCGGCGGCTGAAGGACGAGGTCGAGATACGGGTCGACGATGACGGGCCGGGCATTCCGGACCATGCGCTCGGCCGCATCTTCGAGCGGTTTTATACCGACCGCCCGGAGGAGCAGGGGTTCGGCCAGAATTCCGGCCTCGGCCTGTCGATCTCGCGCCAGATCGTGGAAGCCCATGGCGGGCGCATCTGGGCCGAGAATCGACCTGTGGAAGTGCTGGTGAAGAAGAAGCCGGCGCGAGCGAGGAAGCCGAAGATCGGCGAGACCGTCGCGGACGTGCCGACGCCGCCCGAGCCGCATCCCGGCGGGGCACGCTTCGTCGTCCGTCTGCCGGCGGCCTGACCATGGCGAGCCCAGCGACCGTCCATGCCTCCTGTGTGCTGGTCGGCGAGCAGGGTGTGCTCATTCGCGGGACCTCCGGTGCGGGCAAGTCCCATCTCGCCTTCGCGCTGATACTGGCGGGGCGCACCGGTGCCATCCCGCCGACGCTGCTGGTCGCCGACGACCGGGTGATGCTTGAGCGGCGGGCCGACCCGCAGAGTGCTGGCGGCAGGGACCGGCTGGTGGCGTTCACCCCGCCCCCCCTTGCCGGCCTGATCGAGATAAGAGGGCTGGGCATCCGCCGCCTTCCCTATGCGGCGCAGGCGACGATCGCGCTGGTGGTCGACCTCGGCGCGCAGGACAGCGCGCGTATGCCATCGGACGAATCCCTTTCCGTCGAGATGGATGGGATCATTTTGCCGCGCCTGCCGGCGTTTTCCGGCGGCGATATCGTCCAGCAGGTGCTGGCCCTGCTGCTCACCGAGCCCGGCGCAGCCTGAATATGCGCAATTTCGTGACGTATTTCGCCGTTTTTCTGGGCGGGTCTTGCCATTCGTGTGCAGTGCAACGATGATGACCGCCCCTCAAAGGGGGGGCCTGACCTGAATACCTCAGGCACGCCTCGGGCATTGGAGTCGTGCCATCAAGGCGCACGGCGGAGCAGAATGATAGGTCTCGTACTCGTCACGCACGGACGCCTCGCCAGCGAGTTCCGCTCTGCGCTCGAACACGTGATGGGACCACAGTCCCAGATCGAAACCATTACCATTGGCCCGGACGATGACATCGAGCAGCGTCGCGACGACATCGTCGCGTCGGTCGCGTCGGTGAATACCGGGCAGGGCGTGGTGATTCTCACCGACATGTTCGGCGGCACGCCCTCCAACCTCGCCATCTCGGTCATGACCTCGCCGGACATCGAGGTCGTCGCCGGCATCAATCTGCCGATGCTGGTGAAGCTCGCCACCGTGCGCTCGGAAATCCCGATGAACGAGGCGGTGGCGCAGGCGCAGGAAGCCGGGCGCAAATACATCAACATCGCCAGCCGCGTTCTCGCCGGGAAATAATCCGTGGTCACCGATCAGGCCGGCCTCCAGCGCGAACTGAGCATTGTCAACAAGCGCGGCCTGCATGCCCGTGCCTCCGCCAAATTCGTGCAGACGGTCGAGCGCTTCGACGCCGAGGTGCTCGTGACGCGCGCCGGCGAGACGGTGAGCGGCACCTCGATCATGGGCCTGATGATGCTGGCCGCCGCGCCCGGCACCACCATTCTGGTGGAAGCCTCCGGCCCGGACGCGCAAGCGGCGGTCGACGCGCTGGACGCGCTGGTGTCGGATCGGTTTGGCGAAGGCGAGTAGCCGCCGCTTCAGTCGAGCTTGCGACTGTCACATAAAGACATCTTTATATCGTTATTGTGTTTGAGGGCTCGGGCTGCTATTACCCGGCCAATTGCTCAGCACAGGGAAACCACCATGGCCGCCGCCAGCGAATATATCGTCAAGGACATCAGCCTCGCCCCGTTCGGCCGCAAGGAGCTCTCGATCGCCGAGACCGAGATGCCGGGCCTGATGGCCACCCGTGAGGAATACGGCCCGAAGCAGGTGCTGAAGGGCGCGCGCATCGCCGGTTCGCTGCACATGACCATTCAGACCGGCGTGCTGATCGAGACGCTGGTCGCGCTCGGCGCCGATGTGCGCTGGGTGTCGTGCAACATCTATTCGACCCAGGACCACGCCGCCGCCGCCATCGCGGCTGCGGGCGTTCCGGTGTTCGCCATCAAGGGCGAGACGCTGACCGAATACTGGGATTACACCGCCAAGCTGTTCGACTGGCACGGTGGCGGCTATCCCAACATGATCCTCGATGATGGCGGCGACGCCACCATGTATGTCCATCTCGGCCTGCGCGCCGAGAACGGCGACACTGCCTTCCTCGACACGCCCGGTTCGGAAGAAGAGGAAGTGTTCTTCGCGCTGCTGAAGAAGCAGCTCAAGGAGAAGCCCAAGGGCTACTTCAAGGCGATCGCCGACAGCATCAAGGGCGTCTCGGAAGAGACCACCACGGGCGTGCATCGCCTGTACGACATGCAGAAGGCCGGCACGCTGCTGTGGCCCGCCATCAACGTCAACGACTCGGTGACCAAGTCGAAGTTCGACAACCTCTATGGCTGCCGTGAATCGCTTGTCGACGGCATCCGCCGCGGCACCGACGTCATGATGTCCGGCAAGGTCGCCATGGTCGCCGGCTTCGGCGACGTCGGCAAGGGTTCGGCCGCCTCACTGCGCCAGGCTGGCTGCCGCGTGATGGTCTCCGAAGTCGATCCGATCTGCGCGCTGCAGGCGGCGATGGAAGGCTACCAGGTCGTGACCATGGAAGAAGCGGCGCCGATCGCCGACATTTTTGTGACCGCGACCGGCAACAAGGACATCATCACCATCGAGCACATGCGCGCGATGAAGGACCGGGCGATCGTCTGCAACATCGGCCACTTCGACAACGAGATCCAGATCGCGTCGCTGAAGAACCTGCAGTGGGACAACATCAAGCCGCAGGTCGATGAGATCACCTTCCCCGACGGCCACCGCATCATCCTGCTGTCGGAAGGCCGTCTGGTGAACCTCGGCAACGCCATGGGCCACCCGTCCTTCGTGATGTCGGCGTCCTTCACCAACCAGACGCTGGCGCAGATCGAGCTCTTCGCGAACAACGCTGACGGCAAGTTCAAGAAGGAAGTGTACGTGCTGCCGAAGTCGCTGGACGAGAAGGTCGCGATGCTGCACCTCGCCAAGATCGGCGTGAGCTTGACCAAGCTGCGCCCCGACCAGGCCGCCTATATCGGCGTGACCACCGAAGGCCCGTTCAAGAGCGATCACTACCGCTATTGATCGACGTCGCGCATCTGAGAAGACAGACGCCGCGTCCGGGTTCCGGGCGCGGCGTTTCTCACAGATCCTTCTGCACCAGCACCAGATCGAGCCGCTGGCCGAACTTGGTGCCGATGCCGGGCATCAGGCCGGTCTGGGTGAAGCCGAGCCGCGCGTGCAGCGCCAGCGAGGCCTCGTTTCCGGCGGTGATGCCGCCGATCAGCACCTTCTTGCCGAGCGCGCGCGCCGGCTCGTACAGCGCCTCCACCAGCAGGCGCCCCAGCCCGCGCCCGCGCGCGCCCTCCGCGACATAGACCGAGTGCTCCACGCTGACGCGGTAGCCGTCGAACGGGCGGAAATCGCCGAAGCTGGCATAGCCGAGCACGTCGCTGTTCTCGACCGCGACGATGATCGGGTAGCGCTTGGACTTGCGGTCGGCCAGCCATGCGCGCCGGTTGGCGATGTCGGCTGGCGTGTCGTGCCAGATCGCCGTCGAGGTCAGCACGGCGTGATTATAGATGGCGAGGATGCCCGGAAGGTCGTCTTCGGTTGCGTCACGCAAGATCATGATAGGCTGGTTACCCTTACACACTGTCAGGCGGATGCGCCGGAAGGCCGGCAGAACCTCAGCGATTGTCGCGGTTTTCGCGGCCCGTGCAACGCCTTCATCCCGGATAGTTCAACGGCGGGAATGCGGATTTTCGCCGCGCCACGCTGGAAACCTCGGCCGGACGGGCCCATATCACCAATTCACGGGGCGACCGTGCGATGAGGAATGAGAGAAGATGAGTTCGACCGATCCGTTCGATCGAATGCGGTTTACCGTCAAGCGCGTCAGTTTCTGGCAGGTGGCGCTCGTGGTTGCGGTGGCGCTTGCGATCGGCACCGCCCTGGCGCTGGTCGCCGCAAGCGTCTTCCTGGTCGTGTTCCCGGTGGTGGCGATCGCCGGGCTGGCGTTCAAGCTGTTCGGCGGCCGCAAGGTGCGCCGTGATGCGTCCGGCCCGATGGTGATCGACGCGGAATACCGCGTGCTGTCGCCGGAAGAGGTCGCGCGCGACCGCGACCCCAACCGGCGCATGCGTTAAGCCGCCGGCGCGCAAGCGCTCGACGCTATTTCTCGACGAACGCCTTTTCGATCACGAAGTCGCCCGGCTCCGTGGTCGAGCCTTCTTCGAAGCCGAGATCCCTGAGGATCACGCGCATGTCGTCGAGCAGCTGCGGGCTGCCGCACAGCATGACGCGGTCGTCTTCCCTGGACAGCGGCGGCAGGTCGAGATCGTCGAACAGCTTGCCGGAGGTGATCAGGTCGGTGATGCGGCCCTGATTGCGGAATGGCTCGCGGGTGACGGTCGGGTAATAGATCAGCTTGCCGATGACGAGTTCGCCGAAGAACTCGTTATGCGGCAATTCCTCCTCGATCAGCTCGCGATAGGCGAGCTCACCCACCGTGCGCACGCCATGCACCAGGATGACCTGCTCGTAATTCTCGTAGGTTTCCGGGTCCTTGATCAGGCTCAGGAACGGCGCGAGGCCGGTGCCGGTGGCGAGCAGGTAGAGCCGGCGGCCGGGCACCAGATAATCCACCAGCAGCGTGCCGGTCGGCTTGCGCCCGACGATCACCTCGTCGCCGACCTTCAGGTGCTGGAGGCGCGAGGTCAGCGGGCCGTTTGGCACCTTGATCGAGAAGAATTCGAGCGTCTCTTCATAATTCGCGCTGGCGATGGAATAGGCCCGCAGCAGCGGCTTGCCCCCTTCCGTCTCCAGCCCGATCATCACGAACTGCCCGTTCTTGAAGCGCAGCGCCGGATCACGCGTGGTCGTGAAGGTGAAGAGATTGTCCGTCCAGTGATGCACGCTGAGGACGCGTTCGTGATGGAGATTGCTCATTTACAATCCACTTGAGTGAAAATCCCGGAAGAACCGGGAGTGCATGTAATTCGGGCGAACGGTTTACTGCGCAAACGCCGCCGTGTCGACCCTTATGGGCGCGGGCGCGACCTTTAAAGGCGCGGGGGAGACGCGCATTGGCGGGTTATGCCACCATTGGCGCGCCCCGTGTCTGACCAGCCGCAAAGGTGAGCCGATGTTCAGCCATATCATTCTAGGCGCCCGCGATGTTGAGACCATGGCCGCCTTCTATGACGCCGTGCTCGCCCCGCTGGGGCTGGTGCGTGCGGAGGTCGAGGACGATGGCGGGCCGGCCGGCATGATGTGGACGCTGCCGGGCCGGCGCTGGCCGCAATTCTTTATCCAGCTTCCCTTCAATGGCTTGCCGGCGACCTGGGGCAACGGCACGCAGGTAAGCTTTGCCGCGCCCTCCAAGGCGGCGGTGGATGCCGGGTGGCAGGCGGCGATGGCGCATGGCGGCACAGACGAGGGCCGGCCGGGCCTGCGCCCGCACTACGACCGGGATTATTACGGCGCCTATTGCCGCGACCCGGAAGGCAACAAGCTGTGCTTCGTCCATGCCGGAGAGATGGAGGCGCTGTTCTAAGGAGCGTCAGTCCTTGACAGCGCTGGTCGCGTCCTGCTTGCGCTTGGCCTGGTACATCTCGAAATCGGCGCGCTTCACCACCGATTCCAATCGCTCGCCGACGGCGCTGGTTGCCAGGCCCATGGCAATGCCGAGCGTAGTGGCAGAATAGAACTGGTTGTTCAGCTCCACCAGCTTGTCGATGCTCTCCATCACGGCAAGGCCTCCAGCCGCGTCGATGCCCGGCAGCAGGACGGCGAACTCGTCGCCGCCGATGCGGGCGGCGCAATTGGGTTTGTCCACGGCTTTCGCCAGCACCTCGCCGGCGCGGCGCAGCAGCGTGTCGCCGGCGGCGTGGCCGAGCTGGTCGTTGACCGCCTTCAGGTCGTTCAGGTCGACCATGATGACGGTGACCGGGAACGGCCCCTTGCGCTCCAGCCGGTTGAGCTCGTCGACATAGAAGGAGCGGTTATAGAGCTTGGTCAGCACATCGTGCTTGCCGAGATATTCGAGATAGGCCTCGGCCTTCTTGCGCGCGGTGATGTCGGTCAGGGCGACCTGCACCAGCGACCAGTCGTGCTCATGGCCCGGCAGCACCGAAAATTGCAAATGGACATGCAGTTCGTCGCCGTTCAGCGAGAAGTTCACCACCTCGCGCTGGTGGAACAGCTTGCCGTTCCACAGCTCGATGAGCTGCTCGCGAAAATGCCGGTGCATGTCCTCGCGGAACACTAGGCCGATATTGGCGGTCAGCGTCGCCTTGTCAGGCGCGGCGAACATTTCCAGCGTGTGCTGGTTCACGTCGATGATGCGCACCTCGCTGATGCAGCGCTGCACGAATTCCGGGTGCACGTCGGTGAAGACGCGTAAATCCTCGATGCCGCGGAAGCGCACATCGTCGAGCAATTGCTTCACGCTGGAGAAGTCTTCCACCCATAGCGAAATCGGCGAATTCTCGAACAGGCCGCGGGCATATTCCTCGGCCTTGGAGACCTGACGGCGCGCGGTCTCGCGCTCGGTCACGTCCTCCACCGAGAGCAGCACGCGGGCGAGGCTCTCTTCATAGCCCGGCAGCACGATGCCCTTGAGCTGGATGTCGAGACGCTGGCCGGACAGGGTGTAGTTGACGGTGTGGCTGGCGAAGCTGGCGTGCCCGTCCCAGAGTTGGCAGAGTTCGTCGACGAACGCCCTCAGCATGTCGGCGCGGAATATCTTGCCGAGGTTGGCGACCAGATGCTCGAGGCTCTCGGCCTCGAACAGGCTAAGCGTACGCTTGTTGACCTTCAGCACGCGAATCTGCTCGGAGCATTCGCGCACCCGGTCGGGATGCTCGCGCAGGAAGTCGCGCAGCGAGGTGACACCTTGACCGCGCCAGGTGTCGAACAGCGCTTTAAGCCCAGTGTAATCTTCGAGCCATAGTGAAATGGGTGCCAGATCGAACATCCCGGCGTCGACCTGGCGCTCGATGTCGGTCGCTACGGCATTCTTCGTGCTCTCCAGATTCAGCATCTTCAAGCCTGCCCAATGCGGTTTGCGAAGCTCGGGAAAGTATCAAAGTACCGGTAAGTTGCGGCCTTCGACTTGCGTGAGCCGGCATGACATTTCATGCGGTCATTTTCGGGGCAGTGGCAGAAGCTGCCGAAAGCACTGGCCGGTCCGACGCGAACCGCGCACGGGCAGGTCATGGACAAGACGATCAGTAGCCTAATCCTAAAATTGGATCGGTTGTTCCGTTTTTATACGCCTGAAATGTACCGATACTCCAGTACCCTAAATTTTGAAATATCGTGTCGCGACGGTTCGTGCACGGAATATGTTCACGATATTGGCCTCGGAGACTTACGCGGCCGAAATCTCGCCCTTGATCGCGCCATAGCGCCGGGCGGCCTCGATGGCGAGCCCGGTGCCGACCGACCCGAAGGTGTCGCCATCGACGATGCGGGCGCCGGGCAGGGCGTCGACGATGGCGGAGCGCACATGCGCCAGCCGGGTCGAGCCGCCGGTGAGGAACAGCGCGCTGATGTCCTCGACGCGCAGGCCGGCCTGTTTCAGGCAATTATCCACACGCTGAGCGATGCGCGCCGCCAGCATATGGGTGTGGGCGACCAATTCCCCGGGCGAGATGGCCAGCGACAGCCCGGCCTCCAGCCAGCCGAGGTCGACGGGTGCATGGGGCGCATCCGCCAGCGTGATCTTGGCCTCTTCCGCCGCCATCGCCAGCGTGTGGCCGCGCTGCTCCTCGATGACATGGACCAGCCGTGTCACCAGATCCGGCTTTGCCGCCTCGCGGCGGACCTCGTGGAGTTCACGCAGCGTCTTGGAATTGTACAGCCGGTTGATGCTGGCCCAGGTGGCGAGGTCGTGGAAATAGCCGCTCGGCACGTCGCGGCCGGCGCGCTTCATCGGGCTGCGATAGCCCAGCAGCGGCATCAGCGTGCCAAGGCTCAGCTGGCGGTCGAAATCGGTGCCGCCGATGCGCACGCCGTCATTGGCGAGGATGTCGTCGGCGCGCTCGACGCGAGTGTGCCGCTCGGGGCTGAGGCGGACGATGGAAAAGTCCGATGTGCCGCCGCCGATATCGGCGATCAGCGCGATCTCTTCGCTGCGCACCTGCTGCTCATAATCCAGCGCGGCGGCGATCGGTTCGAACTGGGTCGAGACGTCATGGAAGCCGGCTTTAGTGGCGATGGCCCGCAGCGCGTCGTCGGCCTTGCGGTTGGCGCTCACATCGTCATCGACGAAGAATACCGGCCGCCCCAGTACGACCTGATGAAGGACAGTGCCGGTGCTGGCTTCGGCGCGGTGCTTCACGGTCGTGACGAAATCACAGATCACGTCGCGAAAGCCGATGCCGCGCTTGCCGATCTGGGTCTTCTCGTCGATCAGATGGCTGCCGAGCACGGACTTCAGGCTGCGCATCAGGCGCCCGTCATCGCCATCGACATAATGCTGCATCGCCGCCCGGCCGATGCTGAGCGTGCCGTCGCGATTGTAGAACACGGCGCTCGGCACCGTGACCTTGCCGTCCTCCAGCGCCGCCAGCGTGGGCGCACCGTGGCGATAGACGCCGAGCGTGGTGTTGGAGGTGCCGAAATCGAGGCCGCAGAATGCCATGGTCGAGGTGTCCTCCCGAAGGGGGGCCTCGTTAGAGGCTTTGGCAGGAATGATCAACCGATCCCTGGTCAATCGTGTTGACGTTTCGCATGGGAACCGCGAAACCGATGCGACACGAGATAGATAAGATGAGATCGAGGGGAACTGCGCCGTGATCATGCATGATTTCACCGCCAAGCATTGGGTCACCGTCGCGGTGATCATCGTGGTGTGCGTCGGCGCCTTCCTGTTCAGCTGGACCTGAGACCCGAAAAGGCGTGCGGCGATAATCCGCGCCGCATCTTCTGGTCATTGTCACATTCACTGCCTATCTGAGGCGGGCAAGGCCGGGTGACCGGCCGGATGGCGTTTGTGCCGTCGCAGGAGTTCCGCCCGTCGTGCCATCCGATTCTCCGCCGAACGAGACCATCGTCGCCCCCGGCGCGCCGGACGAGGCTGTCCGGCTTTCGGACATGCTGAACCGGATCGCCAATGATCAGAGCCGCGAGCGCATTGCCATCGGCGACCTGCTGGATGTCATGCAGGAGCGCGCCTTCGGCCCGCTGCTGCTGATCTTCTCGCTGCCCAACGTGCTGCCGACCCCGCCCGGGACCTCGGCCGTGCTTGGCGCGCCGCTGATCTTCCTCACCCTCCAGCTTGCTCTGGGGCGCGAGCCGTGGCTGCCGCGCATCATCGCCGACCGCTCGATCGCGCGCACCGACTTCGCCAAATTCATCGGCCGTGCCACGCCCTGGCTCGCCAGGGCCGAGCGCCTGCTGCGCCCGCGGCTCGGCATGCTGGCGCACCCGCCGGCGGAATATGTCGTGGGGGCGATGACCTTCGTGCTGGCTTTCGTGCTGGTGCTGCCGATCCCGCTCGGCAACATGTTGCCGGCGCTGGCGATCTGCATTCTGGCGCTGGGCATATTGGAGCGCGACGGAATCTGGGTGATCGCCGGCATGATCGTCGGCGTCGCCTCGCTCGGCGTCGTCTCGGGGGTGATATGGGCCTTCGTGAAGGCCGGAATCTATCTGCTCAAGAGCCTGTTCGGCTGAGCCTCATCCGTTAAGCGTTTCAGCCGTAAGCCTGCGCGTTTTCCAGCGCCCTTGTGAGCATGTGCAGGCATTCCTGCGCCTGCTCGTGACCGACCTCGTCGGAGCGCAGCCGCAGCGCCAGGTCGCGCAGATCGCGGATGGCGACATCGACGGCGGTCATGAGGTCGATATCCGGGTCCTCGTTCGGGGACACGCGGACCGGGAAGGGAATGACGTTACTCATTACACGCTCATGCCTAGGAGAATCGCCTCGCGGCGTTCGCAAACCATGGCGGTAAATGGTTAATTTCGTCCTCTCTGGAGCGCCTCTCTGGAGCGCCCCGCGGCGGGCGGATGCGGAGGGGGAAGGCCGCACCCGCCCGCCGGGCGGTCGCTGAAGCTCAGCGACGGACCTGGCTGACCGCCTGGCTGATGGCGCGATCGGCATTGGCAGCGACCGGGCTGTTGACGACGACGGCGGCGTTGCGGCCCTCGACGACGGGAGCCTGGACGGTGGTCGCGGAGGTATCGCGGCCGTCGGCGGCGCTGGCGCCTACAACGGTGGCCAGCGAGATGAAGGCGGACAGGATGGCGGTGGTGGCGAACTTGGTCATGACAGGCACTCCTGAATGTGGCCGTAGCGGCCTTTGTGGGTGGGGCAGCGGCGCTGTTTGGCGGTGCCCTCAGGTTGGAAATATGTATCGCACGCGATATGATTCGTGACGATAGGAGAGCCCGCATGGCTGCCATGCGGCTAATCGATAGCGATATTATCGTGAACGATTTGTTTGGCGGCTCCATGCATTATCGCGAACATGCCATGCAATGTGCCGATTTCGTTGACATTGTATGGCTGCGCTATCACCTCTGATCGCGAGACACGCGCCTCGGCGCTTGTCCGAGAGAAGAGGAGCCGATCATGCCCACCGACCAATGGCCGAAGCTGTCGCCGTTCGAATGCGGCCTGAAGGCGTGCTGCCCGCGCTGCGGCCAGGGGCACCTGTTCGACGGCTTCCTCAAGTTGGCGCCCAGCTGCGAGGTGTGCGGGCTCGATTATTCCTTCGCCGACCCGGCGGACGGCCCGGCCTTCTTCGTCATCTGCTTCGGCTGCATCCCCTCGGTGATGTTCGGCCTGTGGCTGGAGGTGGCCTACCAGGCACCCTATTGGGTGCATCTGGTGACGACGCTCCCCGTTCTGCTGGCGACCTGCATTCCGCCGCTGCGCCCGCTCAAGGGCTGGCTGGTGGCGAGCCAGTATTACCACAAGGCCGAGGAGGGCCGGCTGATCTATGATGAACCGAGGGCGGTCCCGGTGCCTGTCCCGGTGGTGCGCTAGGGACGTTGGGGGCAGCCGCTCCGGCTGGAGGATCCTTCGAGGCTCGCTCGCGCTCGCACCTCAGGATGATGTTGTCTTTTCAATAAAACAGGAATTCGTCATGCTGAGGTGCCCCGCGCAGCGGGGCCTCGAAGCACGCAGGTCCCATCCTAAGAACCATCGCCCTCAATGATCGCCGCCAGCGCCGCCAGTGCGGCGCCGAGCCGCGCGCGTTCCGTCACCGCGCCGAGCGAGATGCGCACGGCGTTCGGTGCGGGTCCTTCCACATTGAAGGCCTCGGCCGGCATGACGCC
>LNAP01000460.1_pt1 | contig 45609 bp, 38 predicted proteins | sample 602601 | NCBI WGS metagenome assembly LNAP01 (sample SAMN02440304, study PRJNA202911) | soil metagenome | biome: Subtropical and temperate rainforests or woodlands; isolation source: soil samples (1 kg each in a 20% v/v slurry with milli Q water) were... ...
GTGCTGGAAAATCGCGGCTGGATCAAGCGACATCAAGATCCGACCGAAAGTCGCTTCTGGCAGCTGATCGATGGCGCCGGCGCGGCCATGTTCGGCGTGTTCAATGCCTATGAAAAACAGGTATTGCATGACTGGATCGCGGGCGACTGGTCAGCCACGGCGACGCAGTCGGGCTCCAGTAAGCGGACTCCAAATGCATTCCGGGCGCGCTTCAGGTCGGCACTGCGCAACGATGGTCTGCGCACGGCTGACCAGCACACGCGGCTCGAAGATGTTGATCCCGATGTCAACGGCTTGCTGGCCGACCTGAAAAACGCCACGGCGGCGCAGAAGATGCAAGTCCTGATCGAGCGCATGTCGCCCGCCAGGCACGCCACTCCCGCCGGACTGTTCGCGACCAAACGCTATGTCGAAGCCATGGCTGAGCGTCTGACGGGAGAGCGAGCATGAACATCAACCAGGCTTTTGCGATTGACACCTCGGACGTCAGGCTCCAGCGCTCAGACCATGAAGCATTGGTAAAACTCGGGCAAGGCCTTGTTGCCGACGGTTACCGCTTCATTACGCCGACGCCGCTGACCCACCAACGAGTCAACGCGCGTGAAAGCAATCAGCTGGCGTCCTCGCTGCGGGACGTGTTCGGCTGGAGCCGGCCATTTCCTGCAACGTTATTTCCAGCTGACGAACTCAATGAGTTGCTGGCCGCCGGTATTGTCGTGGCGCATGAGCACGGCTTTATCAGTCGTGTCAGGTGGTCGAGCCTGGGCGATTTATCGCTGGCGCATTCGGCGTTTCCGACCACCGACGAGGACTCAGTATTCTTCGGCCCGGATACCTACCGCTTCGCCCAGTCGATACGCGACCAGTTAAGCAGGACGTTCACGCCCATCAAGCGCGCTGTGGATATCGGCTGCGGCAGCGGGGCGGGCGCGCTGGTGATCGCCAGCGCACAGCCCCACGCGCAAGTGTTTGCCGTGGACATCAATCCCAAGGCGCTGCACTTTGCCCGGGCGAATGCGGAGGTGGCCGGGATCGACAACGTTGAATGCCTGGAAAGCGACATTCTGCGCGGCGTGGACGGTGAGTTCGATCTGATTGTCGCCAACCCGCCGTACATGAAGGACGCGAGTCGACGGGCGTACCGTCATGGTGGCGATGCGCTGGGTGCTGACCTTTCGGTGCGAATCCTGCGCGAGTCTTTGCAACGGCTGGCAGTGGGTGGCGCGTTGGTGCTGTACACCGGCGTGGCAATGGTTGACGGCGCGGACCCGTTCCTGGCTGCGGTGGCAGATGATATTGCCGGTCCTGAGTGGGCCTGGACCTATCGAGAGATTGATCCGGATGTCTTCGGCGAAGAACTGCTTGAGGATGGCTATCAGGACGTGGAGCGGATTGCGGCGGTTGAGTTGGTGGTGCGGCGCGTCTGATCCGTTGACGTTTTGGCCTGAAGCCCGGTCGCACGACCGGGCTTTTGCGTTTCAGGACGCTCAGGCGATGCTGTAGCCGTCAAACGCCTTCTGCTGTTGCAAGGCGGTAATGATATTTTTGCGCGTCACCGGCAACTCGTTGCCTTCGTTATCGACGAAGGTTTCGCTCTCCAGCTCCGCCTCGTCGCCTTCACCAACAAAACTGAAGCCGAGGAATTCGAAGGCTTCACGGTCAACGTTCGGCCGCGAGCGCGGTGTGCGCATCGGCAGGCTCACGCTGAGGCCATCCTTGCTGATGGAAAACACTTCGAGGTCTTTCTTGGCGCGAGCGACCTTGCTTTTGCCGGTACCCGGATTGCTGATCGCCTGATGGGTCTGGTTCAACACCTTGAGCGCCAGGCTGTACACCAATTCCTGAAACGCCGGGTCATCCTTGTAGCTGAACAGGATGCGACTGATCGAGAACCGCGTGCTCAAATCCGCCAGGGCCGCGCTGTCGGAAGCCTCGGCGTCCTTGAGCTGCTTGAGCTCGCCCATCAACTCGTAGGCCTTGTCGTCGTCAAGACTGTCCTGAGCCTGGCGAATCGCGGCGCGTAGCTGCCGAATCTGATCGCTTTCCTTGGCGCTCTGGAACGTATCAAGCACCATTTCGCTGACGATCTTGGCCTGAGGTACGTGCTGGGAAAGGCTGATGGCGTCTTCGTAAGCGAGCTTGGAGGAGGTCACGGCGTGTTCTGTATGGGAATCAGGCATTGAATTTCACTATTTCGTTAACCGGGTTTGAGGCGCGAAAGGCATTGAGCTTTTCGGGGCGCCTAATCTAGTGGACGAGGGCGCTGTTGTCACGAGCCAATAGCCCGGAGGTTGATTGATGGTCGTCAGCCGGGACTCAGGCCGCCTATTGCGGATCGATTTACACTTTTATCCGGCCGCTCGCGATCCTTGGCTTGTTTTCTTGCGCCGTCCTGTTGATCATTCCGCTTACGGCTATTTGGTAAAGAGATAAGTGACATGAGTATGGGATTGACTGAAGAAGACATGCGCCGGGCGCTGGGCCTTGATGAGCCCGCCAAACCCGCCGAACAACCTGAGCCGGTCATCGAGTTCGACCTCGAACCGACTGTTGCGCCGGAACCTGAACCCGAGTTCATCATCGCGCCGCCTCAGGCCGAGGTTAAACCTGAAGCCCCTCGTCCGAAGGTCAAGCGTGTAACACCCGCACTTCGGGTCACCATGCGCTGCACCAAGGTTTTCGAAGGCGAGGAGACAATGTTCGTCCACGACGCAAAAACTCTGAGCACTTTCGACGCCGAGCAGGAAGCAAAGAAAGCGGCGGCGAAGGAGAAGTTCAAGTATTTCGAAGTGATATCGGTCAAGCGTGTGGAGTGAGGTGATCCGAACCGTTGCAGCGATGCTTGCCGTGCAGGCTGCGTGGGACCGGCTTCAGCCGGGAAGGCAATTGACGCCTTCGTGACTAAAGTCGCTCGTACTACCTGTTCGCGGGCAAGCCTCGCTCCAACGGACCAGCGCTTAAGCCTCTTGCAGCGCCGCCGCGATGGCTTCGTTGAACGCCGGGATGTCGTCCGGGTTACGCGATGTGATCAAGGTCCAGCCATTGGCCCCACATTTTTTGACTTGGGCATCGACCCAGTCTGCCGCTTTGGCATTGAGCAGGTCAGTGCGCAGACTTGGGTATGACGTCAGGGTCTTGCCCTCAATAACACCCGCATCGATCAGCAGCCAAGGCCCGTGGCAAATGGCTGCAACGATTTTTCCGGCTTTCGCGAATTCACTGACCAGCCGCTGGGCGTCCTTGTCCTGACGCAGCGTGTCGGCGTTGACGGTGCCACCCGGAATCACCAAGGCGTCGAAATCGCTGGCAGCCAGGCCTGAGAGTCGGGTGTCCGATTCCACGGTGCGATCTTTTTCGGTGTCCTGCATGAATGTCTGGGCAGTGCCGCCTTCGATGGAGGCATGAGTCGCCTTGGCGCCATAGCCGCGCAATGCCTCCAGCGGCTTGAGCAGTTCGTCGCGCTCGATCCCGGTGTTCGCAGTAATGAACAGAACGTTCTTGCCTTGCAGTTGGGCTGTCATTGTCGATTTTCCTCCACTCATGAATGTCAGGAACGTACGGTCTGCCGTGCGCTCTTGTGAATGGGAGGTTTTGCCGCCAACGAAAGTTCAGACCGATTGCACGAGCGTCAGGATTCAACCGGCGCGTAATACCCGCCCACCGCCGGCGGCTGAACCAGCGTTGCGGTTTTTCCCGGCGTCATCGGTTCCTTGGTATCGCCGGATATCATCCCCACCACTTCGCCACTTTCCAGCAATGCCCAGGCCGCGACGGGATGGATGTAAAGCTTGCCGGAATGGCCGTCCTTGTGAATGAAGTTCCACCCGCTGCAAGGGGTGATTTGCATGATTTTTGTTGTCACGAGAATGCCCTCTCGGTTGAGTACAGATCGAGACTAGCAGGTGTTCGGGCAAACGGAGTCGGGATAACCGCCGTGATTTTGCGCAGCCGCCGGTGTGATGCGTCGCGACCGCTGGTCGTCTAGCTTGCGGTCCCAAAAACAATGAGCGCATTCATGCAAAAGCTGTTGAACGAGATACTCGATGAAGTACGGCCGCTGATCGGCCAGGGCAAAGTCGCCAACTACATCCCGGCATTGGGTGGTGTTGCGCCGGATCAGTTGGGTATCGCGGTCTACAGCAATGATGGCGAACTGCACTATGCCGGGGATGCCACGACGCGGTTCTCGATCCAGAGTATTTCCAAAGTGTTCAGTCTGGTACAGGCCATCGGCCACTCGGGCGAAGACATCTGGCAGCGGCTGGGCCATGAGCCTTCCGGTCAGCCGTTCAATTCCCTGGTGCAGCTGGAATTTGAGCAGGGCAGGCCGCGCAACCCGTTCATCAACGCCGGTGCGCTGGTGATCTGCGACATCAACCAAGGGCGCTTCGCCGCGCCGTCGTTGTCATTGCGCGACTTTGTGCGGCGGCTGTGCGGCAACCCGGAAGTGATCTCCGATTCGAAAGTTGCCGAATCCGAATACCAGCATCGCTCGCGCAATGCCGCAGCGGCCTACTTGATGAAGTCCTTCGGCAACTTCCATAACGACGTGGAAGACGTGCTGCGCAGCTATTTTCACCACTGCGCCATGAGCATGAGTTGCGTCGATCTGGCGCGCGCCTTTGGTTTTCTCGCCAATCAGGGGTTTTGCGTACACAGCGGCCAGCAGATTCTTACCGCCCGGCAGACCAAGCAACTCAACTCGATCATGGCCACCAGCGGTTTGTACGACGAAGCCGGCAACTTTGCCTATCGCGTCGGCCTGCCGGGCAAAAGCGGTGTCGGCGGCGGCATCGTGGCGGTAGTACCGGGTCGGTTCTCGGTGTGCGTCTGGTCGCCGGAGCTCAATCCTGCCGGTAATTCCCTGGCCGGCATGGCGGCACTGGAGAAACTCAGCGAGCGGATTGAGTGGTCGGTGTTCTGAGCCACGTTTCCCTCCAGGAATATATTCCCGAGCATTCCCGCCCTGGCGCTGGTCTACTGGGTTCACGTCAGTCAACGCTCTGGCTGATGGCATCCTTATTGAAGCGCCAGGGAAAGCATGTACCTGAATCGATCATTCCAGTTTTATATCGAAGCGCCGTGGCTCAGGCTGAAGTCCTTCAAACCGCTGCTCACCCTCGCTGCCGCGCTGTTGCTCAGTGCTTGCGGTACCCAGCGCAGCCAGGAAGGGCCAGAGCTGACGCCCGGTCAGATTCGTACGCAAATCCTGCGCCTGATGCCGGCCAAAGTTCCGGACCGGGAAGGCTGGGCGGCGGATATCCAGACTGCGTTTACTGCTCAGGACATCGCACCGACCACCCAGAACCTGTGCTCGGTACTGGCCGTGGCCGAGCAGGAATCAACCTTTCAGGTCGATCCGCCGGTGCCGGGGCTGGGCAAGATCGCTCGCAATGAGATCGACCGCCGCGCTGCCCGCTTGCACATTCCCGGCGTGCTGATTCGGACGGCCTTGCAGATTCGTTCGCCTGACGGCAAATCCTACGCCGCGCGTCTGGATGCCGCGCGTACCGAGAAACAGCTCAGCGCCATTTTCGATGATTTCATCGGCATGGTGCCCATGGGGCAAACGCTGTTCGGCAATTTCAATCCGGTGCACACCGGTGGGCCGATGCAGGTGAGTATCGCTTTCGCCGAAAAGCAGGCGAAAAATTATCCCTATCCGGTGGCCGGGACGATTCGTCAGGAGGTGTTCAGTCGGCGTGGCGGCATGTACTTCGGCATTGCCCATTTGCTGGGTTACCCGGCCAACTATCCGGCACCGCTGTATCGCTTTGCCGACTTCAACGCCGGCTGGTACGCCAGTCGCAATGCGGCGTTTCAGAGTGCGGTAAGTCAGGCGACCGGAATCAAGCTGGCGCTGGATGGCGACTTGATCCGCTACGACTCGACGTCACCCAGCTCCACGGAACTGGCTATACGTGCATTGAGCAAGCGTCTGGATATGAACAACTCGGCGATCTTCAGTCAGCTCAAACAGGGCGATACGCTGGAGTTCGAAGACACGAAATTGTATGAGCGGGTATTTGCGCTGGCGGACGCTGCGGCGGGTAAATCACTGCCTCGGGCGATTCTGCCGGGCATCACGCTGCAAAGCCCGAAGATTACGCGCAATCTGACCACGGCCTGGTTTGCCCAGCGAGTCGATGATCGGCGCGAGCGATGTATGCAAAAGGTGGCGACAGGGGTTGGCGGCTAGGGCAGCTCTTCCCACTTGACCTGCTTGAGCTGTGCCCGTTCGGCATGCTGCTGCAAGGCTTCCAGCTCGGTTCGCAAATTCGACAGATTATGCTGCACGCCAATTCGAGCGTGCAGGCAAGCATAGAACCAGGCATCGGAGTCACTCATCGTCGAATCGGGCTGAATAAAGATCCTTCGTTCTCCCCTGAAAACGTATCGAATCTCAAAGTGTCGGCTTCTCGCCATACCATGCTATCTCTGGTTTGATAGCGCTATGACATTGATGGCATACAGCCAGTTCCCTTGGCAGGTTTTTTTCAGCCGAAAGGTCAGATGATCAAGCCTTGAGTTTCTCCAGCGTTGACAAATCTTTTACGCCCTCGAAGAAGGTATCAAGCACATTCTGGAAGATGCTTCGCTCGGGGTCCGCCACGGCGAACAGGGTCATGCTCGAATGCAGCTTCATGTCATCCGGCGAGCCGAAAATCTGCCGTGCGGTCCGTTGCAGCCGAGGCTCGATGAGTTGCGCACAGTGTTCCAGCCGTGGCCCCAATAGTGGATGTTGCAGATAGGCCTGCGCTTCTTCAAGGCAGGTGATGGCGTAAAACCGGGCCATTTCGCTGCGGCCCAGCCCGCTGATCTGCGGAAAGACAAACCACATCCAGTGGCTCCTCTTTTTGCCTTCGAGTAATTCAGCCAGCACTTGCTCGAAAACGGGTGCCTGAGCGTCGACGAAGCGTTGCAGATTGTAGAAGTCGTTCATGGCACACCTTCCAACGGACGCAGATTTATCGATCGTGGTATTCGGCGACGGCCGTATGATGTGCCAGTTTAGCCGCTGAACCTCTGCGTTGCGCCGGGTTCGATAAACGTTCATCCCATCGTTTTTTCTCCGAGAGCCTTCCTGCGCATGCCCGTTGTCAGCCGTTTCGCCGCGTTTTTCGATCAGGCACGCCGTGCGCTGGGATTGGTCTGGACCACTTCCCGGGGCTTGTCGCTGGGGCTGGTGGTCGCGACTTTGCTGGCCGGCGTGCTGCCGGCGCTGGCCGCCTTTCTGGGGCAGCGGATCGTGGATGCGGTGGTCGCAGCCATGCAACTGCATGCCGATACCGGCAACGCGCCGCTCTGGCCGGTGCTGCGTTATGTGCTGATGGAGGCGGGCGTGCTGGGCTTGCTGGCCGGTACGCAGCGGGCCTTGTCGGTCCAGCAGTCGTTGCTGCGTGTGCAGTTGGGGCAGCAGGTCAACACCTTGATCCTGGAAAAGGCGCAAACCCTGTCACTCAGCCAGTTCGAGGACTCGGAGTTCTACGACAAGCTGGTGCGGGTGCGCCGCGAAGCCTCGACCCGACCGCTGGCATTGGTGACCAAATCTTTGGGACTGACCCAGAATCTGATATCGCTAATCAGCTTTGCTGTATTGCTGGTGCATTTTTCGCCCTGGGCGCTGCTGATTCTGGTACTGGGCGCGTTGCCGGTATTTTTCGCCGAAGCGCATTTTTCCGGTGATGCCTTCCGCCTGTTCACGCGCCGCGCTCCGGAAAGCCGTCAGCAGAACTACATCGAAACGCTGCTTTCCCATGAAACCTACATCAAAGAGGTCAAGCTGTTCGGTTTCGGTCCCTTGTTGTTGCAGCGCTATCGAGACACGTTCGCGCGTTTGTACGCCGAAGACCGCCGCCTGACCCTGCGCCGCGACGGTTGGGGCTTTCTGTTGGGGCTGCTCGGCACTGCGGCGTTTTATCTGGCTTATGCGTGGGTGGTGGTCGACGCAGTGCATGGCCTGATCACGCTGGGCCAGATGACCATGTATCTGGTGCTGTTCAAACAAGGCCAGGGCGCGGTGAGCAGCAGCCTGAGCGCTATCAGCGGGCTTTACGAAGACGGACTTTATCTGGCCGATCTGTATGAATACCTCGGGCAACCCGTCACGGTGGAAGTCGGCGGCGTGACTCAAGGTGCGTTGCCCGGCGACGGCCTGCGTTTCGAAGGCGTGAGCTTTACCTATCCGGGTTCCAGCCATACGACGCTGGAAAGCATCGACCTGCACCTGGCCCCCGGCCGCAGCGTTGCGCTGGTGGGCGAAAATGGTTCCGGCAAGACCACGCTGATCAAGCTGCTGACCCGTCTGTATCGGCCGAATCACGGGCGCATTCTGCTTGACGGCAGCGATCTCAACGACTGGAATGAAGAGGCCTTGCGGCGGCGCATCGGCGTGATCTTCCAGGACTACATTCGCTACCAGTTCATCGTTGGCGAGAATCTTGGGGTGGGCGATATCGACGCCTTCAGCGAAGAACAGCGCTGGCGTGATGCCGCCAGCCAGGGCATGGCGGCGGAGTTCATCGAGCGGCTGGACAAGGGTTACGCAACGCAACTGGGCCGCTGGTTTGCCGGTGGCCAGGAGCTGTCCGGCGGCCAGTGGCAGAAAATCGCCTTGTCCCGGGCCTACATGCGCCGCAACGCCGACATCCTGATCCTCGACGAACCCACCGCGGCGCTGGATGCCGGCGCGGAAGCGGCGGTGTTCGAGCATTTTCGCGAGTACGCCAAGGGCCGCATGACGCTGCTGATTTCCCATCGTTTTTCCAGCGTGCGCAATGCCGATCACATCGTCGTGCTGGATCAGGGCCGGGTCCTGGAACGCGGCGACCATGCCAGCCTGGTGGCTGCGGGCGGGCGTTATGCCACGCTGTTTGACTTGCAGGCGCGGGGATATCGTTGAGGCCATTGACGCAATGACTGACCCAGATCATGTCAGAGCCGGACAGGTGCTGCTATACATCAGGATGCATTGATCGCCGCATTGCGCTGCAGCGGCGGTCCGGTTTGCTCAGGTTTCCGTGGTCTCAGTGTCTGAGCCGTCACGAGTGAGCGATATCCATAATGTCCGTCTTGATGGAAGGAGTGATATCCGTGAAAGCTCTCGTCTACCAGGGGCCAGGTGAAAAATCCTGGGTCGATAAAACCAATCCTGTCATTGAAAAGCCCACTGACGCGGTGGTGCGCATCCTGCACACCACGATTTGTGGCACTGACTTGCATATCCTCAAGGGCGACGTACCCGCTGTGACGCAGGGGCGAACCCTTGGGCATGAAGGTGTCGGTGTGATCGAGGAAGTCGGTTCCGCCGTGCGCAATTTCAAGAAGGGCGATCACGTGCTGATCTCCTGCGTCACCTCGTGCGGCAGCTGCCCCAACTGCAAGCGCCAGCTGTATTCCCATTGCGCCGATGGCGGCTGGATTCTCGGCCACTTGATCGACGGCACCCAGGCTGAACAGGTGCGCATCCCCCACGCGGACAACAGCCTGTACCCGATCCCGGCGGGTGCCGATGAACAGGCGCTGGTGATGCTGAGCGATATCCTGCCAACGGGTTTCGAAATCGGTGTGCTGTCGGGCAAGGTCAAACCCGGCGATGCGGTGGTGATTGTCGGGGCCGGTCCGATCGGCATGGCGGCGCTGCTGACGGCGCAGTTTTACTCGCCCGGCAGGGTGATCATGGTCGATGTCGATGCCAACCGTCTGGCGGTGGCCATGCAGTTCGGCGCGACCCATGTGCTCAATCCCGTCGAGGACGATGTAGTCGCCCGGATCTTCGAACTGACCGATGGCATTGGCGCCGACGTCGCCATCGAAGCCGTGGGCATCCCCGCATCGTTTGATACCTGTCAGCAAATCATTGCTCCCGGCGGACATATCGCCAACGTGGGCGTGCATGGCAAGAGTGTCGAGTTGCACCTGGAAAAACTCTGGATCCAGAACATCAATATCTCCACGGGGCTGGTCAATACCAACACCACGCCGATGCTGATGAAGACCGTCCAGGCCGGGAAGATCGAGCCAGGCAAGCTCATCACGCACCGCTTCAAACTTGAAGACATCCTGCAAGCCTACGAAGTCTTCGGCAACGCTGCAAAAGAGAAGGCCATCAAGGTGATGTTGTCTTCATAAGCCGGTATTCAACCCGCCTTGGCGATAGCGACTAACCGGTCTACGGACGTCCGTTGTTCATCGAGCACTAAGGAAAAGTGGATGCACGTGGAATTGAAGAAACAGTGGATCAAGTACGCGCTGGGCTGCGTCATCTTTGTCGGTTTGGGAGTCTGGATGTGGGTGGCGCTGCGGCCCAGCGGGTTGGGGGAGGGTTTCGCCAGTGGTAACGGGCGCATCGAGGCCACTGAAATCGATGTCGCCACCAAGCTGGCCGGGCGCATATTGACCATCGAGGTGGATGAAGGCGACTTCGTTCAGCCCGGACAGGTCATTGCCACCATGGATGTGCAGGTGCTGGATGCGCAGCTTAAACAGGCTCAGGCTCAGGTTCGGCAGGCCGACAACGCGGTACTGACCGCTGAGGCGGTGGTTGAACAGCGTGAAAACGAAAAGAATGCTGCCGAAGCCGAGGTCAATCAGCGTATCGCCGAGTTGACTGCTGCGCAGAAGCGTTATGGCCGCACCGATCAGCTGATCAAGTACAACGCCGTGGCCCGCCAGCAACTGGACGATGACCTGGCCGTACAGCAGAGCAAACAGGCGGCAGTCGCGTCGGCTCGGGCACAGGTCTGGTCGGCGAAGGCGGCCATCATTGCCGCCAAATCGCAGGTGATCGAGGCGCAGTCGACGGTTGAAGCACTTCAGGCCGGCGTTGATCGTTTGCAGGCTGACATCACCGACAGCCAGCTCAAGACCGACCGCGTGGCGCGTGTGCAGTATCGGGTTGCCCAGCCTGGCGAGGTGTTGGCGGCCGGAGGTAAAGTGCTGAATCTGGTGGACCTGAATGATGTCTACCTGACGTTTTTCTTGCCCACCGGCCAGGCAGGGCGCGTCGCTCTGGGTTCGGATGTGCGGGTTATTCTGGATGCTGCGCCACAGTATGTGATCCCGGCGCAAGTCAGTTATGTCGCCAGCGTCGCGCAGTTCACGCCCAAGACCGTGGAAACCAGCAGCGAGCGGGAAAAACTGATGTTCCGGGTCAAGGCGCGGATCGATCGCAAGCTTCTGGAGAAACACCTCAATCAGGTCAAGACCGGCTTGCCGGGTGTGGCCTGGCTCAAACTTGATGCCGATGCGCAATGGCCTGTCAATCTTCAGATCAACGTGCCGCAATGACGGCGCCTGAGCTCAAGGTCGTGGAGCTTGCCGGAATCGGTTTGCGCTATGGCAAGCAGACCGCTCTGGATAACGTTGCGTTGCAGATTCCCGCTGATTGCATGGTGGGGGTCATAGGCCCTGACGGGGTGGGAAAATCGAGCCTGCTGGCGCTGATTTCCGGCGCGCGCAAGCTGCAGCAGGGCAGCTTGCAGGTGCTGGGCGGCGATATGTCCAGCGCGGCGCATCGGCGGCGGGTTTGCCCGCGCATCGCCTATATGCCGCAGGGTTTGGGCAAGAATCTGTATCCGACCCTGACCGTGTTCGAGAACCTGGATTTTTTCGGACGGTTGTTCGGCCAGGATGCAGCGGAACGCAACCGCCGTATCGACGATCTGGTGCGCAGTACGGGCCTGGACGGGTTTACCGATCGCCCGGCGGGCAAGCTGTCCGGAGGCATGAAGCAGAAGCTCGGCCTGTGTTGTGCGCTGATTCACGACCCGGACTTGCTCATACTCGATGAGCCCACCACGGGCGTCGATCCCTTGGCGCGCAATCAGTTCTGGGAATTGATTGCACGGATTCGCAACAACCGACCGGGCATGAGTGTGCTGGTTTCCACCGCGTACATGGACGAAGCCCAGCGCTTTGACTGGTTGATCGTAATGGATGCGGGCAAGGTCCTGGACACCGGAGCGCCCGCCGAACTCTTGCAGCGTACGCACAGTGAGAACCTGGAGCAGGCGTTCGTAGCCTTGCTCCCGGAAGAAAAACGTCGCGGCCACCAAACACTGGTGATCCCGCCACGTAAAACCGAAGACGCCGCAGCAGTGGCTATTGAAGCCCATGGCCTGACCTGTCGTTTTGGGGATTTCGTCGCCGTCGACCACGTGGATTTCCGCATTGAGCGCGGCGAGATTTTCGGCTTTCTCGGCTCCAATGGCTGTGGCAAATCCACGACCATGAAAATGCTCACCGGTTTGCAGCCTGCCAGTGAAGGCAAAGCGTTGCTGTTCGGTCAGGAAGTAAACCCCAAGGACATCGAAACCCGCCGCCGGGTCGGCTACATGTCCCAGGGATTTTCTCTGTACGGCGAATTGACTGTCTTGCAGAATCTGGTGCTGCACGCGCGGTTGTTTCATCTGCCCAAAGAGCAGCAGGGGCCGCGCATCAAGGAAATGCTTGAGCGTTTTGACCTGATGTCAGTCACCGACAGCCTGCCCAATGATTTGCCATTGGGCGTGCGGCAGAGGTTGTCGCTGGCCGTCGCGGTGATTCATAAACCGGAGGTGTTGATCCTCGATGAGCCCACTTCCGGCGTGGACCCGGTCGCTCGGGACAACTTCTGGGAGTTGCTGATTCAGTTGTCCCGGGAGGAGGGCGTGACGATCTTCATCTCCACGCATTTCATGAACGAAGCGCTGCGTTGCGACCGGATATCAATGATGCATGCTGGCCGCGTCCTGGACAGCGGCACCCCTCAGGCGTTGATGAGCAAGCGCGGCCTGCCGACGCTGGAAGCGACATTCATTGCCTACCTGGAAGACGTCGCGGATACACGGGCGGCCTCCGATATGCCGGATACTTCGACGCAACCAGGCGTCACCGAAAAAAACCTGCCGCGTTCGGGATTCAGCTGGCAGCGCCTGTTCAGCTACAGCCGCCGCGAAGCCATGGAACTGCGCCGCGATCCCTTTCGCGCGACCCTCGCACTGTTCGGTACCGGTCTGTTGATGCTGATCATAGGCTATGGCATCAACCTGGACGTCGAGAACCTGCGCTATGCCGTACTCGACCGAGACCAGACTGGCGCGAGTCAGGAGTACATGCTCAATCTCTCGGGCTCGCGCTACTTCATCGAAAAGCAGGCGCTGCATGACTACGATGAGCTGGATCAACGGCTGCGCAGTGGAGATATCAGCCTGGCGGTGGAAATTCCTCCCGGTTTCGGTCGTGACTTGAAACGCGGCAGCCATCCGCAGGTGGGCTTCTGGGTGGACGGCGCCATGCCGACCCGTGCAGAAACCATCAAGGGTTACGTGGCTGGCATTCATGCGAGCTATCTGCAGCAACGATTGCTGGAAACCACCGGCACTGCACAAAGCAGCCCCGTTGATATCGCCTTGCGCTATCGCTACAACCCGGATGTGCAAAGCCTGCCGGCGATGGTGCCAGCGGTAATTCCGCTGTTGCTGATGCTGATTCCGGCCATGCTCACTGCACTGGGCGTCGTACGGGAAAAGGAACTGGGTTCGATTACCAACCTGTACGTCACACCGGTAACGCGCCTGGAATTCCTGTTGGGCAAGCAACTGACCTACATCGCGCTGGGGATGATCAATTTCTTCATCCTGTTGGTGATGGCGCTGCTGGTCTTCGACATTGCCGTGAAGGGCAGTCTTGCCACCCTGATCATCGGCGCCTTGCTGTACATCATCTGCTCCACCGGCATGGGCCTGTTGATGTCCTCGATCCTCTCCAGTCAAATCGCGGCGATTTTCGGCACGGCGATCATTACGCTGTTGCCTGCAATCCAGTTTTCCGGGCTACTGGACCCGGTTTCGTCCCTTGAGGGCGTAGGTGCGCTGGTGGGCAATATCTATCCGACCAGCCACTTCCTGACCATCAGTCGCGGAGTGTTTTCCAAGGGGTTGGGGCTGGCGGACCTGTATGCCTATTTCATTCCTCTGCTGATTGCCATTCCGGTGCTGACATTGCTCAGCGCCGCCGGCCTCAAGAAGCAGGAGGTCTGAAATGTCCAATTTCTCCAATATCCTGCAACTGGGCATCAAGGAACTGCGCAGTCTGTATCACGATCCTGCGTTGCTGCTGCTCATCGTTTTTTCGTTCACCCTGGGTATCTATGCGGCGGCGACCAAGGTTCCCGAGTCACCCCATCGCGCCACCATGGGCGTGATCGACGAGGATCAGTCCCAGGCTTCGAACCGGATCATCAATGCGTTTCAGATGCCGTACTTTCTCAAGCCGGTGCCGATCGATTTCACCCAGATTGATCGGGGCATGGACGCCGGGATCTACACCTTCACCCTGAATATTCCGGCGCGCTTTCAGCAAGACTTGCTCGCCGGCCGCCAGCCAACCCTTCAGGTCAACGTGGATGCGACCCAGATCAGCCAGGCGTTCACTGGAGCCGGTTACATACAGCAGATCATCGGCACAGAGGTCGCGGAGTTTCTCAAACACTATCGCAGCGCCACGCAGGAGGAGGTCACCGCCGTGGTGCATATGGAATTCAACCCGAACCTGGTTTCCACCTGGTTCGGCGCCATTAACGAGGTGATCAACCAAATCACCATGCTGTCGATCATTCTCACCGGCGCCGCGCTGATTCGTGAGCGTGAGCACGGGACCATCGAGCACTTGCTGGTGATGCCCATAACACCGCTGGAGATCATGATCGCCAAGGTCTGGTCCATGGCGCTGGTGGTGTTGACGGCAGCGGCACTGTCGATGTTTTTTGTCGTCGAGAAATGGCTGCAAGTGCCGCTGCATGGTTCTTTTTTGCTGTTTCTGGGTGGCGCGGCCCTGCATTTGTTCGCGACCACGTCCATCGGAATTTTCTACGGCACGCTGGCGCGCTCCATGCCGCAGTTGGGGCTGCTGATCATCCTGACGTTGATCCCGCTGCAGATCCTCTCTGGCGGCGTGACACCCAGAGAGAGCATGCCCGTGGCGGTGCAGAACATCATGTTGGTGGCGCCGACCACCCATTTCGTCGAGCTGAGCCAGGCAATTCTGTTTCGTGGGGCCTCGCTGTCGATCGTCTGGCCGCAACTGCTGGCGCTGCTGGTGATCGGCAGCGTGTTCTTTTTCGTCGCCCTGTCACGGTTGCGCAAATCACTGAATTAGCGGTCGGTTGGTGTTGCTGCCACCGGCTGTTCGTCGCCCGCTACCAGACCAATCGGTCTGGGGCGTCTACGCTGCACCTTTGCCCTGGCATTCGAAGCCTTTACAACGATCCTCTGGAGCCGTCATGTATACCTTCAATCCACTGCTCTCCAGCGCTGACCAAGCGCCCGCATCAACCCTCAATGCTTGCCCCGAGAGTACCGGTCCGCTGAGCGACGAGCTGCTGCAGCGAATGCATCGCTACTGGAATGCCGCCAATTACCTGTGCGTCGGCCAGATCTACCTCAAGGCCAACGCCCTGCTGCGCGAGCCGTTGACGGCCGAGCACATCAAGCCCCGTCTGCTGGGGCATTGGGGTACTTCCGCTGGCCAGAATTTCATCTACGTGCACCTCAACAGGTTGATCAGCGAGCAACATGTAGAAGTGGTGTACATTTCCGGCCCCGGTCACGGCGGGCCGACCCTCAACGCCTGCGCCTGGCTGGAAGGCACTTACAGCGACGTGCATGCCGACATCACCCCGGACGCCAACGGCATGCTGCGGTTCTTTCGCAGTTTCTCCACGCCGGGCGGGATTCCCAGTCATTGCGGCCCGCATACGCCCAATTCCTTGCATGAAGGCGGCGAGCTGGGCTATTCGCTGGTCCACGCGTTTGGTGCGGCCTTCGATAACCCGGATCTGCTGGTGGCGTGCGTGATCGGCGACGGCGAGGCTGAGACCTGCCCGCTGGAAGGCAGCTGGAAAAGCATTCGCTTCCTCAACCCGCTGCGTGATGGCGCGGTATTGCCGATTCTGCACCTCAACGGCTACAAGATTTCCGGCCCGACGGTCGAGGCGCGTACCGACGACGCGGACTTGATCGCCTTGTATAGAGGGCGTGGTTACGAGCCGATCATCGTTGCCGGGGACGATTTGCCGGGCATGCATCAACGTTTCGCGGCTGCACTGGACAGTTGCTACAGCGACATCCGGGACATCCAGCAACGTGCCCGACAGTACGGCAATGTGGCCCGCGCGCGCTGGCCGATGATCATCCTTCGCAGCCCCAAAGGCTGGACTGGCCCGAAAGTGGTGGATGATCTGCCGGTCGAGGGCACCTTTCGCGCGCATCAGGTGCCGCTGGCCAATGTGATTCAGAACCCTGCGCACCTGGTACAGCTGGAAGCCTGGATGCGCAGTTATTCGCCGCAGACGCTTTTTGACGAGGAGGGCGCGCTGGTCCCGGAACTCAAGGCGCTGAATCCGCCGCTGGCGCTGCGCATGGGTGCGGTGCCCCACGTCAATGGCGGACGGGTGCTGACCGCGCTGGACTTGCCGGATTTCGCCAACTACGGCCTGGAAGTGCCGGGGCCTGGCCAGGTGATCGCCGAAGCACCGCGCAAACTTGGGGAATACCTGCGCGACGTGATTCGCGCCAACCCGGACAACTTCCGGGTGTTCGGGCCTGATGAAACCAATTCCAATCGACTCAACGCAGTCTTTGAAGCCACCGACCGCACCGCAGCCGGCCCGCTGCTGAGCATCGATGAACATATCGCTGCTGACGGCCGGGTCATGGAAGTACTCAGCGAGCATTTGTGCGAAGGCTGGCTGGAAGGCTATCTGCTGACCGGACGCCACGGCATGTGGTCGACCTATGAAGCGTTTGCCCAGGTGGTGGATTCCATGGTCACCCAGCACGCCAAATGGTTGCAGCAAAGCCGGGAGTTTCCATGGCGCCGGCCGCTGGCATCGCTCAACGTGTTGCTCACCAGCCACGCCTGGCGCAATGATCACAACGGTTTCAGTCACCAGTCCACAGGCTTTGTCGATAACGTCCTGCAACGCCGTTCGGATGTGGTGCGGATCTACTATCCGCCGGATTCCAACTGCCTGGTCAATGTGTTCGACCACTGCCTGCGCAGTCGCAATTACGTGAACGTGGTGACCTGCGGCAAGCAGCCGGACTTTCAGTGGCTGGACTTCCAGGCCGCACTCAAACATTGCTCCCAAGGCGCGTCAATCTGGAAGTTTGCCAGCAACGACAAGGGCGAGCCGGATGTGGTGCTCGGTTGCGCCGGAGACGTGCCGACCACCGAAGCCGTCGCCGCCGCCTGGTTGCTGCAAAAGCATGTGCCAGACATTCGCGTGCGCCTGGTCAACGTGGTTGATCTGGGCACGCTCAGCAGTCCGCAACAGCGTCCGCACGGCATGGATCACGTATCTTTCGAGGCACTGTTCACTCGGGAAGCGCCGGTAATGTTCGCCTTCCACGGCTCGACCTGGGTGATCCATTCCATGGTCCATGGCCGGGCCAACGAAGCGCGTTTTCATGTGCGCGGCTTTTCCGATCAAGGCACCACCACCACGCCATTCGACATGGTGGTGCTCAACAACATGAGCCGTTATCAACTGGCGCTGGATGCGCTGAGCCATGTACCGCGCCTGCGCCTGCAAAGCCAGGATGCGATCAGCTATTTCGAAGGCCAGCTGCGTGCGCATCACGCCTACATTCGCGAACACTTCGAGGACTTGCCGGAGATCCGCAACTGGCACTGGACCGATGACTTCAGCCAACCTGACAGCCCACCACCTCTGGCAAAAGGGCATACTCGGGGACAAACCTTCACCGACGCTTGAGTGGTACGGTGTGGATTTATTCGTTGAGGAGAGTCTTGTATGCGCGCTGCAACAATCGCCGGTTTCATGCTGGCCGCCGCTTTGCCTTGTGGGGCGATGGCCGACACACCGGGTTACGGCAAACAGCTTGAGGGGTTCAAGTACCCTTATGCGCTGAGTAAATTCGAATTCCAGTCTCAGGGCAAAAGCCTGGAAATGGGCTACATGGATGTTGCCGCCAAAGGCAAAGCCAACGGTCACACCGTGGTACTCATGCACGGCAAGAATTTTTGCGGCGCGACCTGGGAAGACAGCATCAAGGCGCTGAGCGAGGCGGGCTATCGCGTGGTGGCGCCGGATCAGATCGGTTTCTGCACTTCAAGTAAACCCGAGCATTACCAGTACAGCTTCCAGCAGTTATCGAGCAATACCCACGCGTTGCTGGCGAAACTGGGCATCGACAAGGCGGCCGTGGTCGGGCATTCCACCGGCGGGATGCTTGCCACGCGTTATGCGCTGATGTATCCGCAGCAGACCGAAAAGCTGGTGCTGGTCAATCCGATAGGCCTGGAAGACTGGAAAGCGCTGGGTGTGCCGTATCGCAGCGTCGATCAATGGTATGAGCGTGAACTGAAGCTTAGCGCCGACGGCATTCGCAAGTACGAACAGAGCACCTATTACGCCGGGCGCTGGAAACCTGAATTCGACAAGTGGGTGGACATGCTCGCCGGGCTGAACAAAGGTCCGGGTCATGAAGTGGTGGCGTGGAACTCGGCGCTGATCTACGACATGATTTTCACCCAGCCCGTGTTCTATGAATTCCCCAAACTTCAGGTGCCAACCCTGTTGATGATCGGTGACGCCGACACCACCGCGATTGGCAGCGACATTGCTCCGCCTGAGTTGAAGGCCAGACTCGGCAATTACAAAGTGCTGGGCAAACAGGTCGCGCAAATGATCCCCGGCGCGAAACTGGTGGAATTCCCCGGCATGGGCCACGCGCCGCAGATGGAAGAACCGGCGCAGTTCAACAAGGCGCTGATTGCGGGTCTGGAGGGTAAGCCTTGACCATCGATTGAAAACCGAATCAGGTAGGACCGGATTTGTCCGGGAAGAGGTCGGCGCTGACATCCCGCTGGGGGAGACGGATTGCAGTCGCCCAATCGGATGCCATCGGGGACAAGTCCCCTCCTACCGGGTTTGCGTTGATCCCGTGGGACCGGATTTATCCGGGAAGGCGTTATTCCGAGCGCAGAGCATGCATCGGATGTAACGACCTCTTCGCGGAGTTTCGGTCTGCGTTATTGCGATTCAGTCAACCGATAAGCCTCCAGCGCGACGACCCATTCTTCATTGGTCGGCTCGACCACCACCTTGACCTTGCTGGCAGGCGTCGAGATGACCGGTGCGTTGGTCTGGTTGGCCGCTTCATCCAGTTCGACGCCCAGATAGTGCAGCCCCGCGCACATGCGTGAGCGAATCTCGGCGTTGTGTTCGCCGATGCCTGCGGTGAAGACCAGCATGTCCAGACCGCCCAATGCCGCTACCAGTGCCCCGGCTTCGTGAATGAAGCGGCGCAGGTACAGTGCAAGCGCCATGGCGGCGCGAGGTTCATCGGCTTCGACGGCGAGCAGCGCGCGCGGGTCGCTGGAAATGCCGGAAACCCCCAGCAGTCCTGACTCGTGATACAGAATGTGGCTAACCTTTTCCAGGCTGAGCTTCCAGATTTCCATGAGGAAAATCACCGCGCCCGGGTCCATGGCGCCGCTGCGGGTGCCCATCATCAGGCCGTCCAGCGCGGAGAAGCCCATGGTGGTGGCGACGCTTTTCAGGTCGCGCATGCCGCACAGGCTGGCACCGCTGCCCAGATGCGCAACCAGCGTCCGGCCACGCGCCTGGTCGCCATAACGCTCGGCAAGGGCAATGGATTGGTAGCCATAGGAAAGCCCGTGAAACCCGTAGCGACGCAGGCCGTTCTCCCACGCCGACCAAGGCAGCGGAAGAATTTTCTCGACGTCCGGCAAGGTTTGGTGGAAGGCGGTATCGAAACACACTACTTGCGCCAGATCCGGCCGGGTTTGCAGCAGGGTTTCGATGGCTTCCAGGGCAAAGGGTTGATGCAGTGGCGCCAGCGGAATATAGCTTTTCAGATCGGCGAGCACTTGCGCATCGATCAATACCGGGTTGGCGTACTTGATACCGCCATGCACCACCCGATGGGCAATCGCGCGCAGAGTTCGTCCGCCCAACTGCGCCATGACCCGCTGGCGAATGTGCCCCAGCGCATCGTGATACGGCTGACCCTTGCCCAACGCCAATGGCCGATCCTGGCCGCCGTTCTCGCTGATCTGCGGATCTGGTCCGGTGATGCCCTCGACCTTACCGGCCCACAACGGGGAGCGGGCCGGCTGGCCGGAGGCGGCATCGAACAGGGCAAACTTGATGCTCGACGAGCCGGCGTTGAGGACCAGAATCACTGCGTTGCTGGCGGGATTATTCATGGCGGGGTTACCCGATAGTGATGGGCGACCAGTGCGGCAATTGCGCACGAGGCGATGCGCGCTTCTCGTGAATCTGCGCGGCTGGTGAGGACAATCGGCACCTTGGCGCCAAGCACGATGCCCGCGCTGGCGGCGCCGCCCAGATACTCCAGCTGTTTGGCGAGCATGTTGCCGCTTTCCAGATCCGGCACCACCAGAATGTCCGCCTTGCCGGACACTGGCGACTCGATACCCTTGATCCGCGCTGCCGCCAGGGAGATGGCATTGTCGAACGCCAGCGGCCCGTCGAGCACCGCGCCGGTGATCTGGCCGCGATCCGCCATCTTGCACAGCGCAGCGGCATCCAGCGTTGCCGGCATGTTGGCGTTGACAGTTTCGACGGCGGCAAGGATTGCGACATGTGGATTACTGACGCCCAGGATGTGCGCCAGGTCGATGGCATTGCGCACGATGTCCACCTTGTCGGCCAGCGCCGGGACGATGTTGATTGCCGCATCGGTGATGATGAATGGCCGGGGATAGAAGGGCGTCTGCATCACAAAGCAGTGAGTTATACGGCGTTTGGTGCGCAGCTGCGCGGCGGATGGCACTACCGCCGACATCAACTCATCGGTGTGCAGGCTGCCTTTCATCAAGGCTTCTACCAGGCCATCGCGGGCCATTTCCGCACCTCGCATGGCGGCGGCATGGCTGTGGGGTACGTCTTCGATGGTGAGGCTCGCAAGATCGTGATTGCCCTTGGCGGCCAGGGCTTGCAGCTTGTCGCGTGGGCCGATCAGGATGGGCTCGATCAAGCCGGCATCCCGGGCGTCCAGGGCGGCCTCGAAACTCACTTCATCGCACGGATGCACCACCGCAACGCGAATCGGCTCCAGCGTCTGGCAGGCTTCCAGCAGGCGATTCAGCCCGTCGACGCTGTGCCGCAACTCAATGCCCGGCAGGCTGACCCGATGCACGTCGATGTGCTCGCTGGCCGCATGCACCAGCGATTCGCCTTCAAGCACCACGACGCCTTCCTGATTGATGCCGCTGCAAGCCAGCGTCAACAGATGCCGCGCTTCATCCCGGGCCGTTACGGTGACCGAAACAGTCAGCGTATCGCCGATGCGCACCGGGGCGAGAAACTTCAGGGTTTGCCCCAGCGACACCGAACCCGGCCCCGGCAATCGTGTGCCAATCAACGCGGAAATCAACGCGCCGCCCCACATGCCATGGGCGAAAACCGTGTTGAAGTGAGTCGTCGCTGCAAAATCCGGATCGACATACAACGGGTTCACATCGCCCGAGACCAAAGCAAACAGCTGAATATCCTGAGCGGTAAGGGTGCGTTGCAAAGAGGCTGACTCGCCGAGCAAAATCTCGTCGAAGGCACGGTTCTGAATGCGTTGCAGATCGTTGGTCGGGATGGGCATGGAGCTGGTCATGGGTGTCGATCCTGAATGTGCGTCGGCATGGAAGTGATGACGTTCAAGCGGGCACTGCGCGTGACTGTTCCTTGGGGCCGGTTTCAATTAGGAATACCGCAGGGAAAATGGCCAGTACCATGCCGCCCAGCAGCCAGGCGCTGAAAGTGAACACCAGAAAGATGATGGTGCCGGTGCCTTTGACGTTGTCCGGGTTCAGATCCTTGATGATCGAATTAGAAATCATAGCCGCCCCGAGCCGGTACCCAGCAAGGGCATTGCATTAGCCTTGAGCGCGGAAAGAAGCCGCTAGCCTACGCTTTTCTCATGACCGACAGCTTGCGAAGGATCAATGGATGGTGAAGCCGCCGGCGTTACTTCACTTTCCGCTTGTTGGCGGTCGGCAGGATGATTGACGCCATTACTGATCGGAACCTGGCCCAGGTCATAAGGATTGACGTCTTCGAGGCAGCCGACGTTATAAGCGTACTGGTCCGGATTGGAGCGGCGCTGATGATGGGTATAAATCCCACAGTTCCCGCAGAAGTAATGTTTCGCGGTGCGGGTATTGAACTGGTAAAGCTTCAACTGACTCTGGCCCTGGACGATATGGATAGCCTCCTGCGGCACCGTCGCGACTATTGCGCCTCGACGGCGGCACATCGAGCAATCGCAGCGTCGGGGGTCGACGACGCCATCAGGCAGGTCAAGCTCCAGAACCACCGCGCCGCAGTGGCAAGAGGCGCGGTGTCTGGGCAGGATTGGAGTCGGACCGATTTTCTTGATCATGACTGTTGCTCCCGTTGCGTTGGAAAGTGGGCAGGGTAGCCGCTAACAAGTCATCACGCCAGATCACCAGACCAGCAACCAGCCGCCCAGAGCGCTGGCGACCACCACCAGCCACGGCGGCAGCTTCCAGTACATCAGGGCAAGCAAGGCCAGCAGCGCCAGGGCAATATCCTGTAGACCGAAGATGGCGCTGGTCCATACCGGCTGATACAGCGCGGCCAGCAACAGGCCCACCACCGCGGCGTTGATGCCGCTGAGAGCCGTCTGCATCCGCCGATTACCTTGCAGCGCGCCCCAGAACGGCAGCGCGCCAAAAACCAGGAAAAAAGCCGGTGCAAAGATTGCCAGAAGACAAATCAGGCCACCGCTGAATCCCGACGGCTGACCCTGCAGCGAGGCCCCGAGAAATGCAGCAAAGGTGAACAGCGGTCCCGGCATGGCCTGGGCTGCGCCGTAGCCGGCCAGAAACGCCTGATTATCGACCCAGCCGGTCGGCACCACTTCCGCTTGCAAGAGTGGCAAGACCACATGCCCGCCGCCGAACACCAGCGAGCCTGCGCGGTAGAAGGCATCCACCAATGCCAGTGTTCGCCAGGGCAGCAGTTCAGCCAATATCGGCAAGCCCGCCAGCAGGCCGCCGAACAACATTAGCCAGAGCAATCCGGCGCGGCGGCTGATGCGCTCCTCGAACGGCTGGTGATTGCCCACTTCGCCAGGTTTGAGCAGCAGCACGCCCGCGATCCCAGCAACGACGATGACACCGATCTGCGTCCAGATGCCGGGCAGCAGCAGGGCGCCAGCAGCGGCGAGGAGCATCAACAGGATGCGCGGCGCATCCGGGCACAGTGAGCGGCCCATGCTCCACACCGCTTGGGCGACCACCGCCACAGCGACCACTTTCAGGCCATGCAAGGCGCCGGGCGAAACAGCCTCGCCGAGGCTGGATAAACCCAGGGCAAACAGCGTCAGCGCGAGAGCCGAAGGCAAGGTGAATCCGGTCCAGGCCGCCAGGGCGCCAACATAACCGCCACGTGACAGCCCCAGTGCGATCCCCACTTGACTGCTTGCCGGTCCCGGCAAGAACTGACAGAGAGCGACCAGATCAGCATAACTGCGCTCGGACAGCCATTGCCGACGGGTGACGAACTCGGCACGAAAATAGCCAAGATGGGCGATGGGACCACCAAAAGAAGTGAGCCCCAGACGCAGGAAAATCAGAAAAATCTGCAGGGAGGTTTGCATCGGCTGTTGCGAGTTGGGCATGGGCTGTACTGGCGAAAGTCCTGATAACTCAGTATTCAGGACCTGAGCCGTGTGGGTCGAAGTTTACGCGTGATCCGGCTTTTTTTCGATGCGGCGTGCCGGGAGCATGCGTTTGAGGGTGTTGTCGCCAATCCAGTAGTGGTGAAACAGGCCGGCTGCGGCGTGCAGCCCGATCAGCCAATAGCCGGCATTGCCCAGCAGTTCATGCCACTCCTTCATCTGCTGCGCCATGGTCGGGTCGATGCTGATCGGGGCGGGGAGCATAAAGCCGAAATACGGTACAGGTTTACCCTGTGCACCCAGCATCAACCAGGCGCAAATCGGTGTGGCGATCATCAGGCCATATAGCGCCAGATGCATCAGGTGTGACACGCCGGTTTGCCAGCGTGGCGGGCGCGGTGTAATGAGCGGGGTCGGCATGATGCGCCCCAGCAGGCGGATCCAGACCATGACGAAGATGGCCAGACCGAACAAGGCATGCAGGCCGAGCGAGAGACTCCTGGCCGCACTGCCTCTGGGCATCAGGCCCTTGAGCTCGATGCAGGCGTAAACACCGATAAATAAAAACAGCATCAGCCAGTGCATCGCAATCGAGAGCGTTGCATAGCGTTGTGGCGCGGCGGTTGAGTTCATGTAGCACCTCGTGATGGCAAGTTCGACAGCGGATCGGGCGACTCTGCCAACCCTGGCTTAAGGCAGTCTGAAGAAGAACCGGGATTGAGAAATATCGCACCTCGCTCACCTTCAGATTCCGTTAAGAATCGCCGTCGATACTCCTCCCCACTTACTCAAGGGGGAGCGCCCTATGTCAGGTTTCGACTGGAACATTCACTTGCCACTGCGGTTCGGGACTGCCGGTACACCCGGTCTGGAACTGACGCGTTCGCTGTCAGGCGATGCGTCGCGTCACGATCTGGAAGCCTTTATTCATAAGTGTTTCCACCAGGCTTATGGCGCCCGTATCAGCCACTTCATGCCTGAACTGTTCGGCCTCAGCGACCGCAACAGCAGCCTTTGTGCCGTAGCCGGGGTACGCCGGGCCGCTACGGGTCCGTTGTTCCTTGAACATTATCTGGATGAGCCGATCGAGCAGCTTGTTTTTGCCCATGCAGGACGGCCGGTGGATCGTGAGGGCATCGTCGAAGTCGGCAATCTGGCTGCCAGCAGCCTGGGCAGCGCGCGACTGAGCATCATTACCGTGACCTGGTTGTTAGCCATGGGTGGCCTTGAGTGGGTGGCCTTCACCGGGAATTCCAGTCTGGTCAACAGTTTCAACCGCCTGGGTTTGCGTCCGGTCACGCTTTGTCCGGCGGACCCGCTGCGGCTGGGCGAGGATCGTCATGCGTGGGGTAGCTATTACGAAACGCAACCCAGCGTGCACGTTGGCGATATCCGCGCGGGGTTCATCCACCTGAGCAAGCTGGGGTTGTTTGAACGATTCGGCTTGCCCCTGACGCTGGAGCAAACCTGCAATGTCGCCTGAGCTGAACGCGTTCAAGACCCGTCTGCAACATTACGCCTCAACGCAACCGGAAACGCTGGCGCTGTGGGGTGACGATCTGAGTCTGAACTATGCCGCCTTGTATACCGAGATCGAGTTTCGCCAACAATTGTTGCGCGCCTCGGAGGTCAAGACCATTGGCCTGGCTCTGGACAACGGCCCGCAGGCGCTGCTTTGGGATCTGGCGGTCCTTTTTGAAGGGTTGACCTGCGTCACGCTGCCGCCTTTTTTCAGTGCGGGCCAACGTTTGCACTGCCTGCAGCAAAGTCGGGTCGGTCTGGTGATCGCCGATCAAGCATTTGCCGCCGAATTGACTGGCGCCGGGTACAAACGCTCAGGGGAGTTCTGGTTTCATGTGCAACCGCAGACCAATGCCATGCCTCAAGGCACGGCGAAACTCACGTTCACCTCCGGCACCACCGGTACGCCGAAAGGCGTGTGCCTGAGTGCCGAGGGTGTGCTGACGGTCGCCAGGCAACTGCATGAGGCGAGCCTCGATGCTGCGCCTTCGCATCACCTGGCCATCCTTCCCCTGGCGATCCTGCTGGAAAACGTAGGTTGTTATGCGGCGTTGTATGCCGGTGCGACGCTGAGCCTGCCCGGCCAGACCACCCTGGGCATCCAGGGCGCCAGCGGCGTCGACGTGCCACGCATGCTCGAATGCCTGCAGCGGCGACGTCCCGAAAGCCTGATTCTAGTTCCGCAGTTGCTGCTGATGCTGGTCAGCGCGTGCGAGATGGGGGCTTTCGATGCGTCGATGCTGCGCTTTGCGGCCGTTGGCGGTGCAAGGGTCAGCAGCGATTTGTTAGTGCGGGCTCAACGTGTCGGCCTGGCGGTTTTTGAAGGTTATGGTCTTTCGGAATGTGCCTCAGTTGTGGCCTTGAATCGTCCCGGCGCACAACGTCTGGGTAGCGTTGGCAAACCTTTGCCCCACGTTCAAGTGAGGCTGGCCGAAGACGGCGAAGTACTGATCGGCGGATCGCCCATGCTGGGTTATCTGGGCGATCCAGCACCCGCGCCCGAGTGGTGGCCCAGCGGTGATCTGGGTGAGTTTGACGCCCAGGGATATCTCTATCTCAAGGGCCGCAAGAAACATCAATTCGTGACCAGCTTTGGCCGCAACGTCAATCCGGAATGGGTCGAGGCCGAACTTACCCAAAACAACCGGATCGCTCAGGCGTTCGTCTATGGCGAGGCGTCGCCGCGCAATCATGCACTGCTCTGGCCCGTCCGTGCGGACTGTACCGATGCGCAGCTTGCCGAGGCAGTCGACCGCGCCAACCAAGCGTTGCCCGATTACGCCAGGGTCCACGACTGGACCCGGCTCGAGCAGCCGTTCAGCACGGCTAATGGCATGGCCACCGCCAATGGCCGCCCGCGTCGGGAAGCGATTCTCGAACGCTATGGACATTTGTTCTCTTTATCAATCCAACGCGAGGAATTCCCATCATGAGCTTTTTCGACACGCTTCAGCATGCGACCCGACAGGAACGCGACACGTTGTTCAACCTGCCAATCATTCGTAAAGCCCTGACGGGCGACGTCAGCCTGGAAAGCTACCGGGCATTTCTCACCCAGGCCTATTACCACGTGCGGCACACCGTGCCACTGATGATGGCCTGCGGTGCGCGCTTGCCCCAGCGTCTGGAGTGGCTGCGGGCAGCAGTGTGTGAATATATCGATGAAGAGTACGGGCACGAAAAATGGATTCTCAATGACATTGCCGCGTGCGGTGGCAACGCCGATGCCGTCAGCGCCGGCCAGCCGCAATTGCCGATCGAACTGATGGTTGCCTACCTCTACGACCTGATAGCCCGTGACAACCCGGTCGGCCTGTTCGGCATGGTCAACGTATTGGAAGGCACCAGCATCGCGCTGGCGACCCATGCTGCCGGCAGCATTCGTGATCAGCTGCAGTTGCCGGAAACGGCCTTCAGCTACCTCAGTTCCCACGGCAGCCTGGATATCGGGCACATGCAAACCTATCGCCGACTGATGGACCAGCTGAACGACCCGGCTGATCAGGCTGCTGTCATCCATGCCTCAAAAGTCGTCTACCGCCTGTACACCGACATGTTCCGCGAACTGCCGGGGGCAGAGGTCGCAGAAGCTATCGAGGAAGCAACCCATGCGTCTCTCTGAGGCCAGGGTCGTCCTGACAGGGGCCAGCGGCGGGATTGGCCTGGCCATTGCCGAGGCGCTGTGTGCCAGCGGCAGCGAAGTGCTTGCGGTTTCCCGGCACAAGGAGCCGCTGTTGCCATTGCTGGAGCAATACCCGCATTTGCTGCGTTGGATCGAGGCGGATCTGACCACGGAGCAGGGACGCCAGCACGTGGTGACGTCGGCGCGGACGTTGCACGGCGTCAACCTGCTCATCAACGCGGCGGGGACCAACCATTTCGCCATGCTTGAACAGTTGGATGAAAGCGCAATCAACTCGATGCTGGCCGTTAATGTGCATGCGCCGATTCGCCTGACTCAACTGTTGCTGCCGTTGCTCAACAAAGCCAGCAGCGCCACGGTGGTCAACGTCGGATCGACCTACGGGTCAATTGGCTACGCCGGCTATGCCACCTATTGCGCCAGCAAGTTCGCGTTGCGCGGGTTTAGCGAGGCGTTGCGCCGAGAACTGGCAGACACACGGATCAGCGTGCTTTACGTCGCCCCTCGCGCCACCCGGACTTCTATGAACAGCGATGCTGCGCAGGCCTTGAACGATGCGCTCAACGCCAATGTCGATGATCCTCGACACGTCGCCCGAGCGGTGGTGCATGCCATCGCCGGTGATCGTCGCGAACTGTATCTGGGCTGGCCAGAGCGGTTTTTCATCGGCCTCAACAGCCTCCTGCCCGGCCTTGTCGACCGAGGTCTGCGCAAGCATTTGCCGCTGATTCGAAGCCTCAGTCACGTTCCTGCCAACGAGAAAACCAAACCATGAAAACGCTCATCATCGGGCTTGCCTGTGGATTGCTCAGCCTGCCGCTCTGGGCGCTGGACGCCCCCGACCAGCAACGACTGGCCACCATCCAGCAGGAATGGGCGCACGTGCAATACGAGCTTCCCGCGCCACAGCGACCTGACGCCTTTGAAAAACTCGCCGGGCAAACGTCGTCCTTTGTGCAAGCCCGTCCTCAGGCGGCCGAAGCCTGGATCTGGTCGGGGATCGTCACCAGCAGTTGGGCGGGGGCTCAGGGCGGTCTGGGGGCGCTGAGCAAGGTCAAGCAAGCCAAGACTGATCTGGAAAAAGCCCTGTCTCTGGACCCTGAAGCGCTGCAAGGATCAGCCTATATCAGTCTCGCGGCACTTTATGATCGGGTACCGGGATGGCCTATCGGGTTTGGCGATGCCGACAAGGCCGAGCAATTGCTGGTGCAAGGCCTGAAGCTCAATCCGGACGGAATCGATCCGCTGTATTTTTGGGGTGACCATTTGTACCGACAAGGCCACTATGCTCAGGCCAGGGATGCGCTCAACAAAGCGCTACAGGCTGCGCCACGTCCCGGCCGGGAAAAGGCCGATGCAGGCCGACGTCAGGAAATAGGGCAGTTGCTGGCCGATGTCGAAAAGAAACTTAAATGAAACGGAGCCTCCATGCGTTTGCTGCTCATTGAAGACGATGTCGCGTTGGGGGAGGGGATTCATCAGGCATTGAGCCGTGAAGGCTACACCGTCGATTGGCTCAAGGATGGCGCCAGCGCCCTGCATTCACTGCTCAGCGAAAGCTTCGACCTGGCGATCCTCGATCTGGGCCTGCCTAAACTTGACGGGCTGGAAGTCCTGCGCCGTTTGCGACAGAGCGGCTCAGGCCTGCCGGTGCTGATCCTCACCGCGCGTGATGCCACTGAAGACCGTATCGCCGGACTCGATGCCGGCGCTGACGATTACCTGATCAAACCCTTCGACCTGTCTGAGCTGAAGGCGCGTCTGCGGGCATTGTTGCGGCGCAGCGCGGGCAGGGCGCGGGCGTTGATCGAACACGCGGGCATTACGCTGGACCCCGGCACCCAACAGGTGACTTATCACGATCAGGCTGTATTGCTGACTCCCAAGGAATACCAACTGCTGCATGAATTGCTGTCACCACCAGGCCGGGTGCTGACCCGTGATCGTCTGATCCAGCTGTTGTATGGCTGGAACGAAGAGGCCGAGAGCAACACTCTGGAAGTGCATATCCATCACCTGCGCAAGAAGTTCTCCAGCGATCTGATCCGCACTATTCGCGGCGTTGGCTACCTGGTGGAGGAGCAGCATTGAATTCGATACGGCGGCGTACCCTGACCCTGATCATTGGCTTGCTTCTGGTGGGTTTGCTGATCCTGAGCGTGTTCAATGTGCACGACAGCAACCATGAGATTGCCGAGGTGTACGACGCGCAATTGGCCCAGAATGCACGACTGTTGCAGGGCGTGATGAGGATGCCCCTGGCCCGCACCGAACAAAGTCAGCTGTATCAAGCCTTCAATACGGCGCTGGGGCAGGCTGAACCCAGGGTTGATGGCCATCCTTACGAAAGCAAGATTGCCTTTCAGGTGTGGGACCACGGCGGCAAGTTGCTGGTGCATACCGCCAGCGCCCCGACCTTCGTTCAAGTGCCGCAGACAGCGGGATTCAGCGCTGTGACCGATCAGACCGGTCACGGCTGGCGTGCGTTCGTGCTCGACGATAGCCAGACCGGCATGCGTATCTGGGTCGGCGAGCGGGACGATGTGCGCACCGATCTGGTCCACCGGATTGTGCGGCATACCCTGGGGCCGAACATGATCGGCAGTCTGTTGCTGGTCGCGGTGATCTGGCTGGCGATTGGCTGGGGACTCAAACCTCTGGCTGATCTGGCCAAGACCCTGCGCGCGCGCCATCCAGGATCCCTTGAGCCGTTGCGGCTGGCACCGCTGCCCAGTGAGCTGGAGCCGATGCAGGCAGCATTGAACCGATTGCTCGGTCAGATCCAGGACGTCTTGCACCGTGAGCGGCGGTTCATCGCCGATGCCGCCCACGAAATGCGTACCCCGCTGGCGGTGCTGCGGGTTCACGCGCAGAACGTTCTCGAAGCGCGTAACGAAGAGCAGCGTAAAGAGTCCCTGGGTTATCTGATCATCGGTGTGGATCGCACCACTCGACTGGTGAATCAACTATTGACCATTGCGCGCCTGGAACCACAAGCCAGCGCTGCGCCCTTGGCGTCCATCGATCTGGTGGAGACAGTACGCGAAAGCTTGGTGCAATTGACGCACTGGGTGCTGAGTCGAGGGCTGGAGTTGTCATTCGATCCCAGTGAAGAGTCACATTGGGTCCAGACGGATCCAGGATTGATCAACATCGCGCTGCATAACCTGGTGACCAACGCGGTGAACTTTTCACCCGAGGGCGGCCAGGTCAGGATCGGATTGAGGTTCGATGACCGAACGTTCTCGCTCAGTGTCGAGGATCAAGGTCCCGGCATCGATGAAGCGGAACGTGAACGGCTGTTCGAGCGGTTCTACAGCCGGGGTAACGACCATGGCGTTGGTCTGGGGCTGACCATTGTGCAAACCATCGCTCACCGTCTGGGCGGGCAGATCCGCCTGGAAAACCTGCCGGCGGGAGGCTTGCGTGCGGTGTTGCAGGCTCCGGTCGATTGATCAACGTTTCTGCAACCAGCCCAGAAAGCTGCCTTTTTTGATCGCCGCCGGTTTTTCGGTCAATAGCGACTGGCTGCTGTGTTGGCGAACCGCCTGGAGCTTTTTCAGGGCGTTTCTGATTTGCCCTTCCTGCTCCATGATTTCCCGCGCCACTGTTTTGTCGATGCGGTAGACCACGCAGGAGGTGAGCGCAGTGAAGCGTGCCTCGGACGGCGTATCGTTGAGCACGCCTTGCTCGCCCATCACTTCACTGGGGCCCATGCGTCCGGCCTCGATGTAATTGCGGCCATCGGACACCGTGGCCGAGACGACGCCGGTGGCGATCACCAACAGGCTGTCGGTTACTTCGTTCTCCTCCAGAATCACTTGTCCGGCGGCGTATTCCCGGGATGACATGTTCTGCGCCAAGTGGTTTTTCTCTTCGCTGTTCAATGCGCGCAATACCTTGACCTCATCCAGCAGCGTGCGCGCCCGGGATGCCGGCTCAGCGGTCACATCCGATTGCCAGGCAATGCCCGCCGCTTCCAGATGACGATAGGCCAGGTCGAACAGCAGGTTGCGTACATCGGCCTTTTTGTCCAGATTCTTGATGTAGCCAGTCAGCGTGTATTCGATAGTGGTCGGGCTCGCTTCTTTCACCGTGGCCCGGGCCTTGGGCAAGGGCAACAAGGCGCTGCTGCCCTGCAAGGCACGGTCCAGCGCATCCAGCACGCGGCGCGGGCGAATATGCGGCGAGACCATGATGTTGATCGACACGCCGAACATGTCCTTGGGACGGCTGAGGTTAACGATCTTGGCTTTAGCCGCTACCGAGTTGGGGATAACGGCGGTGCTGCCGGTGCCGGTCAGCAGATGCGTGGCGCGCCAGTCGATGTCGATGACTTTGCCTTCGACGCCGTCGATGCTGATCGAATCGTCTACCTGATAGGGTTTGGTGGTGTTGAGGACGATGCCGGAAAACACATCGCTCAAGGTGCTTTGCAGGGCGAGGCCGACGATGATCGCCATGGCACCGGAAGTGGCGAGCAGGCCTTTGACGGGAAGTTGCAGCACGTAACCTGCAGCGGCGACGATGCCGATCAGGAAAATCACCGCGCCGATCACTTCCTGCAACAGACGCCCGCTGTGCCCGATGCGCTGCATCAGCAACAGGCCAAGTACTTCGGTAAGGGTTCGCGAGGCGAAAATCCACCAGATGATTTCCAGCGCAGTCGCTGCCAGATGCCGGGCGCTGTCGTCTTCCCACGGCGCGGTGTCCAGTGGACTCAAACCGGCACTGATAATCACCCCGCTGTACAACAGGAACAAGCCCAGCCGCGCGGCGATTTTCGGCAGGCGGTGCTGATACGGCACGGCGTGCCAGCTTACCAGGTCGGCGAGGATCAGGAAGACGCTGCACGCCAGCGGGTAGGTTTGAATAAAGGCGAGCATGAGCGGGTTCCTTGTGCGAGAGATGACCTTGATGGCCAGATTAATGCTGTGCAGGAACGCGATAAAGCTGGTAGAAGGTGTTTGACTGTCAACCGGTGAGCGACAATGAACCCCTTCGAAGACATGCGCATCTTTACCCAGGTCATGGAATCCGGAAGTTTCACAGCGGCCGCCGATCAATTGGGGCTGTCCAAGCAATTCGTCAGCCGGCGCCTGATGCAGCTCGAAGAACGTCTCGGCGTGCGCCTGCTCAATCGCTCCACGCGGCGGCTGGACGTCACGCCGTTGGGGCAGGCTTATTACGAATCGGCGCTGCGGCTGCTGGCTGACGTGGAGCAGGCCGAGCAAAGCATCGCCGGGCAGAACAACCAGCCGCGCGGCACCATTCGTCTGACCGCGCCGTTGTCCTTCGCCATTGAGCATTTGGGCCGCCTGCTCCCGGTGTTTCTCGAACGCTTCCCGCAGGTTGCGGTAGAGGTGGACCTCAGTGACCGCTCTGTGGATTTGCTGGGCGAAGGCTATGATCTGGCGTTGCGCATCGGCGTGTTGGAGGATTCGACCCTGATCGGTCGACATATCGCGCATATCGAACGGGTGTATTGCTGCAGCCCGGACTATCTTGAGCGGCGCGGCGAACCGACCGAGCCTGAAGCGTTGAAAGGCCATGACTGCCTGCCGTATGGCCATAGCCGTCAGGTGCAATGGCGATTCGAGCGTCACGGCAAACCTGTCGCCGTGAGTTTGTGCGGGCGAATGCGCGCCAACAACGGCGAGCTTTTGCGTGATGCCGCGATTGCCGGACTGGGCATTACCTACCTGCCGCTGTTCATTGTCGGCGCGGCGCTGGAGGAGGGGCGGCTGGTCCGGGTTCTGGATGACTTTCGCACGCCGCCGCTGGCGTTGTCGGCAGTGTATCCGCAGCATCGCCAAGGCGCGCGGCCCGTGCAGGCGCTGATCGACTTCCTCAAGGAAGCGTTGGCGCAGTGCCCGGCGTTGAACCGTATCAACGGGACCAGTGTTTCAGCAAAGCCAGCACAAGCGTTCAATCCGTCACCTTGACGTTGCTTCCATCATGCGGACCCATTCCCGTCCGTTATGTTTGAGAGGCACTCATGCGTCAGTCCACTTCACCGATCCTGCGCGGGCTTGTTTTAGCCTTTGCATTGACCTCAGGACTGGCGCTCGCCCAGCCGCCAGCGCAACAGAAGACCCAGGTGCCGGGTTATCACCGGCTGGCGGTGGGCGATTACGAAGTGACGGCGCTGTTTGACGGCTACAACGATTTGTCGCCGGACTTGCTCAAGGGCTTGAGCCCGGGGCAGATTCGCGCGCTGCTGGCGCGTCGCTCCATTGATACCCCCGGCGTGCAGACCGCATTCAACGCATTCCTGATCAATACCGGCAAACACCTGATTCTGGTCGATACCGGCGCCGGGGCGTGCATCGGTGAGACCGCAGGTTTCCTGTCGGCGAACATCAAGGCGGCGGGGTATGAACCGGCGCAGGTGGACACCATCCTGCTGACCCACTTGCATCTGGATCACGTGTGCGGTCTGGTGGATGCCCGGCAGCAGCCGATTTTCTCCAATGCGACGGTCTATGTGGCCCAACCCGAGGCGGATTACTGGCTGGATCCGGATGCCATGGATCGCGTCCCGGAAAAAGCCCGGGAGTTCTTCAAGATCGCTCAGGAATCAACTGCGCCCTACATAGCGGCTGGTCGCTTCAAGACCTTCAAACCTGGCGAATCGCCGGTGCCTGAAGTACAAACCGCGCTTGAAGCAGGGCACACGCCAGGCAGCACCACGTATCTGTTCAGCTCCGCAGGGCAAAGCATCCTGTTCATGGGCGATCTGGTGCACAACCTGGCCGTGCAATTCGATCATCCGGAAGTGACCATCGGCTTTGACGTTAATGCCCGGCAAGCCAAGGCCAGTCGCGAGCAGGTGTTCAGCTCGGCAGCAGCCAATGATATCTGGGTCGCGGCGGCACATTTACCGTTTCCAGGCATTGGGCACATCGCCGCTGTCGACAAGCACTTCCAGTGGGTGCCAATCGAATACGGCCCTTACCAGCGCGCGGCGCATGTGCCATTGATCCAGTAGGGGGCTATCCCGGTGGCTCGCAGCCTCGCTGATTTGGTTATACAGTAGCGGCTGCGATTACCTGATGGATACCCCGTGAACGCCCCGTCGATTGCGCACCTGAACAACGAAAAATTCACTGCCACGCGGGTGGTACACGCACGCCCCGACCCCGACAAAATCATTGATATTCCATGTGCCGATGCCTTTTCTATCATTGTTCAGCTGGAGGATTTCGCCGAGCATCGCTTGTGGCGCGGGCGACGTTTGAGTTACTCCGGCGGTTATCGACAAGGCAGCGTTTCCCTGCCGTTCATGGGTGACGAGCTGCGTTGCCAGCATCGCGCCCCCTATGACAATCTGCGCTTCAACATTCCCCGACAAACCCTGGATGAATATCAGGCGGAGAATCGTGGGCGCAAGATCGACGGGTTCCGGTACGAGCAGGGCGCTCAGGATTCGGTGCTGTACCACCTGGCGCAAGCCATGTTGCCCGCGTTGCAGAATTCGGCAATGGCCAATCAACTGTTCATCGATCACATCCTGTTGGCGATGTGCGCGCATTCGATTCAGCACTACGGACGGATTGCCTCGACGGCTGGCAAATTCACCACCACGCTGACCCCTCGCCAGGAACGACTGGCCAAGGAAATGATTGCCGGCAACCTGGGCAATGATCTGTCCGTGGAGCGTGTTGCCCAGGAATGCTCATTGTCGCGCAGTCACTTTTCCCGGGCTTTCAAGCAGGCGACCGGCGTCGCCCCGCACACCTGGTTGCTGCAAATGCGCGTCGAGAAAGCCAAGGAACTGCTCCAGGCACAACCGCAACTGCCGTTAGCGGCGATTGCCGGGCAATGCGGCTTTTCCGATCAGCCCCATCTGACCCGGGTATTCACCCGTCTGGTGGGGACCAGCCCCAGCGTCTGGCGCGGTCGGCAGCGCGGCGCCATCGTTTTATTGAGCTGAGGCTCGGTTCAGGCGGCGATGTTTCCCCGGCGCCCGGCCAGTAAAAACATCCCCAGTGCAATGAGTGGCAATCCAGCGCCGAGCAGCGCTATGCCGTGCCAGCCGGCTTGCTCATAAAGACTGCTGGCCACCGCCGAGCCTATGGCGCCGCCGATAAAAATGCTGGTCATGTACAGCGCGTTCAAGCGACCACGGCTGGCGGGGTCCAGCGCGTAGACGGCGCGCTGGCCGAGCACCATGTTCAGCTGCACCGCGAAATCCAGCAGCACACCGGTAACCGCCAGGCCGATGACGGTGTAGCCGGGTAGCGTCAGACCGATCAGCAGCGCAATCGGTGCCAGCGTCAGTGCCAGCAGTGAGGCGCGCCGGGTGTGACCGGCATCGGCCAGTCGACCGGCAATGGGCGCAGCGATGGCACCAATGGCGCCGACCAGGGCAAACAGGGCGATCTGGGTTTGCGACAGGCCGAAGTGCCGCGAAAGCTCGATAGGCGCGGCAGTCCAGAACAGACTGAACGCGGCGAACAGCAGGCCTTGATACAGCGAGCGCTGACGCAACACCGAATGCTTGCGCAGCAGCGTGACTAACGAGCCAAGCAACTGGCCGTAACTGGCCTTGTGATCGGGCGCACGTTTCGGGATGGTTAATGCCAGCAGGACAATGATCGCCAGCATCACCACCGACGCGCTCATGAATACCGCACGCCAGCCAAAGTGATCGGCGATCAGGCTGGAAACCGGACGCGCCAGCAGAATGCCCAGCAACAGGCCGCCCATGATATTGCCGACGACCTGGCCACGGGTTTCTTCCGGGGCCAGATGCGCGGCCAGCGGGATCAGCATCTGCACCGACACCGAGCTGAAGCCGATCAGCAACGAAATCATCAGGAATCCGTTGGGGTGCTGGCTCATGCTGGCGGCGAACAGGCTGCCGGTGGCGATGACGGCGGTGCCGATCATCAGCTTGCGGTTTTCCAGCAGGTCGGCCAGCGGTACCAGAAACAGCAACCCCAGGGCGTAACCGATCTGGGTCAGGGAAACAATCAGGCTGGCGCTGTGAGCCGATAGACCGACGTCTGGCGCAATGAGTTCGACGATGGGTTGCGCGTAATAAATATTGGCAACGATGGCCCCGCAGCAAAACGCGAACAACAGCACCAGGCCGCGGGTCAGGGTGTGCTGCGAGGCATGCAGCGGTGTAGCGCTCGAGTGGGTCATGCACGTTGGCTCATGTCTGTGGTGAGGGCAGTTCCGCCTGGAACCGATAGGGAATGCACCTTAGGCCAACGCAGCGGGTTGGAGAATCCGTCGCCTGCGCAACAGAGCGTTGCATAAAACGCATCCCGGGCCGCTCTCCGGTGTGTTCGCTGCGCTGGCGGATATAAAAGCATCTGTGGCGCATCGCTACTACTTAAAGTTAAACCCCTATTTAATTGTATTATTGTGCGCACTTCAAACTTTATGATATCCGGGTATTTCCCTGGACTATCCCTATAGATAATATCGGCCGTTGGAGTTGCCGGGTTATATAGGGTTTACCGTCAGTGATGAATGCCATTTGATAGCGATCGATCCCCAGGGCACTGCCGGTATTGCGGCAGAAAATCACCGCCCCCCTAAGGACAGCGTGAATAGAATGATTAGTCTCGGTCAAGCCCATGTATCTCTGGAACTAAGAGAAGTATTCAAGTGTGGAACGCCGCTGCGTATTGGTGCGCGGGCGTTCGATATTCTCGAACTGTTGATCAATCGTCCGGGCCGTCTGGTAACCAAGGACGAGATTCTGCAAAAAGTCTGGCCCGAAACCGTTGTCGAAGAAAACAATCTTCAGGTGCATATCTCCGCCCTGCGCAAAGCGCTGGGAACCGACCGCGACCTGATCCGCACCATTGCGGGTCGCGGCTACATGCTCATCAGCGGCGACGAAGAGTTGTCGCAGAGCTCTCTGGTCGGTCCAGGCATGGCTGCAAGTGTCCTGTCCAGCCCATTTGGCTGTCCGATGCTGCGCAAGAGCGATCTGCCCCATGACGCCGCGTTGATAGGTCGGGCAGCGGCTCTGGACGATGCGTGTCAGGCTCTGGAAAGCGCTTCATTGCTGACCTTGACCGGCTCGGGTGGCATCGGCAAGACCTCGCTGGCAGTGGCCGTTGCTCATCGGCTGTCCCGCACGCAATCGGTGCCGGTGTATTTTGTCGCATTGGGGCAACTCAATTGCTCCGAGCGGGTTATCGACGCAGTGGTCTGTGCCTTGGAGGTCGACGGCGTTCAGGGGCAGTCGATGCTCGACGCGGCGGTCGCCCGCCTCAACGAAGCAGAAACGTTGCTGGTTCTCGACAACTGCGAGCATTTGGTCGAAGCCGTGGCGACCTTGTGCGCGCAGCTTGCCCAGCGCTGCCCGACCCTGAAAATCCTTGCCACCAGTCGCGAAGCCTTGCGTATCAATGGTGAGCGCAGCATGAATGTTGCGCCCCTCGATGTACCTGAGCCGGGCGCCGACAGATCGCACATCCTGCGCAGCGATGCCGCACAGCTGTTTCTGATCCGATTGCGTGCGCTGGATTCCTGCTTTCCGAGCGATGACAGCGACAGTCTCGACGACCAGAGCGTCGAACTGATTGCGCAGGTCTGCCGCACTCTGGACGGCATCCCTTTGGCTCTGGAGATGGCGGCTGCCCGGGCATCGGCGCTGGGGCTCTATGAGCTTTGCGCCAGCCTGCGGGAGAATCTGCATCTGCTGGCCGGCGGTTTGCGCAGCGCGCCGGAGCGCCATCAGACCTTGCAGGCTTCGGTGGAATGGAGCTATCGCCTGCTCACCCACGACGAACGCCGGGTGCTGGGGCGGATCACTTTGCTTGACGGGCGGTTTACCCTGGATCAGGCTTGCGAGGTCGCGCAGTCGCTGGATATTTCCAGAGCGCAGGTCATGGACGCTATTGTCGGCCTGGCGCTCAAATCCCTGCTGGCGGTGCTGACCGAAGGACCGTTCAAGTTCTACCGCCTGTTGGGCGCGACCCGGACCTGTATCGTGCAGCGGCTCAAACAGGCACCAGGCACGGCAACATCGACGCGTTCATCAGGTTCGTCGGCGCAGTGTGTCGAACGGCTGGCGATCAGCGCAGCGCCAGCTTCGCTGAACACCTTGCGTGCGAGCCAGGTGGTGCAGGAGCCGGATCATTTTCACCGTAACCACCAACGCGTCCTGGCGACCGGCCAGTAGCAACCAGCTCCCGGATTACTGTTTATGCCTGCGACATCCATGGTTTATGTGGTCGACGATGAGAGCTCGATTCGCGCTTCGCTGACTCGACTCTTGAGCTCGGCCGACCTCAGCGCCCAGTGCTTTGCGACGGCTCACGAGTTTCTGGAGCAGGCCTTCGCCGAACAACCCACCTGTCTGTTGCTGGACGTCAACATTGCTGCCACAAGCGGTTTTGACGTGCAAGAGGAGCTGCTGCGTCGCGGGCATCGTTTCCCCATCATTTTCATGACCGGTTTCGGCACCATTCCGATGTCGGTCAAAGCCATCAAGGCCGGTGCCCACGAATTTTTGACCAAACCCTTCGAGCCGGATCAGTTGCTTGAAGTCGTCCGCCAGGCGCTCGATCACGATGAGCGCGGGCTGATCGAGCGGGTTCAGGTCGAAAGTATCCGGCGCCGGTTCGAGACTCTGACGCCCCGCGAGCGAGAGGTGATGGCGCAACTGGTGACCGGCAAGATGAACAAGCAGATTGCCCATGAGTTGGGCACCAGCGAAATAACCGCCAAAGTGCATAAGCGGCACATAATGACAAAAATGAATGCACGAACTTTGATTGAACTGGTCAAGATGTGGGAGCAAGTAGCTCCTGTGACTTGATTAAAACAGCACAATTATACATAGAGACAATCCCTGTCTTTGAATCAAGGGCGTATTGTCCGTTAATTACTTTTCCTGTCATGAAGTTCAGCCTATGATCCTCATCTGCGTTGTTGATGACGACGCTTCCGTGCGAAATGGCCTTGGCAATCTTCTCAAGTCTTTGGGTTATCGCACTGTGGGCTTTGCTTCGGGGGAAGAGTTCCTGGCTTCCTCCGCGAGCGACGAAGCCGACTGCGTATTGCTCGATCTAAAGATGAAAGGCATGCAAGGGTTGGAAGTGCTTGAGCGATTGAAAGCTGCGGGCAAGACAGTTGGGGTCTGCTGCATGTCCGCACATGACGATGAAGTCACCGTGCGTCGCACGCGCGAGGCGGGCGCCCTGGGTTTCCTGCACAAGCCATTTTCCGAGGAAGCGTTGCTTGAATCGATAACGCAGGCACTTGAGAAGGTAGTTTAGGCAGGTAAGGACCCGTTATGAATGGCATCAGTGCAGAGCCGACGTTGAGTATGCGGGGCCTCCCTGACCAGCAACCGGAAGGTTTCAGCCTGCAATGGCTGACGCTGCTTTCCTGGGAATTGCTGTATGCCGACGGCGAGATCGATCATTACCGGGTGCATGTGCCGGGCTGTTCGCCCACTTGGCTGATCGCGCGCTGCTCGGCCCGGCTGGTGGAAAGTGGCTTTCGCCGCATCGAACATGAATTTTCCATCGCGCCCCGACTTGATCCCGGCTGGGCCTTGATGCCGCTGGCAGTACTGCATACGCCGGATGGCCCGTTGCTGGTTGCCAACGATCCAGGTGGCAAATCCCTGCACGAAGTGGCGGACGGAAGCCTGTCGATCAGCCTGTTCCTGCGCCTGGCCATTGGCGCCGCGCACGCCCTGAGTCAGGCCCACGGCAACGGTCTGCTGCACCGTGATATCAAACCCAGCAATTTCATTCAGGGTGATGACGGTTTCGTGCGCCTGACCGGATTTGGCGTGACGGTCGAGCGCCAGCCGGGTGGCCCTCACAGCGTTTCGGACTCGATCTGCGGCACGCTGGCGTATATGTCGCCGGAACAGGCGCGGCGTGTGGATCGCCAGGCCGATGAACGCAGCGATTTGTATTCCCTGGGCATGACCTTCTATGAGTGGTTGACCGGCCAGTTGCCGTTTGAAGCCAGCGACCCGGTGGAGTGGGTGTACTGCCACGTGGCCAGGCAGCCTCCGTCGCCGCGCCAATTTCGTGATTGCATTCCGATGCCGTTGGCCCAGCTGATCCTCAAGCTGATCGCCAAGAACCCCGCCGACCGTTATCAAACGGCTTTCAGGCTGGAAATGGATTTGCGCGAATGCCTGGCGCAATGGAGCGAGTTTCAGCACATCGCCGCATTCGAACCGGCCTTGCAGCGTGATTTGCCCCAAGGCAACGAGCGTAGGGGACTAATTGCCCGCTGCGAAGAGCTGCAGGCGCTGCATGCCGTGTTTTCGCGGGTCAGCCATACCGGTGGCTGTGAAATGGTGCTGCTCTCGGGTTCTTCGGGCACCGGCAAAACCACCCTGGTTCGCCAGCTCCAGCAGGATCTGGCGTTGAATCGGGTGTTGTTTGCCTCAGGGAAATTCGATCAGGCGCAATACAACGCGCCTTATGCCTCGCTGGCCCAGGCCCTGCGGTCACTGATCATGCGGGTGGTCGGTGAGAGCGCCGCCGAACTCGAACGCTGGCGCGAGCAACTATCGGCTGCCCTCGGTGGTCATGGACGTTTGATCGCCAATCTTGTTCCGGAAATCGAATTGATCCTCGGACCACAGCCGCCCTTGGCCGATCTTCCCGCCAATGAAACCCAGAACCTGTTCAACCTGGTCCTGCATCGCTTCCTCAACAGCTTCGCCAGCCCGCAACGCCCGCTGATTCTGTTCTTCGATGATCTGCAATGGCTGGACGATGCGACGTTGGCCTTTATCGCTTCGTTCAGCGCCGGTCACTATCGAAGCATCCTGTTGATCGGTGCCTATCGGGACGTCGAGGTCCGGCAAACGCCCATGTTCTCGGACTTCCTGGCAGCGTTGCGCGAGAGCCCGACACGCTTGACCGAAATCCAGGTATCGACCCTGTGCCTTGACGATGTTTGCCAGTGGGTCGCGCAGGCACTGGAATGCGAGCCCGCCGAAAGCATGCTGCTGGCCAGGGTGATTCATGCCAAAACCAGCGGCAATCCATTCTTCATCGGCCAGTTGTTACGCAGCCTGTTCGATGAGCGGCTGATCGTCATGGATCGCAGCAAAGCGCGCTGGACCTGGAATCTGGACGCCATCGACAGCCATTGCTGCGCCGATAACGTGATTGATCTGATGGTGGCACGAATGGCTCGTTTGCCGTCCCGGACCCGTACGTTGCTGGGGCAGATGGCGTGTATCGGATCTTGCGTCGACATCAGGACGTTGTCGCGAATCAGCAGCACGGCAGAGAAGTCTTTGCACCGTCACCTGGGGCCCGCTGTGCAGGCCGGGCTGTTGACCGAGAGCCGCCATGGCTTTGCCTTTTATCATGATCGTGTCCAGGAATCGGCGTACTGCCTGACGCCGCCTGCAGCACGACCCGCCGAACATGGCCGAATCGCCCGGATTCTTCTGGCGGACCTGGAGGGGGAAGGGCGCACCGACCAGATTTTCGCAATTGCCTCGCATCTGCAGCGGGTGCGGCCGTCCGAGTCGGACGGCGCCGAGGTTCTGCTGTTCAGCGACCTGTTATTGCGCGCTGCGCGGCAGGCAATGAAGGCTGCGGCGATTCAATCTGCGCTGGGTTACTTGCTAACCGTCGGGTCCTTGACCCAGCCGCAACGCTGGCAGCAACACGCCGCGATCAGTTACGAGGCCGGCGTGCTTCAGGCGCAGTGCCTGATTCTCGATGCGCAGTTCGAACCGGCGAACCGGGTTCTCGCCGAGTTGCTGGAGCACATCGATGCCGTGGTGCAGCGCGCGACGATCTACATGCTCAAGGTCGAGTTGCAGGTCCTCACATCCGGCTACCGCGAGGCCATCGCCACGGCATTGGAAGGCCTTCAGATGTTCGGCATCCGCATTGCCCCGCAGATCGAACGCGAGGCAGTCGAACAGCGCTATCAACGCCTGATGCAAACCCTCGGCAACCGGCCAATCGCATCGCTGATCGAGCTGCCGGTGATGCAGGATGCGTCATTCGAGGCCGCCGTGGGCATGCTCGCCAGCATGATTGCCCCGGCATCCTTTACTGATCAGGATGTGCTGTTCGTCGTCGCCTGCGAGATGGTGCAGCTATCCCTCGACTACGGAGTCTGTGCCGCGTCGGCGTCGGGATTCGCCTGGTTTGGTGTGGTGCTTGCCCAGCGACAAGGGCTTTATCAGGCAGGCGCGCAGCACGCGCAGCTGGCACACGAGCTGGTCAAGCGCCATGGTTATGACGGTGCCGAAAGCATGGTGCTGGTTGCGCTTGATCAGGTCAGCGTCTGGACTGAGCCGCTGAGCCATTGCCTGGAGTACGCGCGTGCCGCGTTTGCCAGCAGCCACACCGCCGGCAATCTGAGCATGAGCTGTTATGCCTGCAATCACATCGTCTCCGACCTGCTGGTCATGGGGGAATACCTGGACCGCGTTCAGGAGGAAGTCGACAACGGCCTGGAATTCTCCCGTCGCGCGCGTTTTCGTGACGTGGAAGCGGCGTTGCAGACTCAGGCGCGATTTGTCGCGGCATTGCGCGTAGGCCCGGCGACAGGTTCAGCGTCCAGCGCGACTCAGGATTGCGCCGGCCGTGACAGCGCCATGACGCCGGTAGCGTTCTGGTGGTGGCTTTTCGAGGGCATTTCCAACTATCTGTATCGCGATTTCACCGGCGCAACCCGTTGCCTGGAAAAAGCCCAGGCACTGGCCTGGTCGACGCCGGCGCATGTGCATCTGCTCGAATTGCACTTTTTCAGCGCCCTCAATCTCGCCAGAGGGCGTGACCATTCGCTGGACTCTGCCCGGATTCTGGCGGCCATGGCGCCTCATCTGGACCAGTTGAACCAATGGGCCGCCTTCAATCCGCAGGTGTTCCGCGACAAAGCGTTACTGGTTGAAGCGGAAATGGCCCGGTTGGCCGGGGATACGCTCAAGGCGCTGGATCTGTATGAACTGTCGATTACCGCAGCAGCCAATGCCGGTTTCGTGCATGTCCAGGCGTTGGCCCATGAACTGGCGGCCGAATTCCATCACACCCGTGGCCTGTTCACCTCGGCGCGCAGCCATATGCGCAGTGCCCGGGATTGCTATCAGCGCTGGGGCGCGCATGGCAAGGTCGCGAACCTCGAAGCCCGCGCCGGTTTCCTGCGCGAGCAGGCATCGTTGTCCCGTCCTTCGATCAGTATTTCCGGCGGGCAGGACACGCTCGATCTGGTCTCGGTCATGAAAGCGTCTCAAGCCTTGTCCGAGGAAATTGTCCTGGACCGGCTGATTGGTACGCTGCTGACCAATACGATCATTCATGCCGGCGCACAGCAGGCGCTGCTGCTGCTGGTCAAACAGGACCAGCCGCAGATTTGTGCCCGAGGCCGGGCGCAGGATCGGGGCATCGAGATCGATCTGACCGTGTCCGTACCGTTGGCGCAGCATTTGCCTTTATCCCTGCTTTACACCGTCATGCGTACGCGGCAAACGGTGGTGCTGGACGATGCCATGCAAGCCAGCGACTTTGTCGATGATTCCTATTTTCAGCAGCGCCAGGCGCGCTCGGTGTTGTGCCTGCCGCTGATCAAACAAGGCCAGGTTATCGGCGTGCTGTATCTGGAAAACAACCTTGCACCGGGCGTATTCACCGCCAATCGCGCCACGGTCCTGGAACTGCTGGCAGGGCAGGCGGCCATCTCTCTGGAAACGGCCCGGCTGTACGCTGAACTGGTGGAAGAAAATACTCGGCGCCGGGCGATCGAATCGGCGCTGCGCACCAGTCAGGCGTCCCTGGCGCTGGGCCAGCGCATCGGTCATTCCGGGAGTTTTCGCTGGCACGCGGGCAGGGATGAGTCAGTCTGGTCCGATCAATTGTTTGCGGTCTGGGGGCTGCCGGTTGCGGCGACGCCACCGTCGTTGCACGAGCTGGAACGCGTCGTCCATCCTGAGGATCTGGATGCGTTTTCTGCGATGCTCAGCCGCGCCGTGCGTACCAGCAGCGCCTTCCAGCATGAATTTCGTCTGGTGATGCCGGACGGCAGCATCCGCCACCTGGAGTTACTGGGCGAACCTGACAGTGACGATAAGGACGTCTTTGTCGGGGTCGCCAGCGATATCACTGAACGGCGCACCACCGAAGCAGCGCTGCGTCACGCGCGAACGGAACTGGCCACAGTGTCCCAGGCGACGATCATGGGCGAATTGGCGGCGTCCATTGCCCATGAAATCAATCAACCGCTGGCCTCCATCATTGCCAATGCCAGCGCCAGTGTGCGCTGGCTCAAGCGAGCCCAACCGGTGGTCGCCGAAGCCCTCGCAGGATTGGGCGACATCGTCAATGACAGCAAGCGCGCAGCCGACATCGTGCGCGCCTTGCAATCACTGGCCCGCCAGACACCGTCCACTCGACAGCCGCTGCAGATCGGCGAAGTGATCGGCCGGGTGGTGCAGCTGACCGCCAGTGAAATCGAGCACAGGCAGGTGCTGCTGATCCGCCAAAGCAGCGGGCCGCAGCTGAGCATTCAAGCTGACGCGGTGCAGCTGCAGCAGGTCATTCTCAACTTGATCATGAATGCGATGGAGGCCATGAGCGAAGTCCATGATGGCCCCCGTCGGCTGTCGATCAGTTGCGATACGGTGGGCAGTGACTATGTGGTGGTCAGCGTCCAGGACAATGGCAGCGGAATCAACGAGGAGAATCTCGAACGCGTGTTCGATGCCTTTTACACGACCAAGGAAAAAGGCATGGGCATGGGGCTGGCAATCTGCAAATCGATTATCGAATCCCATGACGGCGGGCTATATGCGTTTGCCGGACGGGGCAGGGGAACAATTTTTGTGTTTACTTTGCCGGTTTAGGGTGTTGTCCGGGCAACGCAGCATCTGTGGGAGCGAGGCTTGCTCGCGAAAAGCGTATGGACACCGGTTTTTCCAGACAGCACGCGTTATCGTTGACGTCCTTCGCGAGCAAGCTCGCTCCCTCATAGTCGGCACAGGAGGCATGCGTACATATCCGTTCCTCCGGTAACGCCGGCTAATGGTTCCGCCCTGACGGCGTGTTACTTGGAAAAGCGCCAAGTAACCAAGCGCTCTCGCCCCTGACGTCCGGTGACTCGCTTAGGCTCGCCATCCCCTCGCTCCGGTTCTGCTCCGTGGGCCCGCCGCCATCGGCCGTCCATGGCCAAGGGCGGCTAACCCGGCATCCATGCCGGGTTGCCCACTGCGCAAAACCTGCGCTCGGCCTTCCGACGGGGCAGGTCAAGATCAAAAGCCAAAGCCAAAGCCAAAGCCAAAGC
>LNAP01000836.1_pt1 | contig 45524 bp, 41 predicted proteins | sample 602601 | NCBI WGS metagenome assembly LNAP01 (sample SAMN02440304, study PRJNA202911) | soil metagenome | biome: Subtropical and temperate rainforests or woodlands; isolation source: soil samples (1 kg each in a 20% v/v slurry with milli Q water) were... ...
GGCATCGACCCAGATTTTCATTATTTGTAAAAATTAAATTTCAGCTGAAGTTGTGTGAAGTTAACCAGGCTGTGATTAACGACAGCACTTATTTTTCTAACGACCTCTGCCACCGCTTCTATGTTGGCTGCCCGGGCTGCCTGACGGTCTGTTAGCGCCGCCTTTAAAACCGCCGCCGTTCGGACGAGCGGGATTTGCGCCTGTATTGCTGCGCGGCCTGTTGCCGTGGCTTGGTACTGTTGGTGAAAACAGCGCCGGTTGTGGCATAGCCTGATGTCTTGCTGCTTCTGACATCGGTTTGCTTTGAGATGTAGCTGGCTTGTTTTGCGGTGCTGGTCTATTTTGTGTTTTTGGCGCGCTGTTTGCAGCTTGACCGTTATTTTGCGGTTTACGTTTCTGACCATGCTGCGGACGTGGCGCGCGTGGCGCTTCTGGTTCCGGGTTGGCGTTTGGCGTAAAGCCTTCAACCTGCACTCTTGGAATCTCGCGTTTGATCAGTTTCTCAATATCTTTGAGCAGTTTGAGTTCTTCACGGTCTACCAGCGATACCGCAGCACCGCTGCTGCCTGCGCGGCCTGTGCGGCCAATGCGGTGCACGTAGTCTTCCGGTACGTTTGGCAATTCAAAGTTAACTACTTGCGGTAATTGGTCAATATCCAGGCCACGTGCCGCGATGTCAGTCGCGACCAGTACGCGTACACTGCCATCTTTAAAGTTGGCAAGTGCCTTGGTACGCGCGCCTTGGCTTTTATTGCCGTGAATCGCTGCTGCTTCAATACCGTCTTTTACCAGTTTTTCTGCCAGGCGGTTAGCGCCGTGTTTGGTGCGCGTGAATATCAGCACCTGTTTCCAGTCGTTGGCAGTTACCAGATGGCTTACCAGATCACGTTTATGTGATTGCGGCACCATGTGCACGGTTTGCTCTACCAGCTCAGATGCCGTGTTGCGGCGTGCTACTTCAACAAAGCCCGGGTTGCGCAATAAGCCATCGGCCAATGTTTTGATTTCATCTGAGAATGTCGCTGAGAACAGCAGGTTCTGGCGTTGCTTAGGCAGCATGGCGAGAATCTTTTTGATGTCGCGGATAAAGCCCATATCCAGCATGCGGTCGGCTTCGTCCAGCACCAGTATTTCAACGCCAGATAAATCAATGGTTTTTTGTCCGGCGTGATCCAGCAGTCGACCCGGCGTTGCCACCAGAATATCCAGCGGTTTTTTCAAACGACTGATCTGCGGGTTGATATTAACGCCACCGAAGATCACAGTAGATGTGAGCGGCAAATGTTTGCCGTAAACTTTTACTGACTCTTCAATCTGTGCCGCTAACTCACGTGTCGGTGTCAGCATCAGGCAGCGTGGGCGGCCTTTGGCTATATCTGCAAGCGGCTTTTGGCTCAATAGATGCAGAATCGGTAAAGTAAAGCCTGCGGTTTTACCGGTGCCGGTCTGCGCGCCTGCCAGCAGGTCGCCGCCATTCAGCACCAGCGGAATTGCTTTGGCTTGTATCGGTGTAGGGTTGGTGTAGCCAGTGTCGGTAATCGCACGCAGAATCGGCTCACATAAGCCGAGTTCGTTAAAGCTGAGTGTGCTTTTTTCAATCGTCAGGTCGGCCTTGATGGCTTCAGGTTGAAAGCCGTCAATAGGCGAGTTTATTTCATTGGTAATTGTTGTTTGTGCTGACAAGGTAATGCTCCAGTTTAGGTATTAGGCCGACCTATTACTTAAAATGAAGCAACACCAATCGAGGTCTAGGCATGTGTGGTTATTTTCGGTATTTTGAGATACGAAAGATAATCAGGGTAAGAGACCGCTACGCTGATTGGTTGGCGTAGGGTAATGAATTGCTGAGGATTATACGTAAGATTGCGATTAAAGCCAGCAATACTTTTTAATTCAATTTCTTACAACTTTCATCAGTACCTGCTTAAGTCTTTCGGTAATGGATTATCTTGCAGACTGATACGCACTACCATACAGACGCCGCCAAACCCAAGGCGGTAAGGGTTTATCTGCACTCCAGAGACCGATTCTATCTCTGCGCGCGCTGTCGGCAGCATTTTTTACCGCCAGGTTATTTGAAAACTTTTCGTTATGCCAGGCATAGCCTTGTTCCGCCATATATATGCTGACATCGGTATGGTTGCATTGCAGATTACCTAAGTGACGATTGTATTTGTCTTTGCCAGTCAGTTGGAGGTGGATGCTGACATTGCTACCTTGGCAAAGCTTGATTAAGGCGCGTCGTGCTATTTGCCCATATGCCTGATTGCGTTCTGGGGCATCAATATCGGTCAGCCGTAATTTTAATTTGCCGTTGGCATTCTTTAATTCGACCGTATCACCATCATAGACGCGGCTAACTGTGTAAGTATCTTCTGCTTGGCTGGGTGTGCCTGAAAAAAGCAGCAGGCATGCAAAAAATAAACGTAATAACGACATGATGCTGGGTTTAACGATATTTAATACTGATGAGTGGTTTAATGCTGATGTGTGTTTTCATGACCATTGTGGCCGTGTTCGCGATCCAGCAAGCTGTAATAGTTGGAAGGTTCCAGCACGGTAGGGATAGGGTCTGTATCGGTGTCAGGATGATCTTTGCTGAAATGTAAGCCACGGCTTTCCTTGCGTTCCATCGCGCTTCTTACAATGAGTTCTGCCACTTGCAGCAAGTTACGCAGTTCAATCAGGTCGTTGCTGATTTTAAAGTTGCTATAAAACTCATGTACTTCATTACGCAGCATGTGTATGCGATGTAGTGCACGGCTTAAGCGTTTATCTGTACGCACAATGCCGACATAGTTCCACATAGAACGGCGCAGTTCATCCCATGTATGGGTGATTAGCACTTCTTCATCGGCATCGGTGACGCGGCTTTCATCCCAGTACGGCAATGTTGGCACTGGTTTTTCTGGCTGGCTTAAGATGTCTTCAGCGGCAGACTGGCTGAATACCAGGCACTCAAGCAGTGAGTTACTCGCCAGGCGATTAGCGCCATGCAGCCCGGTACAGGCAGTTTCGCCAATCGCGTACAGGTTGTTGATGTCGGTGCGGCCGATATCGTCAGTCATCACGCCGCCGCACATGAAGTGCACGGCTGGCACCACTGGAATCGGCGTTTTGCTGATATCAATACCCAGTTCCAGGCAGCGGCGGTAGATGTTAGGAAAGTGTTCTTGAATAAATGTCAGTGATTTATGAGAAATATCCAGATACACACAATCAATACCGCGCTTTTTCATTTCAAAGTCAATGGCGCGTGCAACAACATCACGCGGTGCCAGTTCGGCGCGCGGGTCATGTTCAGGCATAAATCTGGTGCCATCGGGCAATTTTAAAATGCCGCCTTCACCACGCACAACTTCTGAAATCAGGAAAGATTTAGCATGCGGGTGGAACAGGCAGGTGGGGTGGAATTGAATAAACTCCATATTTGCTACACGACAGCCTGCGCGCCAGGCCATTGCCATGCCATCGCCAGTGCTGACATCCGGATTGGTGGTGTAAAGGTAAACCTTGCCGGCACCGCCCGTGGCTAATATTGTATTCTGCGCGCCGATGGTGATGACTTTTCCGGTTATGTTGTCGAGCACATAGGCACCCAGGCAGGCATTGCTGCTGAGAAGTTCAGGGTCTTTTACTTTGTGTGTGGTGATCAGGTCTACGGCGATGTGATTTTCAAGCAGTGTGATATTTGGGTGCTGGCGCACTTTCTGCGCCAGTGTAGTCTGCACCGCATGGCCGGTTGCATCGGCAGCGTGAATGACACGTCGATGGCTGTGGCCGCCTTCACGCGTCAAATGGTAGCCACTGTCGTCATGTTCGCGGGTAAAGCTAACCCCTTGTTCAATCAGCCATTCAACCGTTTCTTTACCGTGTTCAACCACTTTTCTGGTAACTGCTGCATCGCATAAACCAGCCCCTGCTGTCAGGGTGTCCTGAATATGCGCTTCAATAGAATCTTCGTCGTTTAGTACTGCAGCAATGCCGCCTTGCGCCCAGTTGCTGGCAGAGTCGTTGATGGTACGTTTGCTAACCAGGCATATCTTCTTGTGCTCTGCAGTGCGCAGTGCCAGTGATAAGCCCGCAAGGCCGCTGCCAATAATTAAAACGTCGAATTGCTGCATAAGTTTTTGATCTGTAGGTGTGGGGTAATTTGAACACTGAGGAACTAACGAGAGTGTATCGCGGTCATTGTAAAAGGCAACAGAAATAGTGTAGGTATGATTAAAAAGTGAGTGCTTAACTGATTAATAAGTAATGATAGTGAGGGGATTAAGCAATGATACAGCCCGGTAAAATACAAGAATTTACGCAATTAAATTTTATGCAAGCTTCGTCGCAAGGGTATACTGCCGAAATAAGCAGACATGATAATAAAATTGAACAAAATAAGACTGAAACTACAGGAAATCTTACAGTAGTGGCTATTACTCCAACACCAGGTAATCGTGAGATAGACCATGAGCTAGTGCTGCGTGCGCAGCGCGGTGACAAACGTGCGTTTGGTTTGCTGGTTGATAAGTATCAGCGCAAATTAGCTCGCTTGCTGTCGCGTATGATTCGCGACCAGTCAGAAATAGAAGATGTGGTGCAGGAGTCATTCATCAAGGCTTATCGGGCCTTGCCTAACTTCCGTGGCGACAGTGCTTTTTATACCTGGCTTTACCGTATTGGCATCAACACTGCTAAAAACTATCTGGTTTCAGTCGGTCGCAGGCCTACTGTCAGCACTGATATTGAAATTGAAGATGCCGAGAATTTTGATAGCGGCGACGAGTTGCGCACCACCGAAACGCCGGAATCAACCATGATGACCAAGCAGATTGCGCAGACGGTAAATGATACGGTTGAGAGTTTACCCGAAGAATTACGCACCGCAATTACACTGCGCGAGATCGAAGGCCTCAGTTATGAAGAAATTGCCACAATTATGGGTTGCCCAATAGGCACTGTGCGTTCACGTATTTTCAGGGCGCGCGAAACCATCGCATTAAAATTAAGGCCACTGTTGGATACGCCTGACAATAAGCGTTGGTAAAATAAAACATGTGGGAGGTTGTTGAGTGTTAGGAGTAGATGATGAGTGAACAAATATCAGCTTTGATGGATGAGGAGATTGCAGTTGAAGATGCTGCACATCTGATTTCTTCGATGCAATCAAGCAAGCAGTATGCAGATGCCTGGAACCAATACAACCTTATTGGCGATGTCATGCGTGGAAATCAGTTGCTTAGTAAAGATTTTAAACAAAACCTGATGTATAAATTAGATCAGGAACCCACAGTGCTTGCGCCTAAATCAGCTAAGAGTCATGCTGAAAAAGTGGCAGGCTTTAAAGATAAGCTACCCGCGAAATGGTCTATTGCAGCTTCTTTTGCCGCAGTGATGGCTGTGGGCTGGATGGCGATGCAGCAAGTGCAGACAGGTAATGAAATGCCTGCAATTGAAATGGCACAAGCGGTAGCTGTTGAGCAAGCGATACCAAATGAATACATGGCAGCACATCAGTCTTCTGCGCCATCGGCAAGCTCATACTACATTCAATCAGTAAGTTACGCGGAGTGATGTTAATGAATCATTTTGTTCTGGCCAGAGGTTTTGCCAGTGCATCACTTATTGCAGCTTTACTTTCAAGTTTTAATGTATGGGCTTCGGAAGAGGATTCATGGCAGGTTCTGCAAAAAGCGGCAGTTGCTGCGCGCGCTTTGAGTTATAAGGGCATTTTTGTCTGCCAGAGCGCCAAACAGGTTAAATCAGTAGAAATTACCCACCTTTATGATGGGCAGCATGAGTTTGCGCGAAATGTGGTGTTGGATGGTGCGCCGCGCGAGGTGCTGAATCAGAGTGGTAATGTTGTTATTTATAACCCGCGTAACGGAAAAATTGTCATCGAAAAACGCCGCGCACAGAATATGTTCCCGGCGATTTTACCCACAGATCTCAGTTCTATTAAAGCTAGCTATTCGTTACGTAGTGGTGAGAGCGAACGTATAGCGGGGCGTCCAGCGCTGTTGCTGGTGTTAGAGCCGAAAGATGGTTTGCGATACAGTTATCGGTTCTGGATTGATACTGAGTATGGACTGCTGCTGAAATCCGTTATGTTTAATAACCGCAATGAAGTTCTGGAAAGTATAGGCTTCAATCAGTTGGCTTTGATGAATACCGTTGCATTGGATTGGTTTAAGCCTAAAATAGATCACAATAAAAGTTATGTGATGGAGCAGGAGCAGGAGCTGGTGGCTGACTCTGGTTCGCCGGTTGATTGGGAAATTAAAGCGTTACCAGCAGGCTATCGCAAGGTAGACCAGATGATTCGTAAGGTGCAGGGTAAAGCTTCGCCAGTCACTCACGTGATATTCTCAGATGGCCTTGCCTTTGTTTCACTGTTTATCGAGCATGTGGCGAAGCCTGCTAAAGATAAGCCAGCACCAAAGAACGTGCTGACAACTACTGGCAATACTAGCTTTTATGCCAATGTGAATAATGGGCATCTGGTTACCGTAATGGGTGATGTGCCTGAAGCCACTGTTGTTCAGATTGCGAACTCAGTAGTGTTTAAGAAATAATCAGTGACATTCAAGTATTAATGAATAGTGTAGTTTGCAGCCATGATTGAAGAATTTGCAGTAGTGACCAAACGTTTTGATGACCACGTCATGCTGGAGATCGAAAGGCGCACTGCCTGCGGTCTGTGTGGTCAAAAGCGTGGTTGCGGTAACGCCACCTGGGGTAAGTTGCTAGGTCACGACAGTCACGAATTTCCAGCCGATAATGCGATTAATGCCAATGTGGGTGATAGCGTAGTTGTCGGTATAGATGAGCGCATTGTGCTCAGTTCTGCTTTTTATCTTTATGTAGTGCCACTTTTTACTATGCTGGTTGCTGCAGTGCTGGCCGATACCCTGCTTAAAAATGAATTTTATGTCATGCTGTCAGCAGCTTTCGGCTTGCTGCTGGGCTTTGCCTGGGTAAAAGGTCATCTGGTGGGGTATGGCAAGGTTAAAAAGCCTTATGGTAAAAAATATCGCGCTGTGGTTCTGCGTCATGCAGATGCAACAGTATCGTGTAATAATTCAAATTAAAACATCGCAAGTGATAATTAGCCGCAAGTGATGTTCAAACATTGGTGTAATTTCAAACTAGACGAGGTGAATAGATGAAACGAAGTTGGATTGCCGCAGTTGTTTTGAGTTTGATTGCTGTGGTTCAGACAAATGCCTATGCAAAAGATTTGCCTGATTTTACCGTGCTGGCTGAAACACAGGGGCCAGCTGTCGTTAATATCAGTATTACGCAAAATATGAAGGCAGAAAATGCAATGCCGTTTCCGGGTATGCCGGGTGATGAGCAGATGCAGGAGTTTTTCAAACGTTTTGGAATCCCGATTCCAGGCCAGATACCAGGGCAGAATGGCGCGCCCATGCCTGAGTATAAAACGCAGTCCTTGGGTTCCGGATTTATTATCAGCAGTGATGGTTATATTTTAACCAATGCACATGTGGTAGCCGAGGCAGATGAAGTTATTGTTAAATTGTCAGATAAGCGTGAGTTCAAAGCCAAGATTATCGGTGCCGATAAGCGTACCGATGTGGCTCTGGTCAAAATCGAGGCAACCGGTTTGCCTAAAGTGACTACAGGAGACCCTGGTAAGTTGAAAGTGGGTGAATGGGTTGCTGCAATTGGCTCACCTTTTGGTCTGGAAAATACCATGACAGCCGGCATTGTCAGTGCAAAAGGCCGCGCGTTGCCGCAAGAGAATTTTGTACCTTTTATTCAGACCGATGTGGCGATTAACCCGGGTAATTCAGGTGGGCCATTGTTTAACCTTGCTGGTGAGGTGATTGGTATCAACTCCCAGATCTATAGCCGTAGCGGTGGTTCTATGGGCCTTTCATTCAGCATTCCGATTGATGTGGCGCTGGAAGTTTCAAATCAGCTCAAAGCCAGTGGTAAGGTTAATCGCGGCTGGTTAGGCATTGTGATTCAAGAGTTGAGCAAAGAGCTTGCAGAATCTTTTGGCATGAAAAACACCAATGGCGCGCTGGTTGCTGCAGTCGAGAAAAATGGCCCTGCAGATAAAGGCGGTTTAGAAGCCGGTGATGTGATTGTCAAGTTTGATGGCAAACCCATTATGACATCTTCTGATTTGCCGCGTGCAGTTGCTGCAACAAAATCCGGCAAGACTGTGCCGGTTGAAGTGTTGCGCAAAGGTGCCCAGAAAACACTGAATGTTGCAATTGGTGAAATGCCGACAGAAGGCACCGAGGTTGCGCAGACAAGCAAGCCATCAGCGAAGCCCGAAGTGAATCGTGCTGGTTTGCTGCTCAAGGAAGCAACAGCGCAGCAGCGCAAAAAGCTGAACGGTAAAAACGGGTTGATCGTTTTAGATGCGCAGGGTGCTGCCGCTCAGGCGGGTGTACGTCGCGGGGATGTTATTCTGGGGCTTAACAATACCGAAGTGCAGAGTCTGGATCAGTTTAATAAGCAGTTGGCAGGTTTTGCTGCGGGAAAATCAGTAGCATTGCTAGTGCTGCGCGGCGAAAATACGCTATATGTGCCGGTGAAATTACCGTCAGCTAAATAACTGTTAGATATCACATGAGGTAATCAGTAGATGTTAATACTTTGAATTTGCTGTAAAATCCGAGCTGTTCGGTTTAACAACAAGGGCGCCTAGAGCGCCCTTGTTGTTAAACAGCTAACTTAGATTAAAATCAAACTTGTCATAGACCAGTAGAGCTAAGTTATAAATTTTTAGCCAGTTATTGAAATAGCACATTTAGAAATAAACCATGAAAAATATTCGTAATTTCTCCATTATTGCCCACATCGACCACGGTAAGTCTACGCTGGCTGACCGCATTATCCATATGTGCGGCGGACTGGCTGACCGCGAGATGGAAGCACAAGTGCTTGATTCCATGGATATCGAGCGTGAGCGTGGCATTACGATCAAGGCGCAGACGGCTGCTTTGCAGTACAAGGCAGATGACGGCCAGATTTATCAGTTGAATCTGATTGATACCCCGGGGCATGTGGATTTCAGCTACGAAGTATCGCGCTCACTCTCCGCTTGTGAAGGTGCGCTGCTGGTGGTAGACGCCAGTCAGGGTGTGGAAGCACAAAGCGTTGCCAACTGCTATACAGCGCTGGATTTAGGCGTTGAAGTAACGGCTGTTTTGAACAAAATAGATTTGCCTTCGGCAGACCCTGAGCGTGTGATTCAGGAAATTGAAGATGTGATTGGCGTAGATGCAAGTGATGCGGTGCGCTGTTCTGCCAAGACGGGCGAAGGCGTACATGATGTGCTGGAAGCGGTGATTGCCAAAGTGCCACCACCTAAAGGTGACATAAGCAAACCGTTAAAGGCGTTGGTGATTGATGCATGGTTTGATAACTACGTTGGTGTGGTGATGCTGGTGCGCGTGATAGACGGCGTACTGAAACCAAAAGAAAAAATCCGTCTGATGGCAACGGCTGCAGAATACTTGTGTGAGCAGGTTGGTGTGTTTACACCTAAGTCATTACAGAAAACTTCACTCTCTGCGGGTGAGGTTGGTTTTGTGATTGCCGGCATTAAAGAGCTGGCTGCTGCCAAAGTGGGTGATACGGTAACGCTTGCTGCTAAACCTGCAGCAGAAGCGCTGCCGGGTTTTAAAGAAGTAAAGCCACAGGTTTTTGCCGGGCTTTATCCGGTTGAGTCTAACCAGTTTGAGGCGTTGCGTACGGCACTGGAAAAACTAAGTCTAAATGATGCTAGCCTGTTATTTGAGCCGGAAAATTCCACGGCATTGGGTTTCGGTTTCCGCTGCGGCTTTTTGGGCTTGCTGCACATGGAAATTGTGCAGGAGCGCCTGGAGCGCGAGTACGACATGGATCTGATCACGACAGCGCCAACTGTGGTGTACGAATTGCTGCTTAAAAATGGCGACGTGGTGCAGATTGAGAACCCATCAAGACTGCCTGAACTTTCACGTGTTGAAGAAACGCGCGAGCCGGTTATTACGGTGAACTTACTGATGCCGCAGGATTATGTGGGACCAGTCATGACGCTGTGTAATAACAAACGTGGCATACAGAAAAACATGCAGTATATGGGCCGTCAGGTCATGCTCAGTTATGAAATGCCGCTCAATGAAGTGGTGCTGGATTTCTTTGATAAGCTGAAATCCGTATCACGCGGCTATGCAAGTATGGATTATGAGTTCCTGGAGTTCCGTGCTGCAGATCTGGTCAAGCTGGATATTATGGTTAACGGCGAGCGCGTAGATGCACTCAGCATGATTGTGCATAGATCAACCAGCGTTCATCGTGGGCGCGAAGTGGCTGCAAAAATGCGCGAATTGATTCCGCGCCAGATGTTTGATGTAGCAATTCAGGCATCTATTGGCGCGAACATCATTGCACGTGAAACAGTAAAAGCCATGCGTAAAAACGTGATTGCCAAATGTTACGGCGGTGACGTATCACGTAAGCGCAAGCTGCTTGATAAACAAAAAGAAGGTAAAAAACGTATGAAGCAGGTGGGTAATGTCGAGATTCCACAAGAGGCGTTTTTAGCCATTTTACGCGTTGAAGATAAGTAGTCTTACAGAATAACAGTTAGGGTAAAACGCCATGATGTTCGCATTGTTTATGATTGTCATATTGCTAGTAACAGGCTTCATATGGCTGTTGGATATACTCGTCTTGAGAAAAAAACGGCCGGCAGGAGTGGATGAGCCAATTCTGGTTGAATATGCCAAAAGCTTTTTCCCGGTAATACTGGTCGTGTTTTTTGTGCGCTCGTTCATTGTGGAGCCATTTAAAATCCCTTCTGGCTCGATGATGCCTACCTTGCTGGCTGGCGATTTTATTCTGGTGAATAAATTTACTTATGGTCTGCGCGTACCTATCTTAAATAATACTTTTTTTGAAGTGAATCAGCCAAAACGCGGTGATGTGATTGTGTTTCATTACCCGCCGGCACCCTCAGTCGATTACATTAAGCGCGTGATCGGCTTGCCTGGCGATAGAATCAAATATCAGGATAAAAAACTTACGATCAATGGTGAGCCTGCGCAGCTTGAGTTTACCGGTGATTATGAATATGTCATGGCCGGGCTCAATGTGATTGCGGCAAAGCAGTATCGTGAGAAGTTAGGCAGTGTGCAGCACGATATTTTGATTCATGATGTTGTCGGCAGTTACGATGAAGATAGTTTGGGCGGAAAATTTTTAAACGATGAAGAGGTCGTTGTGCCACCTGGGCATTATCTGGCAATGGGCGATAATCGCGATAACAGTTCAGATAGTCGTGTATGGGGATTTGTGCCAGAAAGAAATCTGGTAGGTAAGGCATTTTTTATCTGGATGAATTTTGATCAGGGTTCTAGAATAGGCAATAGACTGGCATCGTAATCTCAATCAATCAGGGGACATATATGACAAATAACTTAAAGAATCATCGCGCTGACCATAAAACACAGAACGGCTTTACGTTAACAGGGTTGGTCGTAGTATCTGCTTTGCTAATCGTTGTTGCACTGGTTGGGATGAAAGTTGTGCCGGCTTATATGGAGTTCTTGTCGGTGAAAAAAGTACTGGCTGCAATGAAGCAGGAGCCTCTGGATACGATGAGTAAGAGTGAAATCATGAAATCTTTTGATAAGCGCGCGAATGTGGCTTATATTTCAGTGGTTAAAGGCTCAGATTTGACAATTGAAAAAACCAGTACTGGTACAGCCGTAAATGTTGAGTATCAGGTGATTAGGCCGATTGCCGGAAATCTTAGTGTGTTAATTGATTTTTCTACGGCTAGTGATCCTAAATAGGTTCTGGATTTAAAAAGTCAATAATGATTCAGCAGGATCTGGGCAGACGCCTGACGCATAGTTTTGTTAACGTTAATTTATTAACGCAGGCGCTGACGCACCGCAGTTCTGGTGCGCACAATAATGAGCGCCTGGAGTTTCTAGGTGATGGCGCATTAAATTTTATTATTGCCAATCAGCTTTATCAGCGTTTTCCCAAGCTGGCGGAGGGCGATTTAAGCCGTCTGCGCGCGCAGTTGGTCAAAGAGGCTACACTGAGCGAGTTAGCTACATCACTCAATCTGGGCGATGCACTCAAGCTTGGTGAAGGTGAGTTGAAAAGTGCAGGCTGGCGCAGACCTTCTATTTTAGCGGATGCGCTGGAAGCGATCATCGGTGCGGTTTATCTGGATGGCGGTTTTGCCGCTGCAGAAGCATTTGTACTCGGGCTGTATGCCGGTAAACTGGATACCATCGATCCTAAAGTGATTGATAAAGACCCAAAATCATTGCTGCAGGAATTACTGCAAAGCAGAAAAATTGCAGTGCCGGAATATACCGTTACGCTCACCAGCGGCGAGGCGCATGCCCAGAAGTTTGTCGTTGAGTGTTTTATCGAGAAACATAATATACGCACCGTAGGCGAAGGCAGCAGCCGTCGCATTGCAGAGCAGCAGGCAGCACAGCTTGCTTTGCTCGAGTTTAAAAAAATACATATTGGAAAAACTAAAAAATGACAGATCACGAATCCGAAGCAGATATTGCTGAACTATCAGTCTTTAAATGCGGAACGGTGGCGATTGTCGGCCGTCCTAACGTGGGTAAATCAACCCTGTTAAACCACATTCTAGGCACCAAGTTAGCGATCACTTCGCGTAAAGCACAGACTACCCGTCATCGTTTATTAGGTATTCATACTACTGAAAACACACAGTTTCTGTTTGTTGATACGCCAGGCTTTCAGCAAAAGCATCTTAACGCGCTGAATAAAGGCCTGAATAAAACAGTCACGCAAGTGCTGACAGAAGTCGATGTAGTGCTGTTTGTCATTGAGCCGATGAAGTTGGGCGATGCTGACCGCATGGTGCTGAAGTTGCTGTCTGAAAAAACACCGACAATTCTCGTGGTGAATAAGCTGGATCTGATGGGCGATAAAGGCAATTTGTTGCCTCTGATTCAGGACTTTGATCTGGAATTCCCGTTTGCAGATATCGTGCCGGTAAGTGCTAAAAAGACCCTCAATATTGAAGAGTTGCTGAAGACTATTCGTAAATACTTGCCAGAACAACCCGCGATTTATTCTGAAGATGAATTGACTGATAAGAACGAGCGCTTTCTGGCTGCTGAACTGGTACGTGAAAAAGTATTCAGGTTTTCCGGTGATGAGATTCCTTATTCAGTGGCCGTTGAAATTGAAAAGTTTGAGCAGATCGGTAAATTGCGCCGTATTTTTTGTGCGGTGATTGTCGATAAAGAAAGCCAGAAACCAATGCTGATCGGCAAGGGCGGTGAAAAGCTCAAGCAGATATCCACTGAAGCGCGCATGGACATGGAAAAGCTGTTTGGCGGAAAAGTGTATCTTGAAGTTTGGGTGAAAGTTAAAGGCGGCTGGGCAGACGACGAGCGCGCGTTGAAGAGTTTAGGCTATTAGATTACTAACCGTCGATGCACGCCGATTTTAGGTAATGGAAAAGTGAATCAGTGGCTTTGTCATTAGTCGGTAACTATAAATTTCTTACTAGCTTAGAAATGATAGTGATGTCTATTCGAGCGCTATCCAGAGGAACATAGTGCAGGGTTTTATCTGCGTTTATCGGCGTGCATCGGCGGTTTAAATTAAAGTTGTTATGGCTACAGTTACTTCGCACCGTCAGGATAATCAGGCAGTTTACGTGCTGCATACCTATCCGTTTAAGGAAACCAGTCTGGTAGTGGAACTGTTCGCACGTGACTTTGGGCGCGTGGCGACCACAGCAAAAGGTGCCAGGCGGCCACGTTCAGCGATGCGCGGGTTGTTGCAGGCGTTTCAGCCCATGTCGGCAACCTGGTCCGGTAAGCTGGAACTGAAAACATTGCATGGTCTGGATTGGAATGGCAGCCTGTTGCTGTTGCAGGGCGAGGCGCTCATGTGCGGCTTTTACCTTAACGAGTTATTACTGCGCCTGCTGCCGCGTGAAGATCCACATGAAGCGCTGTTTGAGTATTATGCCGATACTTTAAAAATATTAGCTAGCGGGCAAGATTTAGGCACGACTTTGCGCAGGTTTGAGCTGAAGTTTCTGCAGGAGCTGGGTTATGCCATTCCGCTGGAGATGGATGTAAACGCAGAGCCGATATCGGAATTGCAAAACTATCGTTATGAAGCCGAACATGGCGCATTCAAGTTACAGGGGTCGCTGGGGCGCTATGATAGCGGCGTGCAATTATCAGGCAAGACTTTGATTGATATGGCGAATGACGACTACAGCCATGTGCAGACCAAGCAGCAGAGCAAGCAGTTAATGCGTTATCTGTTGGCACATTATCTGGGTGATAAGCCGCTTCATACAAGACAGCTGCTTATAGATCTACAAGATTTTTAATTTAGCAATATTATTCCCTCCTCTTTGCACGGGGAAGGCGTTGGGCGCCGCCCCTCCATAGACGGCTAAAGATTTTAGTGCTCCTTTCACACAATTAGGTTATTTTGAAAGCAAGTAAATGATTAAATTAGGTGTCAATATCGACCACGTTGCGACTATCCGTCAGGCACGTGGCACAAAATACCCAAGCGTAGTGCAGGCCGCTTTGCGCGCTGAGCAGTCCGGTGCGGACAGCATCACCTTGCATCTGCGTGAAGACCGCCGCCATATGCAGGATGCAGACATATTCGCGCTGCGCCCTTTATTGCAGACCAAGATGAACCTTGAGTGTGCAGTGACTGATGAAATGATTGATATTGCATTAAAAGTAGCGCCACAGGATGTATGCCTGGTGCCCGAGCGTCGCGAAGAGCGCACCACAGAGGGCGGTCTGGATGTTGCCGGTAATTTCAGCAATGTACAAAAAGCGGTAAAAAGGCTAGGTGACGCAGGGATTCGCGTATCACTGTTCATAGGTCCGGATATTACACAAATAGATGCGGCGAAAAAAACCGGTGCGCCGGTGATTGAACTGCATACAGGTACTTTTGCCGATGCTGAACATGAAACAGTAAAAGCAGCAGAGTTGGCGCGTATCAAAACCGCCGTGATGCATGCGCTGGATTTAGGTTTGGTAGTGAATGCGGGGCATGGCTTGCATTATCACAATGTGCATGAAATTGCTGCCATCAACGGGTTGGAAGAGTTGAATATCGGCCATGCTATTGTGGCGCATGCGCTGTTTGTAGGCTGGGATAATGCAGTGCGTGAGATGAAGGCACTGATTAAAGAGTTCGCGCCACAATAAGTCGCGGCAAACACTACATATGATATTCGGTATAGGCACAGACATTGTGGAAGTTGCGCGCATTAAGGCATCGATTGAAGAGTTCGGTGATGCATTTGCACAACGCATTCTGGCTGAAAGTGAATTCGCCAGTTATCTGGCATCTGCTATCAAGCCGCGATTTCTGGCTAAACGCTTTGCCGCGAAAGAGGCTTTTTCCAAAGCGCTGGGTACAGGTTTGCGTGCACCGGCAACTTTGCAGAATATTGCAGTCTCTCACGATGCCTTAGGTAAACCGGTGCTAATTCTAGCGCCAGAGTTGCAGGCTTTGCTGCAAAGTAAAAATATCAGCCATACGCATATCAGCATCAGTGATGAAAAAAATCTGGCGGCAGCATTCGTGGTGCTGGAAACATGACTGTTACTAACTTTCCTGCTAATGACGATGATGTAGATTTTGCACGGCGCTTTGGTGGTGTGTCACGACTTTACGGTGCAGATGGGTTAAAAAAACTGCAATCGTCACATGTTTGTGTTATCGGTATTGGTGGGGTTGGCAGTTGGGCGGCAGAAGCTCTGGCACGCAATGCGGTCGGTACAATTACGCTGATCGATCTCGATAACATTGCCGAGTCTAATGTGAATCGCCAGTTGCACGCAGTGGATGGCGCATTTGGTAAGGCAAAGGTCACTGCAATGCGCGAGCGCATTCACAGCATTAATCCACTGGCAACTGTGCATGAGATCGAAGATTTCGTGACGCTGGAAAACGCAAGTGCGATGTTAAACCGCAATTACGATGGCATCGTGGATTGTATTGATGATGCCAAGGCCAAAATGGCAATCGTGGCTTTTTGTAAGTCAAACAATATCCCGCTTGTGACCACTGGCGGTGCCGGCGGCCGACTTGACCCCACCAGAATAAGGCAGGCTGATTTATCTATGGTCACTGGTGATCGCTTGCTGGCAAAAGTCAGAAACGGCTTGCGCCGCGATTATGCTTTTCCTAAAGGCGATGATTCAAAAAACAAAACCTCCAAACCTAAAGCTTCATTATTCGGCATCACTGCCATCTATTCCGATGAGAACGTGATTCAGCCCAATCGCACCTGCGAGACTGATGCTGAAGCTGCAGTAACCGGGCTTAATTGTGCCGGCTACGGCTCCAGTGTCTGTGTAACGGCGCCATTTGGTTTTGCCGCTGCTGCTGCACTTTTATCAAAGATTCTTGCCGTATCAATTTAATAGATCAATATCCCGGTTTTTGCGTAACTTTTGCTGAATTAAATGAAGTAATCTGCAAGCAATCAAGCTGTAATCTGGCTGCTGTATGTGTTACGCTATATTTCATATTCACCATAACTTCATGAAATTGTCATAATTGACGCATAGTATGTTTGAAACTATATTATTGTTAACAACATGCGCACCATTAACTCCCCAATAAAACTCCTGAACCGCGATATCAGTATTCTTGCGTTTAACGAACGTGTCATGAGTCTGGCGCAGAATGCTGAATATCCGCTGCTGGAGCGCTTGCGTTTTCTCTCAATAGTTTCATCAAATCTGGATGAGTTTTTTGAGGTCCGTGCCGCACCGCATGTAGATGCAATGCGCGAAGGTGAGCAGCAAAGTGATGTGAATGTCGAAAGCTATCAGGCGATATCAAGAGTCGCGCATGCGTTGGTAGATAAACAATACGACATTTTTAATAATGAGCTGATCCCGGCACTTGAAGCGCAGGGCATTCGGCTGGTATCGCACGGTGACCGCACGCTGGAGCAGAGGCGCTGGGTGTCACGCTATTTTGAGTCTAATGTACGCCCATTATTGGTGCCGGTTGCGCTTGATCCTTCCCACCCATTTCCGCAGGTGGCAAATAAGTCGCTCAATTTCATTGTGTCGCTGGGTGGTACCGATGCCTTTGGCAGGCAAAATAATATTGCCATCGTGCGCGTGCCCAGAGCCTTGCCGCGGCTGGTTAAATTACCAAAGAACATAAGCGGTAAACAGCAGTTGTTCGTTTCCCTGTCTAGTATGATTCGTGCTCATCTGGCTACTCTGTTTACCGGACGCGAAATGCTGAGCTTTTCGCAATTCCGCGTTACGCGCCATTCAGATTTGGCGGTAGACGAAGAGGATGTAAAGAACCTGCGTACAGCCCTGCGCCAAGGTCTGGTACAGCGGAATTTTGGTGATGCAGTGCGTCTGGAGGTTTCTAACAGTTGTGATGAGAAGCTGGCCAAATTTTTATTGAAGCAATTTGACCTGCCTAAAGAGTCGCTCTATCGTGTGCATGGACCCGTTAATCTGGCACGATTGATGATGTGGGCCAATCTGGCTGAGGGCAGCCATCTCAATTTTAAGCCGTTTGAACCTAAAATTAGCCAGCAGCTGGTACCTAACCAGTCATTTTTTACCCAGCTAAAACAGCAGGATATTTTGATTCATCAGCCTTATGAAAGTTTTGAGTCGGTAATTGATTTTCTGCGCGAAGCAGTGAATGATCCTGATGTGCTGTCTATTCAGCAGACCATATACCGTACCGGATCTGATCCGCGCATGCTTAAGTTGCTGCAGGAGGCGGTTCGGCGCGGCAAAGAAGTGATGGCAGTGGTTGAACTGAAAGCGCGGTTTGATGAAGAAGCCAACATCAACTGGGCTGAAGATCTGGAATCAGTCGGTGCACAAGTGGTGTACGGCATAGTCGGGCTTAAAACACACGCCAAAATGCTGCTGGTGATGCGGCGTGAAGGTGCCGGGCTTAAATATTACGGCCATATTTCTACCGGTAATTACAACCCGAGAACGGCGCGACTTTATACGGATGTAAGCATGCTCACCGCTGATCCGCAGATTACACGCGATATGGAACATCTGTTCAGGCATATTGCGAGCCAGGTAAAACTGCCGCGTATGCAGAAACTGCTGGTTGCGCCATTTAATTTGCATAAACAGATGCTGACCAAAATCAGGTCGGCAGAACTGGCAGCAAAAGCCGGTAAGCCCGCGCGTATCATCCTGAAAATGAATGCCTTAACCGATGAAATGCTGGTGAAGGCATTGGTCAGGGCAGGGCGTGCCGGTGTGGAAATTGACCTGATTTTACGGGGCGCATGCATATTGCCGGTAGATGCTAAAGGGCTGGATGGACGTATCCGTGTTCGTTCCATAATCGGTCGCCTACTGGAGCATTCACGTGTATTTTATTTTAAAATTGATAACGTAGAATGCATGTGGCTATCCAGTGCCGATTGGATGAACCGTAATATGATGCGGCGCGTAGAAATCGCATGGCCGATCACTGATGCAAAAAACCGTGCCAGAATTCTGCAGGAATGCTGTCAGGTTTATCTTGATGATAACCATGATGCCTGGCTATTGCAGAATGACGGCACTTATAAGTTGACTGCAAACATGTCAGCGCAAGCCAAGCTGCCTATATTCAGTGCGCAGCAGTTTTTAATAGACAAATATACTGATTAAAAGAGCGGTCTATATATGGCAGATATAATAGTTTGGCGGCATGCTGAAGCTGAAGATGTCAGCAGTAGCGGCAAAGATACAGACCGAGCCCTGACCAAGCGGGGGCGTAAAGATGCTGTGAGCATGGCAAAGTGGCTTTACCAGCATCTGCCAACTGTTACGCTTGTGTTATGCAGTCCTGCAAAACGCTGCCTGGAGACAGCAGCTGCGCTTTCTGCATTGAATCAGGTACAAATTAAAATTGAAGACTTTTTAAGTGTAGATAGCAGTGTAGAGCAAATCGCCAATGCGCTGGCCTCTAAATATAGTGGGAAAACGGTATTGCTTATCGGTCATCAGCCTAATCTTGGGTTGCTAATTGTAAGGCTGTTAGGTATGCATCAAAGTGCGGGTGTAGTCAAAAAAGGATCTGTGTGTTGGGTGCGGCAGCGCACAGACGGCGATGCAAAAAGCTATTATATTTATGCTGTGCAGCAACCGGGTAAATGAGTTGTTATTCATTAAGTTTCGTATTGCTAACAATATACATTTAAGTATATGCACAACGTTTTATGTATGATATCTTGGTCTCTGTAGTATGCATTAGATTATTTTAACAAATGGTGTTTTCTAAGAAACACCTACCTTTTAGCAAGTAGCTCTGAGGCGGGTTTGTAATTAAATTCTTGTGGATATTTGAGAGGTTTTAATTAATTAAGGAGTATTAAATATGAATTTTGTTAAACGTTTATTCAGTGCATTTTTGGCAGCATCTATTTTATTTACCGGTTCAATCCAAACTGTACAGGCAGCGATGATCAGTGCAGAACAAGTGGCTGAGAGTTCTATTACTAGCCAAGGTAATCAAGACCGCACGCTTATTGTTACAGCTTTGTCACGTGAAGATGTGCAAGCGGCTTTAGTTGCACGTGGTATTGACCCAGCTCAGGCTCAAGATCGAGTAGCTGCGTTGACTGATGAAGAAGCAAGTGTAGTTGCTTCACAGTTGGATACAGCTCCTGCTGGCGGTATCATCGGTGCGATTGTGCTGATTTTCCTGGTACTGTTGCTGACCGATATCCTTGGCTTCACTAAGATTTTCCCTTTCACAAGGTCTGTTCGTTAATCACAAGTTATTGTAATTGACACCGTTGTACACAAGACAAGCCAGTATGATACTTAGAAGTTTCATACTGGCTTTTGCTTTTTTGTTGAGCGCTTGCGCAGCAACTGGCGTTCGCGAAGTTACACAGAGTTCTCAGTTACCCCGACAGGCAGAACTGACTAAAACCCCATTTTTCCCACAAGAGTTATATCATTGTGGCCCGGCAGCACTGGCAACGGCATTGAATGCTATTGACGTTAAAGTCAGCCCGGATCAACTTGTTCCTGAAGTCTATATCCCCAGCCGTAAAGGCAGCCTGCAAATCGAGATGCTTGCCGCGGCACGCAGACATGGCGCACTCGCTGTAAAGATTGAACCCGAGCTCGGTGCAGTGTTAAAAGAAATTGCGGCCGGTAACGTTGTGCTTGTCATGCAGAACCTCGGCTTATCGTGGGCGCCATCCTGGCATTATGCTGTTGTTGTCGGTTATGATTTGGACAAAGAGCTTGTCTGGCTACGTTCTGGCACATTTGAGCGGTTTGAAATGAGCTTGAGCGCATTTCAGCGCACATGGGCACGCAGTAAATATTGGGCTTTTGTTGCTTTGAAACCAGGGGATTTACCTGCAAGTACCGGGGTAGAGGCAGTCATCAGCGCACTCATCCCTTTAGAAAAAACAGTCGGTGCGGCAAAAGCGTCAGTGGCTTATGCAGCCGCAGCAAAGCGTTGGCCAGGTAATCTTGTATTGTTAACCGGGTTAGGCAATAGTGCTTTTGTTACCGGTGATTTGCAAGGTGCGGCATCCGCCTTTCGTGAAGCAACTTCGGCACACCCCGATTCTGCAGCTGCGCATAATAATCTTGCGAATGTACTGCTTGCTCAAGGAGATGTAATCGCTGCAAAAGCATCTGCACAGAAAGCGCTGCAATTAGCGGAAAAAGATCAAAAGCTGCAATCTCAGATTCAGAAAACCATCGATGAGATTAATGCCTATTCAATAAAGAAGTAACATTAGGCTAAAAATTTATTAGCCTAATGTTGATTGATATTATTTCTTTTTAGGTCTGCCGGTTTTAATGGCGGGCACTTTAGCCAGTGCAGCTTTCAGTGCTGCATCAGTCATGGCGCTAATCTGCATGATCCCTGCACGTAACAGTTCACTCTTCTTCGCTGGCTGCCCAAGTTTATTCAGGCGTTCTTTCAGTACATGAAATTGCGCATACTCAGCTTTCGGCATGGTGAAGCTGTCGCGTTCCATTTTAAGTTTTGGTGTTTTTTCTTTGGCAGGTTTTGTGTCTTTTACTTTTTCAGCTTTTTTAGGGGCAGTCGTTTTTGCAGTGGTGCTTGCTGGTGCAACTTTCGCAATCGCTGGTTTTGCTGCCGGTTTAACAGCTGTTGTTTTAGCTACCGGTGTTTTGACTGGTGCAGATTTAGGCGCAACGGCTTTTGTAGCGGATGCTGTTTTATTAACTGGCGTAATTTTTTCAACGGGTGCACTTAGTGCTGCTGCTTGTACAGGATTGATTTTTGACATAAAAACACCTTCTTAAATAAACGATATAAACAGTTTATATCGTTTATTTTGTATTGCAAATGAATTTTTTATGACAAAAATATCAGGCGGTCTTTAACACCAGATACCAGTTGGCTTTTTGCCAGGCCAATGTTTCTTCATCCAGCAGGTAATAGGATTGCGGGTATTTTTGAGGCCAGCTGGCTGGCAGTGTCATGGTGACGGTATTCTCGACTAATTGAACCTGAATACCGCGCAAATTGGGTTTCTTACGTGCGTGGCATAGAATCACTGCCAGTCGTAAGCATAATAATTGCATCACAAACAGCCGATTGGATAAGTCTGCTTCCAAGCGCTTTATTTTGCCGCGGTGCCCAAGTATCAGCAAGCTCAGGCAATGCAGTTCACTTTGTGCAAAGCCCTGTGGTTCAGTGTGTTCCAGTATGTAAGCACCGTGCATATTTGTATCTACCGGAGAAATCATGCTGCCGATTTCATGCAACTGTGCAGCCCAGCGTAATTTGCTGGCATGAATTTGCTGTTCGCCCGGCGCAAAATTGATGTCTTCTGTGACTTTTTCAAATAGTTTTACTGCTACATCTGCAACCGTGTTGGCATGAATCTGGTCTACATCGAATTTTTTAGCCAAGCGGCGCAATGAAGCATTTCTTAAATCAAGCATATCGTCTTCGCGCGTGAGCATGTCGTAAAGCAAGCCATGTCTTAGCGCACCTTTGGCAACATTCAGATTATCAATCTGCAAAAATTCAAATACGGCAATCAATACAGACAAGCCACCGGCAATCACCGGTTTGCGATCTTCACGCAGGCCATTCAGGCGTAGTTTTTCAGCACTGCGTGCACGCAGCAGTTCTTCACGCAGCCAATACAAACCTTCTTTGCTTACTAAATCCGCAGGCCTGCCGTATTGCACGAGCACATCTGCTACAGCGCCGATCGTACCAGAGGCGCCGTAGGCGATATCCCAGTGTTTATTGCTGTAATTAGCGCCCAAGGTTTCAAAAATGGATTCCGCTGCAATCTCTGCGCGTGAAAAGGCTTTTTCGGTAAAGTCGCCGGCAGGAAAATGTTTCATTGACCACGCGACAGAACCTACATGCAGTGATGCCGTGTGATGAGACGTGAAGCCCTGGCCCAGAATAAATTCAGTAGAGCGGCCGCCGATGTCTATGACCAGTCTTTTTTCGTCAGACTGCGGCAGAAAACGGTTTACGCCCTGATAGATAAGGCGGGCTTCTTCAACGCCGGAGATCACCTCTACATCAAAGCCCAATGTTTTCTTGGCTAGCTTCAGGAACACATCACGGTTATTGGCCTCACGTAGAGTTTGTGTGGCGACTGCACGCACATGCGATGCATCAAACCCTTGCAGGCGCTCGGCAAACCTTGCCAGGCAGCGTAAACCGCGCTCGATGGCCTGTGGAGTAAGGTTGCGGTTTTCGTCCAGATCGCCGCCCTGACGTACCGGCTCCTTGATGTATTCAACGCGCTGAATCTGGCCGCCATCCAGTCGGCCAATTTCTAGCCTGAAGCTGTTGGAGCCAAGGTCTATTGCTGCCAGAAGTGCCTTATCAGCCGGGGTTGCGAGATTGTTGTTTTCCATATTGTTTAGCCGATAAAGTTGCGCTATATGCTTAGCGTTTTTTATTTTATAAAACAATATTATTGTTTATTTTCAGGTTTTTTGTTTGACACTTTGATGACAAATTGAAAATTTAGTCAAAATTTAAGAAAACGCTGATTTATTCATAAAGCCGTCATTGCCGCGCTTCACTCGCAATGACGGCTTTAATGAGCGCTTCCTTAAGAATGTGCATGAGACATGCTTGAAATAAAAGGGGGTTATCCCCACATACAGAACATTGTTTTAATTTATAACATCAGGAGCTTAATCTTATGACCACTGAGGCAACACAAAAAAGCACTCATCCAAAAGAATCAATGGCATTTCAGGCCGAGGTTAAACAACTCTTACAGTTAATGATCCACTCCTTGTACAGCAACAAGGAAATCGTATTACGCGAACTTATATCCAACGCATCCGATGCGGCAGATAAATTACGCTTTGAAGCGCTGGCCAATAGCGCCTTGTACGAAAATGACAGTGAATTGAAAATTCGCATTGCCTTTGATAAAGAGGCACGTACGTTGACGATTACTGATAACGGTATCGGCATGAGCCGTGATGAAGTGATCAGCCATATCGGTACCATTGCCAAATCTGGCACCAAGGAATTCTTTAGCGCGCTCACCGGCGATCAGGCCAAAGATGCCAACCTGATTGGTCAGTTCGGTGTCGGTTTCTACTCAGCGTTTATTATTGCCGATAAAGTAACGTTAACTACACGCCGTGCCGGTGCATCTGACGCCGTGCGCTGGGAATCAGCCGGAGAAGGCGATTACACACTGGAAGACGCCGATAAAGCCAGCCGCGGTACAGAGATTGTGCTGCACCTGCGCGAAGGCGAAGATGAGTTCCTGAATGACTGGAAATTGAAGTCAATTATCCGCAAGTATTCAGACCATATCATGTTGCCGATTGTGATGAAGAAAAATGAATGGAAGGATGGCGCTGAAGTCTCGACAGATGAAGACGAAACCGTCAATAAAGCTTCTGCCTTGTGGGCGCGCAGCAAAAACGATATTACTGAAGAAGAATATCAAGAGTTCTACAAACACGTTTCTCATGATTTTGAAAATCCGCTGGCCTACACGCACAGCCGTGTAGAAGGTAAGCAGGAATATATCTCACTGCTGTATATTCCAGGCAAAGCGCCATTTGACTTGTATGATCGCGAGCGTAGTCATGGCATCAAGCTTTATGTAAAACGCGTGTTCATCATGGAAGATGCAGAAAAGCTCATGCCGCAATACCTGCGCTTTGTGCGTGGTGTGATTGATACTTCTGATCTGCCATTGAATGTATCGCGTGAAATTCTGCAATCCAGCCGTGATGTTGAAGCGATTAAAGCTGGCTCAGTGAAGAAAGTGCTGGGTTTGCTCGAAGATATGGCCGAAAACAAACCGGAAGATTACGCCAAATTCTATAAAGAGTTTGGCCGTGTACTCAAAGAAGGGCCGGGTGAAGACTTTGCCAACAAGGAAAAAATTGCAGGCTTGCTGCGCTTTGCCTCAACCAAAGCGGATACAGATGTGCAGGATGTTTCATTGAAAGATTACATCTCACGCATGCAGCCGGAGCAGGATGTGATTTATTACATTACTGCTGACATTTTTGCTGCAGCGCAGCATAGTCCGCACCTGGAAATTTTCCGCAAAAAAGGTATTGAAGTATTGCTCATGAGCGACCGCGTGGACGAATGGCTACTGGGTAGCCTGACTGAGTTTGAAGGCAAGAAGCTGCAATCAATTGCCAAAGGCGACTTGGATTTAGGCAAGCTTGAATCTGAGACGGAAAAAGAGATTCAGAAAAAAATCGAAGAAGAAGCAAAAACACTGGTGGATAGAATCAAACAGACTTTGGGCGAGCAGGTTAAAGATGTACGTGTAACGCACCGCCTGACAGACTCGCCGGCTTGTCTGGTAAGCGATGAGCATGACCTGTCTGGTAATCTTGCGCGTATTCTAAAGTCAGCAGGTCAGAAAGCACCTGAAACCAAGCCGATTCTGGAGATCAATCCTACGCATAAACTGGTGAAACGTATTGAAGCAGAAAGCGCTGATGACGTGTTTGCAGATCTGGCCTATGTGCTGTTTGATCAGGCGTTGCTGGCAGAGGGCGGCGCGTTGGAAGACCCCGCCAGTTTTGTTAAGCGTATGAATAGCTTGATCAGCTAAATTCTACCGCTTGGAAAACCGCCCAGCTTAGGCTCGGCGGTTTTTTTATTGATATAGATACATTGAAATAGACTCACTCAAATGTAACTTTCCATTAACAGTCAGTTAGTTGGCTTAATTTTTGCTAAAATGCAGAGTGTACTTAATAAAAAAGCCCATCAAAATGAAAACGCCAAGCGAAGTCAAAGCAGCATCTCCTAAAACGACTAAGAGAAATCCTAAAAATAAAGTCACCGCAGATATCAAGCTGCCACCTATCAAGCAGTCGTTACAGCAGCACTTGATTTTTTCTACATTCAAGACCAGCGATGCTGCAACGCCACGTGACTGGTATGAGGCGGCAAGTTACGCTGTGCGTGACCATGTGGTTGAGCGTTGGGTTAAAACAGCAGAGTCCTATTACCGTGATGACCCGAAACGTGTTTATTACCTTTCACTGGAGTTCTTAATCGGGCGTATGTTGAGCAATAGTGCACTGAATCTGGGCATTAATGATGAACTGAAGGAAGGATTGTCTGCTTTAGGGCGTAATCTGGAAAACACAGTAGAAATTGAAAATGATGCCGCATTAGGTAACGGCGGTCTGGGTCGGCTTGCAGCATGTTTTCTCGATTCAATGGCGACGATGGATATTCCTGCGGCAGGTTACGGTATTCGTTACGAATACGGTATGTTCAGGCAAAGTATTGAGGATGGGCAGCAGGTTGAGAATCCTGATAACTGGCTGCGTTACGGCAATATCTGGGAGTTCCAGCGTCCGGAAGCGACTTACACAATTAAATTTTATGGGCACGTGGTCAAATACCCTGAAGACGGCTGCCAGGCTCAGCATTGGGTAGATGCCGAGCATGTGGTTGCGATGGCATACGATGTGCCGGTGCCAGGTTACGGAACTGAAACCGTAAATAATTTGCGCTTATGGTCTGCTAAAGCTGCACGTGAATTTGATTTGCGTCACTTTAACGATGGTAATTACGAAAGAGCGGTTCAGGAACGAAACGCTACCGAGAGTATTTCTAAAATTCTGTATCCAAATGATGTCTGTGAAATGGGTAAAGAGCTGCGCCTGAAGCAGCAGTATTTCTTTGTTTCAGCATCAATTCAGGATATTCTGCGTCGCTTCTTGACGACGCATGAGATTAAAACTCAGGATGACTGGAAGCTGCTGCCGGAAAAAATTGCTATTCAGCTCAATGACACCCACCCTGCAATCGGTGTAGCTGAAATGATGTACCTGCTGGTCGACGAGAATCACCTGCCCTGGGATTTTGCATGGGGTCTGGTAGGTAAGATATTTGCTTACACTAACCATACTTTGATGCCGGAAGCGCTGGAAACATGGTCAGTTGACCTGTTTGGACGTCTGCTGCCGCGCCATCTTGAAATCATCTACAAGATCAATCATGAGTTTCTGCATATGGTAAATCACCACTTCCCGGGTGATGTAGAGTTGCTGAAACGCGTATCTATCATTGATGAGAGCCATGGTCGCCGTGTGCGCATGGCGCATCTGGCTGTAGTGGGTAGTCACACAGTTAACGGCGTTGCTGCGCTGCATAGTGAATTACTGAAAAATACGCTGTTTGCGGATTTCGACAGAATTTACCCAGGCAAGATGACCAATGTTACTAATGGCATTACACCGCGCCGCTGGTTAAATCAGGCTAACCCTGGTCTCGCCAGCTTGATTGAAAAAGCCATCGGTTCAGATTTTAAAAAAGACCTGACCCACATTAAAAAAATTACGCCATTGGCGGACGATGCAGATTTCAGAAATGCCTTTGCACAGGTAAAGCAGGCTAACAAGTTAAGGTTGGCCGCGAAAATTGAAAAAGTGACCGGTGTAAAGCTTAATACCGAGAGTCTGTTTGATGTGCAGATTAAACGTATTCATGAATACAAGCGCCAGCTGCTGAATGTGCTGCATGTAATTACTTTGTATAACCGTATTCGCCGTGGCGAATTAGGGATTACACCGCGCACCATCATTTTTGGCGGTAAAGCTGCACCTGGTTATGCAATGGCTAAACAGATCATTCGCCTGATTAATGATGTCGCTGCGATTGTGAATGAAGATGTAGTGGTAGGCGATCAGTTGAAAGTCGTGTTCTATCCTAACTATGAGGTTTCAGCTGCAGAAATCCTGTTCCCGGGTAGTGATCTTTCAGAGCAGATTTCAACTGCAGGTACTGAAGCAAGCGGCACCGGTAATATGAAGATGGCGTTGAATGGTGCGCTTACTATCGGTACTTTGGATGGTGCTAACGTTGAAATCAAAGAAGAAGTCGGCGACGAAAATATCTTTATTTTTGGCCTGACAACACCGCAGGTTGCTGAAATGAAAGCCAGTGGTTACAACCCGCACGATTATTACAACAATAACCCTGAGTTGAAGCAGGTGCTGGATATGATTGCTACCGGCTACTTCTCGGTTGAAGAGCCACAGCGTTACCAGAATATAGTAGATAACCTGCTGAATAATGACCAGTATTTACTGCTGGCAGACTATGCAAGTTACATTGAAACGCAGGATAAAGTTGGCAAGCTATATCAGAATCGCAACGAATGGATGCGTATGGCAATTCTGAACGTAGCGAGTATGGCTAAATTCTCAAGCGACCGTGCGATTGGCGATTATGCTAAAAATATATGGCATGTGAGTCCAAACACAAAATAGTGCGGGTTGCCGTAGATATGTGAAGTAAAGCTCGATCATCATAAATTTAGCGAATTACTTTGATAGCTTAGCGTAAATATCTGTTGATAGTGTTGCATTAACAGCTATTTGCGTTAAGCTATAATTTTATGCGCTACTGAGTGATTGGAGCATGTCATGTTACGTTTCTTATCTGCATTTATAGCCCTTGCATTTTTTGTTACACACGCAAATGCTGTGAGTGTCAGCGAATTATCGAATACCGAGGCCAGCAGCGGTCTTAAAGCCGCGTTAATCCAGGGCGCTGGCAAAGCTGTAAGTCAGTTGAGTAAAACTGACGGTTTCATGGGCAATAAAGAAGTCAAAATTCCGCTACCTGATGCGCTGAAAAGAACCGAAAAAGCCATGCGTATGTTTGGCATGGGCAAGCAGGCGGATGAGCTGATCTTGAAAATGAATCGTGCGGCCGAAGCGGCAGTGCCGGAAGCTAAAGTGTTACTGGTGGATTCAGCCAAGAAAATGACAGTGGCTGATGCAAAAGCGATTCTGACTGGCGGAGATGATGCTGCAACACAGTATTTTAAAAAAACCACATCCACACAAATGGCAGAAAAGTTTCTGCCTATTGTTAAAAAAGCCACCGAGAATGTGCAGCTTGCACAGCAATACAATAAATATGCAGAAATGGGCAGTCAGTACGGCCTGGTAAAAAAAGAGCAGGTGAATCTTGAGCAATATGTCACGCAGAAAACACTGGATGGCGTTTACCTGATGATGGCAAAAGAAGAAGCTGCAATTCGCAAAGACCCAATTGGGCAGGGCAGCGCCATACTTAAAAAAGTGTTTGGTGCGCTGGCCAATTAAATTTGGCAGCAATGTGCTGACGTTGGAGCTTTAAGTTGTTGAGAAAACACCTGTTTCCATAATTCAATAAGTGGCGATATAAACCCTATTTATGTCGCCATTGAAGCGGCTTAATTGCCGCTAATCTGTTAAAATTCTGCTTTATTTAAATCATTGATAATTAGCCGAGTTTTAATGAGCCAATCTAAATCCACCCTCCAAATGATTAGCCTGCGCGGAAGCGCTGCCTTATCTCCATTCCGTATTGAAAAAATCCAGAGCAAGCTTGATGAGGCTTGCCCAAATATCGGCCATGTTTACGCTGAATTTTGGCATTTTGCGTGGGTGGAAGGCGAGCTCTCAGCAACGCAAAAAGATACACTCAATCAGATCCTGACTTATGGTCCCAAGATGCAGGCTGAGAATCCTGAAGGCGAGATGATTCTTGTGCTGCCGCGTGTGGGTACGATTTCGCCATGGGCTTCGCGCGCGACCGACATTGTGCAGCACTGCGGTTTGCCTGAAGTGCAGCGTGTAGAGCGCGGTATTGCTTACTATGTTAAAACCAAAAATGGTCAGCCACTGAGCGCAGCAGAGCGCCAGCAGTTATTGCCGCTGATTCATGACCGCATGACCGAATCTGTATTCCCGGATTTTGCAGATGCAGCCAAGCTGTATCACACTGATACACCAAAGCCTTTATCTACTGTAGATGTTCTGCAAGGCGGTAAGGCGGCACTAGATCAGGCCAATAGTGATATGGGTCTGGCGCTGTCGCCGGATGAGGTAGATTACCTGTTTGATAACTTCACCAGAATGCAGCGCAACCCGACCGACGTTGAGCTCATGATGTTTGCGCAGGCAAACTCTGAGCACTGTCGCCATAAGATTTTCAATGCGGACTGGGTGATCGATGGCGAGCAGCAAGAAATGTCTCTGTTCGGCATGATCCGCAATACGCACAAGCTTAACCCTGGCAAAACTGTAGTGGCCTATTCTGACAATGCTTCTATCGTAGCAGGCCAGAAAGACGGCGAAGCTACAAAACGTTTTTACCCGACAGCCGATGGTGCCTATCATTTTATTGAAGAAGATATGCACTTCCTGATGAAAGTGGAAACGCATAATCACCCAACGGCAATTTCTCCATTTGCGGGTGCAGCAACCGGTGCAGGCGGCGAGATTCGTGATGAAGGCGCAACTGGTAGTGGCTCAAAACCTAAAGCAGGTCTCACCGGCTTCTCGGTTTCAAACCTCAATATTCCTGATTTCACCCAGCCTTGGGAATCGGCGGCTTACGGCAAACCTGGCCGTATTGCTTCACCATTGCAGGTCATGATTGATGGTCCATTGGGTGGTGCGGCTTATAACAATGAGTTTGGTCGCCCAAATATTACCGGTTACTTCCGTACTTTTGAATTAGAGGTTCCGGGCGTTAATGGGCAAGCTGAAGTACGTGGCTATCATAAACCGATTATGCTGGCTGGCGGTATTGGCAATATTTCTGCTAAGCATTCCAAAAAGAACCCGATTACTCCCGGCGCGGCACTGATTCAACTTGGCGGCCCGGCAATGCTGATTGGCTTAGGCGGCGGTGCTGCATCAAGTATGGATACGGGCAGTAACGTTGAAAACCTCGACTTTGACTCAGTGCAGCGCGGCAACCCTGAACTTGAGCGTCGTGCACAAGAAGTAATCGACCGCTGCTGGCAGTTGGGTGAAGATAACCCGATTTTAAGTATTCATGACGTGGGCGCAGGCGGTATTTCCAATGCGTTCCCTGAACTCGTGAATGATGCCGGTGTAGGTGCAATTTTCCAATTACGCGATGTGCATAATGAAGAGCCTGGCATGTCACCGCGTGAGCTTTGGAGTAACGAGGCGCAGGAGCGCTACGTGATGGCGATTGCGAAAGAAGACCTGCCGCGCTTCAAAGAAATCTGTGAACGTGAGCGCTGTCCGTTTGCCGTGGTCGGTTACGCGACTGAAGAACGTCACCTGACCGTGGCCGACAGTCACTTTGAAAACAAGCCGGTCGATATGGATTTATCTGTATTGCTGGGTAAGCCGCCAAAAATGACGCGCGATGTGAAAAGCACAGCTAAGCAATTGCGTGCTTTTGACACCAGCAGCATTGATTTGAAAGAAGCTGCTGCACGTGTGTTACGTTTGCCGGGCGTGGCTGATAAAACCTTCTTGATCACGATTGGTGACCGCTCTGTAACTGGCCTGGTAGCGCGTGAGCAGATGGTTGGCCCATGGCAGGTGCCGGTGGCTGACGTTGGCGTGACAGTCGCTGGTTATGAAACTTATCGCGGTGAAGCATTTGCCATCGGTGAAAAAGCACCGCTGGCATTGATCAATGCGCCGGCTTCCGGCCGCATGGCAATCGGTGAATCAATTACCAATATCGCAGCCAGCCTGATTGATGACATCAGTGATTTGAAGTTATCAGCTAACTGGATGGCGCCTGCCGGTCACCCGGGTGAAGATGCTGCATTGTTCGCAACTGTAAAAGCAGTAGGCATGGAGCTTTGTCCGCAACTGGGTGTCAGCATTCCAGTAGGTAAAGATTCAATGAGTATGAAAACGGTTTGGAATGATAATGGCACCAATAAAGCTGTGACATCGCCAATCTCATTGGTGGTGACGGCTTTTGCCGCAACGCCGGATGCACGTAAAACGCTGACGCCGCAATTGCAGACCGATGTGGCTTCTAAACTGGTGCTGATTGATTTGGGCGCAGGTAAAAACCGCATGGGTGGCTCCAGCTTGGCGCAAGTGTATGGCGAAGTAGGGGATATAGCGCCGGATGTGGATGATGCGAGCCAGCTTAAACATTTCTTTAATACCATTCAGCAGTTGAACAAAGACGGCAAAATTCTGGCCTATCATGACCGCTCAGACGGCGGCTTGTTCACCACGCTGGTGGAGATGGCGTTTGCCGGCCATTGTGGTATCAATGCGGACATTTCAGCTTTGCCGGGTGACATTGTCAGCGCGCTTTATAACGAAGAGTTGGGTGCTGTGATTCAGGTTGCCGCACAGGATGCAGACGCGATTGCCGTGCAGTTTAATGGCCTTGCCCATGTGATTGGTGATGTGGTTAACGATAACCAGGTAACAATTAAACAAAACGGTAAAGTTGTGTTCAGTGATACACGTGTAGCTTTACATAGAGTTTGGTCAGAAACCACTTACCAGATGCAGAAGCTGCGTGACAACCCGGTAAGTGCACAGCAGGAATATGACCGCCTGCTCAATGAAAGTGACCGCGGTTTGTTTGCTGAGTTAACGTATAAGCCAGCTGAGAACGTAGCCGCGCCTTATATTGCAACTAGCGCACGACCAAAAATGGCGATTCTGCGTGAGCAGGGCGTGAATGGCCATGTGGAAATGGCGGCATCGTTTGACCGTGCCGGTTTCGCAGCTTACGACGTACACATGAGCGACATTATCTCAGGCCGAGTGTCGCTGAAAGACTTCGCTGGCTTTGTTGCTTGCGGCGGCTTCTCTTACGGCGATGTACTGGGTGCGGGCGAAGGCTGGGCAAAGTCCATTCTGTTTAACGCACGTGCACGCGATGAGTTCTCTGCATTCTTCCATCGTCAGGATAGCTTTGCCCTAGGCGTATGTAATGGCTGCCAGATGATGAGTAATCTGCGTGAATTGATTCCGGGTGCTGCCCACTGGCCACATTTTGTGCGTAATCGTTCTGAGCAATTCGAAGCGCGCTTGAGTATGGTAGAGGTTTTAGAGTCGCCATCACTATTCTTTAATGGTATGGCCGGCAGCAAAATGCCGATTGCTGTTGCACATGGTGAAGGTTTTGCGGAATTTTCTGAAGCGGGCGCTGTCAATGAATTGCTGGCGCAAAATTTAGTAACAATGCGCTTTATAGATAATGCGTCAACGCCTACCGAGGTTTACCCGTTTAATCCAAACGGTTCACCGCAAGGCGTGACTGGATTAACCAGCACAGATGGTCGTTTTAGTATTATGATGCCACATCCTGAACGCGTGATTCGCAATGTGCAAAACACATGGCAGCGCTGTGGTGATGCGGAAGACAGTGCCTGGTTGCGCATGTTCCAGAATGCAAGACGTTATATTGCGTAATAAAAATAGAATTAAGGCAACATGGAATAAGTTTATTCTGAGTTTCCTTAAAATTTAATAGATGAATTTGGAGATAAGCAGCATGAATTTTTTGAGAGTTTTATTTGCAGCACTGATTTTAAGTATTTCATTCAATGCAGCGGCCGCTAAAACACTGACAGATGACGAGTCAGTTGATTTTGCACAAGCCATCGGCGAAGGTAACTTAAAAGTAGTTAAAAAATATGTAGAAGCTGGTTTGGACGTGAATGTAAGTTATTTTGCATGGCCACCGCTATTAATGGCTGCATCTAAAAACCAATTTGCATTAGTAAAGTACTTTGCTGAACATGGTGCTGATCTGGATTATGCACACCCAGTGAACAAATTGACTGCTTTTCATCATGCTGCGTACAATAACAATGAAGAAATGTTGAAATATCTGGCTGCAAAAGGTGCCGATGTAAACAAAAAAATGCGTGGTGATGTAAGCCTGATTCGTGCAATGACGGATTTGGGTAATGACAAAATGGTGACATTGTTAAAATCATTGGGTGTTAATGATGACGGCTGCATGGAAGAGAAGTGCCTGTAATCAGTCGTTATTTTTAGACAGCAGTTTTTTCTAATTACGTCAGTTTCAGTCCAGATATAGAGGGCTGAAACTGATGGCAATATTTTAAGGAATATTGTGTGAAAAAAATGATCGCATCAGCATTCATCATCGGGCTTTTCAGCCCGATGATTGTATGCGCGGCAGATATCCCAGCCGCAGCATATCAGGTTCATATTCGCAGCTTGGCTGCATCATGTGCTGCCTGCCACGGCACACAGGGAAATGCTGTCTCTCTCAACAGCAGCGCTGTTTCCACTCCAACACTTGCTGGTGTCAATAAAGCCGATATCATTGCTAAATTACAAGCGTTCAAATCAGGTGAGCGTTCTGCCACCGTCATGCACCGCCATGCCAAAGGGCTAACTGCTGATGAAATAACTGCCTTGGCAGAGTATTTCTCCATGCAGGTGCCACACACTCCTGTTACTTTAAAATCACAGAAACTGCGAGCAGATCATGCAAACTGATCGCCGCGACTTTATTAAATTGGCAGGTTTAGCTGCCACGCTGGGTTTATCCACACAGGGTCTGACTGCTTTTGCCAGAGCAAGTAAGCCGCCGCTTGGCCGTGTCGTGGTGATAGGTGGTGGTTATGCCGGTGCAGCTGCTGCGAAATACCTGCGAATGTGGAGTCTGGGCGCGATTGAGGTGGTGGTGGTTGAGCCAAATCGGCAGTTTGTTTCCTGCCCTTTAAGCAATCTGGTTCTGGGCGGCAGTAAGTCTATCGATGATCTGACTTTTGATTACCAGTTGCTCAAATCCAACCATGGTATTCAATGGGTACAGGATCAGGTAACCGCTATTGACGTTAGTGCCAAGAAAATCAGCATGTTGCGTGGTGAGTTAAGTTATGACAGGTTGATTATCGCGCCCGGAGTTGATTTTATTTATGACAGCTTGCCGATGCTGAAAAGTGCCGAGGCGCAAAAGCAGATCCCGCATGCATGGAAAGCCGGCTGGCAAACCGTTAATCTGCGTCAGCAGCTTGAAGCCATGCCGGATGGCGGTGTATTCGTAATGAATGTACCTGCAGCGCCTTACCGTTGCCCGCCGGGCCCATATGAGCGCGCTGCACAGGTGGCGTATTATCTCAAAAACCATAAGCCTAAATCCAAAGTGATAGTGTTGGATGCAAACGCCGAGATTGTTTCTAAAAAAGGCCTTTTCACTAAAGTATTTAATGAAATGTACGCGGGATTCGTCGATTACCGGCCTAATAACGCATTGGTTTCCGTTGATGTAGCCAGCAAGACCGTAAGTACTGAATTTGAGACCGTGCGGGCAGATGTGCTGAATATTATTCCGCCGCAGCGTGCTGGCAAGCCTGCACAAATGGCACAGTTGAATAATGTAGACAAACGCTGGTGTGAGGTGGATTTTCTGACATACGAATCCAAACTGGCGGCCAATGTACATGTGATAGGCGATGCAGTTTCTGCAGCATTACCTAAATCAGCGCATATGGCTACCAATCAGGCCAAGATATGTGCCAATGCCATCGTGCAGTTGATGGCGGGTGCAGATCCAGACCCGACGCCGGTATTTGCAAATACTTGCTATAGCTATGTATCAGATAAATCTGCGATGCATGTGGCGAATGTATACCGTTATGACCCTGTTAAAAAGATCATGATTTCTGCAGAGGGCGGCGGAGTTTCGCTGGCACCAAGTGTGGAAGAGGGGGTATATGCAGGTTTCTGGGCTAATAATATATGGTCGGATATCCTGACTTGATCACACGGGGCTAGCTATGCATATAAGTTCACGCTTTAAACCTTTATTCACCTTTGTGTTTGGCTTTTGTTTTGCTGCTGCGTCAAATCATTTATATGCAGATGAAGCGATGATTAAGTTGCCTGCCGGCTTTAAATTAACGCAATTCGTCGATAGTTCAACAAAGCAAGGCAAGACGTTAAGCAGTGTCAGGTTCATGGCGCTTGATGCCAGCGGCAACCTGTTTGTGACCTCATCTAAAGATGGTAAAGTGCTGATGTTGCCGGATGCTAACAAAGACGGCAAGGCCGATGAGGTTGTGACTGTGGCGCAGGGCTTAAATTACCCGCAGGGGCTGGCTTTTGTCGGTGACGCGCTACTGGTCGCCAATCAGGATGGCGTGGTAAAAATCAAGCAGGTCAATGGTCGCTGGTCTGCGGCAGAACCGTTTATAACTAATCTGCCTACTGGCGGACACAGGACTAAAACGATTAAACTTGGCCCTGATGGTTATTTGTATATCAATGTAGGTTCAAGCTGCAATGTGTGTATAGAAAGCAATCCGCTACGTGCAACGATATTACGTTACACAATAGATGGCAAACCTGCGGGTGCACTCACTACGCTGGGCAGGCATCAGCAGTCTGCAATATGGGCCAGCGGTTTGCGTAATTCTCAGGGTTTTACCTGGCATCCGTTAACAGGTGATATGTATGCGACCAATAATGGGGCTGATAATCGTTCTGATACTGTCGGCGGTAAAGTCAATGATGAGATTCCGCCCGAACATCTGAATAAAATTGAGGCTGGTAAACATTACGGCTGGCCGCATTGCTGGGGTGATGCGACTAAGAACGCGATGATAGAAGATCCGAACTTCAAAGGTGAATCTGGGTTTTGTAAAACAGCACAAGCTCCGGCAATCACTTTTACATCACATACAACCCCCATTGGTATTACCTTTCTTGATAAAACGAACTGGCCGGCTGAATATAAGTCGGACGCAATAGTGGCTTTGCATGGTTCATGGAATCGTCAGCAGCCAGCAGGTTATCAGCTGGTTCGTGTAAAATTCAAGGACAACAAACCTGTCAAGGTGGAAGATTTTGCAACCGGCTGGTTAGTAAATGGTTCAGAGTACGGATGGTTAAAAAGAAGCAGTGTGTCAGGTCGTCCAGTAGATGTTGCGGTAGGCCCTGACGGGGCGCTTTATGTTTCAGATGATGATTCAAGTAAGATATATCGCATTAGTTATCAAAGTAAATAGAGAGAGAAAATGAAGAAAAATATGAATAAATGGTTAGTAGCTCTAGGATTGATGCTGAGTATTAATGCTTGGGCAGATACTGCTGCAAATACAGGAGATAAGCCCGATGTGCTGGTTTATATTCAGCCCGTAGAGTTCACAAATCCGATTAAACTCTGGCATCCATATTCTGATTACTGGTTTTACCAAGGGCCTTTAGTAGAAAGCATTGCAGTAGAAAAACTTGGCAAGGTATACGGCAAGGCGGAAGTCTGCGATGCTAGTCAGTCTGGCCGAGTGCTGGTTTGGCTGCAGCCTAAAATGTTTTACAATCCGCAGGTGCAGCAATTTTATGGCAAAGTGACTGCTGAAGTTTATACCGGTATCGGTAAGCATGTTGGAACCTATGTTGGTGAAGCCAATGTACATGGCCGGTTGGGTATGCTGGCTGAAAACATGATTAAACAATCCTATGCGCTTGCGATAGATCATGCGATTAGCAAAATGAAAGCTGATAGTACATTGCAAACTCAGGTTAGCGCTGATGCAGCCAGTCAAGCAGCAGCCACGCCGTGCAGTATGGTGACGTTATTACCGACGAACAGTTTACGTCGCGCTTTACCTTTTTAGGAGAACCCGTGTTGAAAACACATTTAAAAATGGGGCTGGTACTGGCGTCAACATTTGTAATGTTAGGGTGCCAGAGCGCTGCAAAACACACGCTTAATAATCCGCAGAAAATTACAGGATTAAAGACACCGGAATCAGTAGTCCAGGCCAAGGACGGCCGCATTTATGTGTCTGAGATCAATGGCTTCGGTAAAGACGGAGACGGTCAGATTACCGTGATTGATCGTAACGGTAAGGCAGCGGTTTTTGCTACCGGGCTGGATGATCCCAAAGGTTTGGTCATCATCGGTAAAAATCTATATGCCGCTGACAAGAATAAAATTATCAGGATTGAACCTGATGGCAAGACAAGTGTGTTTGTTGCCAGTGATGCATTCCCTGCTGCGCCGATATTCTTAAATGACTTGGAAGCCGATCCGCAGGGCAATCTTTATGTGAGTGATAGCGGTGACATCCTGGGTAAAGGCGGTGGTGGCGCAATTTATAAGATTAATGCGCAAGGCCAAGTAACATTGCTGATTAATGATAAGCAAGATGCCAAGCTTAAAGGGCCTAATGGACTGCTGGCAGATGACACCGGTAACTTTATATTAGAGGTTGATTTTGTATCCGGTATTTTATATAGCCTGAATACGCAAACCGGACAACTCACAGATATTGCTGAAGGATTCGGCGGCGGTGACGGTTTAGTGCATCACTCTAACGGTACGATGTATGTCAGCGACTGGAAGAACGGCAAGGTTTTTAGCGTAAACACCAAAGGTGATGTGACCGTGATTAAATCTGGATACCAGGCTGCGGCAGATATTGCGATTACTAAAGATGAAGCTTATTTGCTGGTGCCGGATATGAAAGCCGGTGAGCTGGATTTTATACCGCTGAAATAATCAGTAGTTATCAGAATACGAATGATGAATAACACCTGCCAGTCTGGCTGCACACTTGAGGCCATCGATTTGCGTGAGGCTGCAATTAACTGGTTGGAAAATACAAGCCCAATTCGTAAAGCAGAGGGCGTTAAAAGCCTGAATGAGGCTTGGCTTGCAGGGCAGATTGCGCTGAATTCAGCTGCAGTGCTGTCTGCGCCAGTTAATATTCCGGGCCACCCAGAAAGGCCACTGCTGGTATCGCCGCTGGAAGTTGGAAAAAGGTCGATGCGTACGCCGGAGGGCAGGGCTGCGCTGATTCATGCACTGGCACATATAGAGTTTAATGCGATCAATTTGGCACTGGATGCTGTCTGGCGTTTTGCAGATATGCCACAGCAGTACTATGCAGATTGGCTCAAGGTAGCTGCTGAAGAAGCCTATCACTTTGGGCTGCTGAATGGCTATTTACTGAATATGGGTTACCAATATGGCGACTTTAATGCCCATAACAGCCTATGGGAGATGGCAGAACGTACCAAAGCGGATGTGCTGGCAAGGATGGCATTGGTGCCCAGAACAATGGAGGCGCGCGGATTGGATGCGAGCCCGTTATTGCGAAACAAATTTGCGCAAGTCGATGATGCCGATGCTACGGGAATCCTGGATATTATTCTGCGTGACGAGATTGGCCATGTCGCTATTGGCAATCATTGGTTTAACTGGCTGTGTGAACAGCGGGGTTTGGAGCCGATTGCGTGTTACGAAACTTTAGCCAGACAATACAGCGCTCCAGCCATGCGCAAGCCTTTGAATATTGAAGCTAGGCGCAAGGCGGGTTTTACTGAAGAAGAGCTTGCCCGGTTATAAAAAGACTTTTTAGCTTGTGAATAGATTGATCACGCCATCAAGGCCGACGTGATTGATAGCGTAGCTGGCCTGTGCCTGCACAACCGGTTTTGCATGGTAAGCCACGCCAACGCCAGCAACTGCCATCATTTTCAGGTCATTTGCGCCATCGCCAATGGCAATGGTTTGTGTCGTAGTCAGCCCTAGCTGATCTCGCAGTTTAATTAACTCGTTTGCCTTGACTTGCGCATCAACAATATCCCCCAGCACGCGGCCAGTAAGCTTGCCGTCGATAATCTCCAGCGTATTAGAAACGGCATAATCCAGCCCCAGCATGGCTTTGACGCGCTCTGCAAAAAATGTGAACCCGCCTGAAACCAGCAAGGTTGTGATGTTGTTGTTTCTGCAGGTTTCAACCCACTCTTTTGCACCTGGGTTCAATTGCAGGCGCTCGTTCAGCACGCGCATCAAGTCGTTTTCAGATAAGCCTTTAAGCAAAGCCACACGTTCACGCAGGCTTTGTGCGAAGTCGAGTTCGCCCTGCATCGCGCGTTCGGTAATTGCGGCCACTTGCGGCTTGATTCCAACCATATCTGCAATTTCATCGATACATTCAATGCTGATTAAAGTGGAATCCATATCCATCACACACAAGCCAAAATTCTGCAGCAGCTCTTTGTCCTGAACATACGCGCAGTCTATGCGCTGTTCGGCACAGAATTGCTGAATCTCGGGTAATACCGTTGGTTGGTTAGCCAAATAATAAGCATGCTGTGCAATTTGCACAAACTGAACACTGGTGCCGCATAGTCTGTGAATATGGGTTAAATGTGAAAGGGTGATGGCAGAGCCTTGAACGACTAAACGCATAATTGAGAATATTTTGTAATAAAGTGCCATTATACCTTGAGCTTAAACATTACTTTACTGGCACAAATGTCTGAATTGCGAGAAAATGTGAATAATTATTAATCAGAGCTATTTTTTATGAATCTGCATGAGTATCAAGCCAAAACGCTATTACAGAAATACGGCATTCCCGTTCCGCGCGGGCAAGTAGTCGCTGCTGCTAATGAAGTGGCTGCAGCAACCAGTGAAATCAACAGTAATGCCTGGGTAGTTAAGGCCCAGGTGCATGCCGGCGGACGCGGCAAAGCCGGTGGTGTAAAGGTAGTAAAGTCAGCGACTGAAGCACAAAATGTTGCTACCGAGCTACTCGGTAAAACGCTGGTGACCTATCAGAATGCACCGGATGGCCAGCCTGTGAATCAGGTGCTTATTGAAGAGACCTTGCCAATCGCGCGTGAGCTTTATCTGTCTATGCTGGTAGATAGAACGCTGGAGCGTGTGGTGGTGGTTGCCTCTGTGGCCGGCGGCATGGATATTGAAGAAATTGCACACACAAGCCCGGAGAAAATCCTGCAGGAAGTCTGTGACCCATTGAACGGTCTGGTTGATTTTCAGGCACGCAATTTAGCTTTCAAACTGGATTTGAGCGGAGACCAGATCGGTGTGTTTGCCAAGTTGCTGAAAGGCCTTTATCGTCTGTTCAAAGAGAATGACTTGGCATTGCTGGAAATTAATCCATTAGTCGTGACCGCAGATGGCAAGCTGTTCGCTTTAGATTGCAAAATGAGTGTAGATGACAATGCGCTTTACCGTCAGAAAGCCCTAGCAGAGCAGCGTGACTGGAGTCAGGAAGACAGCAAGGAAGCAACCGCGCATCATGCAGGTCTTAATTATATTGCACTAAACGGCAACATTGGCTGCATGGTAAACGGTGCTGGTCTGGCGATGGCAACCATGGATTTAATCAAACTGCATGGCGGCATGCCAGCTAACTTTCTAGATGTGGGCGGTGGCGCAACGGCTGAAACAGTAGCCAAAGCATTTAAAATAATTCTGGCTGACAGTAATGTAAAAGCAATTTTAGTAAACATCTTTGGCGGAATTATGCGCTGCGACATTATTGCGGAAGGCATTATCACAGCCGTGAAAGAAGTCGGTATGCAAATTCCGGTGATCGTACGTTTAGAAGGTACTAATGTGGACTTAGGTAAAAAAATGCTACGTGAAAGTGGCTTGAATATTATTTCAGCAGAAGGTTTGACAGACGCCGCACAGCAGGCTGTAAAAGCAGTTAATGGTCAGGCGGTGATGGCATGAGTATTTTAGTCAATAAAAACACCAAGGTTTTATGTCAGGGCTTTACCGGTAAACAGGGCACTTTTCACTCAGAACAAGCGCTGGCTTACGGTACAAAAATGGTCGGCGGCGTGACGCCAGGCAAGGGCGGCCAGCTGCATCTTGGTTTGCCGGTGTTTAATACCATGCGTGATGCAGTGAATACCACCGGCGCCAATGCAAGCGTGATTTATGTACCGCCTGCCTTTGCCGCAGATTCAATTCTTGAGGCAAGCGATGCTGGTATTGAGTTGATTATCTGTATTACAGAAGGCATCCCGGTGCTTGATATGCTGAACGTGAAAGCTGCGTTGCGCGCGAATGGCACTAGATTAATCGGCCCAAACTGCCCAGGCGTAATTACGCCGGATGAGTGCAAGATCGGCATTATGCCGGGTAGCATCCATCAACGTGGTAAAGTGGGCGTGGTTTCACGTTCTGGTACATTGACGTATGAGGCCGTGCATCAGACTACCGCGCTGAATCTGGGGCAGAGTACCTGTGTCGGCATTGGTGGCGACCCGATTAAAGGCTTGAATTTTATCGAATGCCTGCAGATGTTTGAGGCAGACCCGGAAACCGAAGCGATTATCATGGTGGGCGAAATTGGCGGTTCGGATGAAGAAGCTGCTGCTGAATTCATTAAGAGCAATGTAAGCAAGCCGGTAGCTGCCTATATAGCAGGGCAGACTGCCCCTGTAGGTAAACGCATGGGCCATGCCGGTGCGATTATTTCCGGTGGTAGCGGCAAGGCTGTAGATAAGATTCGTGCTTTAGAAAATGCAGGCGCAGTTGTAGCGAGTTCACCGGCTGGTTTGGGTGAAGCGGTGCTGGCTGCAATCAACAACAAAAAGTAATGATTTAAGGACTAATTCTTTAGTGAATCGCATGCATATACTTGTTAAAGGTTTCATTGCTGTATTAATGGCTGGATTGATTGCCGCTACGCCACCGCTATTCGCTGCCGAGGATGTTCCCTATCTGCTGACAGTCGCCTCGAAAGGGGATCTGGGTACGGTAAACGCGATGCTTGCCAGCGGCGTAAATCCGAATGTGGCTGATGCAGATGGCCTGACAGCGCTAATGTATGCAGCACGTAAAGATCAGGCCGACGTGGTATCTGCCCTGATTAATAAGGGTGCCGACATTAATGTAAAAGACAAGGGTGGCTGGACAGCTTTAATGCATGCCACTAAGAAAAATAACATTGCTACTGCAAAAGTGCTGCTGGATAAAGGTGCAGACTTTAAAGTAAGAGACAGTGCCGGCTGGAGTGCTTTTGGTTTGGCTGCCATTTCTGGTTATTCATCTATGGTGGAGCTGCTGATTCGGTACGGTGTTAATGCCAATACAAAAAGCGATGACGGTAAATCTGTATTAATGCACGCCGCCAAGAGTGGTGATCTTGCTACTGTAGATGTGCTGCTTGCCAATAAGGCGGATTTGTCCGCTCGCGACAAGCTGGGTGTTACTGCACTCATGATTGCCGCACGCGGTGGCCATGCAGAGGTTGTAGATGCTTTGATTAAGCGTGGCGCAAAAGTGGATCAGCAAGACTTATCCAAATGGACTGCATTGACCTGGGCTATTAAAAAGAATCAGTTTGAAGTGGCTCAGATATTGGTAACGGCCGGTGCCAATGTGAATAACCTTGACTCTGAGGATACGCCATTGCTGCATATGGCGGTGGATAATGGCAATGCTGATATGGTGAAATTGCTGCTGGAAAATAAAGCCAAAGTTAAAGCCAAAGATCAGTATGGCTTAACTGCTTTGGTCTATGCGCTTAAGAATCAGGATGCAGCAACTATCAAGTTGATTAAAGATGCGGGTGGCAGTTATTAAGCCCGCTTTAAGCTTCTTGTTGATAAGACGGGCAATTGATCAATGAAAATTGCAATTGCTCAAATAAACTGCATCGTCGGCGATATTGCCGGCAATGTAGAAAAAATTATCCAGCAGGCTGGGCAGGCGAAATTGCAGGGCGCGACTTTAGTGCTGACGCCGGAGCTTTCTCTATGTGGCTATCCACCTGAGGATTTATTATTGCGTGCGGACTTTCTTGATGCATGCGCACAAGCTTTGAATGCACTTGCTGAAAAGCTTACAGGTATCAGTGTGATTGTGGGGCATCCGCATCAGGTAGATGGCACATGCTTTAATGCGGCATCAATACTGCAGGATGGAAAGATATTCGCAACCTATCACAAGCACATACTGCCGAATTACGCTGTTTTTGATGAAAAACGCTACTTCAGTGCTGGCAATGATGCGCTGGTGTTTCAGCATCAAGGTGTTAATGTAGGTGTGCTGATCTGTGCGGACGTATGGGAGCCTGCTCCTGCTCTCGCCAGTAAAGCGGCCGGAGCAGAGTTGCTGCTGGCTTTGAATGCTTCGCCTTTTCATATGGAAAAGCAATCTGCGCGCATAGAAAAGCTTAGCCAGCGTGTAGCCGATACCCAGTTGCCTATTGTTTATGCCAATATGGTGGGTGGACAGGATGAGCTGGTATTTGATGGCGCATCGCTAGTCATGAATGCCTATGGAGAGATTACCCATGAATTGCCTGCCTTTGAATCAGCTCTGAGTATTGTTGATTTTGAACATGCAGCGCCGCTTGCTGGCACCATTGCGCAAACTTTAACGGTAGAGGCTTCTGTCTATAATGCATTAAAGCTGGGGCTGGCTGATTACGTCAATAAAAACGGCTTTCCCGGCGTTGTGTTAGGTATGTCAGGGGGCGTTGATTCTGCTTTAACACTGGCCATTGCTGTAGATGCATTAGGTGCAGATAAAGTACATGCGATCATGATGCCTTCTGAATTTACGGCTGATATCAGTGTTAATGATGCACGTGAAATGGTCGCTATACTGGGGGTGCAATATAGCGAAATTGCCATTAAAGCATTATTTAATAAATATCTGGAAGCATTATCCCCGCAGTTTGGTGATATGCCGTTTGATGCTACTGAAGAAAATATTCAGGCACGTATACGCGGTATGCTGCTGATGGCTGTTTCAAACAAGTTCGGCAGTATTGTTGTCACAACTGGCAATAAAAGTGAAACTGCTGTGGGATACTGTACATTGTATGGCGATATGGCAGGCGGTTTTGCTTTGCTTAAAGACGTACCAAAAACTTTGGTATACAAGCTGTGTCATTACCGAAATGGTGTGTCAAAAGTTATTCCGCAACGTATTATTACGCGGCCGCCTTCGGCCGAGCTACGCGCAAATCAGGTCGATCAGGATAGCTTGCCGCCTTACGATATATTAGACGGTATTATTGAAGCTTATGTTGAAGACGATCTCGGCCGTGAAGAAATTATTGCACAGGGTTACTCAGCTAAAGATGTGAACAGGGTGATTACCATGATAGACCGAAACGAATATAAGCGCCGTCAGGCACCAGTTGGCGTGCGCATCACACATAGAGGTTTTGGCAAAGACAGGCGTTACCCGATCACGGCCAAGCTTTCCAACTTTTGGTAAGCCCAATTAAATGCACTATCAGTAAATGCATCATAAGTAGTTCTAGTAAAACTTTTAAGCAGTTCGCTACAATGCTTAATTGAATAATTAAAATTTAGGTGTTCCGGGAGTAGATAGTATGAAAAAAATTGAAGCTATTATTAAACCATTCAAACTAGATGATGTGCGTGAAGCGTTGTCAGATATCGGGGTGAATGGATTGACTGTGACAGAAGTTAAAGGATTTGGCCGTCAGAAAGGTCATACCGAGCTTTATCGTGGTGCCGAGTATGTGGTTGATTTTTTGCCTAAAATCAAACTTGAACTGGTAGTCGCAGATGCTATCGTAGAAACAGCTGTAGATGCGATTATCAAGGCCGCACATACCGGTAAAATTGGTGATGGCAAGATTTTTGTGAGTTCAGTTGAGCAGGTAATCCGTATCAGGACAGGTGAAACCGGCGAGTCCGCCGTCTAAATTTCGGCACTAAGTCACAATTAACTTTGTCAGCTTCGCCTTGCCGTACTATACGTACTGTCTGCGGCTTGCTTTCTTGTTCCTTGTAACTTATTGCCAAAATTTCTATGCCAGTGATTTTAAAAACCATCCTTTTGCTTACCGTATCAAATGTTTTCATGACATTTGCCTGGTATGCCCATTTAAAGAATCTGAATAACAAACCCTGGATGATTGCTGCACTGGCAAGCTGGGGTATTGCCTTGTTTGAGTATCTATTTCAGGTGCCTGCCAATCGTATTGGTTACACCGTGCTCTCAGTCGCTCAACTCAAAATCCTGCAGGAAGTGATTACCTTATCGGTATTTGTGCCATTTGCGGTGTTCTATATGCAGCAACCGTTAAAGCTGGATTTTCTGTGGGCAGGACTGTGCCTGATGGGTGCAGTTTACTTCATGTTCAGAGCCTGATAAACATACAGAAGTATTCCTTGTAGCTTAGTTTGTAGCGCCTATTTTGTTAAACTCAGCCAGTTATTAATGGTATTGATAATCTATGAAAGTTGCGTTTCCCCGATACACTGGAAAGCGCCAACATCTTGATTTAAATTTCTTTTTAAACTCCCCAGCAATTTCATTCCAATTTAGCCGTAAGGCGGGATAAATTCCCGCGACTAAGACGTATCGGTCGGATTATGACTTGAATAAACAGCTGTTATCAAACCATAACAGCTGTTAGCAATTCAAGTCGCTCCGAATTTAGGAGATATGCTTTTATGGCTATAAATAACTCT
>LNAP01005284.1_pt1 | contig 45504 bp, 45 predicted proteins | sample 602601 | NCBI WGS metagenome assembly LNAP01 (sample SAMN02440304, study PRJNA202911) | soil metagenome | biome: Subtropical and temperate rainforests or woodlands; isolation source: soil samples (1 kg each in a 20% v/v slurry with milli Q water) were... ...
GGCGCTGATTACCGGCAACACCATCGTGATCAAACCGAGCGAAGAGACGCCGATCAACTGCTTTGAATTTGCGCGCTTGGTCGCCGAAACCGACCTGCCGACGGGCGTATTCAACGTTGTCAGCGGCACTGGCGCAGGTGTCGGTCACGCCCTCACCAGCCATGCCGGCATTGACCTGATCAGCTTTACCGGCAGCGTCGCCACCGGCTCGCGGATCATGGCCGCCGCTGCGCCGAACATCACCAAACTCAACCTGGAACTGGGCGGCAAAGCGCCGGCCATTGTCCTCGCCGATGCCGACCTGGAACTGGCGGTTAAAGCCATTACCGCCTCGCGGGTGATCAACACCGGACAGGTGTGCAACTGCGCCGAGCGCGTGTACGTGGAACGCAAAGTCGCCGACCAATTTATCGAGCAACTGGCCAAGGCCATGGCCGCGACCAAATACGGCGATCCATCGGTAGACGCCGACCTGGACATGGGCCCATTGGTCAACCAGATCGGTCTCGACAAAGTCGCGCAAATGGTCAAAACCGCCAGCGGCCAGGGCGCGCAAATCATCACCGGCGGCGCCGTGGCTGACCTGGGCAAAGGCTTCCACTACCAACCCACCGTGATCGCTGGTTGCAGTGCAGATATGGAGATCATGCGCAAAGAAATCTTCGGCCCGGTGTTGCCCGTGCAGATCGTCGACGACCTGGACGAAGCCATCGCCCTGGCCAACGACAGCGAATACGGCCTGACTTCCTCGCTCTACACCCGCAACCTGAGTGCCGCAATGAAAGCTAGCCGCGAAATCGACTTCGGCGAAACCTACATCAACCGCGAAAACTTCGAAGCCATGCAAGGCTTCCACGCCGGCACCCGTAAATCCGGCATTGGTGGCGCCGATGGCAAACATGGGCTGTACGAATTCACCCATACCCATGTGGTGTACATCCAGGAATAAACGCCTGGGAATGACTAGGTAAGCAGTGCTTTTTAGCGGGCGCCATTTACACGGTATGGGCCCGCTTTTTTTTCTTCGAGATTTAACAGCTAGATCAAAAGCCCCTCACCCCCAGCCCCTCTCCCGCAAGCGGGCGAGGGGAGTAGATCGGCGAAGGGCCGTTGATCTGCTTTCTGATCTGGCTGTTGATCTTGATCTGGCTGTTGATCTAACCGCCCCATTCACCGCAAGGCCGAGTGGAGTCGTTGTGTAGGGGGTGGAGCGGCAGGAGCCGCGACAGGCGTGGGGCCAGGGATGGCCCTGCACGCCGACCCCCGGAGCAACGACGGAGGGAGGGGACCTGAAGCGCAGCGTAAGGCCAAGGTAGGGGCAGCGTTTTTGGTTCCTTTTTTGGCGCTTGAAAAAAGGGACTCGCGCGTAAGGCGCGAAACAAAACGTTCAGCGCACGCGGTAACAAATACCTCCCGCAAAATAAAAGCAAAAGCCGGTGCGCACCGCGCCCAGCGCATCACCCCCGCTCAAAACACCTCATTAGGCTGCACAATCCCATACCGCTTCATCTTCCGATAAAGCGTCGACCGCGAAATACCAAAGCTCGCCGCCGCCGCCGAGATATTCCACTGATGCTGCCGCAACGTCGCATACAAATGCCGCACCTCATCGCCCCCCAACTGCTCGGCCAAATTACTCGCCGCCACGGGCGCCGCACTCACAGGCAAAGCCGCCACCACCCCCTGCAACTCCGCCGGCAGGCAGTCACTATCAATCACCCCATCCTCGGCCAACGCCACGGCATAGCGTAGGCAGTTCAACAACTGGCGAATATTCCCCGGCCAGCCATACGCCAACAACCGCCCGCGCGCTTCAGCGTCCAAACGCAAGCCTGCTGCCCCAGTCTGCGCAGCCAGCAACCCATCAACCAGCTCCGCCCGATCACTGCGCTCACGCAGCGCCGGCAGGTGCAGAGTCATACCGCTAAGCCGATAAAACAGGTCTTCACGAAACTGCTTGGCGCCTATCATCCCGGCCAAGTTCTGATGGGTGGCCGAGACCACCTGCACATCCAAGGCAACCGGCGTTTCCGCGCCCAGTGGTGAGATTTCCCGCTCGGCCAGCACGCGCAACAACCGCGTCTGCAAATGCGCTGGCATATCGCCGATCTCATCCAGAAACAGCGTGCCGCCATTGGCCAGTTCCAGCTTGCCTTTCTGGCCTTTTTTGTTGGCGCCGGTAAAGCTGCCGCTGCGATAACCAAACAGCTCACTCTCGATCAGGCTTTCCGGAATCGCCGCGCAGTTCAGTGCCACAAAGGGCCCGCTACGCCGCGCGCTGGCGCGGTGGATGGCGCGGGCAAAGGCTTCTTTGCCGGTACCGGTTTCGCCGGTGAGCAGAATCGGGATGCCCTTGTCGAGCACCTTGCGAATGCGCCGCACACCTTGTTGCAGCAGCGGGTCGTTACCGCCCAGTTGCTCCAGTTGTGGGTGCTGTTGCGCGGCCGGGCGCGCCGGCAGGCTGGCGACCTGTGCCGGGCGCACGCGGCCCGCCGGTATGCGCAGGCCAACATCCACCAAGGCTTCATCCACCAACGCACGCATCTGTACGCCACGGGCGCCGCCGCTGGTCATGCTCAGCAGTTCATCGACGCTGGCCGGCAGCAGGCTGTCGATACGCCGGCCCAGCAAGGCCTGCTGCTGCACCTGGTCGTAAGCAACAAAGGCCGCGCGGTTGGCGCCGACGATGCGGCCGCTTTCGTCGATGGCCAGCAACTGTTCGTTGGCCAGGTCGGTGATGTCGTCGCGCGGTTTTATCGCCAGGGTCAGGCAGTCGCGGTAGCGCTGGCGGAAGTGCGAGTTCTCGATCATCCGCGCATACATGATCACCAGTTGGAGGGTCAGGTACTGCGCTTCTTTCGGCCCGTCGCTATTGAGGCTGGTGGCGTTCAGGCAACCACGCAGCAATCCCTGGGCATCAAAGATCGGCGCCACCGAACAGCTGAGGCGAAAGTTAGAAGTCAGGAAGTGTTCTTCGCGGTGAATGGTCATCGCCTGTGCCGCTGCCAACGCGGTGCCGATGCCGTTGGTGCCGGCCACTGCTTCATCCCAGCGCGCGCCAACGATCAGCCCCGACTGGGTGTACGGGTCGCGCTGGCTGGGCAGGCGTGAATCGAGGGTGATGCCCTGCTCATCACTGAGCAGCACGGCAAAGCCGGCCTGCACCACGCGTTTGGACAGCCCGGTGACGCCCTGGCTGGCAATGGCCAGGTATTCCTGATGCTGCTCTTGGTGTAGACGAATCTCTTCGGCGGTGAGGATATGTTTGACGTTCACCGCGCGCGGGTTGAGCTGGTACAGGTTGACGCTGCGGTACAGCGACTCGGCAATCACCCGGTGCCGCGCTCGGGGAAGTGGTCTTTAACAAAAGCGGCCAGTTCACTGGCGTTGGTGTCCACGGCATGCAAGGGCATTTGAACAGGCATAGGAACTCCTGGGGGCCGATGTCGCGACTTAGGTAAGGCGGCTCGACTGTTGTTTTTGTAAGGCTGCTAACGAAGCGGATGCTGCAACCATAGACCTCTGGTCTGCCTCTTGCAGTCATCCTTCCGTCGCATAGCTGCAGATGCAGCAAGCGACATGCCGAATGTTTTACGCCGGCCTGAAAGGCCCGAGCCAGCGCGCTGCAAGGCGTACAGGGCAGGGAGGGGGCGCCGCAGCGGGTGTGCCACGGATGACACAGGTGTCGCACGGCCGCTATTCAGTTGTCGCAACGGCGCTACTAAATCAGGGCCAAAACTCGTTCGAAAGTAGCATTCGGCGGGGGTGGTGCTGGTGGTTAACTCAGGCTGTCGGTGAAAGCCGGCGAATGCATTCGACGTAAAACGCAGTACCCACTTAATAAAAAGAGGATCGACCCATGTGGACTAAACCCGCCTACACCGACCTGCGCATTGGTTTTGAAGTGACGATGTACTTCGCCAATCGTTGAGCCTTGGTCGCGTAAACGTGCCCCGGTTCGCCGGGGCATTGGCCAACGTGCCTGTCTGCCAAAGCGCCTGTCTGATCGGGAACGCCCTATGTTTATCCGAATTCTTGGTTCTGCCGCCGGCGGTGGTTTCCCCCAGTGGAACTGCAACTGCCGCAACTGCCGTGGCGTGCGCGCCGGCACCTTGCGCGCGCAACCGCGTACGCAGTCATCCATTGCCCTGAGCGATGACGGCGAGCACTGGATTCTTTGCAACGCCTCGCCGGATATCCGCGTGCAGCTGGAATCTTTCCCGGCCCTGCAACCGGCGCGCAAGCTGCGCGACACGGCCATTGGCGCAATCATTCTGCTCGACAGCCAGATCGACCACACCACCGGCCTGCTCAGCCTGCGTGAAGGCTGCCCGCATCAGGTCTGGTGTACCGAGATGGTTCATCAAGACCTCAGCAGCGGCTTCCCGCTATTTCCAATGCTCAGCCACTGGAACGGCGGCCTGCAGCACAACCTGATCAAACTCGACGGCGAGCCCTTCAGCATCGCCGCCTGCCCACACCTGCGCATTACCGCCATTGCCCTGCGCAGCAGTGCGCCGCCGTACTCGCCGCACCGGGGCAACCCGCACCCTGGCGACAATATTGGCCTGTTTATCGAGGACAGCCGCAGCGCTCGCTCGCTGTTCTATGCCCCTGGTTTAGGCCAGGTCGACGATGCCCTGCTGGGTTGGATGCAGCGCGCCGATTGCCTATTGGTCGACGGCACCCTGTGGCGCGACGACGAAATGCGCCTGTGTGAAGTGGGCGACAAGCTCGGCAGCGAAATGGGCCATCTGGCCCAGAGTGGGCCGGGCGGCATGATTGAAGTGCTGGATGGCTTGCCCGCGGACCTGGCTGCCCGGCGCAAGGTGCTTATCCACATCAACAACACCAACCCGATTCTGGATGTGGACTCGCCCGAGCGGGCGGTGTTAGAGGAGCACGGAATTGAAGTGGCCTGGGATGGCATGAGTATCGAGCTTTGAATCCTGCGCAATGTGATGCTCGGCTCGAGATTCTGGATTCCCGCCTGCGCGGGAATGACGGGGATATATATCCAAACCTCCGTCGTTCCCGCGTAGGCGGGGACCCAGGTGGGGAGATTTATGACGCCCCGGCAACCATCAATGCAGCGCCGATACCAATAAAAAGGATCACCCCATGCCGACTGCCCTAACCCCTGCCGAATTCGAGCAAGCACTGCTCGCCAAAGGCGCCTACTACCACATCCATCACCCCTTCCATGTGGCAATGTACGAAGGCCGCGCCAGCCGTGAACAGATTCAAGGCTGGGTGGCGAACCGCTTTTACTACCAGGTCAATATTCCGCTGAAAGACGCGGCGATCATGGCCAACTGTCCGGACCGCGACACCCGCCGCGAGTGGGTGCAACGCATCCTCGATCACGATGGTGCGCCCGGCGAGGAGGGCGGTATCGAAGCCTGGCTGCGGCTGGCCGAAGCCGTAGGCTTGGACCGCGAGCAAGTAGTTTCGCAAGAGCTGGTGTTGCCCGGTGTGCGCTTTGCCGTCGATGCCTACGTGAACTTCGCCCGCCGCGCCAATTGGCAGGAAGCGGCCAGCAGCTCGCTGACCGAATTGTTCGCCCCACAGATTCACCAATCGCGCCTGGACAGCTGGCCGCAGCATTACAGCTGGATCGACCCTGCCGGCTACGACTACTTCCGTACCCGCCTGAAACAAGCGCGCCGCGATGTGGAGCATGGTCTGCGCATTACCCTGGCGCACTACACCACCTATGAAAGCCAGCAACGCATGTTGGAAATTTTGCAGTTCAAACTCGACATTCTCTGGACCATGCTCGATGCCATGAGCATGGCCTATGAACTCAAACGCCCGCCGTATCACACGGTCACCGACGCCAATGTGTGGCACCGAGGGATCGCCTTATGACACCTGTGGATAAAATCCCGGTGCTGCGCCGTGGCTATCGTTTTCAATACGAACCGGCGCAGGCCTGCCATGTGCTTCTGTACCCCGAGGGCATGATCAAGCTCAACGACAGCGCCAGTGAGATTTTCAAGCTGGTCGACGGCAAGCAAGACGTCGCCGCCATCATCGCCAACCTGAGTGCACGCTTCCCGGATGTGCCGGGCATTGACGAAGACATCTTCGCGTTTATGGAGGTGGCCAGTGCTCAGTTCTGGATCGACTTTCTCTAAGGTAGAGAGCGCTAAGCCTGGCCTGCCTCCCCCCGGCCCACCGCTGTGGCTATTGGCGGAGCTAACCTACCGCTGCCCGCTGCAATGCCCGTACTGCTCAAACCCCTTGGACTTCGCCAAGCATGGCAAGGAGCTGAGCACCGCGCAGTGGATTGAGGTGTTTCGCCAAGCGCGGGAAATGGGCGCCGCACAGTTGGGCTTTTCCGGCGGTGAACCGCTGGTGCGCCAAGACCTCGCCGAGCTGATCAAAGCCGCCCGCGATATGGGCTACTACACCAACCTGATCACCTCCGGCATCGGCCTCAGCGAACAGCGCATCGCCGAGTTCAGTGAAGCCGGCCTGGACCATATCCAGATCAGTTTTCAGGCTGCCGACGAGGAGGTGAACAACATGCTCGCCGGCTCGAAAAAGGCCTTTGCGCAGAAGATGGCCATGGCCCGCGCGGTGAAGGCCCACGGCTACCCGATGGTGCTGAACTTCGTCACCCACCGGCACAATATCGACAGCATCGAACGCATCATCGACCTGTGCCTTGAGCTGGAAGCCGACTTTGTCGAACTCGCCACCTGCCAGTTCTACGGCTGGGCCGAGCTCAACCGCGCCGGCTTGTTGCCGACCAAAGCGCAACTGGCCAACGCCGAGCGCATCACCAATGACTACCGCGCCCGCTTGGAGGCGCAAAACCACCCGTGCAAGCTGATCTTCGTCACCCCCGATTACTACGAAGAACGCCCCAAAGCCTGCATGAATGGTTGGGCCAATCTGTTCCTCGACATCACCCCGGACGGCACCGCGCTGCCGTGCCACAGCGCGCGGCAGTTGCCGGTGGAATTCCCCAATGTGCTGGAGCACAGCATCGCCCATATCTGGAACGAGTCGTTTGGCTTTAACCGCTTTCGCGGCGACGATTGGATGGCGGAACCGTGCCGCTCCTGCGATGAAAAACACAGAGACTTCGGCGGCTGTCGTTGCCAGGCCTTTATGCTCACCGGCGATGCCAGCAATGCCGACCCGGTGTGCAGTAAATCGGCGCACCACGGCATTATTCTCGCCGCACGGGCCGAGGCCGAGACGGCCGCTTTAGGCATGCAGGCACTGACCATGCGCAATGAAAAGGCTTCAAGGTTGATTCTGAAGGTTTGATAGTGGCTGACACAGGCGTACTCTTTTGCGCTGGCCGTGGGGCGGCTGATCGCCGCTCTGCTTGGCCCTGCTTTTCTAGCAGGTGCTCCGTTGCGTAAAGGCGAGCCTTCTCCCATGCACGACAGCTCCGAGCGGTATGGTTTCTTTCCCGGCAACTGGTCCGCCGCGCAGGCAGCGGCCGCCAGCCGTGATTTCGCTGAACTGCAGGTCAGCGAACAGGGCGTGTTTTGGATTGAATTTAATCCACAGGACGGCCGCAATACCCTCTGGCGCTGGCGCGCTAACCAGGCCCAATGCCTAACCCCAGCACATTTCTCCCTACGCAGCCGCGTGCATGAATACGGCGGCGGCGTGTTTTGCCTGACCGACAGCGGCGTGGCGTTTGTTAACGACAGTGACCAGCAGCTGTACCTGCAAAACCTTAAAGACGGCAGCGTGCAGCAACTCGGCGAAGCACCGCTGTGTCGCTACGGCGACCTGCAATTCGACCGCGTCGGCCACGCACTGGTGGCGGTGGAGGAATGCCATGGCCAGGGGCGGGTGCGTAATCGTCTGGTCAGCATTGCCCTGGCCGATGGCGAACGCAGCGTGCTCGCTGAAGGCAGCGACTTTTACGCATCAGCCAGCCTAAGCGCCGACGGCCAACGTCTGGCCTGGATCGAATGGGACCGCCCGTCTCAACCCTGGACGCAAACCCGCCTGTGCAGCGCCCGTCGTGACGCCCGTGGGATTTGGCCACGCTTGCAGGTGCTCGCCGGCGGTATCAGCGACGAGTCGCTGCAACAGCCGCGCTTTACCGCCGATGGCCGTTTGCTCTGCCTGAGTGATCGCGACGGCTGGTGGCAGCCATGGGGTGAAGTGCAGGGGCAATGGCAACGCTTGGCCCATGCTGCTGACGCCGACCATGGCAGCGCGCCCTGGCAATTGGGCAGTAGCAGCTACCTGCCGCTGGAGCAGGGCGAGCTGCTGCTGACGCGCTTTGACCAAGGTTGGGGCCAGTTGCTGAGCCAATCTGTCGGCGGCGAAGAGCGTCGGCTGGCAGCAGACTTCAGCCGCTTTCGCGCCTTGGCCGCTGATGCTGAGCATTTCTACTGCATCGCCGCTGCGCCCAACTGCCTGTCGGCGGTTATCGCCATCAGCCGAGGCGACGGCCAGGTGCGGGTGTTGGCCGGCGGCGAACAACCCTTGCCCGCCGAACAGCTGGCCCTGCCAGAAAGCCTCGACTATATAAGCGCTGGCGAGCGCGCCTACGGTTTTTTCTACGCCCCCACGCAGCTATCCGCCGCCAGTGAGCGGCCGCCGCTGGTGGTGTTTCTGCATGGCGGGCCAACGTCGGCCTGTTATCCGGTATTCGACCCGCGCATCCAGTTCTGGACCGCGCGTGGCTTTGCCGTCGCCGACCTCAACTACCGCGGCAGCAGCAACTTTGGTCGCGCCTATCGTCAGCGCTTGGAAGGGCAGTGGGGCGTGGTGGACGTACACGACGCCGTGGCCGTGGTCGCCCATCTGGCCGAAGCTGGGCACATCGATCCACAGCGCGCGTTTATTCGCGGCGGCAGTGCCGGCGGCTATACCGCGCTATGCGCCTTGGCTTTTCACGCGGTTTTCCGCGGTGGCGCCAGCTTGTACGGGGTCAGCGACCCACTGGCCCTGCGCCGCGTTACGCATAAATTTGAAGGCGACTACCTCGACTGGCTAATCGGCGATCCTGACCTCGATGCCGACCGCTACGAGGCGCGCACCCCGCTATTGCACGCCGAGCAGATCAGCGCCCCGGTGATCTTCTTTCAAGGTGGGCGCGATGCCGTGGTGCTGCCCGAACAGACCGCCAGCATGGTCGCCGCCCTGCAAGCCCAAGGCGTGCTGGTGGAACAACACTACTACCCCGACGAAGGCCACGGCTTTCGCCAGGCCGGGCATTTGCAGCAGGTGTTGGAGTTGGAGTTGGGGTTTTACCGTAAGCTCCTGTAAGCCGCGACCGTAGGGTGTGCTATGCGCACCAAGCGGTCTCACCTGTAATCGCAATGGTGCGCACAGCACACCCTACGGGCCTTCACGGCCTCTGAAACAACGCGCGACCGCTCTGTAGGGTGCGCACATCGTTCACCTTACGCATCGTGGTTCTTGATGCTGCGGGCGCCAATGATGGTGTGGCTCAGGCCAAGGTCGCATTGCAATCCAAGCCCAATCCAGTAGCCTCCACCCCACTCAAAACAAAAAAACACCAGGCCTCTCGATGAGCCAGAACCTCAGCCTTTTGCGTAAATTCGTTTCCCCGGAAATCGTTTTCGGTGCCGGTTGCCGCCACCATGTCGGCAACTTCGCCGCCAACTTTGGCGCGCGCAAGGTGTTGGTGGTGTCCGACCCAGGCGTAGCTAGCGCCGGCTGGGTCGCCGACGTAGAAGCCAGCCTGCAAGCGCAGAACATTGCCTACTGCCTGTACACCGACGTCTCGCCCAACCCGCGCGTGGAAGAAGTGATGCGCGGCGCCGAGGTGTACCGCGAGAACAATTGCAACGTGATCGTCGCCGTCGGCGGCGGCAGCCCGATGGATTGCGCCAAGGGCATCGGCATTGTGGTCGCCCACGGGCGCAGCATTTTGGAGTTTGAAGGGGTGGACACCATCCGCGTGCCGAGCCCGCCGCTGATCCTGATACCCACCACCGCTGGCACCTCGGCCGATGTGTCGCAGTTTGTGATCATCTCCAACCAGCAAGAGCGCATGAAGTTTTCCATCGTCAGCAAAGCGGTGGTGCCCGATGTGTCGCTGATTGATCCGGAAACCACGGCAAGCATGGACCCATTCTTGTCCGCCTGTACCGGCATCGACGCTTTGGTGCATGCCATCGAAGCCTTTGTTTCCACCGGCCATGGCCCGCTCACCGACCCCCATGCCCTGGAGGCGATGCGCCTGATCAATGGCAACCTGGTGCAGATGATCGCCAACCCGCAAGACATTGCCCTGCGCGAGAAAATCATGCTCGGCAGCATGCAGGCCGGGCTGGCGTTTTCGAATGCGATTCTGGGCGCCGTGCATGCCATGTCCCACAGCCTCGGCGGCTTTCTCGATTTGCCCCATGGCTTGTGCAATGCGGTGTTGGTCGAGCATGTGGTGGCGTTTAACTACAACTCGGCGCCGGAGCGTTTCAAGGTGATTGCCGAGACCTTTGGCATCGACTGCCGCGGCCTCAACCACAACCAGATCCGTCAGCGTTTGGTCGAGCATCTGATTGCGCTAAAACACGCCGTGGGCTTTCGCGAAACCTTGGGCCTGCATGGTGTAGTGATGGCGGATATTCCGTTTCTGTCGCAGCACGCCATGGGCGACCCCTGCATCCTGACCAACCCGCGTGAGTCGAGCCAACGCGATGTCGAGGTTGTCTATGGCGAGGCGCTCTGAGGAGCAGCAAAAGGCCCTGGCCGGTTTGCTCGGCCTGGGCAGCCAGTCGGCGCGCAAAAGCCATTACCCGGAACTGTTAGCGCGCCTGGAAGAGCTGGAAACCGAGCGCAATCGCTACAAATGGCTGTTCGAACACGCCGTGCACGGTATCTTCCAGGCCAGCCTGCACGAAGGCTTGCGCGCGGCTAACCCAGCGTTGGCGCGCATGCTTGGTTATGACGACCCGCCCCATGTGCTGTGGTCGCTCACCGATATGGCCAGCCACTTGTTTATGGGCGGCGAGGCCGAGCTGTTGCATATCCGCGAGCGGCTGCGCGAGGACGGTGGCCTGTATGGCTATATCACCCGCTTGCGGCGCAAAGACGACAGCCACGTCGACGTGATGATGAACCTGCTGCTCAAGCCCGATGAAGAAGGGTTGGTGGAGGGTTTTGTTGCTGATATCACCGAACGCATCCAGGCTCAGCAGCGCTTGCAGGCGCTCAACGATGAATTGGAACAGCGGGTGGCCAGTCGCACCGAGCAACTGCAAACGCTCAACGAGCAACTGCGCGAAGCCCGCGATGTGGCCCAGGCCGCCAACCTGAGCAAAGACAAATACCTGGCCGCCGCCAGCCACGACCTGCTGCAACCGCTGAATGCTGCACGGCTGTTGGTCTCGACCCTGCGCGAACGGCAGCTGCCGCCGGCAGAAAACTTGCTGGTGGAGCGTACTCACCAGGCGCTGGAAGGCGCTGAAGATTTGCTCACCGACCTGCTGGATATTTCCAAACTCGACCAAGCGGCCATCAAACCGGATATCGATGTGTACCGTCTGGACGAACTGCTGGCGCCGCTGGCCTCGGAATTCCAATCGGTGGCCGCAGCGGCTGGCCTGACCTTGCGCGCGCGCATTCCCAACTATGCCGTGCATACCGACCTGCGTTTGCTCACGCGCATCTTGCGTAACTTCCTCAGCAACGCCTGCCGCTACACCAGCCAAGGCGGCGTATTGCTCGGCGCACGGCGGCGCGGCGAGCGACTGTTTCTAGAGGTGTGGGATACCGGGCGGGGGATTGCTGAGGATCAGCTGTCGTCGATTTTTCTCGAGTTCAACCAACTGGATGTCGGCCGTGCGGCCGACCGCAAAGGTGTAGGGCTGGGCCTGGCCATCGTCGAGCGCATCGCCACCATGCTTGGTTATACCGTACAGGTGCGTTCGCGGCCGGGGCGCGGTTCGGTGTTTAGCATTGAAGTGCCGCTATCGCGGGAAATCCCGCTGCCGGCGGTGGCAATGCCAGCGCAAGCGGTAGTTGGCAATCCACTGCCAGGCCGGCGTTTGCTGGTGCTGGATAACGAAGTCAGCATCCTCGAGAGCATGGCTGCACTGCTTGGCCAATGGGGCTGCGACGTGCTGACCGCCACCGATCAGGATGCGGCGTTGCAGGTGCTGCAAGGCCAGGCGCCGGAACTGATCCTCGCCGACTTCCACCTCGACCACGGCGTGACGGGATGCCAGGTGGTGCAACACTTGCGCGAACATTTTGGCCAGGCCATACCCGCCGTCATGATCACCGCCGACCGCAGCAACCATTGCCGCCAGGAGCTGCAAAATCTTGGGGCACCGTTGCTTAACAAGCCGGTTAAGCCTGGCAAGTTACGGGCGGTATTGAGCCAGCTGTTGAGGTAGCGGCTGCGTGGATTGTTAAGGCGCGTTCGGTCCGTAGGGTGTGCTGTGCGCACCAGGCGGTTTACCCCTGGATCGCAAAAGTGCGCGCAGCACACCCTACGACGGTTGGCTACTCGATGGCTTCGTAGGGCAAGCCCACGTAGTTCTCGGCAATGGTTTTGCGCCCGGCCTCGGAGCTGACGAAGTAGTCCAGCTCGGTTTGCTGCATACGCTGGCTAAACGCATCGGTATCGGGAAAGCGGTGCAGCATCGAGGTCATCCACCAGGAGAAGCGCTCGGCTTTCCACACCCGGCGCAGGCAAATCTCTGAGTATTTCTCCAGCAGCTCAGTGCGCCCTTCGCGGTAGACCTTGAGCAAAATGCGGTACAGCGTGCTGACGTCACTGGCCGCCAGGTTCAGGCCCTTGGCGCCGGTGGGCGGGACGATATGGGCGGCGTCGCCAAGCAGAAACAGCCGGCCGTATTGCATGGGCTCGACAACAAAGCTGCGCAGCGGCGCGATGCTTTTTTCAATCGAGGGGCCGGTGATCAACTTGGCGGCCACCGGCGCCGGTAGGCGGCGTTTCAGTTCGTCCCAGAAGCGCTCGTCAGACCAGTCCTCGACTTTCTCCTCGGCCCCCACCTGCACGTAATAACGCGTGCGGGTAGGCGAACGCATGCTGCACAGGGCAAAGCCGCGTTCGTGGTTGGCGTAGATCAGTTCTTCGTTAACTGGCGGGGTATCGGCGAGGATGCCCAGCCAGCCAAAGGGGTAGATCCGTTCGAATTCTTTCAGCACGCCTTCGGGAATGGATTGGCGCGACACGCCGTGAAAACCGTCGCAACCGGCGATGTAGTCGCAGTCCAGCCGGTGCGTTTCGCCGTTGTGTTCAAAGGTGATGTGGGGCTGCTCGCCTTTAAGCTCGTGCGGCTGCACATTGCTGGCGCTGTAGAAGGTCAGGGCGCCAGCGGCTTCGCGGGCTTGCATCAGGTCGCGGGTGACTTCGGTCTGGCCGTAGACCATGACGGTTTTGCCGCCGGTCAGGCCTTTAAGGTCGATATGTTCGCTGCGGCCATCAAAGGCCAGTTCAAAACCGTCGTGTATCAGGCCCTCGGCGTCCATGCGCTGGTTGACGCCTGCCTCGCGCAGCAGGTCGACCATGCCCTGTTCCAATACCCCGGCGCGGATGCGGCCAAGAATGTAGTCCGGCGCTTGCCGTTCGACGATGACGTTGGCGATGCCGGCCTTGTGCAGCAATTGGCCGAGCAATAAGCCGGACGGGCCGGCACCGATAATGGCGATCTGGGTTTTCATACGGTGTTGTCCTGTCCCGTTGGGTGGGACTTAGTTGTTTTTATGACTCCTGTATTTTTTGTGGTTAATGCCTAGCTTAGAAGGCAATATCGAACAGCTTTCAGGTACTTTTCATGGGTGGTACTGATGCTGAAAACCACAGAAAACCCGGTTCCGGTGTTTAAGCTGTATGGCGAAACCTCAGCGTGGCCAACCCCGGACCTGATTCACTGCGAGTCGATTCCCGAGCGCAGCCGCCTGCACCACTGGGAGATCAAACCCCATCGCCATAGCGACCTGGTGCAGCTGTTGTACGTGCAGTCCGGCCGGGCGCAGTTGCAGGTGGAAGGTACGTTGACCGAGGTCGGCAGCAGTTCCCTGCAAGTGGTGCCGGCGTTGTGCGTGCACGGCTTTCGCTTTTCCGATGATGTGCAGGGCTATGTGCTAAGCCTGGCCCAGCCCTTGGCCGAACAGTTGGCAGCGGCGTTGGACAGCCAGGTGCTGCGCCAGCCGGCGTGCTTTGCCGTGGGCACTGAAGGGCGTTATCTAGATGCGCTGTTTGAGTCGATTAGCGCCGAGTACGAGCAGCAGCAGAGCGGTCGTGATGTGATGCTGCAATCGCTGATCAGCGTGCTGCTGGTGTCGCTGAGTCGCCGCGCCCAGGCGCAGTCCGCCACAGCAGGGCCGGACCGGGGGCGTGAGCATGTGGATGCGTTCACGCGCCTGCTGGAAGCCCATTACCGCGAGCATTTGCCCATTGAGCATTACGCCAATGCGTTAAATATCAGTGCCGCACACCTCAATGCGTTGTGTCGACGCCTGGCTGGGCAATCGGCGTTGCAGATGATTAACCAGCGGCTACTTTTAGAAGCCAAACGCTGCTTGGTGTACAGCGCCATGACCGTTAATCAGGTATCCGACAGCTTGGGTTTCTCCGATCCGGCGTATTTTTCGCGCTTCTTTAAACGCGGCACAGGCCTGTCGCCCAAGGGCTTTCGCATTCAGCGCTAGCTATGGCAGCGGGCGCTTGTTAGCTTCAACGCATCGGTCCACACACTCGGTCTTCAAGTGCGCTGGCAAAAGTTGCCTATGATTTCAAAACAAGACGTTTAACTGAGGGTGAGCCCATGGATATAGAAAGCACGCTTTGCCAAGTATCCCCAAGGTGGCTTTGGAACTGATTCAGCAGTTTGATAACCCGTCCTCCAGCCTCGACGCCGTGGCACGCAATATTTCCCTCGACCCCGTCATCGCCGCCAAAGTGCTGCGCCTGGCCAACTCTTCACGCTATCGGGGCGCACGCGAGTCCACCAGCATTGAAGACGCTGCCTCGCGCTTGGGCTTTAACACGTTGCGCACCTTGGTACTCGCCTCGGCGGTGACCGGAGCGTTCAAGGCCGACGCCACCTTCGATTTGAAAGGCTTCTGGATCCACAGCTTCCAGGTTGCCAGTATCAGTCGCTTGCTGGCCAAACAGGCTGGCCAGGACGCCGACACCGCCTTTACCTGCGGCATGATGCATAACATTGGCGAACTGCTGATCCAGACCGGCGCACCGCAATACGCGCCGCAACTCAACGACAGCAAGCACGGTAGCGCAGCGGGTCGAGTGGCTAACGAGACCCTGCAACTGGGCTTTGGTTACCCGGAAGTGGGCGCCGAATTGGCGCGCCGCTGGCAGCTGCCGAAACTGATTCAGAACGCCATTGCCTTGCAAGCCAAACCGCTGCAGGCGCCAGCCGATAGCACCTTGCCGAAAACCCTGGCCCAGGCGGTACTGATTGCCGAAGCGCTGCAAGCACATGGCGGCGCGACGGATGAGGCCAAAGCTTCCCTAAGCGGGGCGTTGGTGGAGGAGTTGGATCTGGATGCGGTGTTTGCCGCGTTGCCAGCGGTGTTGGAGGCCGACAAAGCGTTTGCTGAGTTGCTTGGCTGACCATCAAGAAACGTCGGCGCTAACGTTGATTAACGCGTACCTGGATCCCCGCCTGCGCGGGGACGACGGAGGTATTAGCGGCCCTCACCGTCGTCCCCGCGCAGGCGGGGACCCAGGCGCGGAAATTTTAAGGTCGAACCGGGCGATCATCCGGCAAGCGACACCTTCCCACCTCCCACCACGTTGGCAATAACCGCCGGACCTGCGCCTGACTAAAGCGGTCGTCCATCAAATACACCACGCCTGAATCCTGCTGGGTGCGAATCACCCGTCCGGCTGCCTGCACGACTTTTTGCAGGCCGGGGTAGAGGTAGGTGTAGTCGTAGCCGCTGCCAAACATCGCTTGCATACGCTGTTTGATTTGCTCGTTCACCGGGTTGATTTGCGGTAGCCCCAAGGTGGCGATAAAGGCGCCGATCAAGCGCTTGCCGGGCAAGTCGATGCCTTCACCAAAGGCGCCGCCCAATACCGCAAATCCAATACCTTGACCGTTTTCCGCAAAGCGTTGGAGAAAGTGTTGGCGTTCGGCTTCGTCCATTTGCCGCGACTGCACCCAGATCGGCACCAGTGGGTGGGCGGCAACAAATTCGTCACGCACCTGTTCCAGGTAGGCATAGCTGCTGAAAAACGCCAGATAGTTACCCGGCCGTTCGCCGAACTGACGGGCCATGAGCGCGGAAATCGGTGCCAGCGAACGCTCGCGGTCAACGTAGCGGGTGGAGAGGTTGCTCACGGCCTGCACTTGTAACTGTTCGGCCAGAAACGGCGATTCCACATCAATCCACGGCGTATTTTCCGCCAGCCCGAGCAGGTCGGCGTAGTAGTTGGCCGGGCTTAAGGTAGCGGAGAACAGCGTGCAGCTATGCGCCGCTGCCAAGCGTGGGGCGAGGAAGGGCGCCGGCACCACGTTGCGGATGCACAAGGTCGACTGCGACGTGCCCCCCGTGCCTAGATGACGGCTGATATCGAATAGCGAGTGCGGGCCAAATACCTCGGCCAGGCGGCAAAACAGCATGGCGTCGAGGTAGAAATGCAGCAGCTCGGCTTCGTTGCCGGTGGGCTGATCCGTGAGGTGATCGGTGATGGCACTGACGGCTTTTTGCAGGGCCATGATGAACAGGTCCGGCGCGGCCGGGTATACCTGATACAGCGCTTCTTGGTCCTGATGCAGTTGGTTCCAGTGCCGGTTGACCCGGTCGAGCACGCTCTTCAAGCCTTTGGGCGCCAGGCCACGCATGATCTTGAAGCGTGCCTGCTGCAGCTCGGCGCTGTACATGCCGCGTCCGCGCTCCACCAGGTTGTGCGCTTCGTCCACCAGCAGGGTGACTTTCCATTCGTTGAGCTGGGTAAGGCCGTAGAGCAGGGCGGTCATGTCGAAGTAGTAGTTGTAGTCACACACCACCACATCGCTCCAGCGGCACAGCTCCTGGCTCAGGTAGTAAGGGCAGATGCCATGGGCCAGGGCGGCGTCGCGTACGGCGGCCTGATTCAGCCATTGGCTGTTCAGCGCCGCTTTGCGCGCGGCGGGCAGGCGGTCGTAAAAGCCTTTGGCCAGCGGGCAGGAATCACCGTGGCAGGCTTTGTCCGGGTGCTCACAGGCCTTGTCGCGGGCGACGTGTTCCAGCACCCGCAGGGCGATTTTCGGCTCTTGGGCGCGCAGGGTTTCCAGAGCGTCGAGGGCCAAGCGCCGGCCTGGGGTTTTAGCCGTAAGAAAAAACAGGCGGTCGAGCTTTTGTTCAGGAAAGGCTTTGAGCTGGGGGAAAAGCGTACCGATGGTTTTGCCAATGCCGGTGGTGGCCTGGGCCATCAGGCTGTGGCCATCGCGCGCGGCGCGGTACACCGCTTCAGCCAGCTGGCGTTGGCCGCTGCGAAAACTGGCGTGGGGAAATTTCAGCTGGCCCAGGCTGCTATCGCGTTGCAGGCGGTGCGCTTGTTCCTGCTCGGCCCAGGCAATAAAGCGCTCGCAGTGCAGCTCAAAAAACGCCTGCAAGGCGCTGGCGCTAAAGGTTTCGCGAAAGCTGGTTTCCTTGTGGGTCAGCACATTGAAATACACCACCGCCAGGTCGACTTCTTCGAGCTCGTACTTGGCGCACAACAGCGCGCCGTAGACCTTTACCTGCGCCCAATGCAGCAGCCGGTGGTTTTCCGGAATCCGCGAGATATCGCCACGGTGGGTTTTGATTTCTTCCAGCAGTAGCCATCGGCGCGGCCGCGTACCAGAAGGCCCTTGTACTCACCGCTTAACGGTAGCTCGGCGATATACCCCGAGCCGCGCCGAGCGACCACACTCATATGCCCGGTAATGCCTTCCTGGGCCGTGGGTGAGGGGGTAAAGCGCAGGTCAAGGTCGCCTTGCTTGGCGGTGAACTCGCATAGGGCGCGTACGGCCACTTGGTAGCTCACGCTCCCGGCCTTTCTTCAGGAGCAGCCCATTGCACATAACACACGTCCACTGGCATGCCGTGTTCGGCGCAGAACGCCAGCCAGCGCTTCTGATTGTCTTGCAGACGATCGCCCGGGCCTTTTACTTCGATCATGCGGTAGCGCTGTTCGGCAGGCCAAAACTGGATCAGGTCGGGCATGCCGGCGCGGTTGGCTTTGATATCGCCCAGCAAGCGCTGGAACCACGCCTGCAAATGCGTGGCGGGCAGGCAGGTAAGGGCCTGTTCCAGCAACTCTTCAGTGAGCAACCCCCAAAATACAAAGGGCGACTGAATGCCGAACTTTTCCTGGTAGGTCGTGCGGATGCGCGCTTTGTAGGCGTCGGACTCCAGCAGCGCCAGGCACTCGGCAAATTGGGGAGCGCGGCGTTGGCGAAAGTCGGCGCGCAATAGGTCGACCGGGCCGGTGTGAAAAGGATGGAAAAACGCCCCCGGCAACGGCGCGTAAATCGCCGGCCAGCAGAGTAGGCCAAACAAGCTGCAGATCAGGGTGTTTTCCACGTAATGCACCGGCGCTTGCTCGTCGCTCAGGTGCAATTGCACCCGGCGCTCCACGCTGCAATCGGGCAGAAAAGGCAGGCTCAGCTCGATCAAGCCGGCTTCCACTTTGGCCGCTTTACTTGCCTTGGCTAGCCCCAGTTGCCGATTCAGTCGTGTCAGGGCACGCGCCACCAGTTGCGCTTCGGCATCGTTAACTGGCGCCGCGGCCGCTTGTTGGGCCAGGGCGTGGGCGTCCTCATAACGCGCCAAGCGCTCCAGCACACGAATCTGCCGTTGTCGCGCTTCGGCATACGCGCTGGCGGCATAGATGCCCAGGGCGTGCTCCAGCTCGCCGAGGCGCTCCAGGTACTGACCGATACGAAACAGCAATTTGCCGCGACGTTCCAGCAACAGCGGGTTGTCGGTGCGCACCTCGGCGATCTGCTCAATGATGTCCGCCAGCGGTTCGCCGGCCTCGAAACGTTGCCGGCATTGCCACAGGTGGAAGTAGGTGTCGATATCGGTGCGGCTGGTAAAACCTCGGCTATCGGCACCGAGCGCTACCTGCTCGTAGCGGAAAATGCCCAGGTCTGAGAGCACAAACTCCACCCAGTCCTGATGCAGATTGCCGAAAAACATCAGCCGCAGGCGGTCAATCAACTCACCAATCACCAGGGTTAGCAGCGGGTCGTCCAGTTGCGGGCACCACTGGTGAAAGCACTGCGTGCCTGGCAGGTGGTTTTGCAATTGTTCCAACAGCTGTGGCTTGTTGGCCGTGCGCAAGGTAAGTAGCTGGCCGAAGTGCTGTAGCACTTCATCTTTACGCAGGTGGGTAAACAGCTCGGCCAGGCTCAGTTCGGTGTCGGTGGTGAGCCAGCCGTGGGCGAGCAATGCCGCGCTAGCCTGGCGCGAACAGCCGATTTCTTCATAGCGCAGCTTGCTGGCGCGAAAGTGCGGGCCCTTGCGCATGATCATGCGAATAAGCAGGGCTTGTGAGGGCAGCGGTAGCTCAACAAATAGGCGCAGAAAATCGGCCTCTTCACGGCTGAACAGGTCGCTATAACGCTCGGCAAGCCAGGCCAGCGCCTTGTGAAAGTTAGCCAGGTAATAAAAGCGGGGGTCTTCTGGGGAGTGCATTGGAGCGCCAAAACCACTGTGTGCATGTACAGATACCAGCGCCCGAGAGCGCTGGCAATCGTAAATAGATCGGTGGCGTGACGCGAGCCATTTGGGCTCAGTTGTAGGTGACGGTAATGACCTTGTCTTGCACCTCTGTTTGGCTGGCTTGCAGCGGCATGTATTGCGCGGTAAACGCCGGGTTGCCGCGCGAGCAGGCGTCGTTGTCAGCGGCTATGCGCAGGCTGATACCCGGCGCAAGCGTTTGTGCTTTGGCATCGGCCATCGCGCTGGAAACGGCGCTGACGGTGCAGGCTGATTCAACGATCTGCCCCTGGAAGCTGATGCTGCCGCCATCGGCACAGGCCGACATGGCAGTGAACAGGGCCAGTAGCGACAGGCTTGCGGTTATTGGGGTTTTCATCACGGCCACTCCATGCGGTTGTTTAGGTGCACAGGGGCAAGTTAAGACCGGTGGAGTTTTGGCTGCCAGATGGAGATTTTTCTTTTGTAGGACTGTTCCTGAAAAGACTATTTTCTGAACACTGTAGGAAGGGGGGCTGTGGTTATCTAATGGGTTTGTCACGGGCCGGCATTTGGTTTTCCTGCTCGTGGCGGCGACCGGTCGGGTTTTACCGAGCTGCCAAACACGCATAAAAAAGCCCCGCACTGGGCGGGGCTCTCTTACAACGATGCGGGTTAGCTGCCTTTTACAGCTTTGCCGTCAACGCTGCCGTCTTTAAGCATGATCTGGTATTCCTTGCCGTCTTTCTCTACCTGGTACAGACGCACTAGCAGGTAGTTCCAGTCTTTGGCAAACCACAGCACGGTTTTGCGGCTGCTTTGCGTTGGGTCGCGCACGCGTTCCACCTTAATGGCATCAACGCTGCCGGCCATGGTTTCGACCTTTTCTTCCCCCAGTACGCGGAAGTCATAGGTTTCGATATCGCCGCCATCCACCACTTGGTAGCTCATGGTTTTTTTGCCAGCGGCCACATCGCTTTGCAGCACGATCTGGTAGGTGGACTTGTCTTGGATACCGCGATTGAGTGGCAAGGTGACTTGGTCGCCACGGTCGCTGCCGATGACTTTCTTGGCCTCCCAGTCGAAGTCCAGCTCAACCGATTTGCCTTTGCCCAGGCCGCTGCGTTCGTAGCGGTAGGTTTGCGGCAAAAAGGTGCTGCCATCGATACGGAAGGTGCTTTCTTCAGTGAGGCTGGCCACCAACATGGAGGCTTTGAAGTTGAGCAGCCAACGGCCGTCAGCTTGCTTTTGCAGACTGCGCTCGGCAGTACCGCTTACGGGGAGCTGTTTCCAGTCTGCCGTGTAGCTGGCAGCGAAGGGTTTCAGTTCCAGGGCCTGCGCCGGCAGGGTTAACACGGCGAGGACGAACAGCAAGGCGCGACGCATAAAGTCTCCTAGGTTCGGATCAGGTGGCCAGTGGCCGGTAACAACTGCTCTTTCAGCATTGCCCCCTCGTTGCCAAGACGCAAGTCGCCAGCGGCGAACCAGCGTACGGCAAGTGGGTAAATCTGGTGTTCTTGGGCATGCACGCGATTGGCCAGGCTTTGTGCCGAATCATCAGCGCGCACCGGCACAACAGCTTGTACGACCAGAGGCCCCCCATCGAGTTCCTCCGTTACAAAGTGCACGCTGCAGCCATGTTCCGCATCGCCAGCATCCAGCGCCCGTTGATGGGTATGCAGGCCTTTGTACTTGGGCAGCAAGGACGGATGGATATTGAGCAGCCGCCCCTCGTAGTGACGCACAAAGGCGCCGCTGAGAATGCGCATAAAACCGGCCAGCAGCACCAACTGCGGTTGGCAGCTGTTGATCAGCGCCATCAGCGCGGCGTCGAAGCTTTCACGGTCTGGGTAGAGGGTGTGATCGAGCACATGGGTGGCGATGCCTGCGGCTTTGGCCCGTTCCAGGCCAAAGGCATCGCTGCGATTAGAGATCACGGCGCAGATGCGCGCCGGGCTCTCACCGCGTTGAATATCGTCGATCAAGGCCTGCAGGTTGCTGCCCGAACCGGACAGCAATACCACCACGTTGCAGGGCGAGGTGTCCGGCATCAGTGGGCTTTCAGGTTATTCAACACAACGCGTTCGGCGTCAGCGGCGCCGGCGTTGATCTGGCCGATCACCCATGGCTGTTCGCCGCTGGCACGCAGGTTGGCCAGGGCGCTTTCCACGTGTTCCTGAGCAACGCAGATAACCATGCCCACGCCGCAGTTCAGCACGCGGTGCATTTCGGTTTCGTTGACGTTGCCTTGCTCTTGCAGCCAATCGAACACGGCTGGGCGTTTCCAACTGGCCACGTCGACCACCGCTTGCGCGCCGTCTGGCAGTACGCGTGGAATATTGTCGAGCAGACCGCCACCGGTGATGTGGGCCATGGCTTTCACGGCGCCGGTGTCTTTGATCAGCTTGAGCAGCGGTTTTACATAAATGCGGGTTGGCGCCATCAGCAGTTCAGTCAGGGCTTTGCCTTCAAGTTGAACGCTGGTGATATCGGCGCCGGATACTTCGATGATCTTGCGGATCAGCGAGTAGCCGTTGGAGTGCGGGCCGGAGGAGGGCAGGGCGATCAGCGCATCGCCGGTTTGCACCTTGGAGCCGTCAATAATTTCAGCCTTTTCCACTACACCAACGCAGAAACCAGCCAGGTCGTAATCTTCGCCTTCGTACATGCCCGGCATCTCGGCCGTCTCACCGCCAACCAGCGAGCAGCCTGCCAGTTCGCAACCAGCGCCAATGCCGGTTACCACGGTAGCGGCTACGTCGACGTTGAGCTTGCCCGTGGCGTAGTAGTCGAGAAAGAACAACGGCTCGGCGCCGCACACCACCAGGTCGTTTACGCACATGGCGACCAGGTCTTGGCCGATGCTGTCGTGTTTGTTCAGGTTCAGCGCCAGACGCAGCTTGGTGCCGACGCCATCAGTGCCGCTGACCAGTACCGGTTGTTTGTAACCGGCAGGGATCTCGCAGAGGGCGCCGAAGCCACCCAGGCCGCCCATTACTTCCGGACGCGCTGTGCGCTTGGCCACGCTTTTAATGCGCTCGACCAGGGCTTCACCTGCATCGATATCGACACCGGCGTCCTTGTAGCTAATGGAGGGTTGCTTGCTCATAATGAAAGGGATGTTCGGGGAGCGACCGGGTGGTGTGGCTGCGGTGAGCCTGGCCGGTCTGCGAAGGCGCGCGATTTTATCAGGCTTGCCCGCAGGCGGCCATCCGCGCAGCCGGACGGGCGGGAAAAAACGCCACTTTCTTTATTTCAGCGTCGGCCCGGCCCGGCTATATGGCGGCGTTACAGGCGGAAACGGTCCACCGATAACGACAATTTGCCCGCCAGCCCCGAGAGTTCATCGGTGGTATCGGCGGTTTTGCCGATTACCTGGCTATTGCTCACCGACATGCTGGCGATGGTTTCCACCTGGTGGGCGATCTCGTTACTGGCCAGGCTTTGCTCGCCAATGGTGCGGGTGATGTCGTTAACCAACTGCGTGGTACTCAATGTGGCTTCGAGAATTTCGCGGATGGCCCGCTCCACATCCGCCGTGACCGCCATGCCTTTGTCCACTTGGGCGACGCCGGCCTCCATGCTGGTGGCGGCATCGCGGGTGCTGGTTTGAATACGCTGCACCATGGCGGCAATTTCCTGGGTAGAAGCACTGGTGCGGCCTGCCAGGCTGCGCACTTCATCGGCCACTACGGCGAAGCCTCGGCCTTGCTCGCCGGCACGCGCAGCTTCAATCGCGGCATTAAGGGCCAACAGGTTGGTCTGGTCGGCGATGCCTTTGATCACCTGAATAATGCTGAAAATCTGCTCGGACTCTTGGTCGAGCGTGCGAATCACCTGCGCCGATTGCTGCACCGAGCGGGCGATGCCGTCCATATCCTGCACCACTTGATGAATCACTTTGCCGCCATCCTTGGCCAGGCGCTCGGCCTGGTTGGCCATGTCCAGGGCTTGCCCTGCGTGACGGGTGATTTCCTCGATGCTGGCGGTCATTTCACTGGCCGCCGCCGCCATGGTATTGGCTGCTTCACTTTGCTGGGAACTGCTATTGGCCACTTGATGGCAACCGGCGCTGAGCTGCTGAGCCAGGCTATTAACGCTGTCGGCATTGCTGCGCACCACGCCGATCATGCCACGCAGGTCGCGTTGCATGGTCGCCAGGCTGCGGATCAGGGCGCTGGCTTCATCTTGTTGGGTGGGCTGCTCAATGCTGCGGCCCAAATCGCCGCTGGCAATGCTGCTGGCAATCTCGCTGGCCGACAGCAATGCACGCATGATGCCTTGGATAATCCACAGCCCTTGCACCACCAGCAGTAACAGGCTGGCAGCCAGCACCACGGCGAGGGTGATATTGGCGGTGCTAATGGCGTTTTCAGTGTCTTTGCTGGTTTGCCCGGTGTTGCTTTCAATCAGCTCACTGAGGCTGGCCATTTCCCCTTCCAGCTTGGTGAAGGCGCTATTGAAGGTGGGTAATTGCTGTTGCGCAGCATCCGGGTTGCTCAAGGCTTGGGCGACGATGCTTTCGGCGGCGGCAATGTAGGAATCCAGGCTGGGCTTGACCTTATTCAGGCCGGCCTTGATTGCATCATTCACCGGCAGCTTGAGGTTTTCCGCCAATACTTCGCGAAAATGCCCAGCGTGCTCTTCCAGGCTACTGCGCGCCTCGGCGGCAGTGGTCGAACTTTTGCCCAGGCCCACCAGCATGGCAGCCAACACATCGGCGCGCAGGGCGTCGTGCATCATGTCGGCTTCCATGTGGTTACGCAGGGCGTTGAGGCTGACCTGGTTGGCGCGTACCGCCTCGGCGACCTGATGGTTGCCGATAAAGCTGACCAGGCTGAGGATTAGCGCAGCCAACAGGCCGGTGCCAGTGAGCAAGAGCAAACGTAGTTTTATCGACACCGCAGATCCCTCATTTATGGTGTTTGCCGAATGCACCTTGGTGCGCACAGCACGCTCTACAAGGTCTTCAGCCCTTAGGGTGTGCTGTGCACACCAAGCGTCTTACTCGTTGCATATCGGCTGGCCGCTGCGCTTGTTGAGCGGCGCGTCTGATTTGCTAGTTAAGCCGTAATTTGCACATGCTGCCGGAGCGGCTCTCGACAGCGCCCAAGCCGGCTGTTTAAGGTAGGGCACTTTGCAGCCGCGCCCTGGGTCTATGCCCTGCCGCCAAATCCCCGAGTCGAGAGCCCACCATGCGTTTGTCCGCCTCACTGTTCAGCCCGTTGTTGGCCTTGAGCCTGTCGTTGTGCAGCCTGGTCAGTCAGGCCGCCACCGTTGAAGACCTCTACCAAGTGCGCCAACCGGTAGCCAGCCAACAACCTGATGAGCGTGCCGCCGCGCTCAGCAGTGCGTTGGATACCTTAGTGCTTCGCCTCACTGGCGACAGCAAGGCGCTGAACAATGCGGCCATCACGGAACTGCGCAAAGACCCGCAACAGTTGGTCAGCCAATACGCCTACGAAAACGGCCCGCCCCAGGTGCTGGTGGTGGACTTCGACGCCATCAGCACTGAGCGCAGCCTGCGCCAGGCCGGTATACCGCTGTGGAGCGCCAACCGCCCGGCCGTATTGACCTGGTGGCTGAACAATACAACTGAGGGCAGCAGCCTGGTCGGCGACAGCCAACCGGCCGCCGCGCCACTGCAACGCGCGGCGCAAAACCGTGGCCTGCCGTTGCGTCTGCCCATTGCTGACCTCAATGAACAGCTTGCCGGTACCGCAGAAAACCTCAGCGCCAGCAATCCTGATGCGCTGAAAGAAGCGTCTTCCCGTTACGGCGCCGATGCGCTGTTGGCTGTTAACGCCAAAGAAGACGGCGGTCAATGGCAAGCGCAATGGCGCCTGTGGCTGGGCGATAGCCGCGAACAGGGCAAAGCCGAAGGCGCCAGCGCCGACGCGGTGGCCGATGCAGTGCTGCTGGCCGTCAGCCAACGCTTGGCCACGCACTTCGTGGCGGCTCAAGGCGCGGCCCAAGACCTGACCCTGGATATTCAAGGCGCCGACCTAACGCGTTACGCCGAGCTGCAACGCTTGTTGGAGCCCTTTGATGCGCGCCTGCAGAGCGTTGTGGGTGATCGCCTGACCTACCGGGTCAAAGCCAGCGCCGAGCAGCTGCGTGCGCAATTGGCTTTGGCGCGTATGCGCGAGTTGCCACCTGAACCCGTCGCGGCAGCACCGGTAGACGCCGGAGCCGTCCCGACTGGCCAAGCGCCCGCGCTGACGGCACCGGTTCCAGCCCCTGCCACCAACGTTTTGCATTACGGCTGGTAAACCCTACCCCGTTGAGGTTTTTGCGCATGACCGACTCACGTCATTGGCTATGGATTGCCGCTCTGTTCCTGCTCGGTGGGCTGTTGTGGGCGATCCACCCGATTCTCTCGCCGTTTCTGATCGGCATCCTGCTGGCCTACATGGGCGACCCCATTGCCGACAAGCTGGAAAGCTGGAAACTGTCGCGCACCTGGGCAGTGATCGTCGTGTTCAGCGTCTTCACCCTGATTCTGGTGATTCTGCTGCTGGTGCTGGTACCCATGCTCGGCAAACAACTGGTGCGTCTGTATGAACTGGCGCCGCAGATGATCGATTGGGCGCAACACAGCGCCTTACCCTGGGTACAAGCCAAACTCGGTCTGGCCGATGGTTTCTGGAAATTCGACCAGGTAAAAGCGGCGGTCACCGAACACCTGGGCAAAACCACCGACATCGTTGGCAGCGTATTGGCCTCGGCCACTGCCTCCAGCCTGGCCTTGCTTGGTTGGCTGGGCAATGTGGTGCTGATTCCGGTAGTGAGTTTTTACCTGCTGCGCGACTGGGACATCATGGTCGCCAAACTACGTAGCCTGCTGCCGCGTAGCCGCGAAGGTTTTATCGTGCAACTGATGGGCGAATGCCACGAAGTGCTCGGCGCCTTCCTACGCGGGCAGTTGTTGGTGATGCTCGGCCTGGGCGTCATTTACTCGGTTGGCCTGATGCTGGTTGGCCTGGAACTGGGCCTGTTGATCGGTGTGATTGCCGGCTTGGCCAGCATCGTGCCCTACATGGGCTTTGTCATCGGCTTCGGCGCCGCCATCACCGCCGGCCTGTTCCAATTCGGCCCCGATTTTTACCCGCTGCTGGGCATCGCCGCCGTTTTCACCGTTGGCCAACTACTCGAAGGCATGCTGCTTACGCCGCTGCTGGTGGGCGACCGTATTGGTTTGCACCCCGTTGCGGTGATTTTCGCCATCCTGGCTGGCGGGCAGTTGTTTGGCTTCACCGGCATCCTCCTGGCCCTGCCTGTGGCGGCGGTGATCATGGTGCTGCTGCGCCATGCCCATGACTTCTATAAGCAGTCGGATATCTACACCGATGCACCGGAAGGGGAAGTGGTGGAGGTAGTTGAGGTTGTGGACGTGGTGCCGGAGCAGCCGCTGCGCTAGGTAATCGCAAGCGACAGGCATAAAATGGAGGTATATCATCACTTAAGCTGGATAAGTGGTGATATATCATGCAAAGACATAAAGGTCTGTTGTCCTCTCGTGCGACAGAGCTGCTGACCGAAGTGGGCAGCAATATCGACCTCGCTCGTACCCGCCGCCGGCTGACGGTCAAGTCGGTGTGCAGTCGTGCAGGCATTACTGCGCAAACCTATAAACGCTTGGTTGAAGGGGAAGCTGGCGTGACCCTGGCTGTTTTACTGGGTGTGCTTAGCGCTCTGGATCTCGAAGAGGATTTCGCCACGGTGGCGTCGCCAGCTCTGGATAAGGTGGGAATTAGCCTGGAGCGCGCGGCTAAACCAGTACGGATTCGCAATGGAGAAGACGATGGTCTGGAAGTCGATTTCTAAGGCTTACGTTTTCTCTGCTGCCCAACCGGGAGAGCTGACGCCTATTGGTGTCGTGCAAAAAGTGGAAGGCGGTTTTCGCTTCGCCTATGGCAAGTCGTGGTTGGCCTCGCCAACCGGCTTTGCTATTGACCCATTGAATCTGCCGCTGACCGATGAAGTTAAAACCTCGCGCCGGTTATGGGGCGCACTGGAGGATGCCACCCCAGATAACTGGGGCAAAAAGGTCATGCTCGCTACTCACTCACAAAAGCCCACAAATGAAATTGAGTGGTTGCTGGCCACTCGGGGGGCGGGTGTCGGTTGCCTGCTGTTCTCGGGAGCGTTATCCGCGGTACCCACACTTAAGCAGCCCGCCGAATTCAGCGAGTTGGAGAAGCTGTTGGCGATGGCTGACGAGATTGACCGCGGAGCGGCAGCAGATCAGTACAGTGAGGAGCTGGTACGAATGCTGTTTTTCGCTTCGTCCATGGGCGGCGCTAGGCCGAAGGTCACGGTTAAGTATCAAGGGGGCGAGTGGATCGCCAAGCTTGGCCGCAAAGACGACGTGTTCGATCAGCCCCGCGCCGAGTTTGCCAGCTTGCAGATGGCCACGTCTGCCGGGCTGCTTGTACCACCCCATCAGTTATTGCAAGTGGGCCAAAAAACCGTGCTGTTGATTAAGCGCTTTGATCGTCATGCGGACAGTTCCCGCAGCCATTACCTGAGTGCTAAAGCCCTGATCAATGCTGACCGAGTACGTGAAGGCGACCCCAATTCACCGATGAGCTATCTGCGTATCGCTGAAATAATCCAGAAAATCAGCGCTGACTCCGAGGCAGACTTACTGACTCTGTACCGGCAGATGGTCTTCAACGTACTGATCGGTAATACCGACGATCATTCGCAGAACCTCGGCTTTTTGCGTGAGCGCGGTAATGAATATCGGCTCACGCCCTCGTTCGACCTTATTCCTCATCCTGGGCAGGTTGCCGAACAGGCGCTGGTGATTGGTGAGCAGGGTAGGGCTTCAACCATTGAAAATGCATTGTCCCGTAGTGCTCGTTTTGGCCTCTCGCGTGCGCAGGCCGGCGCGGTAATTCGTGATGTTGCCGCTGTCACAGGTCGTGCGGCAGACTATTTTCGCGATGCCGGTATGTCGCCATTAGATGTGAACATGCTTGCGGTTACGTGTGGCCGCCATGACGCTGCTGTGCAGGCGATGGCCAACTGAGCCTAGATTCGCTAAGCGTCACCACCGGCACCGACCAAGCCAGAACACTCACGCAGGCATTCTCCCCGCGCACAAAAAACTCCAGCACGTTTTTGCTATCCCGTGCGGTAAAGCCTGGTCGCAGACATTCCTGTTCCAACCAGCCGCCTTCGCTGATCTGGTAAAGCCAGAGCTCGGAGCAGATGGGCCAGAACTCCAGCAAGTCACTCCCATCCAGTACTCGGAACCCTTCAACTTCAACGAACTCCACCAGGCGTTCAGCGCCGCTCTGCAGGTCTTTGACGGTGATGCGCAGCGACGCCAGGTTGTAGGCAACGTCGGTCACTTCGGGGTGTGCACAGGCATCAACGTCCAGTGCTTCGGCGCTGAGGTAAGTGGTCATTGGCGAGCTCATAGATACCTCGGGTGAACGCTCGGCCGGCGAGCTGGCCTTGCTGCGACGTGCGCGCGCCGGTCGTGCCAGCGGCGCTTAAGCGAGTTGAAGAGCTGAGCTTAAAGTGGACATCAGCCCTTTGCCACCAATGACTTAGCGCCAAGAAGCCGATAAACTTCGCCCCCTTTGTCGAGCGCCTTCCTGGCGCTCTCCGGAACCGTCCGATTCTGCATGAAACCGATACAGCTCCCCCTTGGTGTGCGTCTGCGTGATGACGCCACGTTTGCGAACTACTACCCCGGCGCTAACGCGGCGGCGCTTGGTTATGTCGAGCGCTTGTGCGAGGCCGATGCTGGCTGGACGGAAAGCCTGATGTACCTGTGGGGTAGCGACGGCGTCGGCCGTACCCATTTATTGCAGGCGGCCTGTCTGCGTTTTGAGCAGCGTGGTGAGCAGGCGGTGTATTTGCCGTTGGCGGAAGTGGTGCAGCACGGTCCTGAGTTGTTGGATAACTTGGAGCAGTGCGAGTTGGTGTGTCTGGATGATCTGGATGCGATTGCGGGTAATGCGGTGTGGGAAGAGGCGCTGTTTCACCTGTTCAATCGCCTGCGTGATAGCGGCCGGCGCTTGTTGTTGGCGGCCAGTAGCTCACCTCGGGAATTGCGGGTGCAGTTGCCGGATCTGAAATCGCGCCTGACCTTGGCGCTGGTATTTCAACTGCAAACCCTATCGGACGAAGACAAACTGCGTGCCCTGCAACTGCGTGCCTCGCGCCGTGGCCTGCACCTGACCGATGAGGTCGGGCGTTTTATCCTCACCCGAGGCACGCGCAGTATGAGCGCGCTGTTTGAGTTGCTGGAGCAGCTTGACCAAGCCTCGTTGCAAGCGCAGCGCAAGCTGACGATTCCCTTCTTGAAAGAAACCCTCGGTTGGTAACCCGCGCCAGCCCGTAGGGTGTGCTGTGCGCGCCAAGGCGTTCACTCGGAAATCGCCTGGTGCGCACAGCACACCCTACACCAGCAAGCGGTTACACCTCTCCCGCTAACTTCCTGTCGTGCTGAAACCGCCAGCGCGTGTAGAGCAATGCGCTGGTGAATAACGCCAGGCTGAGCACGCTTTCGGTCCAGCCGAGCCAGCTGCGGTGTGGGTCGAACGCGGCCAGTACGCCTTTGATGAAGTACAGGTTGACCACAAAGCAGGTCCAGGCGTGGGCGCGGGCGTTACCCATGAGCAGGCCGGGGGCGAGCAGGGCCAGTGGGCCGAGTTCGATGCAGAGGATTACCCAGGTGCGCGCGCCGTGCAGGTCGGCGTAAACCAGGTTCCATACCAGCAGCAGCGCCGCCAGGGCGAAGAAACTGATCAGGGTGAGGGCGCGGCTAGCGGTCAGGCGCGGGGCCAGCCAGCTCAGTTCCGGCAATGGCTTCGGGGTTTTAGCCACGTTTGTTCTCCAGCGGGGCATTCAGGCGTAAAGCGGTATTGGCCAGGCGTTGACCAAGGGCGCGGCACAGGCTGATTTCATGTTCATCAAGAGCGCGTTTGCCGTCTGCACCGGCGTGGTGGCTGGCGCCGTAGGGCGTGCCGCCGCCACGGGTTTCCAACAGCGCAGCTTCGCTGTAGGGCAGGCCGGCGATCAACATGCCGTGGTGCAACAGCGGCAGCATCATCGACAGCAAGGTGCTCTCCTGGCCGCCGTGCAAGCTGGCGGTAGAGGTAAATACGCCAGCCGGTTTGCCGACCAGTTCGCCGGTCAGCCACAGGCTGCTGGTGCCGTCGAGAAAGTACTTGAGCGGTGCGGCCATATTGCCAAAGCGGGTCGGGCTGCCAAGCACTAAGCCGGCGCAGTTTTTCAGGTCGTCGAGGCTGGCATACAGCGCGCCTTCGGCAGGAATGCTCGGCGCCACGGCTTCGCATTCGCTGGAGATAGCGGGCACGGTGCGCAGGCGTGCGTCGAGGCCGGCCAGTTCCACGCCGCGGGCAATCTGCTTGGCCATCTCAGCGGTGGCACCGTGGCGGCTGTAATACAACACCAGAATATACGGTTGGCTCATGGCAATAGCTCCAGCACGCGCTCGGGTGGACGGCCGATCACGGCTTTGTTGCCGACGATTAGAATTGGCCGTTCAATCAACTTGGGGTGGGCGGCCATGGCGGCAATGATGTGCTCGTCGCTCAGGCTGGCATCGGCCAGATTGAGGTTTTTGTAGTCGTCTTCGCCGGTGCGCAGCAGCTCGCGCGCCGACAGCTGTAGCTTGTTCAGCAGGGCCGTGATGTCGGCTGCGCTTGGCGGGGTTTCCAGGTAGCGCACCACGGTTGGTTGCAGGCCGCGGGCTTCAAGAAGCTCTAGCGCGCTGCGCGATTTCGAGCAGCGCGGGTTGTGATAAAGCGTCAGGTCGGTCATGTGCTTGTCGCATCGGCTATTCTACCCGCGTCGGCCGCCTGGCCTGAACAAGGCGTGGTCTTTTACGCGGCGATTTACTCCAGACAAGGAATGGGCATGCGCCAAGGTTTCGATGATTTTGTGGAATTCTGGCGGTTTTTGTTGCGGCGCTTTCTCGCTGATCACGGCCCCAATAGTGCGGCGGCGCTGACCTACACCACGCTGTTCGCCGTGGTGCCGATGATGACCGTGACCTTTTCCATGCTCTCGGCTGTGCCGGCTTTTTCCGGTGTTGGTGAGCAGATTCAGCACTTTATCTTCCATAACTTTTTGCCCGCCTCCGGGGAAATGGTGCAGGAGTACCTGGCCAATTTCACCACGCAAGCGCGGCAGCTGACCTGGATTGGCGTGGTGTTTCTCGCCGTTACTGCCTTTGCCATGTTGGTGACGGTGGAAAAGGCGCTGAACAACATCTGGCGCGTGCGTCAGCCACGTCGGGGTATTTCCAGCTTTCTGCTGTATTGGGCGATTCTCAGCCTCGGCCCGCTATTGCTCGGCGTGGGCTTTGTGGTCAGCACCTATATCACCTCGCTGTCGCTGATTTCCGGGCCGGAAGCGGTGATCAGCGCCAAGGTGGTGTTGCGCCTGACGCCGCTGCTGTCGAGCGTGGCCGCCTTCACCCTTATTTACGCCTCGGTGCCCAACACTCGAGTGCCGATTAAACATGCTCTGCTGGGTGGCGTTTTTGCCGCTGTGCTGTTCGAAGTGGCCAAGGCGCTATTTGGTTTGTACGTGCGACTGTTCCCAGGCTTTGAACTGATTTATGGCGCGTTCGCGACGGTGCCGCTGTTTCTGCTGTGGCTGTACCTATCGTGGCTGATTGTGTTGTTTGGTGCCGAGCTGGCGTGCAACCTCGGTTCGTCGCGGCACTGGCGACGTCGCGCGTTGCCCAGGTTGTTGGTGATGCTCGGCCTGCTGCGCATGTTCCACGATGCCCAAGTGCGCGGCGAAGTGCTGCGCCTGGACGACGTGCATGACCTTGGCTGGAAATTGCCCGAGGATGAGTGGGACGAGATCGTTGAGTTTCTTGAAGGCGAATTGCTGATCTGCCGCGCCAGTGGCGGCGGCTGGGTACTGTGTCGCGACCTGGCGCAATACAGCCTGCATCAACTGTTGTTGCACAGCCCTTGGCCGATGCCGCGCCTGGAGCAGTTGCCGGCGCAGATGGATGAGGCGTGGTACCCCGGCTTGCATGCTGCGCTCAAGGCATTGCATGACGACGCAGCGGAGTTGTTCGGTGCTAGCCTGCTGCAATGGCTACAGGCGGCGCCGGAAGCGGAGGGTGGCGCCAGCTGACAAAAAACGTCAGTTTGCGCGTAGGCCTGCGGTTTACGGTGGCTACAGAGCCGCTGAAGGCCAATAAATGGACGAGAAAACAGTTGGCACGCTTTTGGCTCTCTACCGAGTAGATTGCTATCAAACTGCCAGCCTGGCACGGACTAGCCAAGGAATTCGGGTGCTATGAGTAAGCCCAAGATACAAATCGCGAAAAAGCACAGCAATGTAATTGCCCTGCAACACACCCATCCCGAGCACGCACTGGAAGGGCTGAACCGCATCACCGGGCTGAATTTCGCCCGTTGGCCGGAGTCGTTGGTGCCCAGCGCTCAGGCGGCCCCATGTGAAGAGACCGAGGCCAATAACGACACCCAGTTCGCAGCGGAACGGGTGATCTGCAACTAGCAAACAAAAACCCCGCGACTGGCGCGGGGTTTTTGTTTGCTGCTGCGGCTTAAGCCAATGCTTGTTGGCTCTGCGGAACTGCCACTTCTACCGCCTGCACAAACAACTCTTCGACTACCAGGCTGCTGGCAGGAATAGCCGAGCGCAGGCATACCTGCATATCTTCAATCTTCTGTTTCACCGGCAAACGACCGATGCCGGACAGCAGAATTTTGCCCTGCGCATTGACCTTGCCGTGGTCCACCAACACCTCGCGCCGTGCACCGCCATCGCGGTAGCTGATCAGCAGCGTTACCGGCAGATTGGCCAGGCCAGGCAATTGCAGCCAGGCGGCGACGTTGAAGTCGGCGACGCGACCGTCGTACTCGGTAACGGCCAGGCGGGCGGTCTCGGTGATGCGCGATGGCACAGGGCCGATCAGCTTGTCGTGGGCTTGGGACATGGTGGCTTCCGGGCTGATTTTAGAATTTAGCGGGTGAATAAACGTCGGACGGCCGAAATTATAGGCACGCCGGTGCACACAAACTGTGCGCTTGGCCGCCGCCGCGCGTGACAGGTCTCGCAGTTTTGACCATTAGGCCAGCTTCAGGGGATGGCGACTGACCGACGCGGTTTCCAGGTTGGCGGAGGGCAAGGGCAGGGCGGCTTGGTTATGCACGCTGACCAATTGCAGCCAGAGATTTTCCCCAGCGCTGAACTGGCCGTTGGGTAGCCACAGGCCGTGGTTCCAGCCGCCACCCACCACTGGTGTGCTTTGCAGTACCCCTGGGTGCGTCTGGGTGCTGGGGCTGCGGCGTAGCCAAACTGGGCGGGGCAGGCCTTTGAGATAACGCAGACCCAAGTACAGGCCGTCGGCGTTTTGATGACGCCAACGCAGCAGGGCCAGGGTTGGTGTGCCGCTGTTGCTCAGCAGCAAAACAATCTGCCCCACCGGCAGGTGGCGGCCCTGGTCGGCATGGCACAGCAGGCGTGCGCCGCCTGAGCTGGTGTCGAGCATTTGCGCGGCGCAGTGGCCGGGGCGGTGTTCAAGCAGTTGTGCGTGAATAGCCGGCAGGCCGACCACCAGGCTGCAATCGCCGACCTGATCGGAACGTTCATGCCGACGCTGCTGACGTCCCAGCCAGTGATGGCGCACGCGCTGCAACAGCTCGCCTTCCTGCTCGGTTTGCAGCGGCGCCGGTTCGTGCAGAGCGACCAATAACGCGCCCAACTCGAAGCGCCGCAGGTAGGTGGGGTCGCCGCCAATTGGCTGCTCAAACGCCAAGCTCGGCTGCGATTCGGTCAGGTCAACAATCGGCCCTTCGGTGTCGTCCTCCTCATCCCACGGCAGCAGGCGAGCTAATTTCGCCAACGGCGCGAGGGCATTGAACAGTTGCGGGCTTTCGCCTTCGGCCAGGTGAAACGGGTTGCTCAGCGCCAACAACAGCATCTGCTGGTAGAGGCCGCGCAAGGTGTTGGCTGGCAATGGGTGGAAGGCGGCGGCTACTGGCTCGTCGAGGCAGTCTTGATGCTCGCCAATCCAGTACAGCAAGTGGCTGTCACGCCATAGGCTGGCAGGCGGTTCCTGATACAGCTGATAGTGGCGCAACAAGCTTTGCGCAAGAAAATGCTGGGCCATATACAGGCACCACGCCAGGTGCGGGCGTGACGGTTGGCGGCCTTGCAGAATTTGCAGCAACAGGCGCTTGAAGCCGACAGCCATTTCGCCGCACAAGCGCACAAACAACATCGGCGGTACCGCGCCATGCCGGTAGTACTCGGCGTAGTGCCGATACTCATCGCTCAGGCTTTGCAGCGCGCGTTGCCTTTCGAGTAAGGTCATGGCGCTGCGATTGAGGCGAAACAGCAAACCCAAGCTTTCGTGGGACTGTTGGCGGGCCTCGACCAGTCGCTCATTGAGGTCGGCCAGTGGTGCCGCTACCTCGTCGCTGATCTCTGGCACTTCAAGGCGTAGGGCGTCCAGTGTCATATCAACCCTGCAGGTACGAGGATCAAATGCATGGCAGCGCTGCTGCGTAGGGTCATTAAAAAAATGCTCATGGGGCAAATTGCCTTGGGGTTGTGCGCCGGGCTGCTACTGGCCGGCTGTGCTGAAGACTACGGTGTCGATCAACATGGACGAAAGGTAACGGCTGAGCAGTTGGAAGGCCAGTGGTTAGTGATTAATTACTGGGCCGAATGGTGCGGCCCGTGCCGCACCGAGATCCCCGAATTGAACGCCCTGGCGGAGCAGCTCAAGGGCAAGCCGGTGCAGGTGATCGGGGTTAACTTTGATGCCCTGCAAAGCGAAGCCCTGAGCAAAGCTGCCGACGCCATGGGCATCCGTTTTACCGTGCTGGCCCAAGACCCCGGCGAGCGCTTCCAGCTACCGCGTAGCGAAGCCTTGCCGGTGACTTACCTGGTCGACCCCAAAGGCCAAGTACGCGAACGCCTGATGGGCGAACAAACCGCAGCCGGCCTGAGCAAGCGCCTGGCGGATCTGCAAACTGAGGAGTGAAGGCATGGCGCGTATCTGTTTGCACGGTTATGTCAGCGGCAAGGTGCAGGGCGTGTTTTTTCGCCAAAGCACCGAAACCGAAGCCACGCGTCTGGACCTCGACGGCTGGGTGCGTAATCTGGCCGACGGCCGCGTTGAGGTGTTAGTCGAAGGCGAGGAAGAGGCCGTGCGCGAATTGGCGGCGTGGCTGGAGACAGGGCCCAAGAAGGCCAAGGTGACGGCGGTGGAGTTGGATGAGCATCCGGTGCAGGGGATTGCCGGGTTTATTGTTCGCGGGTGAGCGGTAAGGCGCTTATAAATGCGTTTGGCCCGGCCCTCTCCCCTAGCCCCTCTCCCGCAAGCGGGAGAGGGGAATCTAATCTTCGAAGCCCCTAAAGACCGAGTGCGGTGAGCCCCTTTTCCGCTTGCGGGGAGAGGGCAGGGTGCGAGCACACTCTACGGTTTCACATACCAATAATCCTGCCAAAACCCGACCACTTTCCCCGAGTAGGTGGTCTTGCCCAAGCTGCCGTTATAGCGTGCCAACGCTCGGTTCAAGTCGCCATTTTCCTTTTTCAGGTAGTAGCTAAGAATGGTGCAGCCGTAGCGCAGGTTGGTGGCGTTGTCGGTGAGGTTGTCTTGTTCGCGGCCTAGCTCGCCTTTCCAGAAGGTCATCACTTGCATCATGCCTTGGGCGCCAACCGAGGAGATGGCGAAGCGGTTAAAGCGGCTTTCGGTGTGAATCAATGCCAAGACCAGTTCCGGTTTCAAACCGGCTTTACGCGCTTCGTGGTGCACCTGTTTGAGTAGCGTCAGGCGCTCTTCGGCGTCGGGCATGTAGCGGGCGAGGCGGGTGGACATGTCGAGCAGCCAGACCTCTGCGTCGTAGCGATCAACAAAGCTATCGGCTTCGGAAACGGTGCGTTGTAGCAGCTCGCGCAGCTCCGGCTCCGGCGCCTGGCGCACGTTGGCGCTCAGGGGCAGGGCCACCAGCAGCAGGCTGGCGAGCAGGAGGCGTAAACACGCAGTCATGCTGGGCTCAGTTACTGGCGCCTGGGTCGGCTACCAAACGGCCGGCGTTCTTGCGCAGCGAGGTAAGGAATTCCTGCTGTAGCTCGGGGTCGTTGCGGGTCAGTTCGATCAGGCTTTGTTCCAGCTCGTTGGCTTCTTCTTCCAGGCCGAGGTCGGAGAGCCGTTTGACCCGGTGCACCCACTGCGAAACTTCGTCGTCTTCGAGGTCGTCGTAGATCAGCGCATGGGCTTCCAGCAGCTTGCCGCGCAGGGTGCGGCTAACTTGCAGGCTGGCTTCGGCGCGGGTGTTGTCTTGCTCGTCTTCAACACTCAACAACAGCTTGCCGACGCGGCTGACGTCCTGTTCGGCAAATGGGCCGTCGAGCAGGTTAAGGCGCAGCACGCCGTTGCGGTCGGTGGTCAGCTCATGGGTTTGCGGGCCAGCGGTCACCAGCACCGTGCGCTCAGCCCACGGCAGACTGGAATACTCGGTGCGCTTGTCAGTCTGGTTTTCGTCGATACGGGCCAGGTTTTGTTGCGAGCGGCCGTTGGACTGGGTGTTCATAAACGGGTTAACGCCGGCAAAGCCGTAGTCGATCCAACCCTTGGTGGCCATTTCCGGCACGTTGCCCAGCGCCACCACGTTCACCACGTTAGCGCCAATACCGGCGACGATTGCCACCACGCCTAGCGGCACTTCATACAACTCGCGCCAGGCCTGGTAGGGCGTGTAGCGGTCGTAATGGCGGGTCACCTCGAACTCAGTCACCTCAAAGGTTTTCTGGTCCTGAATGCGTACGCGCCGTTGCGGCAGTTCGAGCACGGCCGGCTGGCCGACGTCGATCTGCAGGCTGTGGTTGAGCAATTTGCGCTCGACGCGCTCCTCGTGCTCGGCGCGCTGCGACATATGGTTGGCGCAGCCGCTAAGCAGCAAGGCGCCGCCCAAGGCGGCGCCGATGAGGCTGATGTGACGTGGCTTGAACATGGGTGCTCTGGCTAACAATCAGCGACCGGTACGGGCCTGGATAAAGGACAACACGTCAGCCACCGGGATGGCCTGAGCCTCGGTTTCACGACGGTTCTTGTACTCCAGATTGCCGTCGGCCAGACCGCGGTCGCTGACCACGATGCGGTGCGGGATGCCGATCAGTTCCATATCGGCAAACTTGATGCCGGGGCTGGTTTTCTTATCGCGATCATCCAGCAGTACTTCAAAGCCAGCGGCCGTCAGGTCGGCGTACAGCTTATCGGTAGCGGCGCGCACGTCTTCGTTCTCGTAGCGCAGCGGTACCAGCGCGACTTGGAACGGCGCCAGGGCATCGCTCCAGAGAATGCCGCGCTCGTCGTTGTTCTGCTCAATGGCCGCAGCCACCACGCGGGACACGCCGATGCCGTAGCAACCCATGGAGAGGATGGCAGGTTTGCCGTTCTCGCCCATCACGGTGCAGTTCATGGCTTCGCTGTATTTGCTGCCGAGCTGGAAGATATGCCCAACTTCAATACCGCGTTTGATTTCCAGGGTGCCCTGGCCATCCGGGCTTGGGTCACCGGCCACCACGTTGCGCAGGTCAGCCACGTCCGGCAGCGGCAAGTCGCGCTCCCAGTTCACGCCAAAGTAGTGTTTGTCGTCGATATTGGCGCCGATAGCGAAGTCGCTCATCAGGGCTACCGAACGGTCGATGATCACCGGCAGCGGCAAGTTCAACGGGCCAAGGGAGCCGGCGCCCGCGCCAATGGCGTTGCGCAGTTCAGCTTCGCTGGCGAATACCAACGGGCTGGCTACCAGCTCCAGATTGGCGGCTTTGATCTCGTTCAGCTCATGGTCGCCACGAACGATCAAGGCAATCAGCTTGCCTTCTTCGGCCGCATGCACCACCAAGGTCTTGATGGTTTTCTCGATGGGCAGGTTGAAGCCTTCCACCAGTTCGGCAATGGTTTTGGCGTTTGGCGTATCGACCAAGCGCATATCTTCGGTTGCTGCGGCCCGGGCCGTTTCGCGTGGAATCGCCTCAGCTTTTTCGACGTTGGCGGCGTAGTCGGAGACGTTACTAAAGGCGATATCGTCTTCACCGGACTCGGCCAGCACATGGAATTCGTGCGAGCCAGTACCGCCAATGGAGCCGGTGTCGGCTTGCACGGGGCGGAAGTTCAGGCCCAGGCGGCTGAACACGTTGCAGTAGGCCTGGTGCATGCGGTCGTAGGTTTCTTGCAGAGACGCCTGGTCGCTATGGAAGGAGTAGGCGTCCTTCATGGTGAATTCGCGGCCGCGCATTACCCCGAAGCGTGGACGGATTTCATCGCGGAATTTTGTCTGAATTTGGTACAGATTGATGGGCAGCTGTTTATAACTGCTCAGTTCGTTGCGCATCAGGTCGGTGATCACTTCTTCGTGGGTTGGGCCCACGCAGAATTCACGGCCGTGACGGTCTTTCAAACGTAGCAGCTCAGGGCCGTATTGCTCCCAGCGCCCGGACTCTTGCCACAGTTCAGCCGGTTGAATGGCCGGCATCAGCACTTCCAGCGCGCCGGCCGCGTTCATTTCTTCGCGTACTACGGTTTCTACTTTGCGCAAAACACGCAGGCCCATTGGCAGCCAGGTGTACAGGCCGGACGCCAGTTTGCGGATCATGCCGGCACGCAGCATTAACTGGTGGCTGACCACGACGGCGTCGGTTGGGTTTTCTTTTAAGGTCGAGAGCAAATACTGACTGGTACGCATGTTTGGCCGTTATATCAGTTGCGAGGACGAGGAATAGCTCGGCATTGTACGGGGCCAGTTCTGTCGCGTACAGGATTCAGACCATTGCAATGTAAGGGGTTTCCAGTGAGCGCTTTGACTGCCGAGCAAGTACAAGCATTGATCCGCTTTGGCGTGCCGATGGCTGAAGATATCGACCTGTGCATCGACCGCCTAGATGCCAACAACGCCTACGCCCGTGTGCCGTTTCAGGCCAAATTGGTGCGCCCCGGTGGCACCGTTTCAGGGCCGACCATCATGGCGCTGGCGGATGCAGCAATGTACGCCGTGGTGCTGGGTCGCTTGGGTAAAGTGGAAATGGCGGTAACCGCCAACCTGAATATCAACTTCCTGGCCAAGCCCAAACCGGTAGACCTGATCGCCCATGCGCAAATACTTAAACTAAGTCGGCGACAAGCGGTTTGCGAAGTGTCGTTATATTCGGCGGGGGATGATGACAATCTAGTGGCCCATGTAACGGGCACTTATGCGTTGCCGTTTTAAGTTGGTTAATTAGTACCAAATTGCAGACAAAAAGAAGCCCGGCAAATGCCGGGCTTCTTTTATATCGAATTACCTGCTGAGTTCTGGATTACAGAATGCTCAGTGGGTATTCAACGATCAGGCGCAGTTCGTCGATCGAAGGCGAACCGTAGTAGGTGCCATCCCCCGAACGATAAGTGGCTTGACGAACACGCAGGCTCAGGTCTTTAGCTGGGCCGTCTTGCAGAACGTATTTAACGTCTACGTCACGTTCCCACTCTTTACCGCTGTTGGTGCCTTCAACGTTGGCATCTTTACCGGTTACGTAGCGGGTCATGAAGGTCAGGCCTGGAGCGCCGAGGGTAGCGAAGTCCAGTTTGTAGGTAGCGCCATACGAACGCTCGTCTTCAGCGTTGAAGTCGGAACGTGCGATGGAGTTAGCCAAGAACACTGTGCCGCCGCCGTCTACGCCGTAGCCATAGTCGCCGTCGCCGGAAACTTGCTGGTAGGACAGACCGAAGGTGTGAGCGCCGATGGTGTAAGAACCAAAGATGCTAGCAACGGTGTTGTCGAGCTTGTCACCGTCGAAAGCGGTGTACAGGTCTTTACCCGAGCTCTTGGTGTCGTACAGGTTGAAGTCGAAGCCCAGAGACTGGTCATCAGCCAATGGGAAGGTGGCGTTGACGTTGACGTAAATTTTGCGCCAGAAGTCTTCTACTTTCGAGTAGTAGAGCGTGGTGCTCAGGCTATCGGTGAAAGCGTAGGTGCCGCCAATTACGTCAGCTTTGGTCAGGCCGGTCAGACCGCCACCGATGCCTTTGCTGATGCTGTCATGGTTGGTTTCGGACTGAGCGTTGATCGCGGTGAAGTGACCGGCGTTCAGTTCCAGACCTTCGATCTCTTTGCTGGTGACCAAGAAACCTTCAGTGGTTTCTGGCAGCAGGCGGCTGTCATCAGTTGCGAAAACTGGCAGAGCGGTGAACTGAGTGCCGTACTTCAGAACGGAATTAGATACGCGAACCTTAACTGCGCCACCTGATTCACCGTAGCTGTCTTGCGAGCGGCCATCGGAGTCAGTTGGGAACAGGCCGGAAGCGTTACGGCCGCGGCCGCTGTCCAGTTTGATGCCGGCCAAGCCGATAGCATCAACGCCGAAACCTACAGTGCCTTGGGTGAAGCCCGATTCGAAAACACCGGTAAAACCTTGGCCCCATTCACGGGTTTGGCTGTTTTCGTCGCTCGGGTTGTTACGGAAGTCACGGGAGAAGTAGAGGTTGCGAGCCAAAACGCTGAGGCTGCTGTCTTCTACGAAGCCCTTGGAGTCGGACTGTTCGCTGGCTACTGCCAGTTGGGCGGTGCCCGCTACTGCTAGGGCGATTAAGCTCCACTTCATCACTTGCATCGTGATTGCTCCTTTGGTTTTAGAAGAGTTGCGCTGCCCATCTTCTTTGTGTATGGGCGGCTCTTTCTTTTTGTGTCGGCGCTAAGTTATATCACGGCGACAATGTTGGCGACAGATATTCTTAACGGCTATGTCGCAAAAGCTTATGTGACATGTCGCAAATTCGTAGTTTTACGCTTGCATCCCAGCGATTAACTTTTTCCGTGATTTCTGATGATTAAAGTGCCGATAAAAACCGGTCGCATTAATCCCCTGTAAAGCCCAGCAGTTAATTCTTGTCCTTGGAGTTAACTGTTGTACTAAGCAAGGTACACAAACACTTTGGGCGTCTGTGCTCATTGATCTTGCTAGGCATAAAGCAATTAGCGTGCACAAACCCCTCGCGGCATGTGAAAAAATTGTTTTGTGTGATTTTTTGAGCGTTACGTTGTGAAAAAAGCTACAGATGGGGCGTATCTGCGCGCCCTGTAGCGGGCGCCATGTGCACCACCAACCGTTACTGCCGGTGGCACCGATAGCTTGAAAGTGGGGCTTGTGGCGTTTGGGTAACAAAGTGTGCACAGCTTGGGTGCATGGAAAATTGGCTTCGGCTCGGTAGTGGCGCTCTTTTGGTGCGCGGTATGAGGCGGGCGCAGGAGAGTGATTCATACCGGCGAGCGATGGATGAAAGGTGCGCTGTTTTCGCTCGGTGAGGCGGGCGAGTTTTTTCTGTTATGGGGGTATCCTTTGCGCCGAATCGGCCGCCCGTTCTTATACGGATCCAGGCTGAGTTGTACCTTTATATATGTGGGAGTTTGTGTATGTTCGCTCTGGATTCACGTTTGCAGAACGACACCCTGCTGATCGGTGATTTCCCGCTGTGCCGTTTGCTGTTGATGAATGACGATCACTATCCGTGGTTTATTTTGGTTCCGCGGCGGGATGAGGTGAGTGAGCTGTTTCAATTAAGCGCCGAGGAGCAGCAGCAACTGTGGCGCGAGACGGTCACCCTTACTGAGTTATTAAAAGACACCTTTGGCGCCGACAAAATGAACGTTGCCACATTGGGCAATGTGGTCAGTCAGCTGCATATGCACGTTATTGTTCGCCGCCGCAGTGATGCCGCCTGGCCCGCGCCCGTGTGGGGGAAGTTCGCTGCGCAGCCTTACGCGAGTGAACAGGTGGTCGCAATCCGCACCAAGCTGCGCTCTGTACTGGGCAGCGATTTTGTTTTTGTTGAGGAGTAGGTCATGAGCCTGGACTTACGCGTGATGGAGTTGGAAACCCGGCTGGCGTTTCAAGACGACACCATTCAGACTTTGAACGATGAACTGGTTGAGCAGCAGCGGATGATTGAGCGGCTGCAGTTGCAGATTGCTGCACTGGCCAAGCGTCAGGAAGATATGCAAAGCGGATTCGGTATGTCTGAGGAAGAGGCGCCACCTCCACACTATTAATAGAAGCGCGCGCAGCTCATAAGCGCTTCGGCCAATAAAAAACCCGCCAATGGCGGGTTTTTTATTGCGCTGTTGGCTTAGCGACGTTGTGGCAGTGCGGCAATTACATCTTCGGCTTGCAGGCCTTTGTCGCGCTGCATGACGGAAAACTCAACGCGCTGACCTTCGACCAAGACGCGGTGGCCTTCACCACGAATGGCGCGAAAGTGCACAAAAATATCGTCGCCTGAATCGCGGGAAATAAAGCCAAAACCCTTGGATGTGTTGAACCACTTAACCGTGCCGGTTTCGCGATCGCCCAGGTCTTGAGGGGTAACGCTGCTACGGGTTTTCATCCGCAGGTTGGCGCCCAGGTGCAGCAGAACGGCCAGCAGTACCGTCAGCAAACTCAGCAGTACAGCCGGTTGGCCACCGATTACCGGCAGTGGTGCGAGCAGAATCAGCACTTGCAGAACCACGGCCAAAACCAGCAGAGCGCTGACCAAGCCTTGCACCTGCTGGCGGGCGCCCATGTGCCAGATTGGGAAGAGTGGGGCCAGCAATAGATTGATCAAGCCAAACAGAGCGAGGTAGATGGCGTCAGGTTGTTGCAGATACGGAAGGCTTTCGGCGTGAAGACTGGGAATAAACGACAAGAGCAGTGCGGTAGCTCCTACAAGCAGGTGGACGATTTTCAGCATGTGCAATGGGCTCACTTATAAGGATGGTTCAGCGAAAGAGCTGGCTTGGCGCGGGTTGCCGTAAATAAAGATCGGCTATCGACACGCGTTGGCACCAGCCTATGCGCCGCGCAGGGCGGCGGCACGGGGGGTATTTAACAGCAAAGCGGAGGGCTACTCAAATCAAGCGCTTAGCGCAGGCTCTGGTAGATGAGGGTGAACTTGATTGCGCCCGGCGCGCTTGGCTTGGTAAAGGGCGTCGTCGGCACGGGTAAGCAGTGTTTCAAGGGTGTCGCCGGCCTCGGCCAAGGCGAAACCGAATGAGGCCGTAATGGAGTCGAGAATTTCGTCAGTGCGCCTTACTTTTACCCGTAGCGCCTGAATTTTTAGGCGTAAATGTTCGGCAAAGCTGTGGGCTGTTTCCAAGTCTGGGCACTCGCGCAGGATGACGCAGAACTCTTCGCCGCCATAACGTGCCGCCATGCCTCGGGGAGGCAACAGTTCGCGCAGCAATTGGCCGACGTGCTGCAGTACGCGGTCGCCCAAGGGGTGGCCGTACTGGTCGTTAAACTGTTTGAAATGGTCGATATCCAGCATCACCAGTGCCACGCCCTGGTGGCCGTTAGCGAGGGTCTGTTCGAGCAGGCGGGTAAAGGCGTGGCGGTTGAATACGTTGGTCAGGCTATCGAGGGTCGCGGCCATATGGGCGCGTTCCAGCTGGCCTCGAAGATGGGAAATCTCTTCCTGGGCGCTGCGCAGGCGGTAGAGGAATTTTTCCTGCTGGTCCTGCATCAGTTGCGTGCTTTGTTGTAAGTCGTTGAGCACGCTGGGAAGGTCATCAATCAGCGGTTCTTGCAGGGCGCTGAGGCCGTGAATAAGGCTGTCTTGGTAGGCTTTGCCGGTGTCGACGCTATGGGAAATGCCGCCCTCTATGTCGTCGACCAGCTCAATCACTTGCTGCTGGCCAGCGCGAGCTTCCTCTAGTTCACCGCGAATAATGTAGTCGCGAAACAGCTTGGTGGCGGTCTCCGGTGGAAAGCTATCGAAGTCTTTGACTGTTTTGTCGAGACGTCGATTGAGTTCCGGTTCCTGGCCCTTGCTGTAGGTGTACCAGAGTGCGTAATGGATCGGGTTTGGCGGGATGTCGTGACGCATCATCAGTGGCACGGCTTGTTTGAGTAGGTCCGCTGCCTCGCGGGTCTCCTCCGGGTAGAGACTTAAAAGGCTGGGCGATTTCGGCGGCTGGCTCATCTGGCGTGCAAGTTCAAACTATCGATTGCCAGAGCATAGAGCAGCTGTGCGGCTTGCGCCTAGCAAAAGGCCCGGTTTTGCGCCGGGCCTTTTGTGTTTTTGCGGGTGGGTTTACACCGCCAGCAAGCTGCGCAACATCCACGCGGTTTTTTCGTGCACTTGCATGCGTTGGGTGAGCAGGTCAGCGGTCGGTTCGTCGCTGACTTTATCCAGCAGCGGGAAGATGCCACGGGCGGTGCGCACTACCGCTTCCTGGCCTTGAACCAGTTGCTTGATCATGTCTTCGGCAGACGGAACGCCTTCTTCTTCTTTAATAGAGGAGAGACGGGCGTAAGCGGCATAGGTGCCTGGTGCGTTGAAGCCCAGGGCACGAATACGCTCGGCTATGGAATCCACGGCCAGAGCCAGTTCGGTGTACTGCCCTTCAAACATCAGGTGCAGGGTGTTGAACATCGGGCCGGTGACGTTCCAGTGGAAGTTGTGGGTTTTCAGGTACAGGGTGTAGGTGTCGGCGAGCAAGCGAGACAGGCCTTCGGCGATGGCGGCGCGGTCCTGTTCGGCAATTCCGATGTTGATTTCCATGGCGTTTCTCCTTGTTCAGGCTAATGAAAGCGGACTAAAGCGATGGGCAGAGCCTAGCATGGGCTCTGGGGTGGTTGTCGCGGGGGGCAGGTCAATAAATGCTATTGGCCAAATGCATAGCGCGCTTGCACGGTTGCGCTGTTTGACGACGGTTTGTGGGTTTATTGCCAGGCGTGATCCGTCATATACTCCCGCCCCTTGACGCGAGGGCCGCAAGGCGCGGTTTCGCGGCACGTCGTTATGCATGCCGAGATGAGCCAATGCCAATTTACGATTACCAATGCGCTTCCTGCGGCCATCAGATGGAAGCCATT
>LNAP01001031.1_pt1 | contig 45491 bp, 37 predicted proteins | sample 602601 | NCBI WGS metagenome assembly LNAP01 (sample SAMN02440304, study PRJNA202911) | soil metagenome | biome: Subtropical and temperate rainforests or woodlands; isolation source: soil samples (1 kg each in a 20% v/v slurry with milli Q water) were... ...
GCTTCGCCCTGGTCTTTGGCTGCGATGAGCCGATCATTCATTAACGAGTTTTTTCGATCATCCGGCAACGCACCATCAACATCAAAATGCAGCACACGCAATTGCCCTGAAGGGTGCGGTTCGATAATTACTTCACCCGCCATGATCAGCAGATCGTGAAGCTTGGGTAACAGGGCTCGACTGACCAGAGACGCCCGCCCCAGGTCCAGTTTCAGTCGCACGCTGATCAGTTGCTGCCAGCCAGCTTTTTTGAACAGCTCGGTCAACCCAGCGTTGTTCTTGGCGGGTGGATGTAATCTCGCGTGCAAGGCAACCGCCAGGAGAGCCGCATCAGGCCTGATCCCGTCCAAAAGTAAGGGTCTGCCTAGTATTTCGCCGCTATCGGCATTAACAGATGATTCAGCCGTTAGGGGCGGTTCAACCGAACCATGTATTTCGTTTTCATCCCTTTCCGTCCACCCTGCAGGACGCTCGACTTCGTATTCTCGCTCAGTCGTCGGAGCTTCTTGAGCATAAGCATTGACGGGCGCGCTCCAGACATCGTGCCAAGGTCTCCAGGACCCTGATGTGTAAGCGAGTACGTAGGGCAAAAGATCCGAGACAGCCTGGTTGGAAACTCCTGAGGTGATGCGTTTGACAAAGGGCGGCTGATGGCTATCTAGATCACCATTGCGTAACTGTTTTAATGTGTTTTCAAAAGTCGCATCGTTTGCATCATTGTCAAACTTCCATCCGGCAATCTGCCAGATAGCTGCTTCCTGTTTCTTTTGGGGCCGGTCAAACAACACCGTAATTTGATTCCCTCTGTCACGGGAGCCCAGCTCATAGACAAGGGTGACGGGGAATGCGGGCATTCGCTCGTCAGCCAGTGCCAGAAACGTGGATGCCAACGCCCGGAGCAAATGGCTTTTTCCACTGCCATTGAGCCCCGCTACAAAATGAATGGCGCATTGAAGCGGTTCATCGTCTGTGAAGGCGGCCCAAGGTGCGTTAGCGGCAAACGAGATCTTGAGTTGGCTCAGGGGAGGGTAGTGATCCAGTTTCAGGTATCGAAGTCGCATCTATCCCCGGCCTTTCTCTATTATTTTTGTGCGAATGGACTGCGCATCACGCACTCCAGTGTCTTCCTTGATTCGGCGGTCTTCACCCTCGTGCATCGCACGCAAGCCGGTCAGGAAGATGTATTCGTTCTCTGCTATGCGTTGTCTCACGGACATTTTTCGAATCAAACCCAGTGCCGCCAATTGCTCCAGTGCGTGATGCACTTCCTTATCAGAGTGTGAGTCATCGGAACTCGAAACATTTAGCCCTCGGTATAATTTGTCGAAGCTATTCGCGTCATCGGGAAACGTTGTCGGCGCCGGGTCTTCCACCAATGCAGTCCACACACTTTTTTGAAATGCCGACAACGCCCTGACAGCAGCCTGCCTGTATGGACGAATAACAGATGCTTTCTTCGGATAAACAGGGCGATCGTCATCAACTGATTCAACAATGTCTAGCGGTTGAGCTCCATTATCAAATAAACGCTGATGTTCATCACTCCAGCGGGACGACAAACTACCGCCAAATGCCTGCCTAGCTAGTTCGTTGAACAGTATTACGGCCTGATCAAGCGCGTTCTGAAAGGCAGTCAGCGGTATTTCATCCAACATTTCAATGACGCGCTTTTGCTCGGCGAGCAAAGGTAAGCGTAATTTGAGTCTTGAAAAGAAATACCTTCTGCCAGGTCTTTGGATAGCGTTGACGGATGCTTTTTTTGCGGCTTCCTGAATCCAGGGCAACCGCAAAAAAGCGGCGAGGTAGTCTGGCGACAGAGCGTCAGAGGGGGACAACACATCAAAACCTGAGGCGAATAGTGGATCGCGTACCGCATCTTGCCCCACGACAGCCACAGAACCATTAGGAGTGGTGCCGGTTACAGAGAAAAGGACATCATTTTCGAAAACTACGCTTAAGGATCCGAATTTACGACCTTGGATGACTTGCTGTGGTCGCATGCGGTAGCTCAATCCATCGACGTCCTTTGCAGTGACTACCCTGACGTTTACATTTTCCTCTTCGAGTACCAGCGAACGACGTCGAGGATTTAAATCACACACGTCAAGTAGTGGGAGTATCCGTGTACCATCATCTTTGTAGTTTTTCGGAGGCATAATCAGTAAAGATGCCATTGCATCGCGCAACTTGCATGCGTGTTCTAGCGCAGTGCGATAGGGCGAAATTGACGCTTGGCGTAAAACTTCAACGATATGCAACTGTTCTTCAAACGGCGGAAGAGGGATCTTGACCTGTGAAAAAAAATTATTGCTTATGGATCGCTGCGTCGTCCCCTTACAAGAATCTTCGGCACTGATCCGAAACCATGATTGTCGTACAAAGTGCAAAAGATAATGTGCCGATAGCTTTGAGCTTGCGCGAAGGACACTGAAAACCTGACTAGCGCCGATACCGTTGAGAAGCCCATCGGCAATTGCAGCCTTGCCAATTTCAGGCCCACGCGTGGTAAACACTACATCGTCATTCTGAAAAAACCTGCAACCACTGGATGTTTCTCCGTATTTTCGGATACGGCTCGCAGAGATCGTCCCAGTCAAATCATCAATTGCTGACGAGTTGACAAAGTGAAGGGGGGTTGACGCATCAGGCGTCTGAGCAGGCGAAAGCCGAGGATTCAAAGTACATACATCGAGCAGGTAAACTTCCCGCCAGTGAGAGGGCAAACTCATCAGCGGTTCTCAACCAAAGTTCGCAAATGCTCAAGGCGTTTGAGGATCGCCGTCTGGGTGTCCGCTAACTCATCGATGAGCGCCATTACAGATACTACATCTGTCGCTTCAGGTTGCACGATCGGACGATAGCGATCAATTTCCAGACTCCAGTCAGCGCCTTCGATACAGTCAGGATTCAGCTCATTCCCGATCAATTGACGAACCGGTACCAGCCATTGCCTGGCCCTTGGGGCCTTGATGCTGTCAACGGGTTGGCGTATGTCAAAGTCAGTAATGTAGGGACTTTCGGTCGAAGAAACTCGAGGCTGATAATACTTTTCTTTATTTTGCGCCCAGAATTCCTGGCCTTGTTTTCGATGGTAGAAATGAACCCGTGCATCCCACAAATCATTTTCATTATCTACGCCTGTTTCATAGAACCAGACGGCGTCACTGACAGGCTGCTCAGCATCGTGAGTACCGTGTTTTCGAAAAACAAGAACGGCTACCCTGGTATTGGCTAGCGGTTTAAAAGCATTGTAGGGAAGCAGAATAATTGCCTCGACGTAGTGACTTGTCAGTAATTCACGTCGCCATTGCAGATAGGAAGGGGACTTGGAAGACAACACCTTTTGTGAGACCACCAGTGCGGCGCGCCCGCCAACCTTCAACAGATCGAGCGAGCGCCATAGAAACAGGAGCTCACCGTCCAGTGTCCGCCCGAATTTTTCTGCTCCACGGGCGTAACCGAGATCTTCCATCGCATCGCTTTCGACAGTCACGCCCCATGGAGCATTGGAAATTACATGGTCGTAACTGTTTTGGTTGAAAACATCCGACACCAGATTAAGTTTGCCAACCCGCCCTGAGTAAGCATCACCTTGTACAAAAGCAGGCTGACGAACCCCGTGCAGATAGAGGTTGATCCAGCCAACACGTGCCATCGCATAATCAAGGTCGACGCCAACGAAATGACCGCCCATCAAGTCTCGGGGAGGTTTTCCATAATCATTCGAGATATATCTGAGTGCGCTGGTTAGGTGATTTCCAGGGCCGGCAGCTGGGTCAATAATGCGGGAGTTAATTTTGGGCTCTACTAAAGCGACCATAAATCGCGTGAGATGGCGCGGAGTAATGGTTTGCTCCCGGGAACGACGATGTAGTGCCTGTTCCACTAGCGCTTCGAAAATCTCACCTGCTGAAGTTTCTAATTCAGGTCCATCGGAAGGAAACAACTGTCCGACTAAATCGATCACAGACGTCAGGGTCTGTCTCTTCGAGACATCCAGTTGAAAGTAAGCATCGTCCAGCAAACCATTCAGGATGGGAAATTGTGTGTGAGGGAAATGCTCGACAAATCGTTGCTCCAATGTCCGTAGCCATGGGAATACAACATCTTTGAGATAGTGCCCCGGGTCAGACTGTTGCTCAATAACTGTCCAAGTACATGGCTGTCCATCAAACAGCAGCAAGTCGTCGATAAAATGGCTTTCGCATTCCAGTTTTCTTAAAAACATCAGGCAGGCGATTTGTTCGATGGCGATATACGGTGTGGGCGCAAGTCCAGCCGCTGACACCGTGTCCCATAAAGCAGTAATTGTCTGTCGAGTTTTTTCAGGAAGCATCGTAGTCCCTTGCGATAATCTATGGCTTGCTCATTTTAGTAAGCATACCGATAAACACCGATGGCGAGGAAGCTTCAAGCTACAGATTTAGCCGGGGGCGGTGGGCAGGTTCGACTCCGGCTGCCTTCCGCCATTTCCCTTCATAGATGCCCGAAATTCAGCGGGTACTGAACGACCACGTACACCCGGTCAATATCATCGCCGGCCTGCGCCGCATTGGCCCGATGCGAGACATGGGACAGTTGCAGCGATAACCCCTTGGCCGCGCCGGACTGCACGATGTAGCGCAGGTCGATGTCGCGCTCCCAATGCCGGCCGCCATCGCCTTGTTGTGGCACGTATTCGCCGATGGACTCATCGAAAGGGTTGTAGGCGCCGCCCTTGGGCGCACGGGTGCCGTCGATCCGGCTGCCCATGACGTAACGGGTCATGAAGTTCAGGCCAGGTATGCCGAAGGTGCTCAAATCGAGGTCGTAGCGTGCCTGCCATGAGCGTTCGTGGGCGCCGTTGAAATCGGCGTACTTGATCGAGTTGGCGAGGTAGATCGAGTCGCCGCCGACAAAATCGAACGGCGTATCGCCATTGATTTTTTGATAGGCCAGGGTGAAGGCGTGGGCATCGACGGTGTACTTGCCCGACAGGCTGAACGCGGTGTTGTCGATGGCGCCGGCCAGCGCTTTGCCGGTGTCTTGCGTGTGGTAGAGATTGGCGTCGAGGAACACCCCGGGCTGCTTCAGGTGCAGGTTGGCGTAGTACTGATGCCAGGTGTCGCTGAGTTCTGAGGCATAGAGCGCGCCGCCGACGGGGCGTTGGGTGAATAAGTCAGCGCCCAGAAACGTAATGCCTCCGGCTTCGGTGTTGGCGCCGTAGCCGTAGAAATTGCCTTTGCTCGAAGAACTGTCCTGGTTTTTGAACGCGGTGAAATGCCCGGCCAGCAGATTCACGTCATCGATTTCGCGGCTGTTCAATAGAAAGCCTGTGGCGTATTCCGGTTGCAAGCGTTTGTCCGCGGTGTCGAACACCGGGGTTTCCACCATCATTTCACCGAACGCCAAGGTGGTTCGCGAGGCTCTGATTTTCAGTGCGCCGCCGCCACTGGAATAGTTGTCTTCGCTACGGCCGTCATCATTCACGGGCAGCAATCCGGTCCCGGAATGTCCTTTGCCGCCATCCAGCTTCAATCCCAGAAAGGCGTGGGCGTCGAGGCCTAAGCCGAGCGTGCCGGGTGTGAATCCAGATTCAAAAGTGCTGATAAAGCCTTGAGCCCACTCGGCTTTATAGCTTTTACCTGTCGGCGAAGGGGACCGGTAGTCGCTGTTGAGGTAGAAGTTGCGGCTGAGCACGTCAAGCGCCGCGCCATCCAGAAACCCTTGTGCGGGTTCATCCGCCCAGGCTGTTCCGGCGAACAGCACCGACAACCAAAAGGGCAACCGGGTACGCAGGTCTTGCTTGCCAAACTTCATCATCAATCACCACGCAGCAGCGACTGCGGAGGGTCCGCAGTCGCTCGCTTTTCAGAGGAGGACCGCTTAATGGCCTTCCGAGGCACCGAACATTGTTTTGGCGTAGATCAGGCCAAGACCGTAGGAGCCACCGTTGGCAATCGAGGTTTTCACGGTTTCTTCATAGGTTTCGGTACGTGCCCAGTCGCGTTGCAGTTCGAGCAGGTATTGCAGCGAGGTCATTGGACGGGCGCCGATCTGGATCATGCGCTGCATGGCCATTTCATGGGCTTCGGTGCTGACGTCGCCACAGGCGTCGGCAATCACGTAGACCTCAAAACCCTGGTCGATGGCCGACAGCGCCGGGCCGACGATGCACACCGAGGTCCACAGGCCGGCGAGGACGATTTTCTGTTTGCCGAATTTGTTGACTTCGACGGCGATGCGCTCGTCTTCCCAGGTGTTCATGCTGGTGCGGTCGATGACGTTGTGTTCCGGAAACACCGACTTGATTTCGTCGAAGATCGGCCCGGAAAAGCTCTTCTCGGCGACAGTGGTCAGGATGGTCGAGACTTTGAAGCCGCGCGCGGCCTTGGCCACGAGGGCGGCGTTGTTGCGCAGGGTGACGGCGTCGATCGACTTGGTCGCGAAGGACATCTGCGATTGGTGATCAATCATGATCAGGGTGTGGTCGGTCGGGGTCAGCAGGGTTTTGCCGGGAGCAGCTTTGGCGATGGCCATGGCGAGGTCCTTACAGGTGAGTGAGGAGGCCATGGTTGCGCAGATTCAGGTGGGAATATTGAAGCGATGTGCTGTGTTTGGTTATTTGCGAGGACGCCTGAAGAACGGCCCCGCGCAATATCGGTCAGTGCGCGGGGCTGTCGGTCATTGCATCACATAACGCCCGGGTGCCGATTCCAGCGCCGGGTAGTGCGCGTTGCCGATGTGCGACACCGAAGGCTGACGCTCGCCGGCCTGGTCTGCCAGCCAGACAAACCAGTCATTCCACCAGCTGCCGGCCTGTTCCTGGGCATTCATGAACCAGGTGTCGGGATCCTTCGACACTCGATTGTTGGTCCAGTAATGGCGTTTTTCCCTGGCCGGCGGGTTGATCACCCCGGCGATGTGCCCTGAGGCACCCAGCACAAAGCGCTTGGTCCCGGAGAGCAATTGGGTGCTGGCATAAGCGCTGCGCCACGGCACGATGTGATCGTCGTGGGTGGCGAGGATGTACGCCGGTGCATCGATGGCGCGCAGGTTGAGCTTGACCCCGCAGCAGTCCAGTTCACCGGATTTCAGGTCGTTCTGCAGGTAGGTGTGACGCAGATACCAGCAGTACATCGGCCCCGGAAGGTTGGTGCTGTCGTTGTTCCAGAACAGCAAGTCGAGGGGGATGGGTTTCTGGCCCTTGAGGTATTTGTCGACGTTGTAGTTCCACCACAAATCATTCGGGCGCAGCAGCGAGAAGGTGTTGCCCATGTCCTCGCCCTTGAACAGGCCGATGGGGCCCTCCTGACCACCGATGGTGCGCTCGCGGTAGGCCACCAGTTGTTCGTCGACGAAGATGTCGATGGGGCCGGTGTCGAGGTAATCGAGGAAGGTGGTCAACAGGCTCACGCTGCCAATGTCCTTGTCGCCGCGCGCCGCCAGTACCGCCAGCGCCGAACTCAACAGCGTGCCGCCGATGCAGAAACCCACGCAATTGGGGCGTTGTTCGCCGCTGATCTCGCGGGTCACTTGCAGGCCTTTGATGATGCCGGTGTCGATCAGGTCATCCCAGGTGGTGCCGGCGTGCGCCTGATCGAAGTTGCGCCACGACATCAGGAACACCGGGTGGCCTTGTTGCAGCAGATGGCGAACCATCGAGTTGTCCGGGCGCAGGTCGAGGATGTAGTACTTGTTGATCGACGGCGGGACGATGAACACCGGGCGCCGGTACTGGGTTTCGCTTTGCGGGTAGTACTGAATCAACTGGAACAGTTCGTTCTCGAACACCACTTCGCCGGGGGTGTTGGCCAGATCCACGCCGACCTTGAAAGCGCCGCTGTCGCACTGACGCATCTTGCCTTCTTGCAGGTCGCTGGCCAGGTGCAACAGGCCGGTGAACAGGCTGCCGCCCTGAGTGTCGACGACGCGTTGCAAGGCATCGGGGTTGCTCGCCAGAAAGTTGCTGGGCGCCCCGGCGGCAATCGCTTGCTCCACCAGATACAGCAGACGCTGGCGGGGTTTCTTGTCTTTGATCGGCAGTTTATCGAGCAGCTTCAGCAGAAAACCGGCATTGAGCAGGTAGAACGCCGCGAGGGAGCCGAACAGCGGTGTGCTCCAGTTGCCACTGGAAAAACGTCGATCTTCAAAGGAAAACGGCTGGCCGGTCAGCAGCCGCTGGCCCAGATCACCCCATTGGGTTTGATACTCGGCTTGCAGGCTTTCCAGTGTGGTGCGTGGCAGGTCAAACCACTTCTCGTATTCCTGGCCGGTGAACCAAGGATTGGTGCTCACCCACAAGCGTAATTGTTGCACTGCAAAGGAGGCAATGAACGGGACCTGGCCTGACCAGAAGGTGTTGAAGGTGTGCGCGTTATTGTCCATGGAACTCCTTGCCCACATCGGTAAACCGGGCAGAAAAAAACCGCGGTGCCGCCATTCGGCACCGCGTCAGCAGTCAAGCAAGCAGTCCTGTGATTCTTGTTATCGTTCGATGACCAGGCTGACACCTTGGCCGCCACCGATGCACAACGTGGCCAGGCCTTTTTTGCCGTCACGGCGAATGAGCTCGTGCACCAGCGAGACCAGAATTCGCGCGCCCGACGCGCCGATCGGATGCCCCAACGCAATCGCGCCACCGTTGACGTTGACCTTGGCGGTGTCCCAACCCAGTTCCTTGCCAACCGCCAGTGATTGCGCGGCAAACGCTTCGTTGGCTTCGATCAGGTCGAGGTCGTCCAGGCTCCAGCCGGCTTTTTCCAGCACCAGACGGGTGGCCGGGACCGGGCCGATGCCCATGATCGACGGGTCGACGCCCGCACTGGCGTAAGCCTTGATGCGCGCCAGCACCGGCAAGCCGAGGGCCTGGGCCTTGGCGGCGCTGGCCAGCAGCAACACGGCGGCGCCATCGTTGAGAGTCGACGAATTGCCGGCGGTCACGCTGCCGTCTTTCTTGAACGCCGGTTTAAGGTTGCTCAACGCTTGCAGCGTGCCGCCCGGGCGCGGTTGTTCATCCGTGTCGAACACCAGCGGATCGCCCTTGCGCTGAGGGATCAGGATCGGGGTGATTTGCCCCTTGAAGTAGCCCGCTTCGATGGCGGCGGCTGCTTTCTGTTGCGAGGCGGCGGCGAAGGCGTCCTGATCTTCGCGGCTGACGCTGTACTGCGTGGCCAGATTCTCAGCGGTGATTCCCATGTGGTAGTCGTTGAAGGCATCCCACAAACCGTCCTGAATCACGCTGTCTTGCAACTGCGCATGACCCAGACGCAAACCGGTGCGTACCTTGGGCAGCACATAAGGCGCCAGGCTCATGTTTTCCTGACCGCCGGCAATCACCAGCTCGGCGTCGCCGCAGCGGATCGCCTGGACCGCCAGTTGCACAGCCTTGAGGCCCGAGCCGCAGACCTTGTTCAGCGTCAGGGCAGGGGTGGTGAAGGGCAGGCCGGCCTTGATTGCCGTCTGACGTGCCGGGTTTTGCCCCGAGCCTGCGGTGAGCACCTGGCCCAGAATCACTTCATCAATCTGCGTGCCGTCCAGGCCGGTTTCTTCCAGCAGACGGTGGATCACCGCTGCGCCCAGTTCAGTGGCTGGAATCGCGGACAAAGCCCCTTGAAAACTGCCGATGGCGGTACGTGTAGCGGCAACGATTACGACTTCGTTCATGCGTGACCTCATTAAGATGTTGTCGAGCGGGAGCAGGGCGTCCTTGCCCTGATCGGTCTACTGCATGTTCATGCCGCCGTTCACCGAGAAATCAGCGCCGGTGCTGTAGCCCGATTCATCGGAGGCCAGCCAGGCGACGATCGAGGCGATTTCTTCGGGTTGGCCGAGGCGCCCGACGGGGGTGGCGGCGATCATGGTGTCGAGGATGTCCGGGCGGATGGCCGCGGTCATGCTGGTCTGGATGTAACCCGGGGAGACGGTGTTGACGGTCACGCCCTTGCCGGACACTTCCCGCGCCAGAGCCATGGTGAAACCGTGGATGCCGGCCTTGGCCGCGCTGTAGTTGGTCTGGCCGAACTGGCCTCGTTGGCCGTTGATCGAGGAGATATTGATGACCCGTCCCCAGCCCTTGGCCAACATTCCTTCAATCACCTGCTTGGTGGTGTTGAACATGCCGCTCAAGTTGGTGCCGATCACGGCATTCCAGTCCTCGGGCGTCAACTTGCGGAAGGAGGCATCCCGGGTGATGCCGGCGTTATTGACCAACACATCGATCGGGCCGAATTGTTCCCGCGCCATCTCGAAGGCCTTGCGCGTCGACTCCCAATCGGTGATGTCGCCGTAGATGCATTCGAACTGATAACCCGCCGCCAGTTGACCGGCAATCCAGTCGTTTTTGCGGGCGGAATCCGAGCTGCAACCGACGATGACTTTGAACCCTTCCTTGTACAGGCGCTGGCTGATCGCCGTACCAATCCCACCCATACCACCTGTGACCAACGCAATACGACCAAGCGACTTCATAAGCTCCGTTCCTCTTTTTTGTTTTGCGCTGCAAGATGGGCGATTGTTCGGTATTGGCGGGGGATGCGGAAGTGTTTGGAGGTGACGGGCTGGTGTCCAAAGGCGCCATGGCTGGTTTAGTTGCATCCGGGCGACGAATGGCCGGGAACAGTGGCGAAAAATGAGGATTACCTATACTGGGATCAATATTGGCAACGGAACCACTCGTTAATATTTGATTTATTTCAGATCAGTCACGGCTCCGGACAGGATGTCCGGTTCCACAGGTCATTGAGGACGCCATGTATAAAATGAGTTCAGGCTATGCCAGCGTGCTGGTCAATACGCTCTCGGCCCAAGGACTGGATGTTGCCAGTCTGTGTCGGGAGGCTGGACTAGACATTGACCTCGCGGACCAACCAGGTGCGTTTTGCGAGCGAAAGGCCATCTATCGACTCTGGGAGCTGGCCGCCAAGGCCTCGGGCGATCAGGACATTGGCTTGAGGGCCTATGGCAGTTTCCACCCCGGCAGCTTTCAGATCATCGGCTACACCATGATGTCCAGCCTGAATCTGAAAAACGCCCTCGAACGCCTGGTCCGTTTCAGTCCGCTGATTGGCACCGGGTTCAGCCTTTTCTTTACCGCCGAACAGCAACATTACCGGTTGTCCGGGCTCGATCATCAGCAGCAGGGTTCGGTCAAACCGCGCCAATACACCGATGCCGGGCTGGCGTCGTTGTTGGGGTTCTGCCGCAAGCTGGCGGGCGGCAACGCACCGCAACCCTTGAGCGTCGAATTCACCTATCCAGAACCCGAAGACACCACCGAGCATCGACGGCTGTTTGGCTGCAATCTGCAGTTCAACGCGCCTTACGACAGCATTTTGTTTGACGGGCAGGAATTGATGCGACCGTTGAGCATGGCCAACGAAACGCTGGCGGTGCTGCATGACAGTTTTGCCGAGGCGCAACTGGACCTGCTGTTTGGTTTTTGCATTGTCGGGCGAATTCGCGCGCTGATTACCGAGCGCCTGAGTCAGGGCCAGGGGCAATGCGACATGGAATCGATTGCGGCGGCCTTGAACATCAGCAAGCGAACGCTGCAACGAGCGCTGGAAAAGGAAGGGACACAGTTCAAGGACGTGCTGAGCGCGGTGCGCCGGCAACTCGCTGATTTCTACCTGCGCCATTCTCACTTCAACATGAAGCATGTCGCCTATCTCCTTGGCTTTCATGACCACAGCAGCTTCAACAAAGCCTGTAGCCGCTGGTTTGGCATGACGCCGGGGCAGTATCGGTCCGATGAATCGTTCGAGATCCAGGAAGCCGCGCCAGTGTGACGCGGTGAACTGCTCTAACATTTTGTCGACAACGAACCCCTGTGGGAGCGCGCTTTTGTGGCGAGGGAGCTTGCTCCCGCTGGGTCGCGAAGCGGCCCCAAAAGCTATGCGACTGCTTCGCAGCCGAGCGGGAGCAAGCTCCCTCGCCACACACATAGGCTCGCTCCCACAAGTTACTCATCAGAGAGCAGGAGGTTTCTTCGCGGCTTTTTTGCCCTTCGCGGGTTTGCGCGTTTTTGTCAGCGTTCCCGGGGCAATTGGCTCAGCGACGACCACGGGGGCGCTTTGTTTGGCGGGCTCTGGTGCGACGACCGCGGTTTTCGGCTTGATCGGCTCCGGGGTTGTCGTCGGGGTTTCCTCCTCGACAACATCGGCTGCGCCCGGAGGTTGAGTCAGGTTGAACCCCGGCAGTGGCACGTCGAGCAGCGTGTGCAGCTCACACCAGAACGGATTGTCTGCGCCGCTGGTCAGCAGTTCCGGCAGCATGTTGGCGACGGCGGCCAGCACTTGCTGGCGTTCTTCGACCTCGGCCAGCATCAGGGGCAGACTTTGCAGGCTTTCCTGCGGATGGGTGGCGACCAGCAGTTTTTGCAGGCGCAGGGTTTCGCGCAAGTCCAGCGGCTCGGCGCTGTAGTCCTGCAGCAGCACCTGCAATTGCAGGATGAGTTTCTCGACGCTTTGCTTGCCCGGTTCGTCGCTGTCGCGGCCCAGCAGGAACAGGATCCGGATCAAGGCTTCCATCAAGCCGCCGAGGGGCAGGGCGTCCTGAAGGCGGTCGATCAGGACTTTATCGTGCTGCTCGGCGTGCGCCTGGAGATTGCGAGCCGGTACGTTGCCGGTAAGGCTGTTGAGCACGCCATACACGCCGTAAAAGCTCATTTCCTGAGCGGCATCACGCAGGTCCCGATAGCCGTTCAAGGCATCCTGTATCTGGTTGGAAAACAATGCCTGCCAGGCCAGCAACGGATTGGACGGGTTTGCCGGCTGACGGTTCTTGCTCACCTGGGAGGCACTGCCTGCCAACCACCAGAGCGCCGGGTTCAAACTGTTCCACATCACCTGTTGCTGGTGAAACGGGTGGGCCTTGCGCATCAGCTCGGCGGTCGGCTCGTTGATCAACTGGCGCAACCACGGTCTTACAAACCCGTCGTAAAGGGTGTTGTTGAAATCAGAGGCACGCTCGACCAGCGCAAATTCGCGATCATCGTCACGGGGCGCCTGCGCGTCACCGTGGATGTCGGCGATACGTCGTCGCTCGAAACGCACGGCGTAGGGCGTTGGCGAATGTTCCGGCAGGTCCTCGATGAGCATTTCATAGAGCCCGCCCGGCAGTTCGTTGATCGCGTCGACGGCGCCCAACAACTCCCGGTGTTCACGCCGCGCGACTTCGCCGGAAACAAAGATGCCCAGATGGCCAATGCTCGCGTGCCGCAGGTAAACGATGGTGCGACCGGCATTTTGCAGGGCGAGGTCGCTGGGGTAGACGTCGGTGATCCAGTCCAGTGCTTGCTGCGGCGAGGTGATGTTGTCGCCATAGGAACAGAACACCACCACCGGCACTTCGATGCGTTTGAGGTCGAGCCCGCTGCTCTTGCGCCCGAGGCCGCCGGACAGTTGGTTGCCGATGAACAGGTCATCGACAATCATCTCGATCTCTTCGCCATTGAGCAGGGTCGGGCTGCCCCACCAGCGTTCGAAATCGAGGAAGCGCGGGGCCTCGCTGTCGACTTCGCTGAACAGGTGGTAGTACTTGCCCCACCAGGTGTTGGCCGGGTCGAGGCTTTCGAAATTGCTCACCAGCCAAGTGCCGTCGAAACGGTCATTGCCCAGGTCGCTGCCCAGGCGTGCCATCCAGCCGCCGCCCAGCAAACCGCCGGTGTAGCGCATCGGATTGCGCCCATTGACGCCCGCCCAGTACGACAAAGGCGCGCCATTGACGATGATCAGTCCCGGCAGTTCCGGACGGGTCGCCGCCAGGCCCATCAACGCCCAGCCGGCCTGGCAGTTGCCGATCACCACAGGTTTGGTGCTGGCGGGGTGTCGCGCGCTGACCTCTTCGATAAACCGCGCCTGGGCTAAAACAATGTCCGCCAGGGTTTGCCCCGGGCGTGGCGAATGGCTGAACGAGATGAAATAGGTCGGGTGACCGGCGCGCAGGCTTTCGCCGATGACCGAATCCTGTTTGAAGCCACCGATCCCTGAACCGTGGCCGCCGCGCGGGTCAATGATGATCACCGGCTGCTTTTTGCTGTCGAGCTGTTGCCCGGGGCCCGCGATGATCTGCAGCAGCGAGTAGTTGACCGGGCGCGGCAGGTCTTCACCGGCAATCAGGGTTTCATGGTTGAACTTGAGCAGCAGCGGATACCCGGCGCGTTCGTGGGCCAGGGTGTTGTCGCCGCGCTGACGCAAGGTGTCCCAGAACAGCACGCTGCGTTGGCCAAGGTCGGTGAAGTATTCCTGCCAGTCAGCGGCGGTCGGCTGCTTGAGTTGTTCAAGACTTGAAGGTGCGTAGGTTTTGGCCTGGCGCTGTTGCACGGCGTCAATAACGTTGCGGGTATTGAGGCGCTGCAGATGGTTCAGGTGCTCGAACACACCGGACGCAGTCGAAAGCCCTTTATCTTGCAGCGCAATATTTTCTTCCTGACCCATCGTGAACTCCTGACGCCATGCGTGGGAACGTTGCCCTGACTAATAGCAATCAAGCCGGTCGTTCGATTTTCACGAGTGTATAGGGAATAACGGTCAAGGAAGCGAACTTTATTGTGCGCCGCACAAAATAGCCGTTGCCAAATAGTTTTGTGCACTGCAATATCAAGGCTAACGCGATGTCTGGCAGGATCGCTATCGCGTCCTCAGGCCCATCCGGGCCTTCCAGAACCAGGAGATAAAGCATGTCTTTTTTCAATTCGGAAAAACTGCAAACCGCTCAGAAAGCCAACCTCGATCTTTTGCAGCAGATCAGCGGCAAAGTCTTCGCCAGCGTTGAACAGCTGAGCCAGTTGCAGTTCAAGGCACTGCGCGACTCCACCGAAGAGCACTTCGAAGGCGTGCGCAAGCTGCTGGCCGTGCGTGATCCACAAGGTTTTGCCGATTTGCAGGCATCGTTTACCCAGCCGAGCGCGCAGGCCGAACGTCTGGCCGAGTTCAATCGTCAGGTTCAAGCGCTGATCGTGGGCACGCAGTCGGACATCGCCAAACTGACGTCGAGTCAGGTCGAGGCGGGCACCCAGCAGGTCAATGAGTTTGTTGAATCGATCAGCAAGAATGCACCGGCCGGCTCCGAGCCTGTCGTGGCTGCATTCAAGTCGGGCCTTGCCAATGCCAGTACCGTGTTTGAAAGCGCACAGAAAGCCGTGAAACAGGCTTCCGATGTGGCTCAGAGCAATTTTGACGCCGCCACTGCCGCTGCCACCAAAGCAGCACCAGAAGCGAGCGCCAAGGCCACCAGCGGTAACAAGTAAGTCATTTCAGGCCAGCGGCACAAACGATGGCGATGGGTTTATTCCCCATCGCCATTTTTTTTCGGCCCGCTTGGCGCCAAACATGCCGAACAGGTTCTGGGTATTGAGGTACAAGGCCTTGGACTGGTCGACATACTGGCGCATCAGGTCCTGCATGACCGGGGCCTGTTGATGCATGAAGTCGCTCCAGGCTTCGGATGACTGCGCGCCGGTCTGGGACTGGATGTCGATGACGGTCTGGATGCTTTTATCCAGGTAGCTGCCGAGCACACCCTGGTACGGACCGTAGAACTGGATAATCCCCATCAGCATCTCGCTGGTGAAGATCGGCTCGCCGCCGCTTTCGGCTTCCAGAATCACTTGCAGCAGGATACTGCGCGTCAGGTCTTCGCCGCTCTTGGCATCGACCACCTTAAACGCAACTTTATCGACGACCAGTTGGCGCACATCCGCCAGCGTCAAATGACTGCTGGTGTGGGTGTCGTAGAGTCGGCGATTGGGGTATTTCTTGATCAGGCGGGGGGTGGTATCAGTCATGCGGGGCGTCTCGCGGCGGGCCTGGTTTGCAGGCATCTTAACCTACTCTCATGTTTGGCGCCTTTGAGGCCGCCTTCGCGAGCAGGCTCGCTCCTACCGTTGACCGCGTTCCCCTGTGGAAGCGAGCCTGCTCGCGAAGAGGCTCGCCATCTCAGCGAAAATCCACAACAAAAAGGGGAACTGCGCCGCCAAGCGAGTCCCCCCTTGTGAAGCCTGAATCGTTACCAGATCGGCAGGGTGTAGCTGACAATCAAGCGATTCTCATCCAGATCGCTGCCGAAGTTGGTCGAACGCACCGTCGCATTACGCCATTTCACCCCGACATTCTTCAGCGGACCGCTCTGCACGACATAACCAATGTCGGTATCACGCTCCCATTCCTTGCCTTCGGGGCGGTTGCCGCCCAGGTCGATATTGTCGCCAGTGATATAGCGGGTCATGAAGGTCAGGCCCGGCACACCCATGGCTGCAAAGTTGTAGTCGTAACGCGCCTGCCAGGATTTTTCATCCTTGCTGGCGAAGTCACCGATCTGCACGAAGTTCACCAGAAACGCATCGGTGCCGTTGATGTAGGCAAAACCGGTGTCGCCGCTCATGCCTTGATAACCCAGGCCAAACGCGTGACCGCCGAGGCTGTAGGTGAACATGGCGCCAATCGCATTGTTGTCGACATTGCTGCCGCCATCATCCGTGGAGCGGGCAAAGCGCAGGTCAGTCTTGAACGATTGCCCCGTCGTTACCGGCATCACGTAGGTCAGGTTCACCAGGTGCTGGCTGTAGAAGTTGTCGAGGTGGCCGTAGCTGTAGCCGGTGGCGAGGTTACTGGTCCATTTGTAGTTCAGGCTGGCGAAATCAAAGCTGTCGCTGTCGAGGTGCCGCGTGGTGATGCCTTTGGCGCCGGTCCGGGTGATGCCCATGTCCTCGTAGTCCGAGGAGTCACGCTGATTGACCTGGGTTAGCCGCCCGGCATCCACGGTCAAGCCTTCAATCTCCAGCGAGTTCAATTGACCGCCCTTGAAGGTTTGTGGCAACAGCCGTGAATCGTTGGCCAGCACCGTCGGCAATTTCGGCAGCAGCGTGCCGAGTTTCAGGGTGCTTTTGGAGGCGCGCAGTTTGGCGGTCAATCCCAGTTCGCCGTACTCGTCCTGAGCGCCTTTGCTCGTGTCGCGATGGCGTTTGAGCAGGCCGGAACCGGCGCGATCAGGACTCGAATCAAGCTTGACGCCGACCAGGCCGATGGCATCGAAACCGACACCGACCAAACCGTCGGTGAAGCCCGACTCATACCGCAGCAGGAAACCCTGGGCCCATTCCTCTTGTTTGGATTGGGCGGCGTTGTCCTGGCGATAATCCCGATTGAAATAGAAGTTGCGCAGCTCAAGGCTGGCCTTGCTGTCTTTGACAAAGTCAGCCGCGGCGGGGGCCGAGAGGCTGATGACGCCGCCGGCCAGCAATAGTCGGGTAGCGAGGATGCGGGTGTTGCGGTCCATGGTGAAGCCCCTTTGTTTTTATTATGGAAAGACAGGTCCCGCGGCCCTCGCCGGGTGGACGAGGGCTTATCAATAAAAAAACGCGGACGCCGAATCGAGAGGAGCGTGGCGCCGCGTCGGTTCAATCGTTAGAACTGTTCGGCGCTCAGGCCGTACAACGAGGCGCTGCCGGCGAGAATGGAATGCTCCAGGCTCAATGTGCGCGGAAGCAGGCGACGGATGTAGAAATCGGCGGTGGCGATCTTCGCACCATAGAATTTGGGGTCGTCGCTGAGTTTTTTCTTCGCGACCTGGGCCATGCGCGCCCAGAGCCAGGCGTAGGCGACGTAACCGAACAGGTGCAAATACTCGACCGAAGCCGCGCCGATTTCGTTGCGGTTGGTGGCGGCCTGGTCTTGCAGCCAGTCGCTCAGGTTTTCCAGACGCTGCACGGCATCGAACAGCTGCACGGAGTAGGGCGCGTCAGGCTGATGGGCGAAACGACGGATCTCCCCGGTGAACTGACGCAGCGCGAAGCCGCTGTCGGCCAACACTTTGCGGCCGAGCAGGTCCAGCGCCTGAATGCCGTTGGTGCCTTCGTAGATCTGCGCGATGCGCACGTCACGGACCAACTGTTCCTGGCCCCATTCGCGGATGTAGCCATGGCCGCCGAACACTTGCTGGCCGTTGATGCAGCTTTCCAGACCCGTGTCGGTGAAGAACGCCTTGGCCACTGGTGTCAGCAGCGCGACCAGGGTTTGTGCGCTGTCGCGCTCCTGGGCGTCATCGGAGAACTTCGCCAGGTCCAGTTGTTGACCGACGTAACTGGCAAACGCGCGGCCACCTTCGGTCATGGCTTTCATGCTCAGCAACATGCGGCGCACATCGGGGTGGACGATGATCGGATCAGCCACTTTGTCCGGGGCCATCGCGCCGGTCGGTGCGCGGCTCTGTACACGTTCACGGGCGTAAGCCACGGCGCTCTGATAGGACGCTTGCGCACAGCCGATGCCCTGAATGCCGATGGACAGGCGCTCGTAGTTCATCATGGTGAACATCGCCGCCAGGCCTTTGTTGGCTTCGCCGACCAGCCAACCGCTGGCGCCGTCGAAGTTCATCACGCAGGTGGCCGAAGCCTTGATGCCCATCTTGTGTTCGATCGAACCGCAGCTCACGGCATTGGCGTCGCCAAGGGAACCGTCGGCATTGACCAGCACCTTGGGCACGACGAACAGCGAGATCCCTTTTGGTCCGGCTGGCGCGTCCGGCAGTTTGGCCAGCACCAGATGGATGATGTTTTCCGTCAGGTCCTGATCGCCACCGGTGATGAAGATCTTGCTGCCGGTGATGCTGAAACTGCCGTCGGCCCGGGGTTCGGCGCGGGTGCGGATGATCCCCAGATCAGTGCCGGCATGCGCTTCGGTCAAGCACATGGAACCGGCCCAGCGGCCTTCGTACATCGGTGGCAAATACAGATTTTTCAGGGTCTCGCTGGCGTGGGCATCCAGCGCCAGGCAGGCCCCGGAACTCAAGGCCGAATACAGGGCGAAGCTTGAGTTGGCGCCGTAGAGCATTTCTTCAAACTGCACGGCAAGCATCTTCGGCATGCCCATGCCGCCGAAATCGGCGTTACCGGACAGGCCCACCCAGCCGCCTTCGATGAAGGTGGCATAAGCCTGTTTGAAGCCGATCGGCGTGCTGACCTGGCCATCGAGCCACTGGGCGCCTTCTTCGTCGCCGCTGCGATTCAACGGCGCAATCAGGTGCGAAGTGACTTTCGCCGCTTCCTCGAGAATGGCGTCAGCGGTGGCGGCGTCGACCGTGTCGGCCAGGGCCGGCAAGCGCGCCCACAGGGCCGGGGCATCGAACACTTCGTGCAGCACAAAGCGCATGTCGCGCAGCGGGGCGTTGAATTCGGGCATAACGTGAACCTCAAAAGGTATGCGGTGGGCACGGCGCCGTTACGGCAGACCGTGCCCTTTCAATCAATGAGCGGAAGCGCTGGCGGCACCGAGGCCGGTCTGGGCGCGAACGAACTGGTCGGCGTAGGCGTCACGCTCCTTGTCGGCGCGCACGCTGCGGTCGAGTTTCGACACCACGACGATCACGAAGAACGCCAGCGGCATGGAGAACAGCGCCGGGTGGTCGTAGGGGAAGATCGCGTGAGCGTGACCGAGCACGGTGACCCAGACCGCTGGCGACAGGATCACCAGCACCAGTGCGCAGATCAGGCCGGCGAAACCGCCGAGGATCGCGCCTTTGGTGGTCAGGCCTTTCCAGTACATGGCCATGATCAGCACCGGGAAGTTGGTCGACGCGGCAATGCCGAAGGTCAGGCCTACCAGAAACGCAACGTTCATCTTCTCGAACAGAATGCCCAGCAGAATCGCGATGATGCCCAGGCCTACCGTCGCCATGCGCGTTACGCGCATTTCCTGTTTCTGGCTGGCCTTGCCTTTCTTGAACACCGTGGCGTAGAGGTCATGGGAAATCGCCGAGGCACCGGCCAGGGCGAGTCCGGAGACGACCGCCAGAATGGTGGCGAAGGCCACGGCCGAGAGGAAACCGAAGAACAGGTTGCCGCCCACTGCTTTGGCCAGGTGCATGGCAACCATGTTGCCGCCGCCGATCAGGGCGCCGCCGACTTCACCGTTGACGTAGTACTGCGGGTCGGTGCCGATGATGACCATCGCGGCAAAGCCCAGGGTGCAGACCACCAGGAAGAAGAAACCGATAAAGCCTGTGGCGTAGAACACCGACTTGCGCGCTTCCTTGGCGTTCGGCACGGTGAAGAAACGCATCAGGATGTGCGGCAGACCGGCAATCCCGAACACCAGGCCCAACGACATCGACGCGGTGTTGATCGGGTCGGCGAGCATCGAGCCTGGCCCCATGATGTTCCAGCCGCTGGCATGGGCCTGGACGGCTTTGTCGGCCAGGGTTTCGTAGCTGAAACCAAACTGCGACATGGCCATGACCGCCAGGGTGGTTCCGCCGGCGAGCAGCAGCACAGCCTTAATGATTTGCACCCAGGTGGTGGCAATCATGCCGCCGAAGATCACGTAGACCAGCATCAACGCACCGACGATCACCACCGCAACCGGGTAGTCGAGACCGAACAGCAACTTGATCAACTGACCGGCCCCGACCATCTGCACGATCAGGTAGCAGCACACCACCGTCAGCGAACCGAACGCGGCGAAGATCCGCACCTTGTTCTGGTCGAGTCGATAGGAAACGATGTCCGCGAAGGTGTAGCGGCCCAGGTTGCGCAGGCGCTCGGCCATCAGGAAGGTGATGATCGGCCAGCCGACAAAGAAGCCGATGGTGTAGATGAAGCCATCGTAGCCCTTGGCAAACACCAGGCTGGACAGCCCCAGCAGCGTGGCGGCGGACATGTAGTCACCGGCAATTGCCAGGCCGTTCTGGAACCCGGTAATGCCACCGCCGGCGGTGTAGAAGTCCGACGTGGATTTGGTTTGCCGTGCGGCCCACCAGGTAATAGCCAGGGTGCCCAGTACGAAGACGAAGAACATGCCGATCGCATGCAGGTTCAGCGGTTGTTTTTCCACTGCGCCCATTGTCGGGGCGGCGAGGACGATGGAGGCCGGCAACAGGCCGGCAGCGGCGAGGATGAGCTTACGCAGCAGGTTCATCACTTGCTCTCCTCGAGAATGGCGGCGCCCAGTGCATCGAAACGCGTGTTGGCGCGGTAGACATACCAACCGGTCAGCAGCCAGGAAAAAATGATGATCGCCGCACCCACCGGCATGCCCAGGGTCAACATCCGATGCTCGGCGACTGGCGCATGCAGCCATTGCGGGGCAAACGCCACCACCAGCATGAATCCGTAGTAAGTGCCCAGCACGGCGGCACTCAGCGACCAGGCCAGGCGCGAACGGCTGCTCACCAATTGAAGGAATTTCGGATTGGTCCGAATGCGTTCACAACGTTGGGTATCGGTTGAATGGATGTCGATCATGGGTGGCTCCACATTGTTTTTGTTATGTGTCTGGGGGCAGGGCAGGGCCGAATTCGGCCTGCACGAGCCCGAAGCGGCAGATGAAACACCTGCCGCCGGGTGGGTAAAACGTCGGTTCGGGTTAGAGCGCTTTAGCCCTGTCGCGCAGGACGTACTTCTGGATTTTGCCGGTGGACGTTTTCGGCAACAGGGTGAAGATCACCGTGCGCGGGACTTTGAAGCCCGCCAGATGCTCGCGGCAGAAACTGATGATGTCGGCCTCGCGAACGTCCTGGTGGTCGGCCTTCAAGGTGATGAACGCACAGGGCGTTTCGCCCCATTTTTCATCGGGACGGGCAACCACGGCCGCTTCCATCACGCCCGGATGGCGATACAGCACGCCTTCCAGTTCGATGGTGGAAATGTTCTCGCCGCCGGAAATGATGATGTCCTTGAGTCGGTCCTTGATCTCGACATAACCATTGGGATGACACACCGCCAGGTCACCGGTGTGGAACCAGCCGCCTTCGAATGCTTCGGCGGTGGCGGTCGGGTTTTTCAGGTAGCCCTTCATCACGGTGTTGCCGCGCATGAAGATCTCACCGATGGTCTGACCGTCCCGTGGGGTAGGTTCCAGCGTCTTTGAGTCGCCGACCATCACACCTTCAAGCGTCGGGTAGCGCACGCCCTGACGGGATTTGATCTGTGCCCGTTCGTCCAGCGGTAACTCATCCCATTCGGCATGCCAGGCGCAGAGCGTCACCGGACCGTAGGTTTCGGTCAGGCCATAGACGTGCGTGACCTTGATGCCCATTTCTTCCACGGCGCCGATCACTTTGGCGGGCGGTGCAGCACCGGCAACCATGGCGTTGACCGGGTGGTCGATGGCCGCTTTCGCCGATTCCGGCATGTTGACCAATGCATTGAGCACGATAGGCGCAGCACACAGGTGCGTGATTTGATGCTCGCGAATCAGCGTGAGGATTTTCTGCGGATCGACCCGGCGCAGGAACACATGCACACCGGCCATGGCGGTGATGATCCACGGGTAGCACCAACCGTTGCAGTGAAACATCGGCAGGGTCCAGAGGTAGACCGGATGGTTGCCCATGGCCCAGGTCATCTGGTTGCCCAGCGAGTTCAGGTACGCGCCGCGATGGTGGTAGACCACACCTTTCGGGTTGCCGGTGGTGCCTGAGGTGTAGTTCAGCGAGATGGCTTGCCACTCGTTGTCCGGCCATTGCCAGGCGTAATCCGGATCGCCTTCGGCCAGCAGCGCTTCATAATCCAGGTCGCTGACGGCCTTGCCTTCGCCGTATTCCGGGTCATTGACGTCGATGACCAGCGGCGGGTGATCGAGCATGCCGATGGCCGCGTGAATCACGTCATGGAATTCACGGTCGGTGATCAGTACCTTGGCTTCACCATGCTGCAGCATGAAGGCAATGGCTTCGGCATCCAGGCGCACGTTGAGCGGGTTGAGCACGGCGCCGATCATCGGCACGCCAAAATGCACTTCAAGCATCTCGGGAATGTTGGGCAGCATCACCGCCACCGTATCGTTCTTGCCGATGCCACGACCGGCCAGCGCCGAGGCCAGACGCCGGCAACGGGTGTAGGTCTGCGCCCAGGTACGACGGATCGAACCGTGGATCACGGCGGGGTAGTGGGGGTAAACGCTGGCAGTGCGTTCGATGAAGCTGAGCGGCGACAAAGCAATGTGATTGACAGCCGAAGGGCCTAGCCCTTGTTCATAGATCGACATGACGGGTACTCGGTGGCTGATTGTTAGCTCTATGGATGGGCCTGTTCAGCGTAGCCGCTGAGGTCATCCTTTATGTCCGGTGTGCTTTATATAACAATCTGCCATGGATATGGAAGTACAACCTACGCAGTATAGTAGATGTACTATATTTGATTCTTCTGCCTCCAAATGAATGCGGCGATACCTCTAGCGCCGGTATATTCTTGGCTCCCCCGACAATGCGGACCTGTGATGACCCTGACTCCCGTTCGATTGCACAGCTGGTTGCGCCTGCAGCGCGAGGGCGTGTCCCTGGCCGCTCGGGCGGATGCGTTGTGCCGTGCGCTGCAGGAATGTCCCGAGGTGCGGCGGGCGGTTTACCTGAGTTGGCAACCCACCGCGCGAATTTACAGCCACGAAGGCGCCGCCCAGCATTTCCCGCCAGGCCTTGGCGATCCGTCGCTGGCCAGCGATCAGCTGCTGTTTGATCGGCTGGGCGAGACCGGGCGCCTGGACCTGGCCCAGGTGCGGCAACTCGATTGCTGGCTGTCCGGCCGATTACGCCGCGCAGCCATCAGCCATGGCCAAGTGTTTGATCTGGCCTTGCAGGCGGGGCAGTCAGGCCTGTTGCTGGTGGAAGTCTGCGACGGCGTGAGTCTGGACTGGCTGGGTTGGGTGCAGGATTTGTTGACCACCTTGCTCAGCAGCGTCAACGGCATGCTGCGGGGGTCGCCGCTGTTGGGGCACGACCCACAACCGAGTCTGTTGCTCGATGCGCAGGGCCGACCGCTGGAGTTCAATGCCGCGCTGCTGGCCCTGCTCGCGGAAAAGCCGCTGACCGAGGTGTTGGGCTTTTTGCCGGTCAATCATCGGGTGTTGGTGCGTGCCTGCCTCGACCAGCAACGTGCCATCGAAGGGGTCGAAGCCCAGTTCGAGGCGCAGATTCTGATCTGGACGTTTATCCCCGATCCCCAGGACAACCGCGTGCTCGCCCGTTGCCGCGACGCCACGGTACAAGTATTGGCCGAACGCGAAGCCGCCACGGCCCGCCGGTTGTACCGGCTGATCATCGAGAACACCACCGACCTGATTTCCCGGCACACCCCGGACGGGCGTTTTCTCGATGCCTCGCCGGCATCCTGGACATTGCTTGGCTACTGGCCCGAAGAGTTGCGCGGGCAAATGGCCCAGGGCCTGTTTCACGGCCAGGACCTCGCCAACCTGGTGCAGCGTGCGCGGGACGCGCTGGAGCAGGACGGTTATCACACCATGACGTACCGCATTCGCCACCGGGCCGGGCATTACCTGTGGTTCGAAACCGCCAGCCGGGCGATTCGTGAAACCTACACCGGCGCGGTGGTCGAGGTGGTCAGTGTGTCCCGGGACATCACGGCCCGGGTACAGGCCGAAGAGAACAAGCGGCGCCTGGCGGAAGTGGTCGAGGCCAACACCGATCCGGTGTTGTTCATCGACCCTGACGGGCAAGTCACTTACCTCAACCCGGCCGCACGGCGCATCCTCGATATCGACGAGCAACAACCGATGCCGGCCCTGGCGCAGCTGTTTGCCAGCGCTGACCTGACGCGCCTGCAACGTGACGGCTGGAGCAGCGCCGAACGCGACGGCGTGTGGAGCACCGATGCACGGTTGCAACCGCCCGGTGGCGGCACGTCGGTGCCGGTGTCGCTGGTGCTGCTGGCGCACCGTTCGGCCGGCGGCGAGCGCTACTACTCTTTGGTGGCGCGGGACATGACCGAGCGTGAATTGCGCGAGGTGCAACAGCGCCGCCATCAAGACGAATTGGCCCACACCGCACGGTTGGTGACCCTGGGCGAGCTGGCCTCGGGCATTGCCCACGAAATCAACCAGCCCTTAGCCGCCGTGGTCAATTACGCCAATGCCAGTCAACGCTATTTACAGACGCTCGACACCAACCCCGAGGCCGCCGAACGCGTGGCGAAAGGGCTGCAACGCATCACCCATCACGCCACCCATGCCTCGGAAGTGATCAAGCGCTTACGGGCGTTTCTGCGCAAGGGGCAGCGGCGCATGCAGGCCCTGAATTTTACCGACGTCGCCCGTGAGGCCGTGCGTTTGTGTGCCTGGGAAGCGAGCAATTGCCAAGTGACAATCGAGGATCGACTGCCGGATAATCTGCCGCCCGTTTATGCCGACCGGGTGTTGCTGGAGCAAGTGCTGCTCAATCTGTTGCGCAATGCCATCGACGCCAATCGCGAACAACATCCGGGGCAGCCCTCGCTGATCGTGATGACGGCGGAGCAGGGCGGTGGTGCCACCGTGGAAATCCGTGTGCAAGACCAGGGGCCGGGCGTCAGTGAGCCCGAACTGGAGCAGATATTTACCCCGTTCTATACCAGCAAGGCCGATGGCCTGGGCCTTGGCTTGTCCATGAGCCGCAGCATCATCGAAGGTTTCGGCGGTGAATTGCAGGCCCGGCGCCAACCGGTCGGGCTGCTGATGGCTTGCCGCTTGCCGCTTGCCGGCCCAACAAAACAACAACAGGAATAACGCAATGGCAGGTGTGACTGAGCACGTGGTGTATGTGGTCGACGATGACCAGGGCATGCTCGATTCAACGGTCTGGCTGTTGGAATCGGTCGGGCTCAAGGCCTTGCCCTTTACCAGTGGCGTGGAGTTTCTCAGCGCCTGTGATGCCACGCTCGACGCCTGCGTGCTGCTGGATGTGCGCATGCCCGGCATGGGCGGGTTGAACGTGCAGGAAGAAATGCGCGCTCGGGAGTTGAACCTGCCGATCATCTTCGTCAGCGGCCACGCCGATGTGCCCATTGTGGTGCGCGCGTTCAAGGCGGGCGCCCATGACTTCATCGAAAAACCCTACAACGAGCAGTTGTTGCTGGACAGCGTGCAACAGGCGCTGAGCAACTGCGCGGCCAACCGTTCGGGTAATCAGGGCCATGACGCCTTGCAAGCCCGTTTGCTGACACTGACCCCCCGCGAGCGCGATGTCTTGCTGCCGCTGGTGCAGGGTTACACCACTCGGGAAATCGCCGAGCAACTGGGCGTCAGCGCAAAAACCGTCGACCTGTATCGCTCACGCGTGATGAAGCGCATGCAGGCCAGCAACCTGCCGGACCTGGTGGGCATGGCCATTGCCGCCGGACTGGTCGATCCACTGAAATTGCGTTGAGGCCTCACGCCGTGTATTGAGCGTCTATGCTGGGCTAACCGATCCGCTACCGTTGCAGTGATCTGCAAGGAGCCACCCGTGGAGCCCACACCCTTTACCGAGAAAACGCTGAGCCGCACCCTGCTCGATGTAATGATTCGTGCCGGGTTGATCGCGGTGCTGGTACTTTTCTGTTTCCAGATATTCAGCCCGTTCCGCGACTTGATGTTGTGGTCGCTGATCCTGGCGATCACCCTCTATCCGCTGCAAGAGCGACTCAGGGGGAGCCACAAACCCGGGCACGTCGCGACGCTGATCATTCTGATCGCCATCGTCATCCTGATGGTGCCGATCTACCTGCTGGGTACCTCGATTGCCGATTCGGTCGAACGGGCGATGGACGTCGTCAAGGGCGGTGGTTTTCACATTCCACCGCCGGCCGAATCAGTTGCCAGTTGGCCGTTGGTGGGCCGGCCACTCTCTGATCTGTGGCTTCAAGCCTCCACCAATCTTCCCGAGCTGACCGCCAAATACGTACCGCAAATCAAACACGTCAGCCTGGGCCTGTTGGGTAAACTCGCGGGTGTCGGCATGGGTTTCCTGACGTTCATCTTCGCCTTGATCATTGCCGGGATTTTCATGGCCCATGGCGAAGGCGGCAGTCGCGCCGCGGTCCAGATTGCCTCCAGAGTCAGCGGTCCGGCACGGGGCCCGAAAATCGCTGAACTGTGCACCGCCACCATCCGTGCGGTGGCGTTGGGCGTGGTCGGCATCGCGTTCATCCAGATGCTGCTGGTGGGCCTCGGCTTTGTCTTCAAGGGCATCCCCGGTGCCGGTCTGCTGGCCTTGGCGGTGCTGCTGCTCGGCATCATGCAATTGCCGGTGACGCTGATTACGCTACCGGTGATTGCCTTCGTCTTTGCCACCGAAGGCGCCAGCACCGCGACCATTATTTTCGCCATCTATGTGTTCATTGCCGGCCTGGTGGACAACGTCCTCAAACCCTTGCTGCTGGGGCGCGGTGTCGACGTGCCGATGCCGGTGGTGTTGATCGGTGCGTTGGGCGGCATGGTCACCAGTGGCATCATCGGGCTGTTCATCGGGCCGGTGGTCCTTGCCGTCGGCTATCAATTATTCTGGCAGTGGGTGCAGGATCGACCATCGGAAACAGGAGGGCCGCCACTGTGAATGCGCAGGATCATCCACTGCTGGATCAGGTGCTGATCGCCCATGGTGGTCTGGACCGCTGGAACAGCTTCAACACTGTGCGCGCCACCCTGGTGACCGGCGGCTCGCTCTGGGCCGCGAAAGGGCTGACCCAAGACAGCGCCCCTCGCCAGATGACCGTTTGGCTGCATGAACAGAAAGCCTCGGTAACCCCCTTCGGTGGCCCGGATAAACGGACAGCCTATTCACCCGATCGAATCGCCATCGAAACCACCGACGGGCAGGTGATCGCCGAGCGCCAGGCGCCCCGGCAATCCTTTGGCGACCACACCGAAAACACCCCGTGGGATCCGCTGCATCGCGCGTACTTCAACGGGTATGCGCTCTGGTCCTACCTGACCATGCCTTTTCTGTTCAAGTGGCCGGGTGTGGTGACCGAGGAAATCGAACCCTGGCAAGAAGCAACCGAGCGCTGGCGCCGTTTGCGGGTGCACTTTCCCGAAAGCATCGCCACGCACTGCGCCGTACAGGATTTCTACTTCGGTGAAGACTTCCTGCTGCGGCGACACGACTACAACGTGGATGTCAGTGGTGGTATGCCTGCCACCCAATATGTGTCTGACTACATCGAGGCTGACGGGCTGCGCATGCCCGGCAAGCGTCGTGCCTACCGACGCGGGAAGGACGGCCTGGCTGACATGGATGCCTTGCTGGTAGCCATCGATCTCAGCGAAATCGGCTATTCCTGATGCGCTGCGCAGGGAACAATCATGACCGTACATGCCTGGGAAAAACTCTACCTCGATGACCTGAGCCTGGGTCAGCAGTTCGAAAGCGACAGCGTGCGGGTCCATCGAGCGTCGATGCTGGCCTTCGCCCAGGAGTACGACCCGCAACCGTTTCATCTCGACCCTGAAGCTGCCGAGTTGAGCCTGTTCCGCGGCCTGGCCGCCAGCGGCTGGAACACCGCCGCCCTGACCATGAAGCTGCTGGTGGACAGCGTGCCGTTGGCGGACGGCATCATCGGGTTGGGCATCGAGCTGAGCTGGCCGACACCGACTTACCCCGATGACCTGTTGCGCCTGCAATGCACCGTGCAGGCCATCGACCCGTCCAGCTCCAAACCCGACCGGGGCGTAGTGACGATGTTCATGGAGACCCTCAATCAGAATGACAAGGTGGTGCAGAGAGCCACCGGCAAATTGCTGGTCTTCAGGAGACCGCCGCCTGACTGAAAAGTAGTCATGGGTTTTAGGGTGCGCGCATGATGGCGGAGGCCAGTTTTCACCGAGTCAGTCGAGTGCGCTCTGTCGATGGCAGGGACCGGAGGAGGCGTCGTGAAACCATTTCTGCCCAGGCCCAGCGCCTCAACAATGAATATGTTGCGTGAAGGGTGCCTGCAACGCCGTGATGCAGTGCCGCAAGACCTGACGGAACAAGCAGTCATTCCGGGCATCCCGAATGCGCGCTACTGGCTGGACCGGGACCTGACGGCGTTCATTGTGGATGCGAGCCTGGCCAACGATCGCGAGGTCGAGGCGCTCGCCGACACAGAGTTGCCGACCGATGCGCTGCCACTGGCTTACTACCTGGCCATTTCGGGGGGCGGCGACGCCGGCACCTTCGCGGCGGGCATCATCGCCGGCTGGAGCTTGCATGGGAGCCGACCGCCTTTCAAAGTCGTCACCGGCATCAGCGCAGGTGCCCTGGTCGCACCGTTCGCATACCTGGGGCCTGAGTATGACCCGGTCATCCTGGGGATCTGCAGCGCAATCGGTCCGAAAGATGTGTTCCATGCGCGAAGTGTGCTGACCCGCCTGGCCAGCGACGGCATTGCGGACAGCAAGCCCCTGGCGCGCCTCATTGCCAAGTACATCACCGCCGACGTGTTAGCGGCCATCGCTGCGCAATACGCCAAGGGACGACTGCTGATGATCGGCACCACCGACCTCGATGCCGGGCGGCCCGTCACCTGGAACATGGGCGCGATTGCTTCCAGCGGAGCACCGGGCGCGCTGCACCTGTTTCGCAACATCATGATCGCGTCGATGAGCATTCCCGGTGCCGTTTCACCGGTCATGATCGATGTGGAGGTCGACGGCCAACAGTTTCAGGAAATGCACGTGGACGGAGGCGTCCTCACTCAGGTGTTCCTTTACCCGCCGGGCACCGTGATGGCGTTGAACAGCGTGGCCGGCGCGCGTATCCGCCGTGCCCGGCATTTCTATGTCATTCGCAATGGCAAACTGGAACCGCAGTGGTCCGGTACCAAGCGCCGGACCTTGAGCATCGGCGGGCGAGCCATCAGCACCTTGATCCAGACCCAGGGGATCAGCGACCTCAATCACATTTACCGGATCGCCCAGCAGGACGGCGCAGATTTCAATCTGGCGTACATCGGCGCGGATTTTATCTGCCCGCGCAATCAGAAATTCGATGGCGAGTACATGAAGCGTCTGTTCGATTACGCCTTTCAACTCAGCGCGCAAGGCTACCCGTGGCATAAATCGCCGCACACCTGAGTTGCCTGCATGAAATTTATGCTGTAGTTTTTCATGAAATTATAAAAATATAATTTCATGAGGCTTGTATGTTTCAGCAGTCCACGCAGCATGTCGCCAGCTATTACGCCCACAGTTGCGCTGATCGCCTGACCACCCGACCGGCGCTTGCCGGTGAGCAAACCACCGAAATCGTCATCATCGGTGCCGGTTTCAGCGGCCTGCATACTGCGTTGCGCCTGGCTTTGGCTGGTAAGCGGGTGACGCTGCTGGAAGCCAGCTGCGTGGCATGGGCCGCGTCGGGGCGCAATGGCGGGCAGGCCATTCTCGGCTGGTCGTGTGACATGCCGCCGCTGGAAGCAGCGTTGGGCTACGAGCGTGCGCGGCGGTTGTGGGACGGCATGCGCTGGGCTGCGCAAGAGCTGCGTGAGTTGCCGGCTCGCCATGGTTTCGACTGTGATTACCGCGCTGGCCATTTGTGGACATCGGTGATGCCCCGTCGGGTTGGTCTGCTGACGGAGTGGCAGCACGAAGCCAGCCACAAATGGGGCCACGATGGCTTGCAGTTCATCCGCCGTGAACAGTTGCCGGAATGGGTGGCCAGCGAGCGCTATCAGGCCGGGCTTTATGACCCTGAAGGCGCGCACCTGAATCCACTGAAACTGGCCCTCGGCCTGGCCGCCGCCATCGAGCGTGCGGGCGGCCGTATCCATGAACAAAGCAAGGCGCTGAGTTATCGAGAGGAGGGCGGTCAATTCCTGGTAAACACCGAACGCGGGTCGATTCGCGCGGATGTGCTGGTGCTGGCCTGCAATGCCTATCTCGACGAGCTCGACCCGCAGCTGGCCAGTTGCGTGTTGCCGGTGGGCACTTATCAAGTCGCCACCGCACCCCTGACGGCCGAGCAGGCCACGGCGCTGTTGCCGAGCAATGTCTGTGTCACCGACAACCAGTTCGTTCTCGACTATTTCCGTCGCACGCCGGACAACCGCTTGCTGTTCGGCGGTGGATGCACGTATCTGGGTGGGATGCCCAGGGACATTGCCGGCGCAACCCGGCCGTTTCTGGAACGGGTTTTCCCGCAGCTCAAAGGCGTGAAGCTGGAGTTCGCCTGGGGCGGGCACATTGACCTGACGCTCAAACGCACCCCAGACATTGGTCGCAAGGGTGATCGCTACTGGCTTCAGGGGTATTCCGGGCATGGCGTGCTGCCCACGCTGGCCGCTGCCCGCGCCGTGTCCGACGCGATTCTCGGCCAGAGTGATGAACTGGCGTTGTATCAGGGCTTGAGTAACCCCAGCTTCCCCGGCGGTAAATACCTGGCGGCGCCGCTGGAAGCCATCGGCAAGGCGTGGTATCGACTGCGCGACAGCATTTGATGAATCACTTGGCGGAATTCCAGGCATGAACAAGCAAGAAGAAATCGCCGCGCTGGCGATCCTGATTCACGATCTGCGCAAGCATAAGAAGTACACCTTGAAGGATCTGGCTGATCAGATCGGTCGCTCCGTCGGCTTTCTCTCACAGGTCGAACGCGGCCTGTCACGACCCACCGTGGCCGACCTGACGGCGATCAGCGAAACCCTGGGCGTGCCGACCACCTATTTCTATAGCCTGCCCAAACCCAAGGAACTGCCGTGGGTCACCCGGCCGGATGAACGCCGCACGTTGTACTACGCCAACGGCATCACCGACATTCTGGTGTCGCCGAAGATGCGGGCTTCGTTTTCCATGCTCGAAAGTCACCTCGAAGCCGGCGCCAGCAGTGGCGAACGGCACTTGAGCGACAGCTCGGAGCAGGGCGGCTACGTGCTCGAAGGTGAGTTGACGCTGTGGTTGGGTGATGACGACGCCGTCACCTTGCAGGCCGGCGACAGCTTTCAGTTCGACAGCCATACCCGTTGCCGCTACGGCAACCTCACCGAGCACCTCACGCGAGTGCTCTGGGTCTACACCTGATCACCACAATAGGACCAACCATGATGGACGCTGATCTGCTGGCCGAGGTGCACGCCTTTCGCCAACGCTACCCTGATGTACGTTATGTCGACCTGATTTCCCTGGACATTCCGGGGCACTTCTACGGCAAGCGCTATCCCGTGGAGATGCTGGAAAAGGTCGCGTCCGGCAGCGCGCTGAAACTGCCGCAAAACTGTGTGCTGCTCGGTGTGCAAGGCGGTTTGTTCAAGATTGGCGACTACTGCTTCAACGACGGTGACCCGGATGCGCTGCGCCGCCTGGTGCCCGGCACACTCAAGCCGGTCAGCTGGGAAGCACAACCGCTGGGGCAAATGCTGATCACCTCGGACGGCACCGAGAAGCCGATTGTGTTCGAGCCGCGCCAGGTCCTGGCGCAGGTGTTGGACAGGCTCGCCGGCAAAGGCATCCATCCGGTGGTGGCGTTCGAGCTGGAGTTCTATCTGTTCGATAAAAAGCTGCGCGACGGACTGCCGCAATTCCCCCGGGATGATCTGACCGACGATGCCGACGATCAGCCGAACATGCACATCGAGCGCCTGTCACGTTTTGCGCCGGTGCTGGATGAGATGGTCGAAGCCTCGCGGGCCCAAGGCATCGATACCACAGTGATCACCGCCGAGCTTGGCCCGGGCCAGTTCGAGATCAATTTCGGGCATCTTGATGATGGCTTGCGAGCGGCGGACTGGGCGGCCTTGTTCTGTCGCAGCACCCGTGGCGTGGCCCTGAAACACGGTTATCGCGCCAGCTTCATGGCCAAGCCTTACTTGCAGCACCCGGGCAGCGGCATGCATGTGCACGTCAGCCTGTATGACGCCGCCGGCAATAACCTCCTCGCCGCGAATCAGCAGCAATCGTTGCGTCATGCCGTGGCCGGTTGCCTGGAATTACTGCCGCATTGCATGCCGATCTTCGCGCCGAACCAGAACGCCTTTCGCCGTTTGGGCGGCACCACCAACATCGCCACCCGGGCGAGCTGGGGCTTTGAGGATCGTGATGCGTGCCTGCGCATTCCGGAATCGGATGCGAAAAACCTGCGCATCGAATATCGCCTGGCCGGTGCCGATGCCAACCCGTACCTGGTGCTGGCGGCGATTCTGGTGGGACTCGAGCAGGGCCTGGAAGCAGGCAACGAACCGATCCCGCCGCTCAATGAAGACCGCAACAGTGGGGTCGACTTCCCGCTGGAGATGCTCGAAGCGGTGCGCGCCATGCAGCATCAACCGCAGCTGCGCGAAGGGCTGGGAGCGGAGTTCGTAGACGTGTATTGCGAGAACAAGCGCCAGGATCATCTGGCGTTCATGCAGGAGATCAGTGCGCGGGAGTATCGCTGGTATCTATAAGCCAAGCGTGCGAATGCACTTTAATAAAGCTTTCGTGCGGTGGCATGCACTAAGCCAAGGCAGAAACCGCCACGTTGATCTCCTTAAAGTCCCGGAAGGTGCCGTAAAACACTGACATTCAGCGCTTGGCACAATCGCTGCATTACATCGATCAGGCCCACCGTGAACGCAGTCGAGTGGGCAGCCCCCTCGGTCAACGACGATCGATTCGTGGGCAACATCGGTGGGTCAGGCATAGACGTCTGGTTTCAACACCGCAAAAGAACAGGCAAAGACGCCTGGAACCGCAAGGTTTCAGGCGTTTTTTTTTGCTTTTTGAACCGTGATGGGCTTAGTCGGGTACTTCTTATGAATTCCAATGTCGCCGCGTTGAACAAGCTGCAAACGCTGATCGTGATCGGTAACGGCATGGTCGGACATCATTGTGTCGAACAGCTGATCGAGCGCGGTGCCCTTGATCACTATCGGCTGCACGTTTTCAGCGAGGAGCCGATGCGCGCCTACGACCGCGTGCACCTTTCCGAATACTTCACCGGACGTGATGCCGAGTCGCTCGCCTTGGGTGAAGCCTCGTTGTACCAGACCCCGGGCGTCACCTTGCACTTGGGTGTGCCGGTCCTGGAAATCGACCGCGCCCGCTGCCAGGTGATCACCGCGCAAGGCTGCGTCGCCTACGACAAATTGGTACTGGCCACCGGGTCCTACCCGTTTGTGCCGCCGATCGAAGGCGCCGAGGGCGATTCGCGCCTGGTGTACCGCACCCTTGAAGACCTTGATGCGATCCGTGCCGCTGCGTCCAATGCCCGACGTGGCGTGGTGGTCGGCGGTGGCTTGCTCGGACTGGAAGCCGCCAATGCCCTGAAAAGCCTGGGCCTGGAAGCTCACGTGGTGGAATTCGCGCCGCGCCTGATGCCGGTGCAGCTGGACGAGCAGGGCGGTCGTGCACTCAAGGCCCAGATCGAACGCCTCGGCGTCGGCGTGCACCTGTCGCGAGGCACTCAATCGATCAGCCCAGGCGAGGAATATCGCTATCGGATGAATTTCGCCAATGACGAATTTCTGGAGGCCGACCTGATCGTGTTTTCCGCCGGGATCCGCGCCCAAGACTCCTTGGCCCGCCAGTGCTCGCTGGAAGTCGGCCCGCGCGGCGGCGTGGTGGTTGACGACCAATGCCTGAGCAGCGATCCAAACATCTATGCCATCGGCGAGTGTGCCGCGTGGAATGGCAGCATTTTTGGCCTGGTCGCCCCGGGCTACCAGATGGCGCGCGGCGTGGCTGCACGGCTGTGCAACGAAGTCGCCGAGCCGTTCATGGGCGCGGACATGTCGACCAAGCTCAAGTTGTTGGGCGTTGACGTCGGCTCCATCGGCGATGCGCATGGCAGCACGCCGGGCTCGCGCAGTTATCAATTCATCGACGAAACCACCGCCAGCTACCGCCGATTGGTGGTGGATGCGACAGGCAAGCACGTACTCGGTGCGGTGCTGGTCGGCGACAACAGCTATTACGACACGCTGCTGCAATACATGCAGAACGCGATTGCATTGCCCGCGGAACCCGCCAGCCTGATTCTGCCCTCGTCCGAAGGCGCGCCGACCCTGGGCCCGGGCGCGTTGCCCGAATCGGCCACAGTGTGCTCGTGCCACAACGTCACCAAGGGCTCCATTTGCTCGGCCATCGACGGTGGCTGCACCGACCTCGGCCTGCTCAAGTCGCAAACCAAGGCCTGCACCGGCTGCGGCGGTTGTGCCGGGTTGCTCAAGCAGGTTTTCGAACATGAGCTGATTGCCCGCGGCGTCAGCGTCGACAAAAGCCTGTGCGAACACTTTGCCTATACCCGTCAGGAGCTTTACGCATTGGTACGGGTAGAAGGGGTGATCACCTTCGAAGAACTGCTGGCCAAACATGGCCGTGGCCACACCGGTTGCGACGTGTGCAAACCGGCGGTGGGCTCGATCCTCGCATCGTGCTGGAACCAGCCGATCATGGACGCCTCACTGGTGCCGCTGCAGGACACCAACGACACGTTCATGGCCAACATGCAGAAAAACGGCACCTATTCGGTGGTGCCGCGCATCCCAGGTGGCGAGATCACCGCCGACAAACTGATCGCCATCGGCGTGGTGGCGAAGAAATACGACCTCTACACCAAAATCACCGGCGGCCAGCGTATTGATTTGTTCGGCGCGCAGTTGCACGAGTTGCCGGACATTTGGGCCGAGCTGATCGAAGCCGGTTTCGAAACGGGACACGCCTACGGCAAATCGACCCGCACGGTGAAGTCCTGCGTCGGCAGCACCTGGTGCCGGTATGGCGTACAGGACAGCGTGAAAATGGCCCTGCTCATCGAGGACCGCTACAAGGGCCTGCGTTCGCCGCACAAGCTTAAGTTCGCGGTGTCCGGTTGCACCCGTGAGTGCGCCGAAGCCCAGAGCAAAGACGTGGGCGTGATCGCCACCGAGAAAGGCTGGAACCTGTACATCGCCGGCAACGGCGGCATGCGACCGCGTCACGCCGAACTGTTTGCCACCGACCTCGACGATGAAACCCTGATCCGCTACATCGACCGTTTCCTGATGTTCTACATCCGCACCGCCGACAAATTGCAGCGCACCTCGGTATGGCGTGAAAGCCTGGAAGGCGGCCTCGACTTCCTCAAGGAGGTGATCATTAACGACAGCCTCGGCCTGGGTGAAGAGCTCGAATCGCAGATGCAATTGGTGGTCGACCGCTATGAATGCGAGTGGGCCAACGCCCTCAAAGACCCGGAAAAACTCAAGCGTTTCCGTACCTTCGTCAACGACAAACGCCCGGACCCGGACATTCACTTTGTCCAGGAGCGCGGTCAGCGGCGTCCGATCATGGCCGCCGAACTCAACCTTATCCCTGTCACCGAGGAGATTGCCTGATGAGCCAGCCCACTACCCGACGCATTGCGCCCCTGGAAAACACCGGCGCCTGGCAAACCGTCTGCGACCAACAGGACCTGGTCAGTAACTCCGGCGTGGTCGTCTGGCTCGACGGCGCACAAGTGGCGCTGTTCTACCTGCCCGGAGCCGAGGGGCAGACCCTCTACGCCATTGACAACCATGACCCGCAATCCGGGGCGAATGTCATCGGTCGCGGATTGATCGGCAGCATCAAGGGCGACCTGGTGGTGGCGTCGCCGATCTACAAACAGCATTTCCGGCTCGAGGACGGCAGTTGCCTGGAGTACCCGCAACAGCGTTTGCGGGTCTGGCCGGTGCGGTTGAACGGGGGGAGGGTGGAGGTCGGGGCGGTTTGAAGGCCATTAACTGCATCACGCAATCGAATCGGAGCCACGTATGAAAACAGCCGCACAGTTGCTCAAACTCAAGGTCGTGCAGAACCGTCAGGTGCATAGCATCGCACCTGATGAAATGGTGCTGGAGGCCCTGAAGCTGATGGCCGAAAAGAACGTCGGGGCACTTCCCGTCATCGACAAAGGCCAGGTGGTCGGGGTGATCAGCGAGCGTGACTATGCCCGCAAAGTCGTGCTGCAGGGGCGCTCTTCAGTAGGGACGCCAGTGCGCGACATCATGAGCTCGCCGGTGGTGACTGCGCCGAGTCAGCAAAGCATCGAGCGCTGCATGGCCGTCATGACCGACAGCCATCTGCGTCATTTGCCGGTGGTGGACGACGGTGAACTGATTGGCCTGCTGTCGATTGGCGATCTGGTCAAGGAAGCCATCGTCGAACAGGCCGATCTGATTCGGCAATTGGAGCATTACATTCGCGGGCACTGAGACGGTGGGTGGTTTTGCGCCAAAGCCATCAACTGACCGGTTCGACCGTACAGCTCATTTCCCGTGAGCCTGGCTTCTGGAAAAGCACCGCGTTGCCGTCTTGCCAAAAGCTGTAATTGCCCTGGTAATCCTTGCCGGTGTATCGAGTGCCCGAATCGCTCGGCACCTGGCTCAGGGTGATCGCGGTGTTGGCCCATTTCAGGTACACGACACCCGGCTGCGTACTGAAGAAAGTGGCGGTAATCAGCGTGTTAAAGCCTGCACAACGAAACGCCAGGGGGCCTTCGGTGAGTCGGTCTGGATCCTTGGTTCGCACGATGGCCGAGCCTTGGCGAAGCTGGTGCGCACGCTCGGCATAACTGCGGATGATGCACATCTTTTGCTCCGGTCCCGAGGCACACCCATTGCGGGCATCGATCCAGAACTGCTGGTCGATGATGACTTTGTCCGGGGGCGGAACTGAACGTTCATCGGTGAGCGCCAGGCGATAAAGACGCGTCAGTTCGATGTCCATCTGCGTCAGTTGTGGATCGCGACAGATAAGCTTTTCGACGGAGACCCTGGTCTTGGCGCAGTCGATGCCGGGAGGGGACGCAGCGTGGGCGCAGGTGCTCGCCGCCGCGCACAGGCTGGCAGCGAACAGGCATCTGAACAGGGCCGTGACCGTTTTCATGTTGGCTTCACCCAGATCATTTTGGGATGCCCGGATTGCCGAGGACCTGGCGATCCGTTGAACAGTCATTCGTTTGCATGGGTGTACGCAGTGTATGCCAGTGTTTGAAACTTGCCACACCCGCCCGGCGGCGGGTGACCTTCAGAATCGATCCAACCTGTAGGGCGCAATGTCCGGTAATTCATGGGTATGAGGCGCAGGCGAAGCCAGTTGCGCGATGAGTTCGGCTGTGACTGCGGCCTGTGTCAGGCCCAGGTGCTGGTGACCGAAAGCGAGCAGCACTTTGCCGTCGCACACCCGGTCGATGATCGGCAGGGAATCCGGCAAGGACGGGCGAAACCCCATCCACGGCGTCGCCGCCTCAGCGTTCAAGTCGCGCTTGAACAGACCTTCACTTAACCGGTGCAACTGCCAGGCACGCTCCATCACCGGCGCTCGGTCGAGGCCGGCGAACTCGACGGTGCCGGCCAAGCGCAGTCCATCGGTCATCGGGGTCATGATGAACTTGCGCTCCAGCGAGGTGACGGCGAACGGCAGCCGTCCGTGTTCATGGGGCAACATCAGGTGATAGCCGCGCTCGGTATCCAGCGGTACTTTTTTGCCGGTCAGCGCTGCCGTCAACTTCGCGGAGTGAGCACCGCAGGCGATCAGGGTCTGGCGGGCGGTGAAACGGCCCTGGTCGGTGATAAGCGAGACGCCGTGTTCATGCAGGTGTGCGCCCCGGACCTGATGCTTGAGGAAGTGCACGCCGCAGGCTTTGGCGGCATGGACCAGTTCGCAGACTACTCGGTAAGGGTCGAGAAAATGACCGGTGCGCGGGAAGAACAGACCGCCCTGAATTCGCTCGCTGAGTTGTGGCGCCGCCTCGCGCACCGCGTTGGCCTGCCAGTAGTCGACCGGTACGTGTTGATGGCGCATCCGAGCCTGTAGCGCTTCGATTGCTTTATGCGAGTCTGCCCGTTCGAACACCAGCAACGAGCCGTCTTCGCGCAGCAGATGGGGGCGGGCAATGTCCTCCAGCAGTCGGTGCCAGGCGCCCAGGCTGCTTTCGTTGAGTGCGCGCAGGCCGGCGATGGTTCGTTGGAAGGGGACGTGGCGCAGGTTCAGCAACAGGCGCGTGAACCAGGGCAGAGCGCGTGGCAGGTATTTCCAGTCCAGGCGCAACGGCCCCATTGGGTCTGTGAGCATGGCGGGCAAACGTTTGAGGATGGACAGGTCGGCGATAGGAAACACCTGTTCGGTCGCCAGGTGCCCGGCATTGCCAAACGAGGCGCCCCGGCCAGGGTCTTGCTGGTCGAGGACCACCACCCGCAGACCCTGACGTGCCAGCCGCACAGCGCAAGCGACGCCGATGATGCCGGCGCCGACCACGGCAATGTCGGCGATGTCGTGCGGGTTGTGTGCAGCAGGCAGAGTCATGGCGCTTTCCTGGAATAAGTGGCCCCGGCTGCAAAGCCGGGCGGGTTTACAGCGGGCGCAGTCAGGGTGGGATCAGGCAACGTTCTGTTCGGCCGACCAGTTTTTGTACCACTGGCGGAACAACGTGTACTGAGTCTCGGCATAGCGCCGTTGGGCATCGCTGAGCGCATCGGTTTCGTTGAAGTGCAGGGTGTATTCCTTGTCGCCATTGAGCACCATCAGGTGCTTGTAATAGAGCACCAGGTCGCAGCCCTCATCGAAGGACGACAGCACCTGCAGCGCAGATTCCAGCTCTTTGGCCAGGCGGCGAGCCGTGGCGTCACCCTTGGCCGCCTGCTTGCTCAGGGCCACCAATTGCAGCACTTCGCGGGGCAGCGCGTTGCCGATGCCGGTGATAGCGCCGGTGGCGTTGCAGTTGACGAAGCCATGCACCACTTGGGTATCGACACCGACCATCAGGGTGACGTCATCGTCCTTTGACGTGATGTTTTCGGCGGCGTAACGCAGGTCGGCAGCACCGCCGAACTCCTTGAAGCCGATCAGGTTCGGGTGTTCGCGGCGCAGTTCGAAGAACAGCTCGGCACGGGTGGCGAAGCCGTAGTAAGGACTGTTATAGATTACCGACGGCAGATTTGGAGCAGCCTCCAGAATCGCCGCGAAGTGAGCTTTTTGCGCGGCCGGCGAGGCACCCCGGGAGAGGACGCGAGGGATGACCATCAGGCCCTGGGCACCGACCTTGGCCGCATGCGCCGCGTGGGAAATCGCTTCACGACTGTTGACGGCGCCAGTGCCGACGATGGTCGGAACGCCGGCAGCGACCAGACGCGCCACGCCTTCCTGGCGCTCGGCTTCGGTGAGCAGGGGCCAGTCACCCATGGAACCGCAATACACGACAGCACTCATGCCGATATCGATCAGTTCGCGACCTTTGGCCACCAGCGCGTCGAAGTCGGGTTTGCGCTCGGCGGTGCAAGGGGTCATCAGTGCAGGCATGCAGCCAGTGAAGATGTTTGCGCTCATTGTTGGCACTCCTAGAAGCGTTTATTCAGCTTGATTGAGGTGGGGGAATGCAGCGTGTTCGCTCAAATGCCCCACGCGAAGGGGTCCTGTTCGTCGATCAGCAGCGTGCTGTCGGCGGTCATGAAGGCCTGGCCGGTAATGAACGGGCGGACACGTTCGCCTTCCCATTCGTAACTGCCGACGAATTGACTGGCGGTGATGCTGGCTTGTACCCAGGGCGCACCCGCGGCCAGTTTTCCATCGGCAGCCAGGCATGCCAGTTTGGCGCTGGTGCCGGTACCGCAGGGCGAGCGGTCGTAGGCTTTGCCCGGGCACATGACGAAGTTGCGGCTGTCGGCCTGGTCGTCGTCGGCAAACAACTCGACATGGTCGATGACGGCGCCGTCTTCGCCATGGATGCCTTGGGCTTCGAGGGCCTTGAGCATCGCCCAGGTGTAATCGGTGAGCGCTTCGACGTTATCGAGTTGCAACACTTGCCCGTGGTCGGACACCAGGAAAAACCAGTTGCCGCCCCAAGCGATATCGCCGTAGACGCAGCCGTGCCCGGGGACGTCTACCGGCACCTGTTGGCGATAGCGGTAGGCGGGCACATTGCGCAGGGTCACCGTGCCGTCTTCATGCAGCGTCGCGCTGACCGGGCCGACCGGCGTGTCGATCTTGTGCACACCCGGAGCGATGTGCCCCAAGTAATGTAACGAGTTGACCAGGCCGATGGTGCCGTGACCGCACATGCCGAGGTAGCCGGCATTGTTGAAGAAGATGACGCCGCAGGTGGCATCCGGCGAGACCGGCTCGCAATACAGGGCGCCGACCAGGACATCGTTGCCACGGGGCTCCAGCAGGCAGGCCTTGCGCCAGTGGTCATGCTGATCGCGCAGGGCATCACGCTTCTCGATCATGGTCTGGCCGGGCAATTGGGGAAATCCGTTCATCACCAGGCGAGTCGGTTCGCCGCCGGTGTGGGAGTCGATGACATGTACTCGTTTCATGAACCCATCCTTTAGAAGTGTGCCGGTACACCGGTTGCCACCACCAGGCCACCGAACCTGCGGATAGAGTGAACGCGTCAGGGGCGATAGCGATTGATGTTTTCCATGAATGCAAATGACGAAATCAGCACAATCCTTATGGCCTCGACACGGGGTAAACCTTGGGGCAATCTGCTTGCGCGCGCCTCGACAACGGCTCCGAAGTGAAGGCCAGTTGCTGAGCGGAGAGGGCGCAAGGGAGGATTTTTGCTTGTCCGCAGAGTGGGAGAACAAGCGTCATGACGCAGAACGCATTGGCGATCCTGTGCCAAGGAAACGACCTGAATCGGCCCGATACCCTCGAAGAATTACTGGCAGGCGTGGCACTGCTGTTGCCGATGCTGGACGTGATCCCCAATGCCGCGATCTTTATCAAGGACATGAAGGCGCGTTATGTCATGGCCAATAGCACGCTGGTTCAGCGCTGCGGGTTGAAACAGTTGCAACCGCTGCTTGGCAAAACCAGCGCTGAAGTCTTTCCAGCACAATTGGGGCCTGGCTACACCGAACAGGATCGTCGTGTACTGGAGCAAGGCTTTGTTCTGGAAGACCAGTTGGAATTGCATTTATATGGGAGTCGAGAACCCGGTTGGTGCCTGACGCATAAACGCCCGTTGTATAACCGCAGCGGTGAAATCATGGGCCTGGCGGGAATTTCGGTCGATCTGCAATCGGCCAGTGATGCTCACCCGGCCTATCAGCGCCTGGCGGCGGTGGATGAATACATTCGCGCGCATTTCAATCGCCGTATCACCTTGGGTGAACTGACGCGGATCGCCGGTATTTCGGTGGCGCAACTGGAACGGTATTGCAAGCGCGTGTTCCACCTGACGCCACGGCAGATGATTCAAAAGATTCGACTGGAACATGCGCACCGACTGCTGCACACCGAAATTCCCATTACCGACGTGGCATTGCAGTGCGGCTACACCGACCACAGTGCATTCACCCGACAGTTCAAGGCATTGACCGGGTTTACGCCGCGCCAGTATCGACAGGTGTCATGAATGCATCGGGGGACATTCATTCGCCAGAAACTAAGTTAGAGTGCCCATCAGTGTCTGCTCATAAGGGCCCTGCACTCGATTCGCGTAGTCGCGCCAAGCGGTTCCAGCGAACGAACAGGGCAAAAAAAACCGTGTATCAATCGTTATGTGAAGAATGAATCGTCCGCTGTTTGTTTCTCTAGATGGGCCCAAGGGAGCCGGCAAAACCACACTGTTGGAGGCCGTCACGAAAGTACTGAGGGCAGACAACAAAAAAGTGATCCGGCTTTGCGAGAAAAAAAGCGATCCCTACAGGGGTGAAACAATGGCCCTCGTGAACAAACTCGTCAGAAATCCCAGCCGGGATCTGGAGTTGGAAGTTTGTGAGCGCTTCGCCGATAGCCGTGCCTGGATCTCCCGGCACGTGCTGACTAAACAACCACCAGGCAGCATCATCTTGATTGATCGCTGGTATCCATCTGATGCCGCGTTTCGCCGGATAATCCCGTTTGCAGAGATTCTGCAGTTGAACATTGATCGAAACGTGCGAGTGCCAGACCTGCATGTCGGAGTTGTCACCGCCCCTGATATTTCATGGGCGAGGGCAGCGGCACGACAGCGTGGGCTGAGCAGTACTGTGATCCATCGGTTGGAAGAACATGTCGCTTGTACCCAGGCGTTCGAACGAGCGATTGCAGATCACGGCTGGGTTTTATGCCGTAATGAAGGAACGATCGAAGCCGCAACGATGCAGGTGGTTTCGCAGATCAATGGCGTCCTTCGATGTGCCCTGTAGACGAAGTTCGCTGCGCCGGTCTTGCGGCGCTGACAGTTTTTACGTAGCAACGACTTCTTCAAGAAGGTGCCCGCGCTTTTACACACACGCACACACAGCCTGGGCCAGAGGTCGGCAATCGAAAGCCTATGCGGGAGCAGCGTTGATTAGCTGTTTGAAATATTACATTTCTGACAGCTAACCGGCAGTAGGCAGTCCATGGGCTAGAGTGAAGTACCAACGTAGCTATTCAAAGGGCTTGCAGATGAACTTAGCCATTGATGCTATTGCAAACGTGATTGGTGGAAACGACAGTGAGATCTAATTGGCGTTGGAAATTGCATCCGCGATAGCTTCACTCAGCCAGGAGCACTTGAGATGACAAACACCCAAAAGTTGCTGTTCGCTTTAGGATCCGCAATAGCACTGCCAGTCGCCACATGCCTTGCGCAAGCGGAAGAGCCGCAGATCAAGACGCTCACCTCACCGAAAGATCCAACGGAAAGCGCAGTTCTAATAGGTAGAGTCATCAACGACGGGCTGACAATCCAGTTGGAGCTTGAGGGCGCCGAAGCTATGTGGATGCAGATGGGAACACCTGCTCAGTGGAGTGAACATGTTCCCGCAAAGAACGAGCGGTATCATATTGAGATCAAGGTGACGGACAACGCAACCAAGACGCGACTCCCGTACTCCACGGTTACCTTCGCTGCGACGAACAAAGCCAATGGAAAGAGCGTAGAAACGATTCTACCGCCGATGTGGGGCGGCAGTGGTTTGCATTACTCTGAAAACAGCCCCTTAGCTGGTGATGGTGTTTACGCCGCCACGGTCACTGTTGGTGTTCCAACGTTCGCTCGTGAAATGCAGGACAAAGACCTGTGGTCGAAACCGGTAAACGCCCACTTTCACTTCAAATTGAAGGAAGGTGTGCTTGTCGAGGTATCAGAACCCGTCTCGGCAGCAAACTAGCGGAGCCCATTTTGCCGAAGGAGGGCGCAGATAAGGGATTTCGGAAGAACTTCACCACGGTGCTGGAGCATAAATTCCAATAATGAAAACTCTTTCGCCGTTAGGTCGATCCGTTTCCCTCCTCGAAACGCCTGATGCTTGAGTAGGTCAAGCTCAAGATCACCGATTACTAAATGGGGCTGACTGGATGGAGGGTCTGCTCTATGCAGCAAGACTCGGACTCTAGCAAGTAGCTCGGGGAACGCAAAAGGCTTGACCATGTAGTCATCAGCACCCAGATCCAATACTTTAACTCGGTCTTCTACGCCATCGCGAGCTGAGAGGAACAACACTCGCATACTTGCGCCTGCGGCCCGGATCTTTGTCAGGACGTCCCAACCGTTGAGCACCGCCATTAATAGGCTTTTTTGCTATCGTTGCATTAAATTGAGTGATCACAAAGGGATAAGAAATGGCGATTCCAATGTGGCAAGGTCAAGTTGCTCTGGTCAGCGGTGCGGGCAGTGAACGTGGTATTGGTCTAGCGATCGCCCGACGTTTGGGCCGCGAAGGCGCGCGAGTCTTGATCACTGCCAGCAGTGCGCGAATTCAGCAACGTGTCGCCGAGTTGCAGGCTGAAGGTATAGACGCTCGGGCGATGGCAGCCGACCTGACTGACGAATTGCAAGTCAAAGCGCTGACCGATTGGGCTCATGAGCAGTTCGGCCATATCGACATTTTGGTCAATAACGCCGGCATGGCTATGGTCGGCAGCCCGGAACCCTTCGTCGAAGTGGCGGACATGGATTTGGCGACCTGGAATCTATCTCTGGCGCGCAACCTGACTACCGCTTTTTTGCTGACTCGTGCGGTGTTACCTGGGATGAAGACGCGCGGTTACGGACGTATCGTCCACATTAGTTCGACGTCCGGTACACGCGGAAGCAATCCAGGTGAGTCGGCTTACAGTGCGGCAAAAGCAGCAATGCTGGGGATGAATATGGCCCTGGCGCTGGAAGTCGGTAAACGGGGCATCACCGTCAACAGTGTTGCACCAGGCTGGATTGATACGGGAGCATTGACCGAAGAAGAAAGCCGCGCGGGTACCTACACTCCGATCGGTCGCGCCGGTCGTCCAGAAGAGGTTGCCGCTGCAGTGGCGTTTTTGGCGTCTCCGGAAGCCAGCTATATCACCGGTGAAGTGCTGGTGGTGGATGGCGGTAATTGTCTGATCGAAAACAAGGCGCCCTGACGTTAGCTTGGACTGCTGTCTTTTAGTGAGCCTACTATTTAACGAAGAAATCAAACGCGCAGATACTTGCTAGCCTTAAGCCGGATGCTAGCTCCGCCAGCGTTGAAATAGTGACTCAGGTTGAGCGATTACTTTCAGGTGCTTCCATACCAGAACATCCGTGCAGCCCAGCCATCCTTAAGCACCACGTTTGTCTTTCGATGACGTAGGGCATCGGCATACACCAAACTCGGCCGAAGGCCGGGCCATTGGCATCTCGCCGGATAGCTGGAATGGGCCATGATCTTGTGCACCATCTGATTACGATTACGGCAGTGCACAAATTATGGCGGATGATTGCGAGGGTGGGGGTGGTACGTTGCTTGAGAGTTCACCAGTCCCTGGTTCAGAAACAGAGACGTTTTTACGGGTGGATACTGGATCGTTAACCATCAAGTGCGGATTCATCTAGGTTTTAGATTGTAATAGAGCCAGCTGGGTCTTCAGCTGTGCGACTTCAGCTTCCAGTTCACGCACTCGCTCCTTGGCCTCAACTTCGACGCT
>LNAP01002463.1_pt1 | contig 45481 bp, 40 predicted proteins | sample 602601 | NCBI WGS metagenome assembly LNAP01 (sample SAMN02440304, study PRJNA202911) | soil metagenome | biome: Subtropical and temperate rainforests or woodlands; isolation source: soil samples (1 kg each in a 20% v/v slurry with milli Q water) were... ...
TGTTTCAATTCCTCATAGGTACGATAGAAACAAGCAAGCGGCTGAGACATTTGGCAACCTATTTTTCAAGTTTCAATTCCTCATAGGTACGATAGAAACTTTGCTCAGCTTGAATCTTTTGGTTATCGATATCATGTTTCAATTCCTCATAGGTACGATAGAAACCTGGTCGCCCGGCGCGCCTTTATAAAAAGACGCGGGTTTCAATTCCTCATAGGTACGATAGAAACACGGGAATCAAAAACTCGCTCATTACGTTTACCGCCAGTGTTTCAATTCCTCATAGGTACGATAGAAACTTGCTTGCTTTATCAGTGCTTCTTCCGATCTTTGCGGCATGGTTTCAATTCCTCATAGGTACGATAGAAACTCCCATGATCTTCGTTATTCAAACGGTGTTCACTCCATGTTTCAATTCCTCATAGGTACGATAGAAACTTCGGAATGACATGAAGGCAAGAGGGGCAACCATAGCAGGTTTCAATTCCTCATAGGTACGATAGAAACCCGCGTGACTGTTGTTCGGGCTATCGATGAGTTGAGTTTCAATTCCTCATAGGTACGATAGAAACCCATAAAAACTCAACAATATGGGCATTTTTACCCGGATCCCAAATCTTAAAAGTTTTCTGGCTCTTTCTGATAATACTCACTTTTGGTATACTGCCTCTGTCGTCGATCTCCCGACTTTTTTACACTATTGCAGGTCGACGACAATTTTGGTGCATCCGAAACTGCATAACGTTATATTATAATAGCGGTTCCTCCCTTTTCCAAACCGATAATTTCCCGATCTGTATATTTTTGTGTGCGCCATGTGTAAAGTATCACAGAGTCCTCTTCCGAGTCGATTAACTTCTTCATCTCAGCCTTCAGTTTTTTCAAATTGACTTCGGATATTTCTCCCTCAAGGACTGAATTTTGCACCCAGTTTAAATATTTACGGCACGTTTTCAATGCCTTTGCAACTCTTTTTTCACCAACATCGTAAACGATGATAACGAACAATCCAATCCCCCCCTTTACCATAAAGCTTCAAATGGTTCATACGCTTTTTCTCCCATCATATGTTTTTGCAATTTATATAATTCCATTCTTAGCAATCGGCGATAGCTAACCTCTTTATTTAATGTCCTATGCTTGATGGTTGTTTTTAATTTTTCTTCCCATTCGGTAATAAAGATCTTCCGTCCCTTGTCCGTTAATAATATTCCTCCTGTATCTTTTTCAAAATGAGCTTTGGTCAGTTGTTTCTTTCCTATTAAAGAAAAAATCAACCGGTCCACCAGAACAGGCTTAAAAATTTCCGCCACATCGAGGTTCAGAGTAAATCTGCGAAAATTCGTTGTATGTAAGTAGCCAATCCGAGGATCCAAGTGCGTATGATACGTTTCACTTAACATTTGAGTGTAAAGAATCGAGTTTCCGAAGCTCATCAAAGCATTCAATTCATTCTTTGGGGGTCTTCTGGACCGCTGACTGAACTTAAAATCGGGATTAGCCAAAATAATGTCAAACCCCCTATAATAACTTTCACGAATATTGCCTTCATATGCCATTAACTCGGGGATCGTCTTCGCCTTTGCAGCATCGGCGATCAGCGATTCCACCGTATCAATAATCCCCTGCAGATCCTTACCGCGGCCACGATAATACTTTAACACCCGCAACATATTTTGTGCTGCGCCACGCACGAATAGGTAAGCAAGCGCGTACCTTTTCTCCTCATCGGTGTAATGCTCTACCTGTTTTAAAATCATGTATCCTGAATTCAAATGCTCTCGAGGATAAAAACTGCCCGTATAGTACCCGTAATAATTGAAAAAATGAAGCGTAATCTCCTTCTGCGAGCAAAATTCCAAAAGCGATTTATTCAAATCGACCTCGCCAAAAATCATGAGTTCCTGCGTATCCTCGACGGGAATAAATTTGCGGCCCTCCTCACTCTCAAAAAAAAGCGTATTGTCTTTTCGCTTTAGCTCTCCCGACTGAAATATATAGATCGTCTTCTTCACATCTCTGCCCCTCCCTTACGTATCGAACCTGGGTTATGCTACGCCCAACAAAATTCCTGATAAGCGCATTTACCGCAAAATTTGATTTTAACCGGTTCCGGAGGGGTCTCCTGAGCCATAATAATCTTGATGCGGCGGATAGCCTCCTTAATTTCCGCTTCCGCCACGGCGTCCAATTCAACCTCCTCTCTTCGCTTCTCTTCTGGAAAGCGTAGTTCTCCCAGAGCATCAACCCCGGACAACTTCAGATTATATAAATAAAAAAGCACTTGCATCTTGGCACTTTTCAAATACGATGAAGTTTTCTTCACTTCCGCAACGACCAGCTCGCCATGCTTCTTGGACAAAGTGTCCATTTTTATGGAATCCCATGCCACCTCTTTCTTATCCCGGGCATAAGCATTCTCATGCAGATAGCGCCCCCACTCCATATTCTCATCCTGCTGATCGGCTACAATCTGTCGCGACATCAACCAAACTTCCCTTTGACAAATGTAGTAGTACCAGATCAGCGTGCCGGTAATGCCTTTCATCTGATCTTCGGCAGATTCGGTTTCAGCCAACGGATTTCACCTCAAATCTTTAAAAAATCATTGTGACATCTTCATTGCGATAGCCGGTAACGCGGTCATAATAATCTTTCATTTGCGATTTACTTACAAATAGCATCCCTTCAACCTCAGGTGGAGGATTTTTCATATGTCTGGGTAAAGGAATCACATATTTATAAAATGTGGATCTGATTTTCAAGAAATTATTTTTTCGTTCAAAGAGATCTTTTATCTCACTAATTTTTATGAATTCATTCCATACCTGTGTGGATTCATCGCTGCCATCTTCCGAATCGTATTGAAAAAAAACATCTACCCGTGGTTGGTCTTCATCAATCAATTTAAAGTGCTCGATAGGGATAACATCATTCCGCTGCTCACCCGTGTATTCCAAATTCATTAGAGCCTTAACATATTTATACGACTCACCGGGATCGACTTTGTCTTTCACCATCCGATAGTATTCAGTAATTACCGTTAGAAAATCTTGTTCACTCAGAACTGGATTTTCAGTAAGTAGCCGCTTTGTAATATGTAATCGTGGGTCTCCCTTCTTCTCGCTCCCCCCATAAACCATAGAGGCATAGGATTTACTAGCACGATTCACAAGATGAATTACATTGACTTCTCCTGTTTTGAGACCATTTCGGTTGCAACGTCCGGCAGACTGATTAATTGAATCTAGAGGAGCCCAATCCCGATAAACAACGTCAAAATCAATATCTACGCCAGCCTCTACCATTTGTGTACTGACAACTACGCGAAACTTTTTGTTTCGAATCTTATCAATTCTTTCTAACCTTTCAAAAGGCAAAATATGCGTAGATAAAAAAGTCATCTCTTCCTCGTCCACCATTTCAAGCAGCTTTTTGTACATCATTTTTGCGCTGTCTATTGTATTAACAATGAATAAATAACTTTTACCCGGGTCTAATTGAAGCTGATCTACAAACGATTCAATAGTCATAGACTGGTCTAAAAAAGATCGTAACATCACACGATTTAAACCTGCAAAATACTTTTCTGTTTCACAAATATATTGCACATCTTTGGGATCAAAGATCTCAGGATTGGTTGCAGTCAAGAAAATAAACCGACAGTCTAATTTTTCTCCAAAAGATATAAAAAGATCTCTCAGCATCATCCAGTATTTGGCAGGAATATTTTGAAACTCGTCAATTAAAATAATCGAGTGGGCAAGGCGATGGAATTTACGCAAAGAACTGTTTTTATGCGAAATAAGAGTATGGAACAATTGAATAAATGTAGTTACTACAACTTCAGAATTCCAACCTTCTATGAGCAATTTAGACGCTGCCATATCAAAGTCCCACTCATTTAAGTTTGAATTAACTCCTATTTTCCCTTTCTCATATACCATTTCAGAGAGATGATGGTGTTTCAACAAGATCGACGAGTCCAATGAGATGCCATTTGCTCTAAACACATTTTCGAATTCCCTGAAATTCTGATCAATAATAGATAAGAAAGGAAGTGAATAAATGATTCGCGGTAATATTTTTCGTGAGGATTCACTGTAAACCTTGTCACGCAGTTTAAGAGCAAATGCCAGTGAATTAAGAGTTTTTCCCAGTCCTGTAGGGAGAGTTAACATATAGATGCGGTTATGGAGATCGATTCTATGCTGGAGTACTTCTCGAAAAGCACGATTTCGCATTTCATTTAATTGATTTTTCGGACGATTGAGGGTAGCTGAAAATTTTTCTACTGCATCAGCTGGGAGGTGGTTTCGTTGTGCAAAAAAAGCGTCATTTTTAACGCCTACTTGGCTTTTATCAGCATCGATAAGCATAGAGAAAAGCATTTGCATTTTCAAATACGAGTCAAAATTATCAGGCAGTAACTGATTTGAAAGTAACCTTCTCCGCTGCTTGCTAAATCTTTTGGGCAGTTCCTCAATCCAAGAATCAACAATTTCCTTAGATATTTTAAAATCATCGCCTAATACCTCTCGCCTGCCCATATCATGAAATAATTTGATAATAGCTTGTTCTAATAACACCCAGTCAATGGATTCCGTTTGCATTCGAATATGATGAAGTTCCTCTTCATCCTTCGAGTATTCGTAATCCAAACTTGCTAAGTCGCCATGATGTCTACGAATGACGACAAAAACGATCATTGCATAAAAGTCATTCGGCTCTCCTACTCGTTGTAGAAATCGTTCGGCCACGTAAAAACCGCATACGGCAGAAAGCATCGAATGACGATATAACGGTTTACCTCGCAATTTATTTTTCTCCATATCGGAAGCCATTATATACTGTTGAAAGTAAGTCGTCGTTTTGGCCAAATCATGAAAGCCAGTCGTAATGGCGCACAACGACATTAAAAAATCGGGAGGAAATAAGTCCGCACTTATTCCTCCCGAGAAAGTTTGACCCAGATGCATGACTCCGGACACATGATCCATCCAAATTTGCTCAGGATGAGATAGCCAGTTTGTCATAAGCACACCCTACTCTCTAACTTAATTACAAAACACGATTTTTTCTTCTGTTCCGGCAAGTTCCACATACTCCCGAATGACGGCGGTGATCGGTTTACCTGAAGAATCAAACAACAATGACTCGTATTGCAATACCTCTCTGTTATGATTCATATGAATGGGTTGCTTCTCTTTCAAGATTTGCAACCCCGCTTCTATTCTTATTTTCTGTTCATGAATGAGCGAGATCGGAATTACAGTCTTCGTTGTAATCCATTCCGGATTCGTTTTGAGCGTTCCTTCTTGTACTTGATGAAAGGAAAAATCAGCTAAAAGCTCGCTAAGGCCCAGACAAATGGTATAGACATTTTGATGCTCTCGAACCATTTCAATCAGTTGTGTAAATAATGGTTTAGAATTCATCTGAACATAAATTCGAAATCCAACGGCTTTGAGAAATTCCGTTCGAATTTGTGTTCTTGCACCTTTAGAAGCCTTCGGCGCCCAAAAATGATTTTTGGTATTCAGATGGTTTATACCGATGTGGACTTTTTTAATAGGTTTGAGCACTTGAATTGCGATTCTAGTAGTGTTGCTATTAATCTCTAATAAATATTGGTTGTTCTCCTTCGGCAATCCAAGAATGGCCCCAAGCAGTCCATAGACGGCTGTCGGAGGAATTGTAGAGAAAGTTAAGGGAGAAGAAGTCGTATAAAATTTTCTGAAATGCCCGTAATCCCCATATACATCAAACGATAAAATTTCCATGTAATACCTCCCTAAAGGCTTAATTGCTCATTAGGTATTCCCATTTTTTGAAGTGCTTCTACGGGATTTTGTGTAAATCGGATACGATCATCGATCGCAAATGATATTTTGGCAATGTGATCTTTGTATTTACCTACACGCTCAAGCCAATTGGTGAAATCAAGTTGATATTCTTCGACATCCCGGATTTCTTCATCTAATTTCCCACTATCCATGACCATCTTGATACCTTTGTCTAATTCTCCAATATGATAATGTGGCTTTGAATACTCTACCTTAAGCAGAACACGAGGCATCTGTCCTACCTTTGAACGGGAATGAAGGCTTTTTGTTCCGTTCCACAAACCATTAAGAAGCTGATATACGTCCTCTTCCTGTAGATTGGTTTCCTTTGCACAATTTTCATTGATAATGCCGTATACATTCAATAAAGAATAGGCTACAACATATTCCTCACGAAACGTTTTTCTGGTATATCCCGCATCGGAAGCAAATGCGCCTGTTCCTTTTATGTACTCCATTTTGGCTCTATGTAAAGAAGAAGCCAACTTAAACTGTACTGGACCCGTTAGTGTAATGGAATCTCCATCAAGAGGGATCGTAGCGCCGAATAAACGTACATCAATGCAATCCTTAAGAACGTTCATACGAATGATTTGTTTGTCGCTCATTTCTTCTGCACTTTTATCTTTTTTATCTTTTTTTGAACTCTTCGCTAACTTCTCTCCGTTCTCATCTACCAGGAAATCTGCGGCTCGTTGCTTTCCATCCTGAATTAAACCTTGATCATCAGCGATTTCCCGAACAAAGATCTCCCTGCCCTCCACCTGATGCAAATAATCCCGGATCGTTCTCTTGATCCGCACATCCGTAACTAGGTTGCGTCCCGACTCTTCATCAAATCTTGGTTTATTCTCGTCAACAGGGTCTCCATTTGGGTTAATCCAACTGGCATCATACAAAAAAACAATTTCAGAACGATTTTTAATCATTGTTGATCTCCTCCTTTTTCTTGTAAACAATATCCGCGAATTCCCGGGATAAGGACATTCCGGAAACAAAATAAAAATTCATTTCATCGATGCTCATTTTCCAATGGCTCGATTCGTTTAACAATCGTTTGGCAATGCCTTCCGTAAGTTCTTTAAAACGAATTCCATAGTTATCGTAGGAGTTCAACTTATCGATTAATTTAGGAAGTAGCCCTAATAAATCGTTTTGATTCATCTTAAACCCTTGAAGCTGTTTTAAAAATGGTGTCGCCCCCCGTCTCTGCTGCTGGATATCCAATAATAACTGGGCAAGTCCCCCTAGAAGGAAAATCCCCTGTTTAACACTGGTATCCAAATGGAACCCATACTTTTGCACTAGCGAATCATACTTATCCTCTACCATTGCAACCTCCTTTACTGGCATAAACATGCCTATTTGCTTGAAAAAATGGAAATTCATCAAAGCATCTTTAACTGTAGAAGAAAATGCAAAGCCTTCTTCATACATAACACTACGAATCTTCTTCATGAAAAAAGGAAAGAAAAAACGATAATCCATTTGTGTTTTTGTGAAGCAATGATTTACAACCTCCAGAAAATATTTATCGAGATCATAATTCCGCTTACCTTCGTCCGACTTCGCAAAAAAACTGCGAATTTTCGCAAAGCTATAAAAGCTCTTATCTGATAGTGAGAATAAGCTTTCTACCTCTTTTTTGGCTTCGAATAAAGATTTTAATCGGTAAGTTGATACATCCTCCAAGTGGAGCAGAATTCGTTCCGCACTACTTCCGGGAGGCGAAAACAAGAATAAAAAATCAAATTGCAATTGATTTGTCTCTTCAGAAAGCACACTCAGTATCTCTTTTTCATCATTTGTCAACCTTTGGTTTATTTCAGAGTCCGCAATAGATATATTGTGTTTCCATTTCTCAATCATCTTGATAATATACTCATTACCCGGGCTGTTAAAAAGAAATTTGGGTATTAATAAATAGCTCAGCCCATAAAAACTAAACCGCATATTTTTTTCCAAGTAATTCTTTCCTTCTTCAATAGCGCCTTTGCATTTCAAACACACAGGGTAATTGCGCCAAGCCAACTCTTCCCTAAAGTTTCCGGTTATAAATCCAGGCTTATCTAATGTATAGAACTTAAACACACTTAAATTTCCAATAACTGAAACTCCATTTGCTCCGCACACGGAACACATTTTCCCAGCCGCGGAAACTTCCAAATCTTTTTCATTTACAAGTGATACAATGGCTTCTTTAAAAAACGAAATCTCACCAATCTTTTGTCTGTCGATCCTTAAAGTTAAACCGAATGATGATTTGGAATTATTCATGATTTTTGCGGATTGTTCCATAATTTCATCACTGGCACCTTCCAGTGCCTCTTGAATCCCGGAAAAATAACTCAAAGATTCTGCCGATATATTATTTTTTAATTCTTCAACCCATTTAAACCAGGAAAGAACTCTGGTCTTCCACGTTTTTTCCAAGTCAGTAATAAGGCATGTTGGAGTATAGTTTGCCCCATTCGCTCCTCTACGGCGATAAAGATACGCTTCGAATCCTATTGTTTTTGTCTCCTCGAGGTCAACCCCTTTAAAGGTAAAACGATTAATTTCATCAGGCTTTAACTCCAGTTCAACCAGCAACATCATGGGGTAGTTTCCGCCGGAATTAGGGTCTTGGGACAATTGCCAAGCCGTATCTTCTTGAGCGCTCTTACCTATTACTTCTGCGCCGATTTCCTGAATTGCTGTGATCATCCCATCACATCCTTAATTTATTGAATTTCAAAACATCCGAATCCCATCGAATTTTTCGATCCCAGTCCAGTATCATATGCCCATTGCAGTAAAAGCGGATGCCCTTCCAGTTCGTACACACCCATCCAACCTTCAATAACCGTATTGCGAAAATATGTAATTGTCTTATCTTTCTCCGCAACCCTGACTGACTTAATAGAAAAGGGAGATTGGTTGATTTCTTCATCCATATTGTGATTGGAAAAAAATTTCCTTTTCAAATTTTGTTCAACCATCGTTGAGAATAGGTCTTCTGTGGGTTTATAGTAATGAGTATGTTTTAGACCGTTTGGGTGTGTTAATGTGCTGTAATTGACAAGAGGACTGAGCATCTGGATGCGGGTCTTAGAGGAAAGATTAACGGTTGGCATGATATTCGCTGATTCTAAACGCACTTCTTGCGTACCTATTCGAAGCGACTCCGCTTGGATAATCGTTCGAATTAAATCATGTAAGAACTGATCTACTGGCGAACAAACCACAAAAGAAAAAGGGGGGTCAAACGTAATTTCCTTTCGCTGCGGATTTATTTGAAATTTTCCGTGAATTCTCGAAAATGAAAAATGCTTGTACACTCTTCCTTGATGCGAATAGCCCTCATCATGTATAAACTTCTGAAAATCAGGATCGGAAATATTCTGATAAAGCAAGCCCATTAGCGTACTTTGATAATGAATGCTAAGCCGTAATGGTTTGGCTGAAGAAAAATTAAAAACGACTCTCATCAAAATTCATCCTTTTATTCATCTTTAATACATTTTTCTACATATATTTCCCATTTCCTTCTTTCTTTGAAAAAATTCTTACTCCTCTTGTTCTCACCCTATTGTTTCTCCACATCTATTCCTTGGCGTTAGCCCATGCCTTCTTTTATAGTAGTTTCATACCAATAGAAAGTACCCCCAAGCCATATGTCAGCAGGTGCAATTTTGCCTCGATATCGTTTGCCGGACTGTTACAACCTTGAGTGTACGATTGGCTGATTGTGAACGGGGATACACTTAAACTCGACAGGTTTCAATTCCTCATAGGTACGATAGAAACTTCTAAAAATCCTGACGTCAAGTCTCCGCCTTTGGAGTTTCAATTCCTCATAGGTACGATAGAAACTTGTACAATAACATCATGCAAATCCTGTGCTGTTAGCGGTTTCAATTCCTCATAGGTACGATAGAAACGGAGAAAAACCAACGCTTGAGGATTTGAAAAATTTATGTTTCAATTCCTCATAGGTACGATAGAAACCCTTTTTCACCTCAATCTTCAAATGTATCGCCAGATTGGTTTCAATTCCTCATAGGTACGATAGAAACTTTCTTTTGCTGAAAAAGCAGTGAAAGAACTATTAGAGTTTCAATTCCTCATAGGTACGATAGAAACAGTATCATCCTGTGACGCTCTCGAAAATTACATCAATGTTTCAATTCCTCATAGGTACGATAGAAACGTAACTGGATCAATCTAAAATTATTAATCGATGAGGGGGTTTCAATTCCTCATAGGTACGATAGAAACGAGGGAAATTAATGAATAATCTTGAAATTATCCGTGTTTCAATTCCTCATAGGTACGATAGAAACATATACATGTTTCTTGTACCTTTAAACCTGAAAAAAGTTTCAATTCCTCATAGGTACGATAGAAACATGAACGTAGGCAAAAACAAGGTTACAGAATGGACGTTTCAATTCCTCATAGGTACGATAGAAACCGGCTTGCCGCCCCATTTGCCTTTCGAGTGCTTACAGGTTTCAATTCCTCATAGGTACGATAGAAACTTGGGCTCCGATATGAAATCACCCCGCCTAGTTGGGCAGAGTTTCAATTCCTCATAGGTACGATAGAAACTGAACTATCGAGGTGAAAAATAGTGGATATAGTCACGTTTCAATTCCTCATAGGTACGATAGAAACTTATTCCCACACTTGCGTTTTACAGCCGCAGGGCTATGTTTCAATTCCTCATAGGTACGATAGAAACAAGCTTGGCTCAACCGCTAAAGCGGCAGATTCATCGTTTCAATTCCTCATAGGTACGATAGAAACGAGAATGTCCTTGAATATTCGGACTACATCTACAAGTTTCAATTCCTCATAGGTACGATAGAAACCGTAGCGACCTTCTTTATTTTACTTGATTGTACCAATGTTTCAATTCCTCATAGGTACGATAGAAACACAAATGTATCAGCAGGAACTGCGACTTGGGAGCCAAGTTTCAATTCCTCATAGGTACGATAGAAACCTGGCGGAGGTGAGTGATAATGAAACCGCAAAAAGTGTTTCAATTCCTCATAGGTACGATAGAAACTGAGCTCCGCAAAGCATCCGGGCAGCCGATAGAAGTTTCAATTCCTCATAGGTACGATAGAAACGAAGGTTTCAGTTACTTTGCCGGATGAAGAATGGAGGTTTCAATTCCTCATAGGTACGATAGAAACGAGGTTAACAACATGGGGCATAGTGTGGTCAATACGCTGCTGTTTCAATTCCTCATAGGTACGATAGAAACCTGCTTACACTCGTCCGAGCGCTATTCCGATGTTGCGGTTTCAATTCCTCATAGGTACGATAGAAACGTAGCGATCCAATGTAAACGGCAGGTGAAGGATGTGGGGTTTCAATTCCTCATAGGTACGATAGAAACTCGGCTTTTCTTCTGAAATAACCGGCTCTGCATCTGGAGTTTCAATTCCTCATAGGTACGATAGAAACACCCGGCTGTATAGGCCGTTACAATAAATTCGCCCCGAGTTTCAATTCCTCATAGGTACGATAGAAACCACATGGCCCGGAAGGCGGCAGCAAGGCGGGCGGCCAGGTTTCAATTCCTCATAGGTACGATAGAAACTGCTAGGTTTCTGATAGGTTATTGTTATAGAGTAGAGTTTCAATTCCTCATAGGTACGATAGAAACCGCGAAGATAACCGAAGAAACGAAAAGGCAGCTTTTTGTTTCAATTCCTCATAGGTACGATAGAAACGCGACGCGAAGGGAGTTGTGTTTGGTTCCATGATACGAGGTTTCAATTCCTCATAGGTACGATAGAAACTGTCTTGAAGTGTTTCATTTCTATCAACAATGGTTATGTTTCAATTCCTCATAGGTACGATAGAAACTTTGCGTTTGTTTCCAGCTATTTGCTTGTTGTTATTTGTTTCAATTCCTCATAGGTACGATAGAAACGAGTGAAAATTGAAACGGAATGGTACACAGCAGTAAAGTTTCAATTCCTCATAGGTACGATAGAAACTATTACCCGCATGATAGGCGACTTCATCCAAGGGAATGAGTTTCAATTCCTCATAGGTACGATAGAAACGGGTGCTGCGTTTTATCATCCGATATCAAAGGCGACAGTTTCAATTCCTCATAGGTACGATAGAAACTCGATAACCTTCTCAACCTCAGCAATCTGAGCATTAGTTTCAATTCCTCATAGGTACGATAGAAACCAGTAATTGTTCTTGTAACTGATCCAGTTTGACCGAGTTTCAATTCCTCATAGGTACGATAGAAACGACAATATTAACGAACAGCTTGTCGATGCGCCGGAAACGTTTCAATTCCTCATAGGTACGATAGAAACGAAACATTTGTGACCTATCAGCTGATAGACAGTCCAAAGTTTCAATTCCTCATAGGTACGATAGAAACGCAAAGGAAAAGGGGCTATAGAAGGAGTTACACAGAATAGTTTCAATTCCTCATAGGTACGATAGAAACGGGCATACGATGGAGAACGGCGAGACTTCAACTCAGAGTTTCAATTCCTCATAGGTACGATAGAAACGAAATCGGGAGAGCGTTTGCTTGGGTAGTTAGAAAGGAGTTTCAATTCCTCATAGGTACGATAGAAACAATCTATACGAGGGAATTGAATCTGTGGCCAATACATTGTTTCAATTCCTCATAGGTACGATAGAAACTGGGAACACATATATCCATTCGTGAGATGAAGACGCAGTTTCAATTCCTCATAGGTACGATAGAAACTTCCGTCAAAAACTGCCGTTTGCCCTGATCGGCTTTCTGGTTTCAATTCCTCATAGGTACGATAGAAACATAAATCAACCTGCCGTTCCGACTGTAATAACATTGGTTTCAATTCCTCATAGGTACGATAGAAACTCGATAAAACGAAGTTAGGTGGAATAGAAAGGAGAGTTTCAATTCCTCATAGGTACGATAGAAACGCTAACGGCCACACCCTTTTCAATCAGTTTGTTGAAAAGTTTCAATTCCTCATAGGTACGATAGAAACTGAATATATCAGCTATCTTGAAACGGTTCTTGGTCCAAGTTTCAATTCCTCATAGGTACGATAGAAACCCGTAAAAACTCAACAAAATGGGTGTTTTTATGTTATCACAAATCTTAAAAGTGTTCAGGTCCTTTCTCCAAAAGTCCCGAATGTCTTGATAATACTCTCGTCGATCCCCCGCTTTTTTTACACTATCGGAGGTCGACGACAATTTTTGTGCATCTGAAGTTGCTTCACATTATATTATAATGCCGGTTCCTCCCTTTTCCAAACCGATAATTTCTCGTTTTGTGTTTTTTTGTATGCACCATGTATAAAGTATCACGGAGTCCTCTTCCGAGTCGATTAACAATTTTGTACCAAATTAAATATTTGCGGCACGTTTTCAGTCTCTTTGCAAGGAGGGAAAATATGCCTTATATTAATCTTCAAATACTAAAGGGTGCTTCCCGTGAACAAAAAGCCCAAATTGTAAAAGAGTTCACGGAGACTCTCGTTAGCGTACTTGGTAAAAAACCAGAACATACTCATATAGTCATCAAGGAAATCAAGGAAGAAAACTGGGGATATTCGGGAATGCTGACCGATGACTTCCGAAAACAATAGCTGCTTTGCACAAGAATGGCAGGAAAAAAGCAACGGAGCCTAAATCCCCGCTGTTTTTTCCTGCCAATCAACTAACGCTTCTTTTCATTCACTCTTCGGCTATCGATCTTCTCCACCTGTACCCTTCCCGAGAAAAAGGTTGCCCCTCCCCCCATATCCGCCACCCGGTCAGGCGTAAGCGCATTGACCAGACTCTTGTTTCCTGAAGTGTCCGCCCAGAGTCCCTGGCTGACCACTACGCCTGGAAGGACATCCTCCCCTGCCGATACCAACAGCTCGCATTCCCCACGTTGATTCCATACCCGGACGTAATCTCCATTCGTGACGCCGAGGGAGGAAGCATCCGCTGCATTCATATGCAATTTCGGAGCTTTCTCCATACGAACATGCTTCTCGTTATGAGCAAAAGTCGAGTTCAGAAAGTTATGATTCGGTGCGGGTATAAACAAGAACGGCAGGTCTTCGTCTTCGGATAGCGGCGTGTACGTAGGCAAAGGAGGATACCCCTCGCTCTCCATCGCTTTCGAATAAAGCTCTATTTTCCCGCTGGGCGTCCTCAATTTCCCCGGAAAAAGAGGCTTTACTTTCGCTTTCACAAACTGCTTCTCAAGCAGCGCTTCATACGTAATTCCATCCAGATACGGGTTACTCGGATTGTTTAAAGCCTGACGGATCATTTCTTCCTCCGTATCCTGAAACACCTGCTCCTCAAAGCCCATCGCTTGCGCCAGCAAGCGAAACACGTCGACATTTGATTTGCTCTCCTCATAAGGCTCTATGACGGGCTGCTGAATCTGCACATAATGATGCCAATAAGAACGATAAAAGTCCGTATTTTCCAAAGACGAAGTTGCAGGCAGAATAATGTCCGCATACTTAGCCGTTTCGGTAAGAAACAAGTCATGCACAACCGTAAATAAATCTTCCCGGGCCAACCCCAGCCTCACTTTATTGGCGTGCGGAGCCACTACAGCGGGATTTGAATTATATACGTAAAGTGAGCGAACGGGAGGCTCCAGTTCGAGCAAGGCGCTTCCCAGCAAATTCATGTTGATGAATCGGGTGCTCGTTATTCTCAAATCCGGCCGCTGCAGGGCAGACGCATCATGTTCCAAATATGCCCCGTTTCCCTTGATGGCTCCGCCGCCCTTCTTCAGCCATTGACCGGTTAGGGCCGGAAGACAGGCAATCGTTCGTACGCACATACCGCCATTGTCGTGATGCTGCGGGCCATTGCCAATCCGGATAAAGGATGGGGAGGCCTCCCCGTACATTCGGGCAAGCCGGTAAATATCATCCACCGGAACTCCCGTAATCCCAGAAACAGTCCTCGGATCATACTGCCGGACATGCTGCCGAAGCTCTTCATACCCAACTGTGTACTGCTGAAGAAAAGCTTCATCCACCCGGTTTTCCGCAAACAAGATGTGCATCATTCCTAGCGCAAGAGCCGTATCCGTACCCGGCAGAATCGGGATAAACCAGTCCGCCCAGCGACCGGTTTGGTTTTTATGAACATCGATGACTACGATTTTTGCTCCGTTTTTGCGGGCTTTTTCCGCAAGTACGACTTGATGCATGTTAGTACTCACGGCATTAATGCCCCACATGATGATCAGCTTCGCATGGATCGTATCCTCGGGATCGGTCCCAAAGCTCCCGCCCATCGTAAACCTGTAACCCTCCGTGCCCGCGGCTTCGCAAATCGTGTATAACAATCTGCTTGCGCCCAAACGATTGAAGAAGCGGCGGTCCATGCCTTCCGTGCCAATTCTCCCCATATTGCCATAGAAGCTGTAAGGAAGAATACGATCAGGCCCATACTCCGCAATCAACTGCTTCCAGTTCAAGGTTATCGTATCGATGGCTTCTTCCCAGCTAATTCGTTCAAAAAGGTTCTCTCCCTTTTTCCCTATACGCTTCAGTGGATAACGGAGGCGATTGGGATCGTATATTCGCTTCGTCATATTTCGAACCTTGTTGCAGATCGCGCCTTGTGTGACAGGATGGGCGGGATCGCCCTCTATTTTCACGATCCTTCCGGCTTCTTTATGAATCAGTAAAGCGCATTGATCCGGGCAATCAAGCGAACACACAGACGGAAAAATCCCGGTTTGCTTATCGCTGGCAGTATTCATTGCGCGCTCCTTTCTCGTCCCCATGCATGGGTGTATGATCTATAACCAAAAAGCATCGTTTATATACATATATTAAATTGGACGTCATGCGTAAACAAGGAGTAAACTAAATGAAGCTTAATGAAAAACATAAGGGAGCCAATATTGTGCCATATATCGAAGTCGGAAGCCGTGATTATCGCCGAACGCTGGTGAGCATGATGTTAGGGAGTTTGGTCACATTTGCGATTTTATACAGCCCTCAGCCGCTGATTGGCGTTTTTTCTCAGCAGTTTCAGGTATCGCCGTCTACGGCGAGCTTTATCATATCCTTTGCAACGATTACACTCGCTGTCAGCATGCTGTTTGTTTCTGTGTTTTCCAATGGCTGGGGCCGCAAAGGAGTGATGAGCGCCTCTCTTTTCTTGACGTCTTTGCTGGCTATTTTGTCCTCTTTCAGCACCGACTTTCATGTTCTTCTTGTATTTAGATTATTGGAGGGTATCAGTATTGCAGGTTTTCCGGCCATTGCGATGACATATTTGAATGAAGAAATATCCCCGAGCAGCATTGGCAGGGTTATGGGCGTGTATGTAGGAGGAACGGCTGTCGGGGGATTTGCCGGGCGGATCATCGTCAGCGCATTAACTGACTTGTTTTCCTGGCAGGCGGCGCTGTTTGTTTTGGGCATTTTCAGTCTCATTTGCAGCTTTTTCTTTTGGATTTATTTGCCGAAATCGAAACATTTTCAACCTGTAAATATTTCGTTTGCACATTGGATCTCAGGCTTTAAGAGTGGTATGACCAATAAAAACCTGTTGTATCTCTACGGAATCGGCTTCTTACTGTTGGGTGTTTATGTCACCTTGTTTAACTATCTCGGTTATCCGCTATCCCAACCTCCCTACAATTTAAGCCAGACCGTGATAGGCTTCCTTTTCATATTCCAGCTGGTTGGGTCGTGGAGCTCCTTCTTGTTTGGAAAGCTTGCTGACCGGTATTCTCGCGCTCATCTGATCGGATGGGGAATTACATGCTTACTTACTGGTGCGCTGATTACACTGTATGGAAATGTATTTTTCATGGTCGTAGGGATTATCATTTTTACATTTGGCTTTTTTGCCGGGCATACCGTCGCGAGCGGTTGGGTGGGAATTGCAGCCGCTGCTCATCAAAATACCTATGCCTCATCGCTGTACTTATTGTTCTATTATACAGGTTCCAGTCTCATTGGCTGGTCGGGCGGATTTTTTCTAGCTTCGTTCGGATGGACAGGCGTGATTTCCTTGATTTGCATTCTGCTCCTATTTACTTCTTTGTTGGTCGTTCGGCTAACCCGGCTAACCCGTTCGGCACGTATTTCTTAAAAAAATCGTATGTCCGGTTGTCATCAACCGGTTAAATGCTAATCCGACCGCTTTCGGCCTCCCACAGCACTCCCCCGTGTTCCCTTACTAATAGCGTCTCGTTTTTAATTGTTCAGAAGCATTTTGAAGAGCTTGAGCAGCCACAAATACTTTTTGAGGCCTCTTCCTCATTGGAAAATAAGCAGATTCTCTCTCGTTGTTTAAATATTTAGAATTTTCTGTTTACAATAAATAATCGCCTTGCTATAATAATGTTAATAAAGCTTATGGTAAATATTGGTTATTTGTTGTGAACACATAGAAAAAGGGAGGGCGATATACAACTTATTTTCGATCAGCGTAAATCTTCAAATGCTATCGACAAAAGAACTACAAAGAAATTTATTTGAAAGCGGTTACATTTTTTATATTATACGTTTCTTAGACCATGGAGGTTCAACATGACAAATGAACTTAATGAAATCTTGGATATGAACAAAGAAGGCTTAAATGCAAGTAAATATACGACAGCAAGTGCCATGATGGACGCATTGAAAGAGGCGGGTGTTTCCTATATATTTGCTAATTTGGGGAGTGATCATCCAGCTATCATCGAAAGCTGGGCGCAAGCTAAATTGGAAAATAGAAGGATTCCGGAGATTATTATATGTCCTCATGAAATGGTTGCGTTAAGTGCCGCCCATAGCTTTGCTCAGATGACTGGAAAGCCTCAAGCTGTGTTTGTTCATGTAGAATGCGGCACACAAAATCTTGGCGGCGCCATTCACAACGCCGCCAGGGGCAGAATTCCTGTGCTTATTTTTGCGGGTACATCTCCCTTTACTCAAGAGGGTGAACTCACAGGAAGCCGTAATGAGTTTATACATTGGATCCAGGACGTTTTCGACCAGCGCGGCATCGTTAGACAATATATGAAGTATGATAATGAAATTCGCACTGGTAAAAATATAAAACAACTAGTCCATCGCGCGCTGCAAATTTCTCAAAGCGACCCCAAAGGACCCGTGTATTTAATGGCAGCACGTGAAGTGCTTGAGGAACAAGTGGAACGTACTCCATTCGATACGAAAGGCTGGGAACCGCTATGCCCCGGCGCTATTCCACCACAAAGAATTGCCGATATAGCCAATGATTTATTGAAGGCCAAAAATCCGTTGATTGTTACATCTTATCTCGGGCGGAATGCCGAAGCTGTGAACGAACTTATTAGATTGAGTGAACGATTGGCTATTCCTATCATTGAGGCTGTCCCCAATTATGTGAATTTTCCGTCTGATCATCCGATGCATATCGGATTTCATTGGAACAATCCGCAGCAAAATGGGCATTTGGCCAGTGCAGATTTAGTTTTAGTCCTGGACAGCGATGTTCCCTGGATTCCACTGTATAATAAACCGTCAGAGGACTGTAAAATTTATTATATTGATGTTGATCCATTGAAAGAGAAAACACCACTATGGTATATCCCTTCGGAAGGCTTCTTTAAAGCAGATTCGCATATCGCTTTGCAGCAATTGAATTCTTATTTAGATGAAATCAACATCATTGACGAGCATGCTCTTTCTCTCCGATATCAAACAATATCGGAATTCCATCATGCCCAAAGACAAGAGTGGAAACGATTAGAAAAACTTGAAGACAACAGAGTGATTACACCCCAGTGGCTGACCGCATGTATAAGAGAAGTTATTGATGAAGATGCCATTGTGGTGAACGAATCGATTACAAATTATGACATCGTATCTAAGCATTTACTTCGAAACAAGCCGGGAACTTTATTAGGGAGTGGAGCAAGTTCATTAGGATGGAACGGTGGAGCAGCCATTGGAGCAAAATTAGCTGCACCGGATAAACTGGTGGTTAACCTTACAGGCGATGGATCTTATATGTTTAGTCATCCAACCTCTGTCCATTGGATTTCAAGAAAATACAACGCTCCCTTTCTAACCGTCATTTACAATAATCGCGGTTGGGGTGCGCCAAGATATTCTACATTGGGAGTACATCCGAACGGAGTAGCAAGTCAAACCGATCAATTTTGGATTAACTTTGACCCCCCTGCGAAACTTGCTAAAGTAGCCGAGGCAGCAGGTGGAGCTTATGCTAGGACAGTGCGATACCCCAATGAGTTAATGGAAGCATTAATTAATGCGATTAACATGGTTAAGGAAGGCCGATCTGTTGTAATAGACGTGCACTTACCCCAGGTTTCCCATCAGGAACTTTAATTTAGTTCCATGCAATCAATTAAAAAATAATAAAGCGAGAGTGATTAGTCTGATACCTAAAATTCCAAAAATATTATTTTTAACTATGATTTCATTAATTTTATCAACAGTTCTTGCTGCATGTGGAAAGTCAACAGTGGAAACAACAAATACCGGAACGGCCCAAGGCAACAAGGGTTCAGAGAAACCCATAGAGCTAAAAGCAGTATCGGCATTCGTGACAAATAGTGTTTTTGCTACCATGTTACCTGCTTTATCGCAGAGTGTGGAAAAGAAGAGTAATGGGAGATTAAAAATAAATTTTTTAGGCGGACCCGAAGTCGTTGCTCCTTTTCAATTAGGAGAGACATTGAAAGACGGCAACATTGATCTTGCATTTCTACCTAGCGGGTATTACACCAGTGTTGTTCCGGAAGCAGAAGTGTTAACCTATTCCGATTATACGTTTGAGGAAGAAAAGAAAAACGGGGCGTGGGAATATATAAACAAGATACATATGGAGAAAGGGAATATGTATCTTCTGGATGTGCAACGTGACGCCCTCAATTACACCTTATACACTAAAAAACCGATTAGTAGAATCGAAGATCTAAAAGGATATAGATTGCGGGTTGCTCCCTCTCATATTCCCTTTGCAAAAGCAGTAGGGGCAGACATTATGACGATCCAAATCGAAGATGTGTATTCAGCTTTGGAACGGGGGATGGTCGACGGTATTGCATTTGTAGATGTAGGCGTTAAAGATTTCGGATGGCAAAAACAGCTTAAGCAATATGTTACCCCCAATATTTACGTAAATGACACCGAATTGGTAGTCAATAATAAGAAGTGGAATTCCCTCCCTGACGATTTGAAAACTATCCTATTCGAAGCTGCAAAAGAGGCTTCAGCAGTTTACACAAAAAATGTAAAAGAATTTGGCGCAAAAGAAAAGGAAGAATTTAAAACGCTAGGGATTACAGAAGTGAATCTGGGAGATCAACTGCAAAAAATGGCTAAAGAAGCCGGTTGGAAACATTTAAAGGAAGTCAGTCGGGATCATGCTCCAAAACTAGAGGAGTTATTTATGAAAAAGTAGTTTATTCAGGCGGATCTCTGTCCCTATCGGATTGGGGATCCTCCTATAATAAATGAACATCTAAAAACTGGCTTCAGGGGGAAATACTTTGAGTATAGGCAATTTTCCGTTGAAAGATGGTAAACAAGAGTATAAATTTAACGGCTTTCTATTATTTATAAATCGATACGACAGATTTCTTACCTGGATTGAGAACTTCTTCTTGATTATTGCCTCTTTATTATTAATCACTTCTTTACTTTTAATTTGTTTTAGTGTTATTGCAAGGTTTTTTTTAAAAATTAACGTTTCCTGGACGATTGAATTAAGTGAATACACGATGCTGTATTTGGCCTTTTTAGCCGCACCTTGGATTTTGAAAAATGATGATCATATAAAAGTGGATGTGTTCACTCAAAGATTAAGTAAAAAAACGGTGAAAGTACTGGATGTTTTCATATCTATTCCTGCTTCAATAGCATGTCTATTACTTTTCTGGTTTAGTTTACAAGCAACGATTGATCATTTTCAAAGGGGCGTTATTATTACAAATGTTTTAGGCATATATAAGTACATTCCATTATTAATTATCCCAGTAGGAAGTTCTTTATTATTTTTGAGGTATACCCACAAAATTTTGTTGCTGTTAGTTCCTAAGGAATTTTAACAAAAGGGGGGTTAAGTTTGGAGTGGTGGGGATTTCTAATAGCTTTTCTTGGCGTCATGTTATTTTTAATGTTTATTGGAATGCCCGTCGTGTTTTCTTTTTTAGTAGTAAATATCCTGGCTGTATCTTATATCATTAGTTTTAACACTGGGATGAAGCATATTGTCTTAAGTATGTATGATTCCTTGGCAAAATTCACTCTAACGCCGATTCCCTTTTTTGTTCTGATGGGAGAGATCTTATTTCATTCAGGATTGGTTTTGAAAACGCTTGATATATTAGCAAAATGGTTTGGTCGTATACCTGGACGTTTAAGCATACTTTCTATTGCGGGAGGAACGCTGTTTGCCACGATGAGCGGGTCCAATATTGCCAATACCTCCATGTTGGGTTCAGTATTGGTTCCTGACATGAGAAAAAGAGGATACCATGTTTCCATGACGGTGGGGCCTATATTAGCCTCCGGGAGTTTAGCCATGATCATCCCACCCAGCGCGATGGCGGTTCTATTAGGTGCTATGGGGCAAATACCGATAGGAGATCTTCTCGTCGCAGGCGTAGTTCCGGGTTTTGCCATGGCGATTGCTTTTACCATTTATATCCTCTATAAGTGTTGGAGAAATCCCGCTCTTGCTCCGGCATATGATATAGAAGACGTAAGCTGGAAGGAACGAATTCATTCATTTCTAAAATACGTATTGCCTATGTCGCTAATCATTTTTCTGGTGTTGGGATTTATATTCCTTGGGATTGCGACGCCTACCGAGTCCGCAGCTATTGGCGCTTTAGGAGCTATAATTATTGCAGCTTCCTACAGCGCGTTGGGTAAAGAAGTCATAAGGAAATCGTTAATAGGCACACTCAAAATTAGCGGCATGATTTTTGTCATTATTGCCTCATCGGCTGTCTTTAGTCAATTGTTGGCGTATACGGGAGCAGGTAAGGAGTTAGTTTCTTTACTTACAAACTTAAGCATAGATCCGATTTGGATCGTTGTCATGATGATGTTGATCGTCATTGTCATGGGATGCTTCTTGGATCAAGTTTCCATTATGATGGTGACTATTCCGCTTTTTATGCCAATGATACAAGTATTTCATTTTGATCCCGTTTGGTTTGGAATCTTGATGTTAATTGCTTTGGATTTGGGTCATTTAACTCCGCCTTTCGGACTATTGCTGTTCGTAATGAAAGGTGTCTCGCCAAAAGATGTAAGCATGTCCGATATTATTAGAAGTGCAGTACCTTTTATCATGCTGGAGATCGTTGTTTTACTGTTAGTTATGTGGATGCCATGGCTAGCTTTATGGCTGCCTTCAATAATAGCAGGTTGAGTATTATGGTACCAGGAAGATAAATAATAAGGAGTCAGATTCAGTGGAAATTAAAGAAACCGCGCTTTCCAGATTCCCCTCCGGCCATACGGCCGCTCCTTTGAATCCGATATACAGGGCGATCATAGCAGCAAGTTTGTCGGTCGTTCGGCTAACCCAGCTAACCCGTTCGGCACGTTTCAGTTGAATGGCGCCGAGCCGATGTGCAGAAATTTCGTTGATTCATTCGCATTCATCGGCTTTCCGATGTAATAACCCTGAAACATATCACATTGAATTAGACGGAGCAGCTCTGCCTGGTCCTTCGTCTCGACGCCTTCGGCAATGACTTTTAAGCCAATGTTATGGGAAAGCTCAACAATCGTTTTCGTAATACGGCCGTCCCGGTCGGAATGCAGCATTGATTGTACGAAACTTTGATCAATTTTAACATAATCGATCGGTAAGTTTTTCAAGTAATTTAGGGAAGAATATCCCGTTCCAAAGTCATCCAAATAGATCTGAACGTTTAACTTTTTCAATTCCTCCAACTTTTTCTTTGCTGTATCGAAAGATTCAATCATCACGGTCTCTGTGATTTCAAGTCCAATCCACTCCGGATTGACGCCGCTTTTGGCAATTATATTTTTCACATCGTCGACGAAATCCTGCTGCATGATATGTTTGGCGGACACATTCACAGACACCCTCACTTTGTCACTCAAACCTTCGTTTAATTGTTTAGCATATTCACACGCACTCTTTAATACCCATTTATCCACGCTTACAATAAGTCTCGACTCTTCTGCCCTTGGAATGATTTGACTCATCGGAATACCGTCTAATGCCGGAGAATTGGATCTCAATAAAGCTTCAACGCTGCAGAACTTTCCTTCGAACGCATCATAAATCGGTTGATAATACAGTTCGAACTGTTCTCCACGCAATGCTTCTCTAATGCCATGTTCAATGCTCGCTTTTCTGGCTATCTCTCTCTGGATGCTTTCGTCAAATATGCTGTATCGATTTTTCCCATTCGCCTTGGCTCTGTACATCGCCATATCCGCTTTCTGCATCAATTCCTCCGTACTAGAGCCATGCTTGGGATATAAGGCTACGCCAATGCTGGCGGAAACATTATAGCTTTGGGTCCGAAGCTGTAAAGGTTTCTCGAGGGACCAAACAATTTGATTTAATATCTTCTCAACGGCAGCATTCGACTCTATATCGTGCAGCGCCATAATAAACTCATCTCCACCAATCCTGGCTACGTTCTTGTTCGTATAGGGAATCGCTTCTAAGCGTTTAGCTACCTCTGCCAGTACACAATCGCCTAAGGCGTGCCCCGTAGTATCATTTATAGTCTTAAAATTGTCTAAATCAATGTAAATCAAAGCCATTTCACATTCAGGGTTATTTCTAATGGCCAGCATAATCGTTTCCAATATATTGCGCCTGTTGAGAAGCCCTGTCAATGAATCGTAATACGCCAACATGTAAACTTCCTCTTTGGAAGCAGTCAAATCCTCATCCTTCTTTCTTATCCCTTCCATCATATGATTGAAGCCATTCGCCAGACTTTCGATTTCATTGTAATTGCGTATATTCGCATGAACATGATAGTTGCCATTCTCCGCCGATTTCATAAGTGCGACCAAACGCTCCAAAGGCACGATTGCCTTCAACGCAAAAAAATTAGCGACAAAGCCAAATACCCCCAAACAGATTACTCCTAAAATGAAGATAGGCAAATGCACCGACCATAATTCTTCGTTGATTTCTTGTTTGTTAATTCCCGTTACAATCATCATTCCGCTTTCGTTTAATTTGCCGAACTTCAAATAATACGTCTTGCCTTTGATGCGATATTCCGTTTGCTCGGTTTGAGCGGCTTTCGTTATTCGTTCGAGCTCATCACCGAAAAGCCGTTCGCCAATCCAATAACCGTCTACATTGGCAACAACGGTTCCGCTTTGGTTCAGCAGCATGATAAACCCTTTTCTGCCTATTTGGGAATTATTAATAAACCGGCTGATCGTGGATAAATCAAAATCAACCGCGAGTACGCCAATCATGTTCCCTAATGATGATCGAACCGTATTCGAAGCGGTAATAATAATCTTTTGATTCAAATAATCCAGGTAAGGCCCTGTCCAGACAATATGTCCATCGTTTGCCTTGCCGAGAGTATACCAAATCTGCTCTCTTGGATCATAGCTGGAGGGGACTGCAGCAGACAATTTCATAAAAACGTTGCCGTTCTCAAGACCTAATTTGATGGCACTGCTGTTCGGTACGATTTCTTGAATTAATTCGAAGAGGGAATTCAATCGAAGAGGATCCGGCGTCGTCATTGCATGTTGAATATCATTGGTCTGACCAAGCTCCGTAATAAAATGTTCGGTATTGCTGGACAACTCCTCAAATTGAAACAATGAATTCTGGAGCGCCATTTCAGACTCAGTAAAATACTTTTTTTCAAGACTCGCTTTGGTGTTATAAAATGAAAAAAAAACGAATATGAGGATCGTTACCGAGCCCACAATCAATATTAAAGCCGTAGTCATAAATTTTATGCTTTTCCACTTCAAGCTTACCCCCCCTAGCCCCCCCACTTAGTAACATCAAAGTATCATTTTTTTTGCAAAAAGTTTTCAAAGATAAATTGTCTGCCCAAAAGGGTGGATATATTTCTGATTTCATTATATAAGCTGTCTTCAAATTCAACATATTTTTGAATCTTGGAATCAAAGGAACGAATAGCTTCAGGAGCGTTGTCGTGCATCGTGATCATCGCTTGCTTAAATTTTTTCTTTGCATCCGGATGAAGATCGGCTCTGGCAACAAACGGAGAACCAGGGATTTCATTGGACTGCCAAATGATACGAACATCCTCTGCCCTGACTTTTCCACCGTCGATCATTTTCTTATAGGTTAAATCCTCCATAGCGCCTGCATCAACCTTTTTATTAAACACATCCATCAGAACATCATCATGAGTACCGGAATAAATGACGTCGCTGAAATATTGTTTATAATCGATATTCCGACTTTTCAAGAGCGAATAAGGAATGACAAAACCGGAGGTAGAGCCTCGATCCACGAAAGCAAACGTTTTTCCTTCTAAGTCATCAACGGAACGAATTTCAGAATCTTGCCGAGTAATAATAAGAGAATGGTAAGTAATGCCCGATCCAATTCTTTGTTGGATAACCATCGGTTCTAAAGCCATTTCGCCCTCCGCGGCGATATACGAAAAAGCACCGAACCAACCGATATCGACCTTTTTATTCTTCATGGCATCAATTAATCCAATATAATCTGAAGGTACCACAACCTCGATAGCGTATCCCATCTGCTTTTGTAAATAATCCGTTATCGGGGCGAAGTTTTTCGCCATCGTCTCCGGATGATTCGATGGAATTAACCCGATCGTCAGCGTTTCGGGAGGTCTTTTATAATCCATTAATAAAAAAATCGTAACGACGGATACTAGAAGAAGCATAATGGAAAATAATCCCCTGCGCATATAATCCTCCTATATTCTGATAGCTCTTTGATGATGATCGCAATGGTTTATACAAAAACCATTATATTACAAAATGAAATAGCATTATTATTAAGATTTTATTGATTTCGATATTTTATGACAATATCTGCTAACGATTGCTTTTTTGACATGAAAACGGCTATCATGTGTACGTTCTCTTCCACCCGTACACATGATAGCCGTTATACATCAAAAGCAGCCCGTGAAGCTTCGTTACTTATCAGCTATGATTGTTTGAATGTTTTATGGCCGTTATGTGATAAGCAGGTGAATAAAACGTGAATGAGTTATGACAATCCATCAAACCTACTACAAAACGTAGTTTCAATTATGTATGATGCCAGTAAGGTGTTCAAGACTTATGTGACTTACCTGACGTTTTTAAAGAAAGGGGTACTTATATGAAATTCAAATGGGCCATATTAGCAGCAATTATTTTTACTATTGCCACAGTGCTAACCGGTTGTGAACCATTAACGGTCTTGGATCCTAAAGGGCCTCAAGCTCGAACGACAGCCGATGTCATTATGATATCAATTTGGACGATGGCCGTTGTCGTTATTGTCGTGATAGCACTCTATGTCTTCATTGTAAGGAAATATCGTGCTTCTAAACAGAGAGAAGATTATGAACCTCCTCATATTGAAGGTAGTCTCAAACTTGAAATACTTTGGACGGCTATCCCAATTTTAATCGTAGTTTTCCTTTCAGTTGTTACTGTTAAATCCACATATGAAGTTGAGGCAATACCGAAAGGATACGAACAAGAACCATTAGTTATTTACGCTTCATCATCTAACTGGAAGTGGCATTTTAGTTATCCGGAAGAAGATATTGAAACCGTTAACTACTTGTTTATACCAACAAACCGACCCATTCAATTTAAACTTTATTCATACGGACCAATCTCCAGTTTCTGGATTCCTCAACTTGGAGGACAAAAATACGCGATGGCTGACATGGTTAACACGTTAAACTTAGCGACTGATGTTCCAGGGGAATATATGGGTCGAAACGCAAACTTCACAGGTGAAGGTTTTGCTCAGCAAACGTTCAGCGTTAAGGCAATGTCTCCAGAAGAATACGATGAATGGGTAGATGAAATTAAAGCTACTGCTGAACCTCTTACTGAAGAAAAATTCGATGAATTATTAGAACCAGGTCACCTGGGACAATCCACGTTCACTGGAACTCATTTAGGTTTCTCACCACCTCCAGAAGGTCATCATAACCAAGGATCATCTGACACTGAAGAAACTGATTCTGAGGAATCCAATGAATCTGGCGAAGATTCACCCGAAGAAAATTCTGACCACAGCAACATGAACAACATGAATCATTAAGATTTAGCAATCGTCCGATAAAACAACCAGTTTTGCATGACAAGCAATATATTTCCCGAAAGGAGTCACAAAAGTATGGATTTCCTTGATCGATTTGCCGTACCTAATCCAGGTCCTACGATTTACGCATCGATGGTTGCCATTGCTCTTACTGTTATCGCGATAATCGTTGGCTTAACCTATTTTAAAAAATGGGGCTTTCTATGGCGTGAATGGTTAACAACAGTTGACCATAAACGTATCGGCATTATGTATCTGGTATCTGCTTTGCTAATGCTATTCCGCGGCGGCGCAGATGCTATCATGATGCGTGCTCAAACTGCCGTGCCTGAAAACACGTTGCTAGGTGCACAGGAATATAATGAAATTTTCACAACACACGGGGTTGTTATGATTATATTTATGGCTATGGCATTCATTATGGCCTTAATGAACTTCGCTGTTCCATTACAAATTGGAGCTCGTGACGTAGCGTTCCCGCGGTTAAATGCAGTAAGTTTTTGGTTATACTTTTTCGGAGCGATGTTATTCAACATCTCTTTCGTAATTGGTGGATCTCCTGATTCAGGCTGGTCTTCTTATTTCCCACTTGCAGGTACTGAATTTAGTGAATCTGTAGGAACGAACTATTATATGTTAGCTCTTCAGATTTCCGGTCTTGGTACATTAATAACTGGTATTAACTTTATCACTACCATTCTTAAGATGAGAGCACCTGGTATGACATTAATGAAAATGCCAATGTTCACATGGTCTGCCTTAATCACTAACCTTATCATCGTTTTCGCTTTCCCTGTATTAACAGTGGCGCTTATAATGGGGACAATGGATCGGCTATTTGCAACAAATTTCTTTACAACGGATAATGGCGGTATGGATATGCTTTGGGCGAACTTGTTCTGGGTTTGGGGACATCCTGAAGTTTATATCTTAATTTTGCCGGCATTCGGTATTTATAGTGAAATTATCTCAACCTTTGCACGTCGTAACCTATATGGCTATAAATCTATGGTAATCTCTATGGTAGCTATCTCTGTACTTTCATTCTTAGTATGGGTTCACCATTTCTTTACAATGGGTCAGGGAGCGCTAGTTAACAGTATCTTCTCGATTACAACAATGGCGATTGCTGTTCCGACCGGGATTAAGATCTTTAACTGGTTGTTCACGCTTCGAAAAGGTAAAATTGTTTTTACTGTTCCTATGCTTTATTCATTAGGTTTCATTCCGATTTTCACAATCGGTGGGGTGACCGGGGTTATGCTTGGAATGGCAAGCGCTGACTACCAATACCATAATACAATGTTCTTAGTAGCTCACTTCCACTTGGTAATTATACCTGGTGTTGTATTCGCTATGATTGCCGGTCTCACTTACTGGTGGCCAAAAATGTTCGGTTTCATGCTGAATGAAAGAATCGGGAAATGGGCGTTCTGGTTTATCTCAATCAGCGTTTGCGTAACATTCTTCCCAATGTTTATCTCTGGTTTAGATGGTCAAGCACGTCGTATGTACACGTACTCTGAATCAACTGGATTTGGACTGTGGAATATGATTTCGTTTATCGGGGCACTTGGGCTATTAATAGGTTTTGTATTAATCGTATACAACATCTATTACAGCACTCGTTACGCTTCAAGAGATATCCCCGCAGATCCATGGGATGCTCGTTCTCTTGAATGGGCTACTCATAGTCCAGTACCCGAATACAATTTTGCAATTGTACCAACAGTTGATTCAACCGAAGCATTCTGGGATTCGAAGAAAAAGGGCTTTAAACTATTCAATGGTAAAGTAGAGAAAATTCATATGCCAAATAACAGTGGCGTGCCGTTTATCATGGGAAGTATCTTCTTCGTATGGGGCTTTGCATTTGTATTCAGTATGTGGACTGTTGCAATTCTTGCGACAATCGGAATCTTTGCTTGTTTGGCTTACCGCTCATTCGAGAAAGATCACGGCCGTTACATCTCTGTTAAAGAAATTGAAGAGACAGAAAAAAATTGGGAGGTGCTAGAAAATGAAAATTGATCATTCGCTCCCACTTGAATATAGCACGGAACAAAATCGCTTAAATATCTTAGGATTCTGGATTTTCCTTGGAGCTGAAATTGCGCTTTTTGGAACGCTTTTCGCTTCCTATTTCACATTAGTTGATCGGACTGGCAACGGTCCTACTGGAGCAGAGATTTTCGAAATCACTCCAGTACTAATTGAAACAATCTTGCTTTTAACAAGCAGTTTTACCATTGGTCTTGGAATTCACGCCATGCGTATCGGCAAGCAAAAAGCGATGATGACATTATTTGCTATCACACTTCTTCTTGGTCTAGGATTCCTAGGTGTTGAAATTTATGATTTCATCATGTATGTTCACGAAGGGGCAGGACTGCAAACTAGTGGATTTACAGCTATCCTATTAACAACATTAGGAACACATGGAGCGCATGTTACATTTGGTTTATTCTGGGGATTGTTCATCATCCTGCAAGTTAAAAAGCACGGATTGACTTCTGAAACAACCAATAAAGCATTCATCTTCTCTCTTTACTGGCATTTCCTAGACGTAGTTTGGATCTTCATCTTCAGCTTCGTCTACCTGAAAGGAATGATGTAAACATGAAAGAATTATTCCCGCGCAAACAAGTAATGGGTTTTGTATTTTCGCTGATCCTTACTGCAGTGGCTCTTACTGTTTACTTCTTTGACATGTCATTCGCAGTAGGCTCGACGATTCTTCTTGTAACAGCATTCATACAAGCAGCAGTTCAGCTTGTTGTGTTTATGCACGCTGGTGAAACAGAGGATAAACAATCAATCTATACGAGCCTATATTACGGAATATTCATAGCTCTAGTTACCGTCTTCGGTACTTTACTAACATTGATCTGGGGTTACTACTAAAAAAACGATGTATCAAAGAGGGCGTCTATGCGGCGCTCTTCTTTTTGTTCATATAAGGCGCAGCCGCCCATTCAATTTTAGGCAACTACGCTCTATACACATCTATATGCAAATCAATATTCACTTCCCATGTTTAATCTTTGTCACCATATCTTCAGAAGCTACCAGAAACACACCCATTAGAAAGATAAAAACAGCACCCATAACTGTACCAATGCCAATGCCTGTCAACGAATTGGAATCGTTTACAAAAAAACCATACAAGAAAATAACTATTCCGAGTGTTAGTATAGTACCGCCTACATATTTGACAATATTTAATATTTTTACATATGATTCCATTTTAGTCTGCCTCCTTTTTAAATATATTACCCCCAATGGAATTACTTGTTTACGCTCGTTCATGGCATCATTCTTTGTTCCGGGCGTAAGAACATTACGCAGATTCGCAACACAGCTAGGCAAGATTGTCATCTGAGCAGCATCACCAATTTTCCGAATCATGCGCCTTGGTACGCCAATTGCATGCGCATCATTGAGAGCGAAATCGCAACACTCACGTTTATTATTTATCCTTTTCACAAATTTGTCAAACCTTATCCTGTGATTGTAGTGCATTTTTCTTGATATTTACTGGGGAAGTTCGTACTAATTTTAGAAAGGACAAATGCGGGAAAGCCCAGCATACAATGCTTCGTGGACATCAATAGGGATTTCAGATGCACCTTGTAATAAGCAATCAAGGGTAATTTAGGGTTTTTGAACGATGAGGTTAACAAAAAAAAGAACGAGCCTTATAAAACTCAGCCCCTTCTTCATACAGCTACTGCCTGGATCGCCTATATTTCCACGCCCTGCTGCCGCGCAAACATAATTGTATTCAACCATGCGAGTTCCGCACTGCTCAACTGGCCTTTATAAGCCTTCTCTACCCAGGTATAGTCCGATAGCAAACTTTTCTTATAAAACCCATCCAGCGCGTCTCCAAGCATCTTCCACTGCCAATCGTGCTCGAATTTCATTGGCATGTCATCCTCCTCGGTTGTGCATTCCTTATATTCGGACACTACATCGGCCACAAAATCATCAAATGCTTTTCCCAGCAGCTTGAAAGCATTCATCGGGTCCGTCTTGCGTGAGGGATCCAGAATATGGTGTCCGGTAATGTCCGTGGCCGGATCAAGTCCGTATCGGTAACTACTATAGGCCAGTACCCATATATAGCGCTTGTAGGCCTCCTGAAGATTAATGTTGCCGCCGTAGCAAAGCTCTACGCCTCCAGCTGCATCGTTCGCATCCACACCAAATAACTTGTTGTCAATCGGCGTGTTGTAGACGACATGCCAAGGAATGGGATGCATTCGATGATTTCCTTATCGTCAACAAATATATGTGCCGATGCTTCCATTTCATCGCGGCTGTTTTCGTAATAGGACACGTTACCGGCTGCTGTCGACCCGGGGTTTCCGGTATCGTGCGCCACCACAAAGCGCCGCAGAGCCATTGGAATGCGTGGACGGCGTTTGCTCGGGCCTGTCAAATATCTGGATTTGATGTCGTATTTCATTTTGAAATCGCTCATTGCCCGTTCTCTCCCTTCTTGTCCTTTTGAATTATTATATTCCGGCTTTCCGGCAGCCCGACAGTGCCTGCGTCCTTCTCTTTCAATTCCAATCGTCGTCGATTTCAAGCTAACACTTTCAACGTCACCCGATCTTTCAATTGAAAGTGAAATGGGGACATAACCTCCCGCTGCCCGTGATCCGATTGGATATGATAATGATACTCAGAACGAGTCATTTTCTTATCATCTTTGCTGGATTACGGTACATTTACAACAAATGGAACAATAAAGGTCTGTCCGTTTTGTTGGAATTGTCCCCATACTTTATAAACACCGCTTTTCGGGAATTTGGTCATGAACTTGGCATCCGGCCCTGTAGCCTTCTCATCTGTTGGGTGAACATGTAAATACTGTTCAGCATCGCTGCTCAAGATAACAACATGGCCTACAGCTCCTAAATACGGTTGTAGATCCGTAATCGGCTGCTTCGTTTTTTCTTCGACGATATGGAATTTAAGATTTACATCCGCTTCTGCCTTCAACTGGTCATAGGAAAGTGTCACTTCCTTGCCTGCAACAGTTCTAACCAAATTTTTATCGGCTGCAATCGGTGCTGCTGACGGAGCTGTCCCTTCAGCGGTAACCCAAGTACTATCGGTTGTTGCAGAGCTTCCGGTCGGTACATAGTCTGCAAAGAGTTTATATTCTCCTCCTGCAGGAAATTTCGTTGCTATATCAAACTGTCCGCTGCCCTTATACTCCGGGTGAATATGATCGAAATACGATAGATCCTTACTTACGATGATAAGATGCATTTGCTTTTCGTGACTGATGTCAAACTTTTCAACGGCTTTTCCTTTATCGTCTTGTATCTTTACAGAAATAGTAGTATTCGTGCCGGCTTGCGGCTTGGGAGCCGACAAGGTCCATACCGCCTTTGTTGCATCAGCGGCCGCCTCGGTATGTCCGCTATGCTCTGAACCACGTTCGTTATGGTTACTTCCACTGTCGGATGCTTTCGAGCAAGCCGTCACAAAAATCATTGCAGCAATAAGGGTGAAGAATAAAGAGCGTTTCATAGTTTCCCTCCGAAAATTTATTGTTAATTATTAAAGAAAACAATCCGCCAACAATAATAGCGATATTTATGTAACGAGCGCTAAGAGGAAAGCTTACTCTCCTTTTCCAAATTATACCCATATGGGATATTTATAATAAATAATACTATACCCCCCTTATGTATGTCAAGTTGAAATAAATCGATACCATTAACCAGGCTTCAGAGGTTACAAAAGTACCCTCTGGTTATAAGTCAAAATCGTACCTCCGCTCTTTCCAAGAGTCGCCGAGGACGAGCAAAAATACCCGTTATTTAGAAAAACAGCAGCTATTCAGTGGATCTTCCGCTACACACCAGGCTGCTGTCCTCCGTCAATGACTATTTCCGTACCTGTAATGGAAGGAACACGATCGGAAACAAGAAGAAGCGCCATCGCTGCTATTTCAGCAGGATCCACTATGTGCCCGAGAGGAATCATCGAATTCAATTCAGCTTTTTGAGCTTCAACAGTAATCCCCTTAACTTCCGCATGCTGCTCCGCCAGCTTTTCTGCCCTTTCAGTATCCGTCGTACCTGGTGAAATCGCATTAATCCTTACATTTGATTTAGCTAATTCCTTGGATATCCCTCTTGTGAAGTTAAGCAAAGCAGCATTTGCGGTACTGCCTGCCAGGAATGCAGGACCCGGTGTACGAGCAGCAATACCGATAATATTGACAATACGCCCATCGCGTTGTTTGATCATGTGCGGTGCTGCCTCCTTGACCATCCGGATATAGCCAAGCAGTTTCAAATTCCACGCTTCCAAAAAAGCCTCCTCGGGCAATTCAAAAAAAGAGCCTGCTCTGGCAGACCCCGCATTGTTTATAAGTATATCAATGCGACCAAAACAATCCAACGCTTTGGAAATTGTTCTTCTCACTGTGTCCGCTTCTCGCATGTCTCCATTCACCGTAACTAAACGAGATGCATCCATCGCAGGATATCCCTGCAGGATTGCCTCCGCAGCTTTTTGCATGCGGACCTTGTCTCGCGCCACCATCACTACGAAAGCTCCTTCCTCAAACAGAGCCTTCGAGCAGGCAAAACCTATTCCAGCACTTGCGCCTGTGATAACCGCTATTTTTCCGGTAAGACCTAAGTTCATTTGAATCTCCTCCCTAATCAGCGCCGATATTAATAATGAGGTCACTTTCCGTCGTCATCCTTTCACAATAGTGCGATTGTTCTTCCGATGACAGGCAGCGGTTATGAAACTGAAACGTTGTAAATTAACTTACAGTTTTAGAGCCTTTTTGTCCTAGAGCTCCGTCATAAGATTCATGGCCCTTGCCTTCGGGGTTCGATAAAACTGCACACTCTCGGAATGCAAAGTGCGTACAACCGACACATCGGGCTCTATCCAGTCCGTGTAAGGCAAATTCGACAGCTTCCCCCGTATGACCAAATACATGCTCCCGGCCCATACGTTGGAGCAAACCTGTTTTTTCAAAAATGGATAAAGGCTGTGCTCCGATTCCAGATAGCAGAACCACTACGCCCGATTTTGTAAAATTCCTGATTAAACTTTCAAGATTAGCTGCTCCGGTTGTATCTAAATATGGAACCTTTCCCATCCGTAATAACAATATCTTTGATTGATTTCGCAGATTACTAGAAATGCTCTCTTCCATTGAAGATGTTGTCCCGAAGAAGAGAGGCCCCTCTATCGTAAAGATGCTGATTTGCGGACAATCGCGTCCGCTCGTCACGATGTGAGATCTCATCTTCCCGTGCTTGACCGAATGGTCCGGCAGCACTTTGGATACGCTGTTCATGTTACTCATTTGTTTAACAAATAGTAAAACCGCTAAAATCAAGCCCACTTCTACAGCCGTTGTCAAAGTTGTAAAAACAGTCAACAGGAAAGTAACAAGAAGGATTAATGAATCACTTGTTTTCGTCTTTAAGATATGAATGAACTCTTTGTACTCACTCATATTCCAGGCTACCATCATTAAAATGGGAGCCATACTCGCAAGTGGAATAAGGGAGGCTAACGGAGCCAATAAAAGCAGCACCAATAGTACGGTGAACCCGTGAATAATGCCGGACATGGAGGAAACAGCGCCATTTTTAATGTTAGTCGCCGTTCGTGCAATTGCTCCCGTTGCCGGTATGCCTCCAAATAACGGAGTAATCATATTGGCAATTCCTTGACCGATTAGCTCCCGGTTGCTGTTATGGCGTGTGCTTGTCATTTCATCGGCAACTACCGCGGACAAAAGCGATTCGATTCCACCTAGCATCGAGATGATAAGAGCCGGGACCAGCAGCGTTTCAATCTTTTCCCAAGTTATAGAAAGAAATTGAAAATGAGGTAAGCTATCTGGAATAGCTCCGAAGGTAGAACCAATCGTAGCCACTTCCCCATTAAAAAATAAGGTTGCAGCCACACTTGAGAGGACTAAACCTATCAGCGAGCCTGGAATTTTTGGCGCATAACGTGCAACTAATAGAAGGACCGCCAAACAAATACATGCTGTTAAGATGCTGAAGCCGTTAACAGTCGTTATGTGGATCACGATTTCTTTCATATTAGAAAAGAAGTCTTCATGTTTATCGATATTGCGTAATCCTAAGAAAGATACGATTTGACCACTGAAAATAAGAACCGCAATGCCGGCAGTAAAGCCTATTGTTACGGGCTTAGGGATAAATTTAATCAGGGCCCCTAACTTAAATAGTCCCATGAGAACGAGAAAAAAACCGGCTAAAAATCCGGCAATCAACAGGTTTTCGTATCCGTACTCCAAAACGATTGCAAGGAGCACCGGGACAAACGCGCCAGTAGGACCTCCAATTTGAAATTTAGAACCGCCCCATAAAGAAATCAAAATTCCGGCTACGATGGTAGTATAGATTCCATATTCCGGCTTGACACCGGATGCAATGGCAAAAGCCATTCCAAGCGGAATGGCAATAACTCCTACAATCAGCCCAGAAACCAGATCTTTGCGAAAAGCAGCCAGGGTATAACCTTTAAATCTGCCCATTCGTCTCATCGGATCAACCCTCTGTTTTCATTATTGTTGCAGCGTTTTAATCAAAATCGTATCTTTGGCTCTTCCACGGGTCCCCATACATGTGATAGCCATTGCGCTCCCAGAAGCCGGGCTTATCCTTCTCGATGAACTCGATGCCGCGCAGCCACTTGGCGCTTTTCCAGAAGTACAGATGCGGAACGACCATACGCACCGGGTACCCGTGCTCCGGCGTAAGCAGCTCGCCGTTATGCTTGATAGCGAGGAATGAAGTCTCCCGCAGGAAATCCTCGAGCGGCAAATTCGTATTCCATCCGTGCTCGCCATGAAGCATGACGAATTTCGCTTCGGGCTTGAGCTTCACTTTGCTCATAATTTCGGAGACAGCTACTCCCTCCCACACGTTATCCAGCTTCGACCAAGTGGTCACGCAGTGAATGTCATTCTTGAATTCCTTGCGCGGCAAAGCCATGAAATCCTTGTAAGAAATTTTCAACTCGTTCTCCACTAGGCCAAACACGCTCAAGTCCCATTTGCTCATATCCGTATAATAAGGCACGGAGCCGTAATGCAGCACCGGGAAGCCCTGCGTCAAGGTTTGTCCGGGGGGGACGCGGTCATTCGTTTCTTGGGATTTTTGTCCGAATAGCATAAAGCACCCTCCAATCTTTCTTCTTGATGATAGTATACCCCATTACGGCAGTCTTTTCTAATTTCGTGTCGCGATTAGCTTTCGCTGCCGATATAGGCTTCGTACTCCGCCGCTGTCAGCAATCCCTCGAGCGCTTCAGAACCTGTAATTTCCACCTCGACCATCCAACCATCACCGTACGGACTGCTGTTCACAAGCTCCGGAGAGGTTTCAAGCACACTGTTAACGGAGGCCACTTTACCGGAAATCGGCGAGAAAATATCGGACACCGTCTTCACCGATTCTACGCTGCCGATGCTCTCTTCCGCCTGAATTTCCGCCCCCGGCTTAGGAAGCTCCACGAAAACGATATCGCCCAGCTGGTCTTGGGCAAAATCCGTAATCCCCACGCGGACCCTATGCTCCGAGAGCTTCTCCACCCACTCATGCTCCATGGTATAAAACAATTCGGCCTGTACTCGACTCATCGCATACGCCCTCACTTCTAACCAATTTTTGCTTTTAGCTTAATCCAAGGGAATCCTCAAAGTCAAGGCGGGGATTTGCTCGGACAAGACGTAAAAAGTTCCGGTTGACAAAACATCCCATTAATTGGTAAAAATAAAAGATAGTAACTGAATATGAGCGAATGAGGATGCAGGGAGAGATTGCGCGAAAGCCGCGCGCTGCCGAAGGAGTAAGCCCGGAAAGGGTGAATCTCTCAGGCAAAAGGACCTGTATCGGACGCAACTCTGGAGAGCTCCGTGTTACGCCTGGCGAGGCGCTGCGGACACCCAAGGGGAAACTCGGCTTATAACGCCGGGGTAACTCTCAGGTAAAAAGGACAGGGCAAAAAGTATGGTTTTTGTGATGCATACTTTTTGCCCTTTTTGTCATGGCCGCAATAATCTGTAATAAAAACGGATGAATTGAAGGTGAGGTTATGTTAAAAAGAACCCCGCTCTACCCCGTCTATGCCGCGCACGGAGCGAGAGTTATTGATTACGGCGGCTGGGAGCTGCCTGTGCTGTTTAGCGGTATCCACAAAGAGCACGATGCCGTCCGCAACGGGGCCGGACTTTTCGATGTATCGCACATGGGAGAAGTCCTCGTGAGTGGCGGCGAGGCGCTTAATTTTCTACAAATGCTAACGACCAACGATGTGTCGGGGCTGGCGGCAGGGCAATGCCAATACAGCTTGATGTGCCGCCAGGACGGAGGGGTAGTTGATGACCTTCTGGTGTATAAACGGGATGAGAGCACATATATGATCGTCATTAATGCATCGAATATCGGAAAAGACTTGGAGTGGATGCGCCGGTATGCGGTTAGCGGAGTTGAACTGACCGACATCTCTCAGTCGACCGCGATGCTCGCTTTGCAGGGACCGGCTGCGAAACATATTCTGTGGAAAGTAACGGCTGCTCCGGTAGATGATTTGAAAGCGTTCCGGTTTATGGCTGATGTAGAGGTCGCAGGAGTCAATGCACTGGTCTCACGCACCGGCTATACAGGTGAAGACGGTTTTGAGCTGTATATCGATCGCGAGGATGGAATCGTTCTATGGAACAGACTGTTGGAGGCAGGAAGCGAATACAGCCTGGTGCTTGCGGGCCATATGCTGGTCGCTGTTACTGAACAAAGAACGCGCGAGGACATTGACGGCTTCGCTGAAGCATTGGAGGCGATTCTATGAACGAGAATGAGAATGAGAATGAAAACGAGAACAAGATCAACCAAAGCGGAAAGCCGCTCATCTTCGAACTTGGCCAACCGGGACGGGTAGCTTATGCGCTTCCGTCATGCGACGTACCCGATGTCGATCTGAAATCCGTTCTTCCAGACAAGCTCCTCCGCCAAAAAGCGGCTGAACTGCCCGAGGTGTACGAGGTCGACGTGATTCGCCACTACACCGCATTGTCACGCCGTAACTTTGGCATAGATAACGGCTTTTATCCGCTCGGCTCCTGTACGATGAAATATAATCCCAAAATCAACGAAGACGCAGCCCGCTTCCCCGGCTTTGCCAAAATCCATCCCTATCAGCCGGAAGAATCGCTGCAAGGAGCCATGGAGCTGATGTATCAGCTGCAGCAGGATCTCGCAACGATCACCGGGATGGACCGGGTGACCCTCCAGCCCGCTGCCGGAGCCCATGGAGAGTGGACCGGACTGATGATGATAAGAGCCTACCACGAAAGCCGGGGCGATCGCAGAACGAAGGTTATCGTACCGGATTCCGCGCATGGAACCAACCCCGCCAGCGCATCGGCGGCAGGATTCGAGACGATCACGATCAAATCGAACGAACGAGGCCTTGTCAGCCTCGAAGAACTCCGCTCGGCAGCAGGACCTGACACTGCGGCGTTAATGCTGACGAACCCCAACACACTTGGCCTCTTCGAAGAGCAGATCGTGGAAATCGCCGAAATCGTCCATCAGGCAGGCGGGCTTCTCTATTACGACGGCGCGAACGCCAATGCGATCATGGGCATTACCCGCCCCGGCGATATGGGCTTTGACGTCGTCCATTTAAATTTGCACAAAACGATGAGCACCCCTCACGGTGGAGGGGGACCCGGAGCAGGTCCGGTCGGCGTCGAGGAGAAGCTGATTCCCTTCCTGCCAACGCCGCTGGTCGCGAAGAACGAGAACGGCGCTTACTATTGGGACACGGACTGCCCGCAGTCCATCGGAAGAGTCAAAGGCTATTACGGCAACTTCGGCATTCTCGTCCGTCCGGCAATCGCCAGAAAAAGCTCGGCGTGCGCACGCTCGACATCGCGAAGCGGCTGCTCGACTTCGGCTATCACCCGCCGACCATCTACTTTCCTCTTAATGTGGAGGAATGTCTGATGATCGAGCCGACCGAAACCGAGAGCAAGGAAACCCTCGATTCATTTATCGACACATTGATTCGGATTGCCAAGGAAGCGGAAGTAAATCCGGAGCTTGTCAAAAACGCGCCCTATACTACCGTGGTCAGCCGATTAGACGAAGCGCTTGCCGCACGGAAGCCTATTCTCAACTGCAGCTGCGGTTAATCTTCAAGTGCCGTTCACTCCTGCTGACTTCGAATAAATGTTGTTTTAACAAATCGGATATCGTCATCGCACAGTCCCATACTCTCCCCCTCTTCTCCCTTCCTTGCGATGACGAAGTTCCCTTTTACGATACCCTGGGCAAAATGAGGATTGACCGGCAAATCCTGTTGGTTCCCTTCGGAGTTGCCATATAAAATAAAGCCGTTCCCCAACTGAATGCATTCCAGCGAGCCGCCAACCAGCGCTTTAATGGACGCCATTCCCCCTGGAACCGACTGTTCCTTCACTTTCTCTCCCGGTACAGCCATTATTACTTTCATCATTGGAATTCCCCCTTTGCAAATAGTTGTGATTAGATTTCCCTTTTATGACCATAATAAAAGCGGATTAAGAGTTGTCTTCAAGGAGAGGTGTCTATGGACTGGAAAAAGCATTTGTTCGGACTCGAACATCATATCGACAAACCCCAACATGCGGTTCAGACAGCCGTCACGATAGATGCCCTTAAACAGCTTCTAGCCAACATGGATGATGCCGAAATCATTGAACGCCAAACCAATTCAGACCAAAAAATAACCCTTATCTATATAAAAACGTTAATCGACCAGGAACGTTTAAATGAATCCGTGATCGAACCGCTTAACAATTGCTCTCATGACATGATTTATGATTGTACGGTTACCTCCAAGGCATCGGAAATCACTACTTTGGAGGAGGCGCAAAAGCACCTGATGCAAGGATACGTACTTCTGAATGACACTTTTCTGCATATGTGGCGGGCCATTCCGCTGCAAAATCCATTGAGCCGCGCCATTGAATCGTCCGGGACGGAAACCATCGTATATGGGCCGAAAGACAGCTTTAGCGAACAAATCGAGCAGAATATCACCTTGATTCGCAGGCGGCTTCCACTGACTGCATTGAAAACGGAGACGTTTACAGTCGGTACCCTTAGTCAAACCAAGGTTGTGCTGATGTATATCGAAGGATTGACCAATCCCGAATTTGTATCCATTGCAAGAAGCAAAATCTCCAGTATCGATTTTGATCTTTTTATTGAATCTTCCAACGTTTCCGCTTTCCTTGAAGACCATATCAACAGCATATTTCCGCAATTTCTGCAAACCGATCGCCCGGACGCCTGCGCTTACTCATTGGGCATCGGTAAACTGGTTATTTTGGTAGGCAATACGCCGTTTTCTCTAATTGCTCCCATCACCTTCTTTCATCTTTTTCAATCTCCCGAAGATTATATCAATCGTTGGTTAATTGCCAGTTTTTTACGCCTCCTTCGATATTTAAGCTTTTTTCTATCGGTTACTTTGATCCCTTTCTATGTAGCGTTATCCACACACCACTATCAGATGATTCCGCTGCAAATCCTTTTTGTTTTATTGGAATCCAGAAGCAAATTGCCCTTTACCCCATTCTGGGAAGCGTTGCTGATGTTAATCGCCCTAGAAATCATCAAAGAAGCAAGTCTGCGAATGCCGACCAAATCCGGTCAAACCTTAGGAGTGATCGGCGGCATTGTCATTGGACAAGCTGCGGTACAAGCCGGTTTCGCCAGCAAAGTGTTAATTGTTCTGATGGGTATTTCCGCCATCGCTTCGTTTCTGGTTCCCAACTATCTGATGACCAAAACAAACACCATCATTCAGTTATTTTTTCTTATCCTTTCATCATTTCTGGGGATAATGGGAATTGCGCTTGGGATGATACTAGTTCTCATCCATCTGAATGGGCTTACTTCACTGAAACAACCTTATTTCGCTCCTGTAGCTCCATTTCACTGGAAGGAATGGTTGGATTTATTCATTCGAGGTCCCTTAACTCAAATGAAAACTCGTCCTGAATCCTTACACCCCCTGCAAAAGTGGCGTATCAGCCGAAGGAGATGATCGCGTGGCACCATTTTCGTTATATGATAAAACGTCTACCTTTGGCGGCGTCTATATCGTGTTCTTGGCGAACCGGTTACAAGTGCTTTACCTCATTTTGGTCCTGCCGGCGTATTTAGTGCATCCCTTCATGATCGGGGCTATTATTGCCATAGGAATTTGCTCACATATCAATCTGATCATGTTATCCAAATGGTTTTCTTCGGATTATAGCGCAATGGGTTATCCGGGATTTGTGCAGCTTTTAGGCAGACGGGCTGTTCGTTTATTTGCTTTTGCCGGCTTATTTCTCATGTTTATCAAAATTACCGTAAGCATGCTGGGTTATGTAGAAATTATTCATCAGTTTCTATTCCCCTCGATGAATACAAACTGGCTGATTCTTTTTATCTTTCTGACAGGTTGTTACTTGGCGTCTCATGGAATGGAGAAAGCTATACGTTTTGTTATCATCGCATTTTTATGTACATTTTGGATGTTTTTTATATTCATCCCATTTTATACTCCTCCGATTGCCGCTCTTTCCGATTTGTTTCCCTTAATCCCCACACAGTGGTCGATGCATTCCTGGAAATCGCTGCTATTTATTTGGTCGTCTTTGTCGGGATCGGAATATTTAATATGTTTGTCTCCATGGATAAGCCCGCAGCCGAAGATGATGAAATATTTGACGCTTGCGAATGCGATCTCTGTCTTCGAATATTTGTGTTTGTTTGTTGCTTCTTTATTTTTTTATGGGTCCAATTACTTGAGCAAAAGCAAGTTTCCAGTGGTGAATATGCTTCGCTACCTGCAGTCTCCCGTTTTTGAGCGGGTCGATTTGATTATGATTTGCATAGATATGTTCCATCTCGTGTTGGTTATCTCTATCTTCTTGTTATGCTTCTACGGGGCTGCCCGGATTGCTGCGCAAAGATTACATGCACAAACTACCCGAATCGGTTTTATAACAAGCTGCGTGACGATCTTGGCAGGTATGATGATCATTGATCAATGGTTCTGGAGATCAGGAACAGAGCAAAGCATTTGGTTCATCATTCAGATTTGGTTAGGAGCATTCACTTACTTATTGGTTCCGGCATTCCTGCTAATTGCCGTTAAGAGAAAGGGGCGTGTTTAGATATGAGGCGATTAATAAGGGCTGCGTTATTCATCTTATTAGGCACTATCGTCTTGACGCCAGGATGTTCCTCACCCTTTGTGGAGAACAATACGATTGAAGAAATCGCCCCTGTTATTTTCTGGTCGATCAATGAGGGGAAAGAACAAAAATTAAAAATCAGCACGCTAGCGCCGCCGTTGATTAAAGAAAAAAAGCGTCTGCTCACCCTGCAAGTCGACATGCAGAAGCAGGGGGGGAAAGAGTTTCGTTTAAAATATTACCGCGAATTAAAAGCCGGACAGCTTCGCATCTTGTTAATCAATGAAGATATGGCCAAAAAAGGAATCCTCACATTGATTAATCCATTATTGACAGACCCTGATATATCCCAGCGCCTATATCTCGTGATTGTCAGAGGAATTTTTGAGGACTACATACAAAAACAACTCAACCAGCAAGCAACCCTTGATTATTTTCTTTATCAGATGTTCAAGCACTACGAGACACATAATCAAGGCGAAATGAGTATCGTCAATCTGCATCAATTTAAGCATAAGTTATATTCCCCATATGCGGACCCGGTTCTGCCCGTCTTCAAGGTCAAAAATGAAAATTTCACTTACGAGGGAACCTCCTTTTTTCGAAATGACAAACTGACAGCGACCGTTAACAAAATGGAAGATCAAATCTTCCAAATGATTGACAACGATTATTACCTTAAGCTTTTTGCTATACCCGCATTATCTGTCACCCTGGGTCATGCCCGCTCAAAGGTCCAAAGGGAATTGAGTCGGGACTATTCGTCGTTTTCCATCAAAGTCGATCTGTCCGGCAGAATCGAGGAGTACAGGGGCGACAAAAATTTGGAAGATCCTAAGAATTTAGCGGCTCTCCAAAACGAGATTGAAAAGTATTTAGAAGAAAACACGACAAAATTGATGAAAAAATTGCAAAAGAAGAAGGTGGATCCTCTGGAGATCGGAACCCTCACACTGAAACCCTGGGCAAAGCCGCTGAGTGAAAAACAATGGCGGGATTACTGGGAACAAATGAAGATCAACGTTGATTATAAGGTGCATCTTCAAATTTTTAAGTAAACAAATAAAATCCTTAAGCCGCAGCCTCCGTTCACGGACAGCGGCGGCATTCTGCGTCCCGGTTTGCAGAATCTTACAACTTCAAACCCGCTCGCGCTTGTGATAAAATAGGAGCATTCATCAAATCTATCAAGTCTTGCGGGGTATAACCACTATAATGAAAACAAACATCTTCGGACTGGTCTCCAGTTTACTGCTCTTTGTCATCTTTCTTGTACTGTCTGTCAGCTTTCAGTCCATTTATTTCGTCTATATAGCGAGCGTGCTGCCGCTTTTCATCGTGCTGTTTCTTCCCGATATCCGTTCCAATCAAACGATCAGGAGCGGGAAAAATCCGGGCGCTGTCAAAATCATCAAGGTGCAGGCGAACGACGCCTCCTCCGTCGAGCAGTTCGTGCTTGTCTTTGAGCCTGGCTCTATCGACTGGAACAAATCGCAGCTGTATTTTTGCCCGGAAGAGGCGGTCACCTATTCGGCGCTGAAACCGGGTCCCTATACCGCAGCCATTCCGGTGTTGAAATATGATTTACGCGAGCATCCGCGAAAAAAATCCTATGTCGGCATCTTCCTGCCTAATTTAATCGAACGCACGAAGCAACTTTCCTACACGACAAATGAAGTGAACCGCTTGGTCATTCAAGCGGAGGATTTGGACGAGCTCCTCTCTCACTCCTTACGTAAGGTCGCATCCTCGGGCCGCAGCCTTGGAACTTGAGTCTCGGCCAACGGAACGCTAACAACAGCAAAGTCACCCCGGCCTGAGCGCTCGTTAACGAAGCGCTCAGGCCGGGGTGACTTTTTTCATAAAAAAATTATTCTCCGCCAAGAGCGGAGCCGCACACATAGCAGGCCACCGTGCGCACCATGACGCCGGTGCCCCCTTTGGGCTCAATGCCCTTCGCGCTCCAAAGCCATGCGGTTCCGCCGGTATCCAAGTGGATCCACGGCGTATCGCCGGCGAATGAACCGATGAACAACCCCGCGGTAATCGCTCCGGCCCATCGGTCTGACGTCGTTGCATTCTTAATGTCGGCGACGTCGCTTTTCAACATGTTCCGGTATTCCGGGTAATTCGGCAGCGGCCACACTTTCTCGCCGGCTGTCTCCGCCGCCTGCAGCAGCGGCCGCAGAAACGCGTCGTTGTTCGTAACGGCGCCGGTTGCCACGTCCGCAAAGCAAACAAGAATAGCCCCGGTAAGGGTAGCCACATCGATCAATGAGGTGGCTCCCAGCTGCTTGGCATAGGTTACGCCGTCGGCCAGGATAATGCGTCCTTCCGCGTCGGTGTTCAGCACTTCGACGGATTTGCCGCCGAGCAGGGTGATGATATCGCCCGGTTTAAATGCTGCGCCAGAAGGCATATTCTCTGCCGCGGGAATGACCGTGACGAGGTTTACTTTCGGCCGCAGCACGCCGACGATATGCATGACGCCGAGCAGCGCAGCTGCGCCTCCCATGTCGCTGATCATCTCCTCCATGCCCTCCGGCTTTTTCATTGAGATGCCGCCGGTATCGAAGGTCACTCCCTTGCCGACGAGGCCGAGCACGTCGGAAGACTGCGGATCGCCCTGATAATGCAGGGTGATCATACGGGGAGGGTTGGCGCTGCCCTTGCCAACCTCGTGCAGGCCGCCCATCCCGCGGGCGGCGATCTCGCGCTCGTCCAGCACCTCTACGGCAAAGCCGTGGTGCCGGGCGAGCTTGACGGCTTCCTCGGCGAGGGAAGCCGGAATAAGGGCATTGCCCGGGAGATTCGTGAGATCCCGGGCATAGTTCGTCCCCTCCGCGACCGCTATCGCGCTGCGGACGGCCTCCTCCAGAGGCGCTGCAATGGCAGCAGCCTCTGTCAAGAGCGCCGCCTGGCGGATTTCATCCCGCTCAGGCTGGCCGTGCCGGTACGTCGCGATGCGATACGTACCGAGCAAGAGCCCTTCGGTCAGCGCATACGCGGCTGACCGCGCAGTCATGCCGCTTGGCAGCCGCAGCGCCAAGCTCTCCATACGCAGCGCGAGCGCCTTGCGCGAACGGCTGACGGAACGCGAGATCGACGC
>LNAP01001286.1_pt1 | contig 45426 bp, 42 predicted proteins | sample 602601 | NCBI WGS metagenome assembly LNAP01 (sample SAMN02440304, study PRJNA202911) | soil metagenome | biome: Subtropical and temperate rainforests or woodlands; isolation source: soil samples (1 kg each in a 20% v/v slurry with milli Q water) were... ...
GCGATGACAGTTCAGCCAATTCTGCGCGCCACGGCGTCGGAAACGTACTAACAGAACTACTAGGTTTTGCCGGACCGGGGGTGCTGAGCCAGGTTTGCCAGCGTCTGGCTTAGCGGCTTGTTGGGGAGATAAACTCGCGACTTACGCAACACTCACCTTTTGCAGCACGGAAGCATCAATGCTCAAGACGCTCGCTGTCGCCAATTACCGCTCGATCAACACGCTGATCGTCCCGCTGGAGCGCCTGAACGTTATTACCGGCCCCAATGGCAGCGGCAAGTCCAACCTGTACCGCGCCTTGCGTTTGCTCGCCGAGACGGCGCAAGGCGGGGTGATCAATGCGTTGGCGCGTGAGGGCGGCCTGGATTCGACATTCTGGGCCGGGCCGGAAAAACTCTCCCGGCGCATGCACAGCGGCGAAGTCGAGGTACAAGGCGGGCCACGACAGCACGTCAGACGCCTGCGCCTCGGCTTTGCCGGGCCAGATTTCAGCTACGCCATTTCTCTGGGGCTGCCGGATCGAATTCTCAGCGCATTTGCCCTGGACCCGGAGATCAAGAAGGAGTGCATCTGGGCCGGACCGCTGTTTCGCCCGTCAAGCCTGCTGGTGCAACGCAGCGGCCCAATGATCCGTGCGCGCGAAGGCCGGGACTGGGATGTGCTGGCGCAGCACACACCGGCTTTCGACAGTTTGTTCGATCAGGTCGGCAGCATGCGTACCTGCCCGGAAGTCCTGCAACTGAGGGAAGCCATTCGCGGCTGGCGCTTTTACGATCACTTTCGCAGCGACGCCGACGCACCCGTGCGCCGCGCGCAATTGGGCACCCGCACGCCGGTGCTGCATCACGATGGCCGCGATCTGGCCGCTGCGTTGCAAACCATTCTGGAAATCGGTGATTCCCAGGCGCTGCATGCTGCCATCAGCGACGCTTTCCCCGGTGCAAGCCTGAAGATCGACGCCGTACCCGGCGGGCAGTTCGCGGTGCTGTTCTATCAGGAAGGTTTACTGCGGCCACTTTCGGCAGCCGAGCTTTCAGACGGCACCTTGCGCTACCTGCTACTGATCGCCGCCCTGCTCACCCCACGCCCACCGACGATGATGGTCCTCAACGAACCGGAAACCAGCCTGCATCCGGATCTACTTCCAGCGCTGGCCCGCTTGATCATCAAGGCTTCGCACAATTGCCAGATGTGGGTGGTTTCCCACGCCTCACGACTCATCGCCGCGCTTGGGCAGGACCCGGAATGCAATGCCATTGAACTGGAAAAGGTGTTGGGGCAGACCGGGATTGTCGGGCAAGGGATGCTGGATGCTCCGGCTTGGCATTGGCCGGATTGAATCTGGATGGAGGTTGCCTGAGCTACAGCCTTCGCGGGCAAGCCTCCAACGGGATTTAGGATCAGCGGGGAGGAATTTATGAGCTGAAGTAACGTGGGTTCTGCGGGCTTCTGTTGGAGCGAGCGGGCGGCGTTCCGACTTGCCCGCGAATGGGGCTGCCGGGCTCTCTAACTCAACGCTCTTCAACGTGATCCAGCGAGCGTTCCAGTTCAGTTTTGGCCATGGTGATCAGATGCACCACCGAGAACGCCAGGTCGCGTTTCGGGCCGTTGAGGCAGTCGCCGGTTTCGTAGGCGGTAGCGGCGGCACAGCTGAGCAACTCAGCGACGTGCAGCAAAGATGTTTCGAGTGAGAACGGCTGTGGAACGGGGGCTACTTTGAGCATGTCTTTTATCTCCCTGAACGATCACTGCGTTTGAGTGATGCGGCGCAGACTAATCCCCGCAATTGATGGGCGCAAGGGCTCGGGAATTTCTCGGAAACTTCACGCAAGGGATAGGGAAATGGATGCAGGAAAGGTCTGTAGGACGTAGGAAATCTGGTCAAAATTCGTAGGGAAGTCCGCTCCTACCGGTTTACACAAATCAGGTAAGACCGGACTTGTCCGGGAAGACGTTGGCGCAGACGCCGGATTGAATCAGGCGAATGATGCTGGCCCAGCCGACGCCTTCGGGGACGAGTCCCCTCCTACCGGTTTGGCGCAGATTCGGTAGGACCGGACTTGTCCGGGAAGACGTTGGCGCAAACACCGGATTAGTGTCAGGCAGGATGATGTCGGCCCATCCGACGCCTTCGGGGACGAGTCCCCTCCTACCGGGTTGCACATCACTTGGCAGGACCGGCTTCAACCGGAGAGGCCTTAATACGATCTCTGGAGATGTAGCCTGCAAAAACCTACTCCCGGCTAAAGCCAGTCCTAAAGGTTTTTCGTCAAAACAAAAACGCCGACACTGCTGCCAGTGTCGGCGTTGGGTATTTCAGGCTTACAGCGTCAATCAGAATGCAGGCAGTACCGCGCCGTCGTACTTCTTGTTGATGAAGTCTTTGACTTTCTGGCTGGTCAGGGCCTTGGACAGCTTCTCGATAGCATCGGTGTGAGCGTTATCGGAGCGGGTCACCAGGTAGTTGACGTACGGCGAGTCAGCGCCTTCGATGATCAGCGCGTCTTTACGCGGACTCAGCTTGGCTTCGAGCGCGTAGTTAGTGTTGATCAAGGCCAGATCAACCTGATCCAGTACGCGCGGCAGTACAGCAGACTCCAGCTCGCGGAACTTGAATTTTTTCGGGTTGGAGGCGATGTCTTTCGGAGTCGACAGTGCGTTGGTCGGATCTTTCAGGGTGATCAGGCCATTTTTCTGCAACAGCAGCAGAGCGCGACCGGCGTTGCTGCCTTCGTTAGGGATGGCAATGGTTGCGCCTTCCGGCAGGTCAGTGACGCTCTTGTACTTCCTGGAGTAGCCGCCAAACGGTTCAACGTGAACGCCAACGCCGGTGACCAGCGTTGCGCCTTTACCTTTGTTGAAGCCTTCCAGGTACGGCTTGGTCTGGAAGTAGTTGGCGTCCAGACGCTTCTCGTTCAGCTGTACGTTTGGCTGTACGTAGTCGGTGAAGACCTTGATTTGCAGGTCTACGCCTTCTTTGGCCAGATCCGGCTTGATCAACTCAAGGATTTCCTGGTGAGGAATCGGCGTCGCACCGACCACCAGCTTCTCGGCCGCTTGAGCCACGCTTACCGAAAATACGGCCGCCAGAGCGGTCAACAGCAGTGTCTTTTTCATGCAATGTCCTTAGAGGAAATCGAGGTCGTGTGTACGACAGCTCTTCAATGAGTTGCCCCCGGAGCGGATGGCATCGGGGGCGTGGAGCGGACATTACCGATATTTTTTATTCCAAGACAATACTTTTTTGGCAAATGCTTATGCTTTTTTGTTAGGCCTTGAGTAACTGGAATCAACCCAGATCAAATGTGGCCAGCAACCGCTTCAGTTCGCCAAGCTGTTCAGGTGCCAATTGTCGGGCAAGCTCTGCCAATGGGTCGGCAAGTTGCGGCAAATTCAAATGCTCCGGCAGGATCTCGTCACCGCTACTGACCAGCAAGGCAAAGTGGATGACGTTTTCCAGCTCACGGGTATTGCCCGGCCAGCTGTGGGCTTCAAGCACGTGCTGCGCCGCGTCGCTGATCAATGGCACGGCGAGGTTCAGGCGATTGCTATAGATGCCGAGAAAATATTCGGCCAGCGGCAGGATGTTGCCCGGTTGTTCGCGCAGCGAAGGCAATTGCAGATGCCCTTCACTCAGGTAGTGAAACAGCCGCTCGTGGAACTTACCGGCGGCCACGGCCTTGGCCAGATCAAGGCTGGTTGCCGCGACCAGGCGCACGTCCACCGGGCTGGGCTGCTGGGCGCCGACACGGGTGACTTCGTGATTCTCGAGGGCGGCGAGCAGTTTGGTCTGGATCGGCAGCGGCAAATCGCCGATTTCATCCAGATAAAGCGTGCCGCCGTTGGCCGAGCCGAACCAGCCGGCGCGGCTGCTGACCGAACCGCTGTGGGCACCGGCGGCATACCCGAACAGCTCGGCATCGGCATAGGTCGGGCTGATCGCGCCGCAATTGACCGACACAAACAGGCCGGTGCGATCACTGCCGCGATGAATGTGGCGCGCCAGCAATTCCTTGCCTGTGCCGGACTCGCCACGGATCAGCACCGGCAGCGCGCGCGGCGCCAGCTGTTCCATTTCCTCACGCAACTGCCGCGCACGTGGGTCAACGAAAACCAGCGCTTTGGCACGAATGCTCAGCGGGCTTTTTTCGGCATCGGGAAAGGTCAGCAACGGTTGACCGAAAGGTTCTTTGAGACTCATGGCAAAACTCCCGCCCGAGCCTTGCGACGGCTCACGCGTTAAAAAATGAATATCCGGGCCATAGGGCCCGGCTGAGAAAATTGACGACACAAGAAAAAGGAAAACGCGACGTTCATCGCGCCTGATGAGTTCATGCGCGGCGCAAAGCGTGATGTTCCATTCGGCTCTGCAGGCGATACAGATAAGCGAAGCCTTGTTCCCAACGCCGATGACCGGATTTGACGTTGATATGCCCTGCTTCACTGAGAATGCCGAGATCGGCACCCCAGTCCCGGGCCATTTCCATGGCTCGCTGCGTGCTGACCGCCGCGTCGTTATCGGAGGTGACGATCTGCGTCGGGAAAGGCAGCAAGTCCTTGGGGATCGGCGCGAAATTACGCAGCGCTGGCGAGCAGTTGGGCCGCTCGACATCCGCTGGCGCAACCAGCAACGCGCCGCGCACCTGACGCAAGGACTCCAATGGCGCCAGGCGCGCCCAATGGGCAACGGTCACGCACCCCAGGCTGTGCGCAATCAAAATCACCGGCGTGCTGTCGGCGGCAATGCTGCGCTGCAATTCGCCAACCCAATCCTCGCGACGCGGCTTGAGCCAATCGGCCTGCTCGACGCGCGTGCTGTTAGGCAGGCTGTTCTGCCAGTGGGTTTGCCAATGATCATCGGGCGACCCTTGCCAGCCTGGCACGATCAGATAGCGAATCGACTCGTAGTGCATGGGGTCAGCCTCCTGCATGGGTGCGGTCATGAGGCCAAGTATAAGGAAGGGATATATATTCGCTAAGGAATAAGAAGCTATTTATTAAGCACTAAATCGCATATGAGAAAGAAAAAAAGGGGGCGCTCCCTGCCTAAGGCGCGTCCCCTATGAAATCGTGGTGTCCGTGCCCGCATGTTTTTTGCGGGCACGGTTGAAGATAGACGCGTTGTGTTACAAAAAAACGAACGCTACGGGATTCACCCGCGCCAACGAGCCTGCACTAGCGCAAATCAAACGCTTCCAGCACTGCCAGCTGATAACCCACGTCACCCACGGTATGGATCAACTTAGGCAGGTAGCGCTCATCTATTTTCGAGCGCAGGCGGTGCACGGCGACGTCGATGGGGCGGGTGTCGCCAGCGAATATCTGGGCGGCGATCAGGCTGCGGGAAAGGACATCGCCCTGACGACTGGCGAGCAATTGCAGCAAGGCGAATTCGTTTTCACTCAGGGAAATCCGCTGCCCGCCCCGGCTGACGCGTTGCCGGGTCATGTCGATTTCAAGGTCGGCAATGCTGTAGCTCGCGGCATCGCCGGTCGGCCCGCGACGCAACAAGGTGCGCACGCGAACCAGCAACTCATCAAAGGTGAACGGCTTGAGCAGATAATCGTCGGCGCCCAGCTCCAGGCCGCGCAAGCGATCTTCGATGGCGTCGGCGGCGGTCAGGAACAACACCGGCGTGGTGCCGCGCTGACGTATCAATTTCAGTAATTGCCAGCCATTGAGGCCCGGCAGCATCACGTCAAGGATGATCAGGTCGTAGGTTTGCTCTTCGACAAAGTGACGGCCGTCCAGGCCATTGAGCGCCACATCCAGGGGAAAACCCGATTTGGAGAAGCCTTCAGCCAGGTTGTTTGCCGTCTTGGCATCGTATTCCACTAACAGCAGCCGCATGACTCACCTCGTTGTCTGAGCCGTCAGCATAACGATTTGGCACGCATGTAGTTGGCCGCCTTGCGTAATTTCACCACATCGAAGATTTCCACCCGATCCGCATCGAGGCGCAGAATCTTGCGCGTGTGCAGCTCCTGAAGCACTTCAAGCAGCGCCGGACGCGACAACCCCGCCGTGCGCATCGACTGAATATCATCCAGCGCGATCAAGCGCCGGGCATGGCTCATGAGGCCGTACCCTTCGGACAACAGCAGCAGCCGCCACGCGACTCGCGCCTTGGCGGGCAGCAGCTTGATGCGCTCGGCATGCAATAACGACAGCCCCAGTTTCTGGCTGAGCAACTCGGCAAAGAATCGCCAATACGCCGGTTTCTTTTCCAGGATCCCGACTAGCGCCGCCTGGGGAATATGCAGGAAGATGCTGTTGCCCTGGGAATACACATCATGAGCGCGCGGCAGGCCGTCAAACAACGACACCTCGCCAAACCAGTAAGGCATGCGGACCTCTTCCAGGCGCGGTGCCAGACGCTGATCGACGACGCTGCCCACGCGAAACCCACCTTCAAGCACTACGTAAAGGCCGCAAGGGGCGTCGCCTTTTTCAAAAAGTAATTTGCCCGGGGTTCTACGCCGCTGTAGTGCGGCGTCCAACAGGCTATCCTGCAAATCGGCGGGAAGATTGGCGAACCAATAGCCGGTCATCAACCGCGACCGCCATACAGCTCCATTTGACATGTTTTCGCTCGCTCCTGTGACCGCACAATAGTTTTTATGGCCAAAACCGTAGCAAACTCCGAGCGTCAGCCAAAGAGGAAAAATAATGAAAAACCTCGTCGATCATCTCAGCCAATACGCGTCCTACCATCGCGATTCCCGAAATATTGTCAGCCATTTCATCGGCATACCGCTGATTGTTCTGGCGGTCGCCATCCTGTTGTCGCGGCCAGGCTGGATGTTGGGCGGTTTTTGGCTATCGCCAGCAGCACTGGTGAGCCTGGCGTCGGTGATTTTCTATCTGCGTCTGGATGGGCCGTTCGGCGTGTTGATGGCAGCCTTGCTGGGACTATGCGTTTGGACAGGCGCGCATCTGGCGCAGCAGTCGACTTGGGTCTGGCTGAGCGCGGGCGTCGGGATGTTTGTGGTGGGCTGGATCATCCAGTTCATCGGCCATTATTACGAAGGCCGCAAACCGGCATTCATCGATGACGTGACCGGTTTGATCATCGGCCCGCTGTTTGTCGTGGCCGAGCTGGCGTTTCTGTTGGGACTGCGCAAGCCGTTGCAGCATGCGATCGAGGAAAGGGTTGGGGTGGTGCGCAAGCGGGACTTGAAGCCAATCATCTAACATCGGTAAACACCGAACCGGTGGGAGCGAGCTTGCTCGCGAAGGCGATTTCCCAGCCCCAGAAAATGGGCCGGATGTACCTGCCTCTTCGCGAGCAAGCTCGCTCCCACAATTTCCCGGTTTAAATATTCGCCACTTTCTGCCAGACCTTGGGCTTGAAGAACAGCGTTTCGCCCCGCGTCAGGCCAACCAGGCTGTCGTGATCCTTGACCACCTCGGCTTCGATCAGCTCGCTCTGGCCTTCCACTTTCAGGGTGACCCGCGTCGTGGCGCCCAGCGGTCGGATGTCGCGCACCAGTGCGGCGTGGTGGTCTTCCAGCTCATGCCGTGACAACGACACTTCGTGGGGCCGGAACAACACCTGATCTTCACCCAGGTGCAGGCGATTGGAGTCGCCCAGAAAGTGATAAACGAAATCACTGGCCGGGTTCTCGTAGACTTCACCCGGCGAGCCGATCTGCTCGATCACGCCTTTGTTCATCACCACGATGCGATCCGCCACTTCCATGGCTTCCTCCTGGTCGTGGGTCACAAAAACCGAGGTCAGGTTGATGTCTTCGTGCAGACGCGCCAGCCAGCGGCGCAGCTCTTTACGCACCTTCGCATCCAGGGCGCCAAACGGCTCGTCGAGCAGCAACACCTTGGGCTCGACTGCCAGCGCGCGCGCCAGGGCGATCCGCTGACGCTGGCCGCCCGACAACTGCTCCGGATAGCGATCCGCCAGCCAGTCCAGTTGCACCATGTTCAGCAACTCATGAACCTTGACCGCGATCTGGGTCTCGTTGGGGCGCTGGTTCTTGGGTTTCATGCGCAGGCCGAACGCGACGTTGTCGAACACGGTCATGTGCCGGAACAGCGCGTAATGCTGGAACACAAACCCGACGTTACGATCACGCACATCATGGCCGGAGACGTCTTCGCCGTGGAAGACGATGCTGCCCTGATCCGGGGTTTCCAGCCCGGCGATGATGCGCAGCAAAGTGGTCTTGCCGCAGCCGGACGGGCCAAGCAACGCCACCAGCTCGCCACTCTGGATGTCCAGATTGATGCTGCTCAGGGCCTTGAAGGCGTTGAAATTCTTGCTGACATTACGGACTTCGATCGACATGAATTATTCCTCCGCCGCACTTTGGCGCAGACGGTTAATGCGCGCTTCGCTCCACTGCTTGAGCAGCAGGATGAACAGCGCCAGGATCAGCAACAGGCTCGCCACCGCAAAGGCTGCGACGTGGTTGTATTCGTTGTAGAGGATTTCGACGTGCAGCGGCAGGGTATTGGTGACGCCGCGAATGTGCCCGGAAACCACCGACACCGCGCCGAACTCACCCATGGCCCGCGCGGTACAGAGCACCACGCCGTAGATCAGGCCCCATTTGATGTTCGGCACCGTCACGTGCCAGAACATCTGCCAGCCGTTGGCGCCGAGCAGACGCGCGGCCTCCTCCTCTTGCGTGCCCTGCTCCTGCATCAGCGGGATCAGTTCACGGGCCACGAAAGGCACGGTGACGAAAATGGTTGCCAGCACGATGCCCGGCAGCGCGAACACGATCTGGATGTCGTGGTCCTGCAACCATGGCCCGAACAGGCCCTGAGCGCCAAACATCAACACATAGACCAGACCGGCGATAACCGGCGAGACCGAGAACGGCAGGTCGATCAGCGTTACCAGCATGCTTTTGCCACGGAACGAGTATTTACTCACGCACCAGGCCGCGCTGACGCCGAACACCACGTTGAGCGGCACCGAAATCAATACGGCGATGACCGTCAGCTTCAGGGCAGACAAGGCATCAGGTTCGAGAATCGCGCTGAAGAACGCGCCCAGACCGTTTTTCAAACCCTGGGAAACCACGATGAACAGCGGCAAACCCAGAAACACAATGAACACCAGCCAGCACAGGCCAATCAGGATACGCCGCGACACCGCGCTGCCACGCCGGGCGGCATTGGCGGAGGCGGCGGCTGAAACAGATGAATAGGACATGCTCTGCGCCTCCTCAGGATGGGGTTTCAATACGTCGCTGCAGCAAGTTGATCAGCAGCAGCAGAATGAAGGAAACCACCAGCATCATCACGCCGATAGCCGTCGCGCCGGTGTAATCGTACTGATCGAGCTTGACCATGATCAGCAGCGGCAGGATCTCGGTTTTCATCGGCATGTTGCCGGCAATGAAAATCACCGAGCCGTACTCGCCAACGCCACGGGCAAACGCCAGGGCAAAACCAGTCAGCCAGGCGGGCAGTAACGCGGGAACGAGGATGTAGCGAAACACCTGCAACGGACGCGCGCCCAGACAAGCGGCGGCTTCTTCGACTTCCCGGGGGATGTCAGCCAAAACCGGTTGCACGGTGCGCACCACGAACGGCAGCGTGACGAAGGTCAGCGCAAGGGTGATACCCAGCGGCGTGTAGGCAATCTTGAAACCCAGGTCCGCAGCGAATTGTCCGACCAGCCCGGTCGGCGTGTACAACGCCGTCAAGGCAATACCGGCTACGGCGGTCGGCAAGGCGAACGGCAAATCAATCATTGCGTCGATGATCTTGCGACCGGGGAAGGTGTAACGCACCAACACCCAGGCCAGCAATACGCCGATCAGACCATTGATAACCGCCGCATAGAACGCGGTGCCGAAGCTCAGTTTGAGCGCCGCGAGCACGCGCGGCGCGGTGATGATTGCCCAGAATTGATCCCAGGTCAGCTGCGCGGCATGAATGAACATGGCGGCCAGCGGAATTAACACAATCAGACTGAGGTACACCAAGGTGTAACCCAGCGTCAGCCCGAAGCCGGGTATGACGGGGGAGGTGCGTCGCGACATAAAAGTCCTTGGTTGATACACGGAACCCGCATACGAATGCGGGTCCTTTGTTCAGCGAGTATTGTGGAGCCGACCCTGTGGGACCGGCTAAAGCCGGTCTCACAAAAAGCCGGACCCACAAAAGCCGGTCTCACAAGTCCTGAGATCCCGTGTTACTGCGCCTGGTAAATCTGGTCGAACACGCCGCCATCGTTGAAAAACTTGGGCTGCGCAGTTTTCCAGCCACCGAAGTCTTTGTCGATAGTCAGCAGGTTCAGTTTCGGGAACTGCTTTTCATATTTGGCAGCCACTTCAGCGTTACGCGGACGGTAGAAGTTCTTCGCGGCGATTTCCTGGCCTTCCTTGCTGTACAGGTGCTTCAGGTATTCAGTGGCGATTTCGGTGTTGCCTTTCTTTTCAGCGTTCTTGTCGACAACCGCGACGGGCGGCTCAGCCAGAATCGACAGCGAAGGTACGACGATGTCGAACTTGTCCGCGCCGCCGTCTTCTTTCAGCGCCAGGAACGCTTCGTTTTCCCACGCCAGCAGCACATCGCCCTGACCGTTGTTGACGAACGTGATGGTCGAACCGCGAGCGCCGGTGTCCAGCACCGGGACATGTTTAAACAGTTCCTTCACGTATTCGTTGGCCTTGGCTTCGCTGCCGCCGGTCTTCAGGCCGTAGCCGTAAGCCGCGAGGAAGTTCCAGCGCGCACCGCCAGAGGTTTTCGGGTTTGGCGTGATGACCGAAACGTCTTTCTTGATCAGATCACCCCAATCCTTGATGCCTTTGGGGTTGCCCTTGCGCACCAGAAACACGATGGTCGAGGTGTACGGCGTGCTCGCATCCGGCAGGCGGGTCTGCCAGTTTTCCGGCAAGCCTTTGCCCAGTTTGGCAACTTCATCGATATCACCGGCCAGCGCCAGAGTCACTACGTCAGCGCGCAGGCCATCGATCACCGACCGAGCCTGCTTGCCCGAACCGCCATGGGATTGCTTGATGTCGACCTTGTCGTCCGGATGAGTCTTTTTCCAGAAGCTGATGAACTCGGCGTTATAGTCCTGATACAGCTCACGCGTCGGATCGTACGACACGTTAAGCAGCTCGTAATCCTTGGCAACAGCGGAACCGGCAAACACGGCACTGGCGAGTGCGGCCAGCGCATAACGGCGAATGGACATGAATCAAGCTCCTGGAAATTCTGGTTGTGTTGGCTTTTCTGGTTTTAGAGTGACGGCGATTAGTGTTTGTGGGGGCGAGATTGCTCGCTCCCACAATGGACTCTGGACAAGGAGGCTATTCAGCTCGGTTTGATCCCGGGATTCTGCAAACGGAATTTCTCTTTACGCTCGATCTGCACGACCTGTGCATTGTGAACAGTGATTTCAACCGCCCCGAAACGCAGGTCGCGCAGCGCACTCTGAATCTCGCGCAGAATCGCCGCTTCGTCCTGACCGTCAACGCTACGCAAAGATGCGCTCATGATCGTGCTCCTTGAATTGAGAGGCCGGCAGTACCGGTTCTGGGTCCGGACTGCTTGTGGCATGGAGGCGATATTAGAGACGCGCGGTTATTCTTAAAAAGACTATTTAAGAATCTATATATAACTAAAATGCATTTAGGTTTGAAACCGAGGCGCTGAACGATTAGATGACGGGCTCGCGAAACCCGGGAGCGCGCAGCCAGTCGATTTGCTCGGCGGGCGTGGGACGCGCAAACCAGTAGCCCTGGCCCAGCTGACAACCGTTGGCTAGCAGGAAACCGGCTTGCTCCCTATGCTCGATGCCTTCGGCCAGCACCCGCATGCCCATGCTTTTCGCCAGGGCGATGATCACCCGGACAATGGCGATGTCGTCTTCATCACTGGGCAGCCCGGCGACGAATCCCTGATCAATCTTCAACTTTTGCACGGGCATCCGCTTGAGTCGCAGCAGCGATGAATAACCAGTGCCGAAATCGTCGATGGCCAGGCTCAGGCCCAGACTGCGCAGCCGATGCATCTGCTCAATGGCTTGCTCCGGATCTTCCATAACCGCGCTTTCGGTCACTTCCAGCTCCAGATAAACCGGGTCCAGACCGGTTTCTGCCAGCACCTTCGCCACCTGCCGTTCCAGGTCGCCGCGGCTGAACAACCGGCTGGAGACATTGACCGCCACAGAGGAAATCGCAACGCCCGCCGCCAGCCAGCGGGTCATTTGATAGCAGGAAGTCTTCAGCACCCAGGCATCAATGTCTGCGATAAGACCGCTTTGTTCAGCGATCGGGATGAATTCCCCCGGCGGCACCAGGCCGCGCTGCGGATGTTGCCAACGCACCAGCGCTTCGACGCCGATGATGCAGCTGTCCTCCAAATCGTGGATTGGCTGATAAAAGACGCGCAGCTCGTCGTTCTCAATGGCACGGCGCAGCTCGCTGGCCAGTTGCACTCGCTGCTGAGCGTGGGCAGTCAGCTCTTCGGTGTACAACGCATAACCTTCACGACCGTCGCTCTTGGCCTTGAACAGAGCGGAATCTGCGTTACGCAACAGTTGCTCGGCGCTCAGCGCATCGCTGGGGAACAAACTGATGCCAACACTCGCGCTGATAAACAGTTGTTGTTCGTTGACCAGAAACGGCGCCTTGAAGCCGTCGATAATCTGCTGTGCAAAGTTGGCGGCCTGGACTACTTGCTGGCAGTTTTCGATCAACAAGGCGAATTCATCGCCGCCCAGACGGGCCAAGGTCAGACTTTTATCGAAGAAACCTTCGAGACGCTCGCCCACCGCTTTAAGGATTTCATCGCCGACGTTATGCCCCAGGCTGTCGTTGATGTGTTTGAAATGATCGAGATCGATCAGCAGCAGCGCGCACCCGCGTTTGCTGGAACGCGCCGACGCCAGCGCCTGGCTGGTGCGGTCGATGAACAGCAGACGGTTCGGCAGCCCCGTCAACGCATCGTAATGCGCCAATTGCAGCAGCTCATGCTCGGAGCGCTTGATGGCGGTGATGTCGGAAAAAACGGCGACAAAATGTTTTATCTCGCCGTTATCGCCTTTGATGCCGCGGATGGTCTGCCATTGCGGATAGATTTCGCCGCTTTTGCGTCGATTCCAGATCTCGCCACTCCACTGTCCGGCACTGAGTATCGAGCGATACATCTGCCGATAGAACTCGGGGCCATGCCGGCCGGATTTGAACTTGCTGGGATTCATGCCCAGCACTTCGTCCAGCTGGTAGCCGGTAATCTGCATGAACGCGCGATTGACGTGGACGATGAGCCCTTCGCTATTGGTAACCACCACGCCTTCGTTGGTGCTGTCGAATACCGCTGCCGCGAGACGCAAGCGGTCCTGATCTTCACTCTGGTGCTGCAACCGGTCGTCGCTGCGCATGAATTTCAGCAGTCGACCACGCGCCACAAAAACCACAAACGCACTGAGCAACACCCATGCATAACCGCTTATCTGCTGCGCCAGGGCCAATTGCGCTGGATTCTCGATGATATCGGGCAGCAGGTAATCGCAGAATGCCAGCCACAGGACAGACACCAGTCCGTACAACAGGGCCGCAAACAGGGCGTCTCGGGAAGAGTCAGTCATAAGAAAACGAAAAGCCTTACGAAAGGATGGGATTATAGGGCAAGAAACATCTGGCGACTCTTATCTGAAAGGGCGACTGGTTTTATCTGACGGCTCAGTGATAATGCGCACTGTTACTTTTTTCTTCACGCGCGTCACTTCGAGGGCAACACAGCCTATGTGGTACAACGGTCTGCTCGATCTTTCCGTCTGGCAGTTGGTGGCAGTCACTCTGGCGATGACCCATGTGACTATCGTCGGCGTCACGGTTTATCTGCATCGCTACTCCGCCCATCGCTCCCTGGAGCTGAATGCCGGTCTCAAACACTTCTTTCGTTTCTGGCTGTGGCTGACCACGGCGCAGAACACCCGCGAATGGACAGCCATCCATCGCAAGCATCATGCCAAATGCGAAACGGTCGACGACCCGCACAGCCCGGTCATCAAAGGCTTGTCTACGGTACTGCGCAAAGGTGCCGAGCTGTACCGCGCCGAAGCGGAAAACCCGGAAACCCTGCGCATCTACGGGAAAAACTGCCCGGAAGACTGGATCGAACGCAATCTTTATACCCGCTTCCCGCTGCTGGGTATTGCGATCATGGCCGTTATCGACCTGATGCTGTTTGGCGCGCTGGGCATCACTGTCTGGGCGATCCAGATGATGTGGATTCCGTTCTGGGCTGCTGGTGTGGTCAACGGGCTTGGCCACGCCGTGGGTTATCGCAACTTCGAATGCCGTGATGCGGCGACCAATCTGGTGCCGTGGGGCATCATCATTGGCGGCGAAGAGCTGCACAACAACCATCACACCTACCCCAACTCGGCCAAACTGTCGGTCAAGAAGTGGGAATTCGACATGGGCTGGGCATGGATCAAAGTGTTCAGCGCCCTGCGTCTGGCCAAAGTACAGCGCGTTGCGCCCATCGCCCATCGGGTCGAAGGCAAAGGCAGCCTGGACATGGACACCGCGATGGCGATCCTCAACAACCGCTTCCAGATCATGGCCCAGTACCGCAAGCTGGTGATCGGCCCGCTGGTAGCGCAGGAACTGGCCAAGGCCGACGCGTCGGTACGTCATCAATTCCATCGCGCCAAAGCGCTGTTGTCCCGGGAAACCAGCCTGCTGGACGACAAGCATCACCTGCATATCCAGTCCATGCTGGAACACAGCCAGGCCCTGAAAGTGATCTACGAAAAACGCCTGGCTCTGCAGCAGATCTGGCTCAAGACCAGCAGCAATGGGCATGACATGCTCGCGGCGATCAAGGATTGGATCCACGAAGCCGAGGCCAGCGGCATTGCCTCGCTGCGCGACTTCGCAGATCAGCTCAAAACCTACTCGCTACGTCCTGCCCAAGCCTGACACCGTTGATCGGCGCGCCCTTCTCCGGCGCGCCTTTGCGGAACTTCACCCCTTAAAATCACTCTGAACATCAGCCCATAACCTCCGTGGGAAATGTTGTGGCGTGCGCCGCACTTCTTCTTGAGATGCAGTGCCATGGACAACCAGAACCCCGCTCCCCCCGCCTCTCCTGTCGACATGCCCGCTGCAGCGGAAACACTGCTGGCGTTGATGCATGCCCAGGCGGAAGTCGCGCGCCTGAGTGAACGAGAGCAGCTGTTCAGCTCGCTGTTGGTCAGCGTTAACGCGGTCTTGTGGGCGTTCGACTGGGCGACTCAGCAGATGATTTACGTCAGCCCGGCCTACGAACGGATTTTCGGGCGCTCGGCCGGCCTGCTGCTGGCCGACTACGGCGAATGGCGTGACAGCATCTATCCGGATGACCTGAATTACGCCGAACGCAGCCTCAACGAGGTGATCGAAAAAGGCTCCATCGAAGATCGCGAGTACCGCATCATCCGCGCCGACGGCGAAATACGCTGGCTCAGCGACAAGTGTTTCGTCAGCCATCAGGCGGACGCCGGGCACCGCTTGATCGTGGTCGGCATCGCCGAAGACATTACCGAAAAGAAGCAGCTGGAAAGCGAGTTACAGCGTCTGGCCACCACAGACGTGCTGACCCAGAGCAGCAACCGTCGCCATTTCTTCGATTGCGCCCAACGCGAATTCGAACAGGCGCGCCTGAGCGGCACGCCACTGGCGTTTCTGCTGCTGGATATCGATGACTTCAAGCTGGTCAATGACACTTACGGCCACCAGGAAGGCGATCTGGTGTTGCAGCGCATCGCCGAGTGCGGGCGAGGCACATTGCGCCGTGGTGATCTGTTCGGGCGTATTGGCGGTGAGGAGTTCGCGGCAGTTTTCCCCGGCTGCGCGCCCGATATGGCCAAACAGATCGCCGAACGCCTGCAACGGGAAATCCAGCGCCTGAGCTTCCAGCGTGACGGCGTCACCTTCGGCATCACCGCCAGCCAGGGTTTGACCAACCTGGGCGATGCCGATCAAAGCCTCGAAGCACTGTACGGCCGCGCCGACGCCGCCATGTATCAGGCCAAACGCCAGGGCAAGAATCAGATTGTGTTGGTGTAGCAGACGTCAGCCGTTGGAGCGAGGCTTGCCCGCGAAATCAGGCGCCTCGCTGGACCAGACCCACCGCGTTATCGTTCTTCGCGGGCAAACCTCCAACAAATAAAAACGCTTCAACGCGCCGACTTGATCTGCAAATGATCGACTTCCAGAACATGTCCTGCGCCTACATCCATCAGCACGTAGAACTCGCCTTTCGGACGTTTGAAGGTAAACGTTGAGTCGGGACCGAATTTGCCGGGGACGAGGATGCGTTCGTTGTAATCAATGACATCCACGGTCACGTCGGGCACGCCGTCACCACTGGAAAAACCGCCAACACAGCGCACTTGCTGGTCGGACAACTCTTCACACTTGCACACCAGGCCGTGGGCGTAGGCGCTGTTGCCCAGGCCGATCAAGCTGGCAAGCGCGAGCAGGTGCAACGGGTTCAGGCGTATCATGGTTTGTCTCCGTTCTTGGCCAGCCACTCGATCGTCTTCGGCGAGGCTTCGGTCAGCGGGATTGCTTTCTGATGCACCGAGCCGTCCCAACCTTCCAGGGTTATCCACAACTGATCATCGGCCTGAGTCGTCGTTGGCACTGGCACTTCTGCACCCAGCCGGTACGGGCTGCCTTCAAAAATCGCTCCGGCCGCGCGCAGGCTGCGGGGTTTGCCGACGCGCATGTAGGCGACTTTTACCTGACTGATACACGCCTGGCAGAGCGCCGCGTTGAATTCCTTGACGAAACCCGCCGGGCCGTCCGATTCGGGGCCTTCGTCATGCACTTCGGCAAGCGTCAGGCTCCACGGGCCGACCTGAACATCGCCAATCATCCGCTCGCCAAGCCCGCCATCGCCGCGAAAGAATGCGGCGTTCTTGAAGTACGCCGGCATGAATCCCAGCGGAATCAGCAGCAATAGAATATTCAGATGAAAGCGCCACTTGAGCCACCAACGTCCGAATCGAGTGGTGGGCGGAGCAGGCTTTTTCCGGTTGGCCGTGGCGGTCCGGCTCATGAGTTGAGCTCCTTTCTGAGGGCGTTCACCGCTTGCAGGCGCTGCACGTCACGCTCCGGGCGCTTGAGCAATGCGACGGTTGCCAGTGCCGTGCGCTTGCTCCAGATCAGCAGACCGCTAAGCACCATCATGCTCAACAGCAGGCCGAACACGAACCAGATCATCTTGATCCAGATCCCGCCGAAATCCCCGGTGTGCAGTGGCCGCATGGATTCGGTCACGAATTCCAGGTTCGAGTTGTCCGCAAGCAGACGCTGGCCAATGATTGCGCCGTTGTAAGGGTTGATCTCGGCGGTCTGGAACATCAGCGGATACCAGCCGCGCCCACCCACGGTCAACGGCGCGTAAGCGGTGCCGGGAAGCTCGGCGAAGCTGATTTCCAGGCCTGGCACCTCACGTTGAGCCACGCTGATTGCCTGATCCAGATTGAAGGTCGGCGGCCGCTCACCGGAAGGCGAAATCGGCACTTCTTCCCGGGCGACAAAAACTGGAACGCCTTCGGAAGAGATGGAAATGCGATTATCGAACAGCAGCGCCTGAATCAGAAACCAGGTGCCGGTGATGGAAATCACGGCAATGAACCAGATCGACCAGATCCCCGACAGCCGATGAAAATCGCCCCAGAAGACCCGGGCGCCTTGATTGAAACGCAGCTTGGGTTTCAGGAAACCGCGCCAGAATCGCTTGTAAACCACCAGCCCGGTAACCAGCGACAGCAACATCGGCAGACCAAGGAACGACACCAGATACCAGCCCCAACTGAAACCATTGGTAAACGGCACCAGCCACCAACCATGCAGCGCCCGGGTGAACCCGCGGAAGTTGAAGGTCGCGGCTTTGCCCTGAATGACGCCGGTATAAGGATTCACGTACAGCGTGGTCAGCGTGCCGTCGGGGTTGCTGACGCTGGCGGTCAGCGCGAAGTGTGATTCATCCGGGCGCACGATGTTTCTGATCACCAGTTCCGGCCGCGCCTTGTTGACCGCCAGAACCGCTTCGCCGAGGGTCAGCAGCGGGGCGTCATCCGCAGGTTTGGACGCGCGCACTTCAGGCTGCGCGAGCCAGACGATTTCCTGGCTGACCACCGCCAGCGTGCCGGTCACGCACACGATCAACACGAAGAACCAAATGGGCAAAGCCAGCCAGCTGTGAACCAGAAACCAGATACGCGAACGCGACTTTTTGGACATGGGGCGCAATCTTGTCTTGAGAGTGACAACCGGTCCGAAAAACGGACAAGGCCGGGCCCAATAAATTTTGGGCATACCACTAAGACGGATGAGATGCGAAAAAACGACGACGAAGGTGCAAGTAAATGTTACGGAGCGCGGTCGCCGCGGATGATTTGTTGATTTCGCTGCCCTGGTACAGACTGTGTGAAAACGTCACGAGCGAAGGCAAGACAAGGCAAAAACAGGCGGAAAAGCGGAGTCTAGGCGTTCTAAATGAGCATTTTCCGCCTGGCCGAGCGCAGTAGTTTTCACACAGTCTGGGCAGGACCGGACTTGTCCGGGAAGGCGTTGGCACAAGCACCGGGGTGGTATCAGGCGAAATGACGTCGGCCACTCCGCCGTCTTCGGGGACAAGTCCCCTCCTACCGGTTTGCATAATTCGGTAGAAAACCAGACAGCTAAGCCTTCATCCCCGGCAAACCCCAGGCCTGAAGCGGGAAGTCAGCCAGCGACCCCAGCAACAGGTCGGCATGTTCGTACTGCTCGACGGGCATATGTGGATCAGGTACCGCGACGGCATACATGCCGGCGGCCTTGGCAGCGGTTACGCCGAAGGGTGAGTCTTCGAACACCAGACAATCGGCTGGATCGACGCCCAGGCGGCGTGCGGCAACCAGGAAAATATCCGGCGCGGGCTTGGCTGCGCCCACGTCCGGGTCGTCGGCAGTGACGACGATCTCGAACAGCTCGAACCAACTGCGGTGCAGCTCGGTTTTGGCCTTGAAATAATGGATCGACGAGCTGGTGCCCACCGCGATGGGAATATCGTGCTGCGCCAGATGACGCACCAACGCTTCGGCACCGTGCATGGCCGCAGCCTTGGGAAAACGCTCGTCGAGCATCGGCGCGCGGGTGTCGAGAAATTCGTCCACCGACAGCGGCAGCTCCAGCTCCTGAATCACGAAGCCGGCAAAGTCCCGAGCGCCACGGCCGATGGTGTGCTGTTTCACCGCCCAGTCGAACGTGCGGCCATAGCGGCTGGCAATCAGGTGGGTGACCTCGGTGTAAATACCTTCGGTATCCAGCAACAAGCCGTCCATATCGAAAATTACGGCCTTGATCGGGCCTCGCTCGCTTTGCAGTTCAGTCATGTTCTCGAATCCTGTTTTTTCAAACCTGACGTCAGCCTAACGTCTGTAGGAAGGCTATTGCTACCCGCGTATGAATCTGGAGTGGCTGCAACCAAATGGCCATATAGCTGCCCAACACCTGTCGAAAAGGACTATTCGTACACATAACAGGGCAACATGGCTGGGCCGTGACAAGCCGTCGATGATAATCTCTCGCATCTTTTCACCGAGGCGGCATGATTTTGCATGGCATGTCTAAGGCCACCAAAACCCGCCCTGGTTCAGGGAAGACTTCTTTCAACATCCAGAAACGGACATCTTCGAGTCGAACATGAATAAATCAGCAGGCATCGCAGTAGGCGTCATCGTCGTCGCAGGAGCCCTGGCTACCGGCGGCGCCTGGTACACCGGCACCAAGCTTGAAGGCGTACTGCGCGACTCGATCCAGAATGCCAATCAGGAGTTGAAAAATTCGCTGGCCGGCAGCAACAGCAGCATGACCATCGAGCTGCTGTCGATTGACCGCCATGTATTCAGCAGCACCGCGCACTACCGTTTTGTTATCCAGGATCCGAACCTGTCCGCTGACGGCACCAACGCCGAATTCCTGTTCGTGGATCGCATCGAACATGGTCCGTTGCCGTTCTCCCGTATCAAGTCGCTGAAGCTGCTGCCGGTCATGGCGCAGAGCAACTTCGAGATGGAAAAAAGTCCGAGCGCTGAAAAGTGGTTTGCCATGAGCAAAGGCGTCGCGCCGGTCACCGGCTACGCCAGTGTCGGTTACGACCGCGCCGTCAGCGGGAGGCTGAACCTGTCGCCGCTGGAAATGAACGATACGGACGGCGCGTTCAGCTTTTCCGGCCTGAACGTCGATGTGGACGCCAGCGCCGATGCCGAGAAAGTCAAACTCACCGGCAACATGGACAACCTGAAGCTGGACGTCACCGGTCCCGATGGCCAGGTTGTCCTGGGTATGCAGGGCCTGACCTTCGACAGCGGCGGCACCAAGGGCAAATCCGGTTTCTATCTGGGCCACAGCAATCTGAAAATCGCCAGCGCACTGGCTCAGGTTGCCGGTCAGCCGCCCATGCTGTTCAAGGATGTGGTCAACACCAACCTGGCGCAGGAAGACAACGGCAAATTTGCGGCACAGGTCAATTACAACGTTGGCATGATCAACTATCAGGGCAACGACGTGGGCGCCGCGCAGTTGGCGTTCAAAGTCAGCAACTTCGACGTTGTGGCGACGCAAGCGTTGTATCAGCTGTACCAGACCAAAATCCTGCCGCAACAACAGGCCGCTGCTGCTGCGGGCGAACCTCCGCAGTTGGCGCTGTTGCCAGCGGATCAGCAGATGCTGGATGCCGAAATGGCCAGGCTGCTGGCGGGCAAGCCGCATGTCGAGCTTGAGAAGCTGTCGCTCAAGACCGCCAACGGCGAAAGCCACGTGCGGGTCGCTGTCGATCTGACCGATCCGGGCTCGCTCGATCAGCCTTCGTCCGCTGTCGCGGCAAAAAGCATCGGTCAGCTGGACGCCAAAGTCGTGCTGTCCAAGCCGATGATTCAGGACCTTGCCACGTTGCAGGCCCGCGCTGCCGGTTTGACCGATGCCGCCGCGATTGCCGAGCAAGCCAAGGCTGCCAGCGACATGGTCGGCGGCATGGCCGTGGTGCTGGCCAGGGTCGATGGCGACAACGTGGTCTCCGACCTGCATTACGCCAATAACATCGTTGACTTCAACGGCGTCAAAATGAGTCCGCAGCAGTTTGTGGCGATGATCATGGGCAAGGTTGGCGGGATGTCCGGTCAATAAACCCAACCGTCGGGGCTGAGTGCTCAGCATCAGCCCGCGGCCTGGAATTTCGCAACGTTGCGCTGCAAGTCCCGAATCACTTCCACGGTTTTGTAATACACCGCCCAGTAGTGGTCGTTGTGGCAATAAGGCCTGACCGACAGGGTCAAGGCATCCGCGGAAACGACCGAAAGGTTGATGTCCACTTCCGGATTGGCGAGCACATCGGGAATGCTGCCTATCTGTTCCTTGAGCCTGGCAATGACGGCGTGTTCATCCACAGAGGCGGGCAGCGTTGCCGTCAACTCCACGCGCCGGAAGGGGTTGCTGGAAAAATTGACGATATTGCCGGCAAAAACCTTATTGTTGCCCACCAGCGTCAGCACGTTATCCAGCGTGTTGACCGAGGTGACGAACAAACCGATTTCCATGACCGTACCCGTCACATCCGCCGCGCTGATCAGGTCGCCGACCTTGAACGGCCGCAAAACGATGATGAACCCGCCTGCCGCCAGATTCGCCAGCAGCCCCGACCACGCCATGCCGATGGCCAGACCCACCGCTGCCAGTAATGCGGCGAGGCTGGTGGTTTCGATGCCGCAGTAACTCAGGATCGCAATGACCAGGAAAATGTTCAGCACTACCGTGATGAACGAGCCCAGATAGCGTAGAACCGTTGGATCGAATTTTTGCCGGGTCAGCGAACGCCGGACCATATTGACCACAACCCCGATCAACCAGCGGCCCACGATCCAGAGCAGGATCGCGGTGATTATCTTGAGCAGGATCACCACCCCGTATTGCATGGCCACATCAATCAGTGCAGTGATTTTATCGGTGCTGATATCGATGAAATTCAGATCGTCCATGATGGCGCTCCATGCCAATAATCTGCACCGAATATCATCCTCTCAAGCGACGCTGACTCGCTACTGTCACTTATGACAGGAAGCAAAGTGCTAGTAGCGCAACAAAAACCACAACAGGTTCGGGGACTTGCATTCCATTGTTTAAACCGGCGGCTGACGCGGCACGTCCGTTGGGGTTTCATGGCCTTCGATTTCCGGGCGCACATTGCGCGAGGAAATTTCGGTACGCAGCATCGGCAAGCTTTGCGGGTACTGTTTGGCGATGAACGCGATCAGGCGTTCGCGCATGTGGCAACGGGCATCCCAACTGCGCGAGGAGTCCGCAGAACTCAGCAGCACCCGCAGTTGCATTGCCTTGGCGTTGGTGTCGGCGACTTGCAGTACGCAAACCCGGCCATCCCACAGATGCGGAATGTCTTCGCAGATGCGCTGCACCTCGGCGCGCAGCTCTTCCACCGGCAGCGAGTAATCCACCCAGACGAACACCGAGCCGATCAGGCTGGAGGTGGCGCGCGTCCAGTTCTGGAACGGCTTCTCGATGAAGTACTGCAACGGCACCACCATGCGGCGTTCGTCCCAGATCTTGATCACCACATAGGTGCCGCTGATTTCCTCGACGCGCCCCCATTCGCCCTCGACGATCACCACATCATCCAGGCGTATGGGTTGGGAAATGGCAATTTGCAGACCGGCAATCAGATTGCCCAACACCGGTTTTGCAGCGAAACCCGCCGCCAGTCCAGCCAGCCCCGCCGAGGCCAGCAAGCTGGTGCCAATCTGCGCGACCGCCGGGAAACTCATGAGAATCAGCCCGGTGCCGAACAGCAGCACCAGCGCGTTAACGCAGCGCACCAACACGCGGACCTGAGTCTGAATCCGCCGCGCATTGAGGTTGTCTTCAATATCCAGCGGGTTGTGAATCGCCACCGCTTCGCCCACGGCATTCACGCAACTGAGCACCAGCCAGGTGAAACCGGCGATGACCAGCAAGCCGTTGACGTGGCGCACCGTCGCGATCATCAACAGATCGTCTGGTGCCGCAGTCCATACCGTCTGCAAGGCCAGCAACGGCAGAAGCCAGACGGTCGGGTTGGCCGCGCGATGCAGCAGTTGTTGAGGCAGCACGAATGAATTGGCAATGCGCCGCAATACCGTGAACGCCACCCAGCGAATCAACAAGGCGACCAGTACGGCGAAGCAGGCGACGATAACGGTTCTGAGCCACGGCAGAGGCAAAAGCTCCAGCCAGCTCTGGGGCAACAAGTGTTCCATCGATGGGTACTCGCAGCAGAAATGACTTTAAGTCGAGCGGACACCCTGGAGTTGACCTAAAAGCCGTCCGCCGACCTCGATGGCGATAGCTGCCTGCAAAATGTGAGCCCTGCGGCGCGGGATCGTTCCCCATCCAGTCCGGCTTAACAGGATTTTCGCGATTGCGCCATGGTCGCGGCGAGAAACGCAGCTGATGCCACATCGCTCAATTGCCCGGCGACAATCTGATCGATAAAGGCTGCGCAATCGTCGACGCTGGTATCCACCCTGAACTCCGGTCGCAGCGGCGCTTCATACGGGCTGTCATAGCCGGTGAAGTTCTTGATCCGGCCTAGCTGCGCGGCGCGATACAGCCCTTTGGTGTCCCGTCGCGCACATTCGCTGAAGGGCGTGCTGATATGCACTTCGATGAACTCACCGGCTGCCAGAGAGTGCCTGACGGCATCGCGGTCGGCGCGGAAGGGTGAAATCGCACAGACAATCACGATCAGTCCGGCGTCCACCATCAGCCTGGCAACCTCGGCGATACGCCGCACGTTTTCGTGGCGATCAGCATCGCTCATGCCCAGATCCCGGCAGATACCCTGCCGCAGTCGATCGCCATCCAGCAAGTAACTGTGCAAGCCATTGCGTTGCAGCGTTCGGTCCAGCTCGATGCCCAGCGTTGATTTACCGGCGCCGGACAACCCCGTCAGCCAGATGCAGCAGGCACGCTGCTGCTTCATGTCTTCACGTTGCATCTGATTCACCAACAGATTCGGGGCAATGATCAATGGTTGGCGCTCAGTCATAAGCGAACAACTCATAGTCACGGGCATAGACCTCGCGCACTCGGCGGCGGGTAGCCGGGGAGCAAAACTGAATAAATTGATTGTCGGCTGCCGAGGAGCGATTAATGTGGGGCAATTCGGCTTTGACGTGAAGATGAATGCACAACTTGCGGAAATCTTCCTTCAGGTTTTCCTGACGTCCGATGAAGTCCACATTCAGATGGCCCATGGCATCTTGTAGAAAATAATGTTGCGGCGTGAAATGTATCTGTTTAGTTATATTTTCACTGCGCAGCCAATGATGGACGAAATCATCGAAACTGTCGTATCGGCTGACCAGCGCCTGGGCGGCCTTGTCCCGGCCTTGTGTGTTGTTCAACAAGTAACTGTAAGCCGACCAGGCGCGTTGTAACGGATCGCGTACAAAGCCGAACTTGAAATAGTTCTGGAAGCGCTCGCTGAACTGCTTTTCGTACCAATAGAGCGGCATATGACCGGTCGGCGTGCTGCCAAACAAGGCCGTGGCGACGCTGCTGCCCGCACATTTCGGAACATGAATGAACACACACTCCAGCGCGTCGAACTCCGCAGGAAAGCGGTTCTTGCCGGACAATGTCTTGTTCACGACCTGTCGGTCAATGACCGGAAGACGCTCAAGCAATAGCTCGCGCTGCGTCTTTGGAATCAACTTCCAGAGGAGGCGGTTCATAAGTAATGACCTGAGGCGATACAGTTTAGGAAGTCGCAAGCGTACAACTTACTCAGCCTTGGATGAACGTCTTTTCATACTATTTACATTGACATTGGATTGTCGGTTTATTGTGTTCTTGTTGTAAGCAAGTTGATACCTGGAAGTGTGTCGTTGGTGCGAGATGTGTACTTTTCCGCACACAACAAAAAACCCGCCGAGGCGGGTTTTCTTCAAGACCATTCCAACATCCTGTCGGTAAGCCCTCCGGGCCATGGTCGATCATCCTTGATCCTGTGCGCGTCCTGCGCATCAGTTGTTGGATCCAATCTTAAGCCTCCAGACGCGGGGCGGACAGAGCCAATCGCCATCAGCGCGTGTAAGCCTTTCGCTATGGCGCAGGGTGCTGGCGTTGCACAAACGGTCTAAAAGCGCAATTGAGCCAAAGGAGCCAGCGCGGTTGAGGGCAGGCAAGCTATAACGTGGTAGAGCAATCAACTGAAATCACCGGCCTTTCACTCTTGCATGAAGGGTTCAGAGCTAATAATTCGCCAGGGTGCTGACATGTCCATTTATCACCAAGGGCTCGAAAAAGGCCCGGCCAACCATATCGCGCTGACGCCGCTGAGCTTTATCGAGCGCACCGCCGCGACCTATCCCGATTACCCCGCAGTGATCCATGGGGCGATTCGTCGCACCTGGGCGCAAACCTACACTCGCTGTCGACAGCTGGCGTCGGCGCTGAGCCGGCGCGGCGTAGGAGAAGGCGACACGGTAGCGGTAATGTTGCCGAATATTCCGGCGATGCTCGACGTCCATTTCGGCGTGCCCATGCTGGGCGCCATACTCAATACCCTGAACGTGCGCCTCGATGCACCGACCATCGCCTTCATGCTTGCGCACGCCCAGGCCAAAGTGCTGATCGCCGACCGCGAGTTTCATGCGGTGGTGCGCGACGCGCTGGCGCTGATGGACAATCCGCCGCTGCTGATTGACGTAGACGATCCGGAATACGGGCAGGGCCAGCAGCTCAGTGAGCTGGATTACGAAACGCTGCTGGCCGCTGGCGATCCCGAGTTCGAGTGGCAATGGCCGCAGGATGAATGGGCGCCCATCTCGCTGAATTACACATCCGGCACCACCGGCGACCCCAAAGGCGTGGTTTATCACCATCGCGGTGCGTTTTTGAATGCCATCGGCAATCAGATGGCTTGGGGCATGGGTTTGCATCCCGTGTATTTGTGGACCTTGCCGATGTTCCATTGCAACGGCTGGTGCTACCCGTGGACCATCACTGCGCAGGCCGGAACCCATGTGTTTCTGCGCCGGGTCGATCCGCAGAAAATCATCAGCCTGATCCGCGAGCATCGCGTCAGCCACCTGTGCGGCGCGCCGATTGTGCTCAATGGCCTGGCGAATTTACCGGACGCTGCCGATATCAGCTTCGAACATCCGGTTCATGCAATGACCGCAGGCGCCGCGCCGCCCGCCAAAGTCATCGCGTCGGTCGAAGCCATGGGCATCTGCATCACCCACGCATACGGCCTGACCGAAACCTACGGCCCGGTGACCGTTTGCGCCTGGAAAGCCGAATGGGAAGAACTGGCCACCGACGACCGTGCCACGATCAAGGCCCGCCAAGGTGTGCGCTACCCGACCCTGGAAGGCGTGATGGTCGCCGATCCGCTGACTCACCAACCGGTACCGAAGGACGGCACGACCATCGGCGAGATCTACATGCGCGGCAACACCGTGATGAAGGGCTACCTCGGCAACCCGACAGCCACCGACCAAGCCTTCGATGCCGGCTGGTTTCACTCCGGCGACCTGGCGGTCTGGCACCCGGACGGTTATCTGGAAATCCGTGACCGGCTTAAGGACATCATCATTTCCGGTGGCGAAAACATCTCGACTATCGAAGTCGAAAGCACGCTGTATCGACACCCCGCCGTCCTTGAAGCGGCCGTCGTCGCCAAGCCCGACGAGAAATGGGGCGAAACACCTTGCGCGTTCGTCACCCTGAAACCCGGCCATGAATCAGTGACCGAGGCGCAAATCATCCAGTTCTGCCGCGAACACATGGCCGGCTTCAAAGTCCCGAAAACCGTGATCTTCGCCGCCCTGCCAAAAACCTCGACCGGCAAAATCCAGAAGTATTTGTTGAGGGAATGGGCGAAAGGCGGTTAATACAGACTTATATTCACCAAAAAACGGAGAACTCACGCCGTGCCAGCTTCCAGCAACATTCAGATTTCCCGCTTCGAGCCAGTTGATCAACGTGGCGTCATCGAGGTGATTGTGCCGATCCAGCGCGAAGAATTCGGCATCGCCATCACTGCCGAAGATCAGCCCGATCTGCAAGCCATTCCCGACTTCTATCAGGTCGGCAGCGGGGATTTCTGGGTGGCGAAACACGACCAGCACATCATCGGCACCATCGGCCTGAAAGACATCGGCGCGCAGCAAGCCGCGCTGCGCAAAATGTTCGTCGCGCAGGCATTTCGTGGGCGTGAATTCGGCGTTGCGGCGCAGCTATTGAACACGCTGCTGGAGGAAGCAAAACGGCGCGGCGTGCAGGAGATCTACCTCGGCACTACCGACAAATTCCTTGCGGCGCACCGTTTTTACGAAAAGCACGGCTTCATCGAAGTCGCCAAAACCGAATTGCCGAAGCGTTTTCCGGTGATGGCGGTGGACAGCAAGTTTTATGTTTTGCGGCGTTGAAGCCGGCCCCCGTCGCGCCCTCGTGGGGCCGGATTTATCCGGGAAGGCGTCGGCGAAGTTCAACTCAACGGATTGAAGTTGTCCCCCGCGCTACAAAACCGTTGCTTGATTGTCTGGCTGAAATCAGCGTGATCCTTGCTTGCCCGCGCCGACCATTCCCGGCATTTTTCCCGGAAATACACTTTGGCGCCTTTGCGGCATTCACGGTATTCAATTGACCCGCGCCGATAGTTGGCGCAGACGCTGGTGCCGTCGATGCGATCATTGATAACGGTCCATTCGGCCGCGTAGGTGCGTTTGCCGTCCCATTGCCAAACGGTGTCTCTTTCAACGTTCTGCGCGATCACGCGTTTGGTTCGCGCAGGCGTTTGTTCGGCCTTGAATCTGCTCAGGTAAGAGGCGGAAACCATGCCCTGAGCGACTTCATTCTGGCTGGCATGCGGGAAGTGGCCATAGCGGCAAGTGGCGACGGCTTCGTCGATGATATTGTCGGGCTTGATGCAGTCGGCCAGGGGTTTGGGCGGGAGCAGAGCGTCGGCGGTATAGATCGGCGGCACGGGGCTGGAGACGGCGGAAGGGCCGGGTGCGATACGCGCTTGGGGGATCAACTGCGCAACCGGGATATGGCGGCTGAACAGGTAGCCGCTGACCGTTGCAAACAGCAGCAGCGCGAACACATTGCGCAAGAGGTTGGACGCATTCGTCGGACGGCGTCGGCGAACACGCGGAGCCAAACCCTCATCGTCGGCACTGAAGCGCTCGTATGAATCGGGGTCATCCTTGCTCGCGCTCATACAGCCGTCCTTGATAGGCCGCGCATCCATTGCGCGTTGTAGGGAGGTTAGATCGAGTGAAGGCTTATTGCCAGCACTGTATTGATGTGTGGGAGCAAGGCTTGCCCGCGAAGAACTTTACGCGGTGCGCCTGCAAGTCCGCGTCGTCCCGTTCGCGGGCAAGCCTCGCTCCTGCGGCCCCTTAAACCTCCTTCAACAACGCATCCGCCACCCGCAGGCTCAGCGCCGCGCCGGTCAGCGTCGGGTTCACGCAGGACGACGATGGCATGACGCTGGTGCCGGCGATGAACAGGTTGTGGTGGTCGTGGGTGCGGCAGTCTCGGTCGACCACCGAGTTTTTCGGATCGTCGCCCATGATCGTCGTGCCCATGATGTGCTGGCGATTCTGGAAGCCGACGTCGGTGCTGAGGATGTCGGCGTCAAGCAGCTTGGCGAACTGCTTGAAGTCCTCCAGCGCCTTCTCTTTGCCGGCGTGCCAGTAGTCCGGAACGCTGTAATAGATCTCCGGCACCGGCAAGCCAATCGCATCGAATTTGGTCTTGCTCGGCGTGACGCGGTTTTCCGGCAGCGGCAGGGTTTCGAAGTCCACCGCCCAGTTCAGCGAGCGCGCCGATTGCAGACGAATCTGCTCGTCGAGTTTCGAACCCAGCACGCCTTTGGAGATCAGCGTCGAAGTGATCTGCGACGTCGGCACCGTGTTGCGCACCTTGATCTTGTAGCCGGGGTAATCCTTGCGGAACGCCCCGTCGCGGCTGTTCAGATACACCAGCAGTTGCGTCGGGCCTTCGCCGGGCCACATGTCTTCCTTGGTCATCACGTTCATGCTGATGCCGGTGTGATCCATCAGATTACGACCGACCTGATCCGACGAGTTGGCGATGCCGTTCGGGTATTTATCGGACGTGGACATCAGCAACAGCTTCGGCGATTCGATGCCGTAGGCGGCCAGCACGAAATAGCGCGCGGTCAGTTTGTGTTGGGATTTGTCCGGGCGCATGTACCAGATCGCCGTGATCTTGCCGTCGTCGCCGGCTTCGACCTTGTAGACCACCGAGTTCTCCAGCACTTTCGTGCCGTGACGTTCGGCTTCGTCGATGTGCATGGAGCCATCGTACTTGGCGGCAATCGGGCAGACCGGATTGCAGTTGTTGTTGCCCGCACATGGCGGACGTTTGCCGTAAGGGCGAGTCGCGCGGCCGTTGGGTTCGAGGATCGGATTGTAGCCGCCCTTGCTCAACAGCTCCGACAAGCGCTTGAACATGTAACTCGGCTTGAGCCCTTCCATCGGGTACGGAATTGAACGCGGTGGATAGGCTGCGCCGCCCTGCCCGCTTTCATCCTGGCCATCGACCCCCGATACGCCCAGTTCGGTTTCAGCGCGTGCGTAAAACGGTTCCAGCTCGTCGTAACTGATCGGCCAGTCGCGGCCTCGGCCGTACAGCGAATTCAAACGGAAATCGTTGGGCAACATGCGCCACAGCGACGAACCGAAGTGCCACGTTGTACCGCCGACCACGCGCAAGTACGAGGTGTTGTACTTCACCGGCCCGACTTGCTGCAGGTAATCGCCATAAGTGGACGGCGCGTGTGGCAGGCTCGGATAGGGCGAGCCGGCACCTTGCAGCTTGGCGTTGGCCAGCGACAATTTGATCGGCGCATTGCGGAAAGTTTCGACCACGTCCCGTCGATTAACCCGCGGACCGGCTTCCAGCACGATCACCGATTTGCCCGCCTTGGACAGCTCACTGGCGATCAAGCCGCCCATGACACCAGAGCCGATGATGACTACGTCGGCGTCGAAATCAGCGTTGCTCATAATCTGGAATCCTTTGTATCAGCTGGCTTGGCACCCCATGTAGCCGGGCCGCCACCGTAAGTGGGGATGATCAGCGTGGCGTGGGTCGGTTGGTACATCATGGCTTCGGAGTAGCTGATCATCTGTGCGTCAGCGCCTTCGCCGACGATGCCCAGGTACCAGGCGGAAATGATGCTGACGGCCGTGGCCTTCAACGAAGGATCGGTATCGGCCAGCGCCAGATACGCATCGACGTGTTTAAGCTGCTTATCAGCGATCATCTGCGTCAAAGCCGTCACGTTTCCGGCAAAGTTCGGCGCGCGGCGGGCCAGAGCGGCGTAATAGCGCGAAGCCAGAACCGGATTGGCCGGACGGCTGACCAGAAACTGCGAAAGCGCGATGAATTCAGCAGTCGGCGCATCCGCCGCCAGCACTGATTGCCAAGGCAGCACGCTGCCCACCAGCGTCATCAGGCCCAGCGTTACCGAGCCGCGCAGCAGATTGCGGCGGGACAAGCCCTGCGGAGTTTCAGCTTGGGTGGTGCTCATTGAAGTATCCATTTGCTCAAGCTCCCTTGCGACGGCGGGCGATCAACCACACCACGAGGCCGATCAGCAGGCACACAAGAATGATTGCCGGGATCGTGAATCTGGCCAGCTCAGCGAGCGGCGGCTTGGGGCCGCCTTCGCGACTCTGGGCGACGTCGGCAGCCGTGACCTTCAACGCTGAATTGCCGTAGCGCGACAGGACATAGTTGCTGACGTCGGCGATCTGCTGGTCATTCAGGCGATCAGTGAACAGCGCGTCCGGCCCGAATGCCGGCATGTCCACGGCCACACCATCAACCGTGCGATGCACGCCGTAAACGATGGCCGCGATCAGGTTGTCCGCACGCGTGGTCGCGGTGTTGTTGAACAGCGACGGGTATTCTTTCGTGCCCTGGCCGTTGGCTTGGTGGCAGTTGGCGCACGTGCCGCTGAAGATATGCCAGCCCGGATTGTCTTCCGGTTTGGTGCCGCGCAAGGTCAGCTCGTCGGTGGAGGCCGCGCCGAACTCGTGTCGGGCTTTGTTCTCAGCGGATTTGACCGGCGGCGTCTGCTGCAGATACGCGGCAATCGCCTGCAAATCGCTGTCGCCCAGATATTGCAGGCTGTGCTCGATAGCCTCCGCCATCGGCCCGGCTGCTTGCGCTTTGCCAGCCACATGACCGGTGCGCAGGTAAGCGACGATTTCCTCGTTGGACCAGGCGCCGATGCCGCTGACCTTGTCCGAACTGATGTTCGGCGCGTACCAGCTGCCCAGTGAACCGCCGCCCAGCGGCTTGCCGTTGTCAGCGCCCATCAGGAAATTGCGCGGTGTGTGGCAGGTGTCGCAGTGGGCCAGGGCGTTGACCAGATAATCGCCACGGTTCACTTCAGCGGACTTGCTCGCGTCCGGCTTGAAGCGCGCGTCGCTGTGGAACAGCAGATTCCAGCCAATCATCGACGCGCGAATGTTGAACGGGAACGCCAGCTGAGTCTTCTCCGACGGCGTATCGACTGGCTGCACTTCCTTCATGAAGTAGTCGTACAACGCAGCGATATCGCTATCGGTCATCTTCGCGTAAGACGTGTACGGCATCGCCGGATACAGATGAGTGCCATCGGCGGCCACGCCATCGCGCACCGCGCGGGCGAACTGCTCGTTGGAGTAGGTACCGATGCCAGCCGTTTTGGACGGGGTAATGTTCGTCGAATAAATCACCCCCATCGGCGAGCTGAGCGGATAACCGCCAGCGAAAGGCTTGCCTTCGGGCGCGGTGTGGCAGGCAACACAGTCGGCGGCAACCGCCAGACGTTTGCCGGCAGAAGCCGTGGCTTCCAATTCCTGGCCAGAGGCCGATCCCGCCATACAGACGAGCAGGCACAGCAATCCAGCAAAGGCCTTGGGCAGGCCTCGTCCTTCACGAGCGTAACGTGACATGTGTTTACCTTAGGCAGTTGCGGCCTGGCTTTTTCGAGGTTCGGATTCGGCTAACGCGCTTGGTCAGAACCCACGCCCACGGCGGCATCGGCTCAGCGCATGCGACAGGGCGTCGCACAAAACGAGGGGGAATGTTTCACATCACGAAACATTCGGCAACATCTAAAACAGGCAAAGTGCTATCTGGCTTACTCGTCATGCAAGGCTCTAGACCGGGCCTCCTGGCTGAAGCCCGCAGCCCGCCCGGCCTAGACGTACGATGACTGATAAATTCGATTGGATGGGATTTTTGAACATTCGTGCCAATTTATTTGGCGGGAGAGCTGTGGAGGTGAATGGTCGTCCTAGTCTGGACTCCGCGCGGCGCCGCTCGCCGCGTTATTTCCATGAGGAAAGCCAATGAGCGGGAACAAACCTCTACCGGCACCGCCTGGGTTGACCCGGACGATGCGCCTGAACTGACGGACGCTTTTTTCGAGCGCGCCGATGAATACAAGGGCGAGCGCGTCATCAAACGTGGCCGGCCCAAAGCTGAAGCAGTACGCGAGCGGATCACCATTCGTTTGGCGCCTGACGTGCTCGAACAATTCAGAGCTTCAGCCCCCCGGATGGCAAACCCGGACGAACGCCGCACTCGCCGATTGGCTCAAGACGCACACGCCTTCGGAGTTGCAGGTGTAGGTGAGTGCGATTGGTTGTCTGAGAGGTCGCAGGTGCCAACGTTGGTGGGGTGCTCGTGGGACCGGATTTATCCGGGAATGCGGCATTTCTGACGACGAAAATACAGCGAATGTAGCGGCCTCTCCCCGGATAAATCCGGTCCCACGGAGCTTCATTAGTTCAGATGGTTGTGTGCTGTTTGATGAGCGTCGACTTGTTGGCGAGGCGCTGGTCCTGCAAAAACAAATGAATCGCCTCGCGAATAAATTCGCTCCTACCAAAGCGGCGAAAATTCCGTTGGAGCGAGGCTTGCCCGCAAAGAGGCCGGTACATCCGCCCGCTCCAATAATGAACAGCGCAAATGCTATGTTCAGCGTTTGCGCAGTACCCACGATTCCCTGCGCAAACGCCGCGCAATCACTGTTTAGCTGTGCCGCGAGAAAGCTCCATGATCATGCGCGTCAGCAGGTAAATCCGTGGCGAGACGCTTTCGACTTCCGCGTACTCCTCTGGCGTGTGAATGTTGCCGCCGACGATGCCGAAACCATCCAGTGTAGGCACGCCGACACTGGCGGCCAGGCTTGCATCGGCTGCGCCGCCGCTGCCTTCAATGGTCAACGTGCGGCCCAGCTCGCCGTAGATGCCTTGGGCGATAGCCACCAACTTGTCGCTTTCGGCGGTTTGCGGCATCGGTGGCAGGCCCCGAATCAGCTTCGTCGAGACTTCCGTTTCCGGGATGAGTTTGTCAGCCGAGACGCGCGCGAGATCCTTCTCGATCCGGTCGAATTCTTCCGGTACCGCGGCGCGCACATCGGCCTTGGCAGTGGCTTGATCAGGAATGACGTTGGTGCGGTCGCCAGCATTGATGGTCGTGAAGTTGATGGTGGTCTTCTTCTCCGGATCACCCAGTTTGCCCAGTTGCAGAATCTGGTGCGCCGCTTCCATCGCCGCGTTACGCCCCAGTTCCGGCGCGACACCGGCGTGGGAGGCTTTGCCCTTCACGTCGACCACTGCCGTCGCACTGCCTTTGCGCCAGACGACCAGACCGTCAGCGGGGCGACCCGGCTCCAGATTCAACGTCACATCGTGTTGCCTGGCGGTTTTCTTGATCAGGTCGGTGGCAGCGTCCGAACCGGTCTCTTCGCTGGCGTCCAGCAGGAAGGTGATCTGCGCGTAATCGGTAAAATTCAGATTTTTCAGAATCTGCAACGCGTAGATGCCAGCAACGATGCCGCCTTTATCGTCCATCACGCCCGGACCGTAGGCGCGTCCGTCCTTGATGTGGAAAGGACGGGCAGCGGCCGAGCCTTCCTTGAACACCGTATCCATATGCGCCAGGAGCAGAATTTTCGCCTTGCCCGTGCCCTTGAGCGTAGCGAGCACATGCTTGCTTTTATCTGGCGCGGTATTGGGGAAGGTCTCAATGGTCGCACCGAGCTTTTTCAACTCCTCGACGACGATCGCGCTCACCTTGCTCAGACCCGGCTCATAACCGGAGCCAGAATCGATATTCACCAGTTGCTCCAACAGCTTCAGCGCGGGCTCTTTGGATTGCTCGGCGCCAGCCTGAACCAGTTTGTCGGGAGTCGCCGCAAGAGCGAGGGAGCCGCCACCAAAAGTGACAGCAAGCGCCAGAGCTGAGGCGAGGGCAGAGCGCGAAAATATCAACGGCATGAGTCGGTCCTTGAGGGGCTGGATTGATCGAAACCACCCTAACGATTCTCGCGACGTTGCGCATCTGAAAAGTGCCGCCTGCCGATTGAACGCAAAGCCACCCCCCAAAAACAACAAAGCCCGCACAGGGCGGGCTTTGAAAATCTCAGAACTGCTTACGCGTTCTGACATCGAATTTGGTGCACCAGACGGGATTCGAACCCATGACCACTGCCTTCGGAGGGCAGTACTCTATCCAGCTGAGCTACTGGTGCAATGCGGGCGCCATGATACTCATCTGATCGGCATGCGTCCATGCTGGCGAGAGGCTGTTGTTGATTTCGCACGTTTTGGTGGCTGTGGATGACGTTTATCAGAAAATTTGCAGGAATCTGGCAATTGCGTTCTTTTTTTCGAACAGCCTATTGTCCTTTACCCCAGCAGTCCCTAGGATTCGTTTGAGATTTCAAACGCTCTTGTCCGGTTCTCCCGCACTTTTGGCGACCTTTCGTTGCGGAGCCCGGCGAATATTCCTGACGGCAGTCTCGTTCGAGGCGCCTTTGTACAACAATAATTGCTCCGCCCCTTGCGCGGTGCTGTTTAGGAGGCCGACATGCAGCTCAAAGACTCGAAACTGTTCCGCCAACAAGCCTATATCAATGGTGTATGGCTGGACGCGGACAGTGGTCAGACGATCAAGGTAAACAATCCGGCTGACAACGAAATTCTTGGCACCGTGCCGAAAATGGGCGCGGCTGAAACCCGGCGTGCCATTGAAGCTGCCGACAAGGCGCTGCCGGCCTGGCGTGCACTGACCGCCAAAGAGCGCGGCAACAAGTTGCGTCGCTGGTACGAGCTGATGATCGAGAACCAGGACGACCTCGCGCGCCTGATGACCCTTGAACAAGGCAAGCCGCTGGCCGAGGCCAAGGGCGAGATCGCTTACGCGGCGTCCTTTATCGAGTGGTTCGCTGAAGAAGCCAAGCGCGTGTATGGCGATGTGATTCCTGGCCACCAGCCGGACAAACGTCTGATCGTGCTCAAGCAGCCGATAGGCGTGACGGCGGCCATTACACCGTGGAACTTCCCGGCAGCAATGATCACCCGTAAAGCCGGCCCGGCGCTGGCCGCTGGCTGCACCATGGTCCTCAAGCCTGCGTCGCAAACCCCCTACTCCGCATTGGCCCTGGCTGAACTGGCCGAACGCGCGGGCATCCCGGCTGGCGTGTTCAGCGTGGTGACCGGCAGCGCTGGCGATATCGGCAGCGAGCTGACCAGCAACCCGATCGTGCGCAAATTGTCGTTCACTGGCTCGACCGAAATTGGTCGTCAGTTGATGGCTGAGTGCGCCAAGGACATCAAGAAGGTGTCGCTGGAATTGGGCGGCAACGCGCCGTTTATCGTGTTCGACGACGCTGACCTGGATAAGGCCGTCGAAGGCGCGATCATTTCCAAGTATCGCAACAACGGCCAGACCTGCGTCTGCGCCAACCGCATCTATGTGCAGGACGCCGTTTATGACGCGTTCGCCGAGAAGCTGAAAACCGCTGTAGGCAAACTGAAGATCGGTAACGGTCTGGAAGAAGGCACCACGACGGGTCCGCTGATCGACGAAAAGGCTGTGAACAAGGTCAAGGAACACATCGCTGACGCCGTGGGCAAAGGCGCGAAAGTGTTGCTGGGCGGTAACAGCATGCAAGGTAACTTCTTCGAGCCGACCATTCTGGTCAACGTGTCGAAAGATGCCGCCGTCGCTAAAGAAGAAACCTTCGGCCCGCTGGCGCCGCTGTTCCGCTTCAAAGACGAAGCCGAAGTGATTGCGATGGCCAACGACACCGAGTTCGGTCTGGCTTCGTATTTCTACGCTCGCGATATGAGCCGCGTGTTCCGTGTTGCTGAGGCGCTGGAGTACGGCATGGTGGGTATCAACACCGGCCTGATCTCCAACGAAGTCGCGCCGTTTGGCGGGATCAAGTCGTCGGGCCTGGGCCGCGAAGGCTCCAAGTACGGCATCGAAGATTATCTGGAAATCAAATACCTGTGCCTGAGCGTTTAACGCCCGCGCACTTGCTTCACACGCAATTCCAACCCGGTAGCCGGAAGTTGCAGCAGTCGATCATCGTATGCTGCTGCAACTCACCCCGACTGCTTAATCCTTGACCAACGCCGACCGATGAGCGGCGAATGAGGAAACCATGAGTCAAACAAACGCAGAATTGATGAAACGCCGCGAAGCCGCTGTTCCACGCGGTGTTGGCCAGATCCACCCGATCTTCGCCGCTTCGGCCAAAAACGCTACCGTGACTGACGTTGAAGGTCGTGAATTCATCGACTTCGCCGGCGGCATCGCGGTGCTGAACACCGGTCACCTGCACCCGAAAATCATCGCCGCCGTGCAGGAGCAGCTGACCAAGCTGACTCACACCTGCTTCCAGGTTCTGGCTTACGAGCCGTACGTTGAGCTGTGCGAAAAGATCAACGCCAAGGTGCCAGGTGATTTCGAGAAGAAAACCCTGTTGGTGACCACCGGCTCCGAAGCGGTTGAAAACGCCGTGAAGATCGCCCGTGCCGCCACTGGCCGCACCGGCGTGATCGCATTCACTGGCGCCTACCACGGCCGCACCATGATGACCCTCGGTCTGACCGGCAAAGTCGTGCCTTACTCGGCCGGCATGGGCCTGATGCCAGGCGGCATCTTCCGCGCAATCTATCCATGTGAACTGCATGGCGTGAGCGTCGACGATTCCATCGCCAGCATCGAGCGCATCTTCAAGAACGACGCCGAGCCGCGCGACATCGCTGCAATCATCATCGAGCCGGTGCAGGGCGAAGGTGGTTTCTATGTGGCACCGAAGGCGTTCATGGCTCGCCTGCGCGAACTGTGCGACAAGCATGGCATCCTGCTGATCGCTGACGAAGTGCAGACCGGTGCCGGCCGTACCGGTACGTTCTTCGCCATGGAACAAATGGGCGTCAGCGCTGACCTGACCACCTTCGCCAAATCCATCGCTGGCGGTTTCCCGCTGGCCGGTGTGTGCGGCAAGGCTGAATACATGGACGCCATCGCGCCGGGCGGTCTGGGCGGCACCTACGCTGGTAGCCCGGTGGCTTGCGCGGCTGCGCTGGCAGTATTGCAAGTGTTTGAAGAAGAGCACCTGCTGGATCGCTGCAAGGCAGTCGGCGAGCGCCTGGTGACGGGCCTCAAGGCGATTCAGGCCAAGTACCCGGTGATCGGTGAAGTCCGGGCGCTGGGCGCGATGATCGCGCTGGAGCTGTTCGAGAACGGCGACACCCACAAGCCTAACGCTGCTGCAGTGGCGCAGGTTGTGGCCAAGGCTCGCGACAAGGGTTTGATCCTGCTGTCTTGCGGCACCTACGGCAACGTTTTGCGCGTCCTGGTACCGCTGACTTCGCCGGACGAGCAACTGGACAAAGGCTTGGCACTGCTTGAAGAGTGCTTCGCTGAACTGGCGTGAGCATGCCGGGGGCGCATTGATTAAAATGTGACCAAATGGACAAAAAAGACCCGCTTCGGCGGGTTTTTTTGCGTTTTAAGGGGGCATATAGCGCTTTTGAGGTATATCTCCAAACGGATGCATTGGCTAAGGTGAACGCTTCGATGTCGGAGACTGCTGATGACAGCTGTAGATTTACCCGCGGTGCCTCGCGTATTGATTGCCGAATCTGATCCATGGGTTCGCGAAACGCTGAGTGAGTTGCTTCTGAGTGTGCGCGCGGATATCGATCTTGAGATATGCACCGATGGCAAGCAGGCCGCCGAGTGGATGAAAAAGCAGCTGCCTGATCTGGTCATTGCTGCCAGAGAACTTCCGGTCATCGACGGTTTGAGCCTGTTGCGCGGTGTTCGCGGGTTGCAGCGCAAGCCAGTCATTCCTTTTATCCTGATCAGTAATCGCAGCGACAGCGCCAGTGTCCGTGAGGCAGTGCCGCTGGCGCCGACCGCTTACCTGACCAAACCCTTGAATACCGAAGGGTTGCGCCAACGCCTTGAGCGCTTGTTACTGGTGTGTCCGATACCGAATGCAGTCCCGGCGCTGATTCCCGGCGCGACACTCGCCAGCTTTCTGGAACAACGTCGCGATACCACCGACGGTGCGCCTTTGTTCGTGGATGTCGCGACGGCGATCAAGCTCAGCAAGGTCGCGGCGCGCGTCGATACCACGTTGCTGGCGCAAGAGCTGCGCAGCGACCCGCATATCACGGCGGTGCTGATCGCGGCGGCCAACAGCGCGGCGCAGCATCTGGGCACGCCTGTGCAGACGCTGCCCGCTGCCCTGGCGGTTTTGGGTGGGGCGCAGAGCGCTGACATCGTTTGCGGCCTGGAAAAAAAGCGCACCTCGGTGCTGACCAGCGACGCGCTGCTGGCCAAGGCCCATGAGCTGTGGGCATTATCGCAGCGTACGGCTGAATACGGACGCACCTTGGCGCGCATGCTTGAGCTGGATGCCGAACGCTGTTTTTGTGCCGGCCTGTTGCAGACGCTGGGTGATCTGGCTGTGGTGGGTTGTCTGCAGGAATGGTTGCAGGCTGGCGGCACGCTGGACGATGAACAGATCGAGCACGCGCTGACGCAATATTCAGCAGCCTTCGGTTCGGCCTTGCGTACTCGCTGGCGTTTGCCTCTTGAGCTGCGAGAGCTGATTGCGGCGGTTTATCAATACAACACCGGCGTTTACACCCGCGAAGTGCTGGTCATGAACCTGGCTGGGCAGATGGCGCGGCTCGGCAACGATGACAGCGTCACGGCGTTGCTCAAGACCAAGCCTGCCCGATTGCTGAAAATGAACGTGGCGGACTTGCAGCGCTTGCGCAAAAAGCTCACGGACGTGACCGATCCAAGCCTGCTGGCGCCGCCTGACGTATTGCTGGTGGAGGTTGTGCCAGAAGAGAACGTTGATGAAGGTGCGGATTCGCTGGATCTGGCGTCGAGAACGATCACCCGGTAGCTCTGAACCACCCAGACGCCCGCTTCGCGAGCAGGGTGGGATCGCCACCCCGGTCGCACCCACCCACGTTGGCGCCTACAGCTTTTGGTTAATCCCCAGCGCCATGGCGAACGCTTTCACCAAGGGGCTGCGTGGGGCATTGTGGCGCAGGATCATGTTGAGGCTGGTGCGAATGTTGACCAGGTCGGGGCGCAACGCACGCAACACACCATCACACACCAGCCGCGCAGCGAAATGCTCCGGCAGAAACCCGATGAAGCGCCCGGTCATGACCAGCATCGCCACCGCTTCGACCTGGGAAGCCGTGGCGGATTGACCGTCGAGGGTCACAAAGTTGGCCTTGTCGCCGTGCAGCGCATAACGATGGTTGACCACTTCGCAGCCACGCAGCACATCGACATCAATCTCGCGCTCATCAACCTCGAAAAGCGGATGGCCTTTTGCGCAGTAGGCGTTTGAAGTTTCCTGATAGAGATCGAAGTAATCGAACTCCTCGCGACGCTGATAAACCGGGACAACACCGACGATCAAGCGCCCTTCGACGATCCCGCGCTCAATGTCATCCAGCGGCGAAGCATGCAGGCGCAATCTGACCTTGGGCGCCTCGTCATGCAGCACGCGCAACGCGGCAATCAGCGGCGAGTTGGGGTCCTGGAACGTGTTGTCGATTACCCCGATATTCAAGTCCCCGGTCAGCTCATTCTGCGCAGAACTCAGGCGGTCGCGAAAACTGTCCACCGAGGCGAATAAATCGATGGAAGCCTGATAGACCAGCTTGCCTTCTTCGGTCAGGCAAAAGCCTTCCCGACCACGGGTGCACAGGCGCATGCCGAGGCGAATTTCAAGATCGGAAATCTGTTTACTGATCGCCGCGAGGCCAACGTTCAGCTCATTTTGCGCAGCGCTGAAACCGCCCGCTTCGACCACCGCCTTGAACACCCGCAACAGTTTGAAATCGAGCCCGCTGAGTGACAAAGGCGGGCGGTTTCCGGGCTTGGGGGGCAAGTTTCCAGAACCGGAAAGTGGAGTGTCCATAAAGCTGATTGACCTCAGTTGCCTTTTTCAACAGGCTGCGAGCCACGATACGAACATAGCCAACGATGATTGGCAACTTCACCTCAAGGACGTCAACCTCGCGTGGTCACTTACTCTCTCGTTATCCGGCGCCTGATGATCTGCTCGCTGACCATCGTCGTCAGCCGCGCGATCACCAGCCCGTTGCTGACATTGTTTCTGAGCACGCGATTGGGGCTGGATCAACAGGATGTCGGCTTGCTCATGGGCATCGCCGTGTTCCTGGCAACCTTGCTCGGGCTGTACGGCGGTTACATCATTGATCGCCTGGAAAAACGCAAACTGCTGATCGTGGCAATGCTTTCCAGTGCGATAGGCTTCACGTTGCTGACCTTTGCCCACGACGTGTACCTGACCACGCTGACGCTGGTGATCACCGAAACGGCATCGGCATTGTTCCTGATCGGTTCCAAAGCCATCATCAGCGAGAACCTGCCGATCGGCCTGCGCGCCAAAGCCTTTTCCCTGCGCTACACGCTCACCAATATCGGCTATGCCACTGGCCCGATGCTGGGCGTGATCATCGCCGGGTATTGGCCACTGGCGCCGTTTTTTATCGCCAGCGCCATCGCCTTCGGCAGCCTGTTTTTGATGATTGGCATTCCGCCGACCCAGCGTAGCAATGAGGTCAAACCGCAAAGCTTTCTGAGCACGCTGCGCACCTTGAAAAACGATCGCACGCTGATCCTGTTCACCAGCGGCAGCCTGCTCAGCACCATCGTGCATGGACGCTTCACGCTGTACCTCTCGCAATTTCTGCTGGTGACCCAGACGTCCACCGCAGACGCCTTGAAGATTCTTTCTGCGATGCTGGCCTGCAATGCCGTGACGGTGATTTTGCTGCAATATCAAATCGGACGTTTTCTCAAGCGCGAGCAATTGCCCCGCTGGATCGTGGCGGGCACCGCGTTGTTCGTGATCGGTCTGTTGGCGTTCAGTTTTTCCCACAGCATGTTGGCGTGGTGCATCGCGATGTTCATTTTCACCTTGGGCGAAATGATCATCTATCCCGCCGAATATCTGTTCGTCGACACCATCGCACCCGAGAACCTGCGCGGCAGTTACTACGGCGCGCAAAACCTGGCGGCGTTTGGTGGCGCATTAAGCCCGGTGATTTGTGGTTACTTGCTGATCCACACGCCCGCGCCGACCATGTTCTATGTCCTCGCCGGGCTGACCGCCATGGGTGGCGTGCTGTGCTTCTGGAGCGGACGCAGCGTGGCGTTGGCGCCCGATGTTCAGGACCTGGCGGACGAGACTGTCACGTGACTCACTGCCACGGCGCAGGCTCCCCAAAAAGTTGCCCCTGCGCCGCGTGAATGCCCATCTCACGAATGACGCGCAACTCGCCCTCAGTCTCGATACGTTCGGCAATCAGCGGCAGATCGATGCTGTGGGCGGCGCGCTGCATCGCTTCGATAAACAGGCGTTTGGGCGCTTCGACATCAATATTGCGAATATAACTGCCGTCGATTTTCAGGTAAGCCAGCCCCAGGCTTGAGAGGTCGCCAATCATGCTGAAGCGGCCGCCAAAATGTTGCACTGCCAAGGCAAAACCAAGCTCATGCAGGCGCGTGGTCAGCGCTTGCAACCCGGCTTGATCAGAGATGCGTCGGGCGTCGAGTTCAAGGGTCAGCCGCGCGGCGATTGAAGCGTGACGACGCAGCAGCTCGAAGGCTTGTTCACTGCTCGCCGGGTCCTCCAGCGTGGTACCCGAGACGCTCAATGCCAGTGGTTTGTCATGCCGAGCCAGCTGTTCGAAAACAGACTCAAGCATCAACAGATCCAGCCTCGACGACCAGCCAAAGCGTTCGATCCAGGGCAGGAATCGACCGGCCGGGAGCAACTGCCCGTGTGGGTCACTCAACCGTGCCAGCACTTTGTGATGCAGCACCTGCGTGGGATCGCTAGTGTCCACCACCGGCTGGAAGAACAGCTGAAAGCTGCGCTGAGTCAACGCCTGATCCAGCAAGCGATACCAGGCGTGATGGTCGTCTTCGGGGCTAGACTCGGCGCTGCGCGGCGCCATGCTCCAACCCGGATCGTGCTGGTTTTCCGCTTCGACCAATGCCTGGTCCGCCAGCCCGATCACGGTTGAGGGGCTGTCGCCCGGACTGAATGCTGTCAGGCCAATCGACGCGATGGGTGTGACATCACAAGCGCCGGTTTCCTGCAGGCTGACGAGGCCGCTTCGCAGCTTTTGAACCAGCAGCAACGCATCTTCGCGGCCCATGCCTGGACCCAGCACGGCAAATTCGCCACCCCGACTGCGCGCGAGCAACTGATGCGTTTGAAGGTGGCCAGCGCAGTGGCGCGTCAGCAGGTCGCTGATCGCCAGCAGCAGTGAATCGGTGCGATTGCCCCCCAGACGCTCGTTCAACCCGGCCATATCGTTGACTCGCAACAGCAGCAGATAACCCGGACTGGCATCCTCTCGACAGGTCAGATACTCCGCGAGTTGCATATCGAAATAACGCCGGTTACCCAACCCGGTCAGGCTGTCTTGCCAGCACTCGCCACGCAGCTGCTCAGTTCGCAGGGTGTTCTCGATAAACAGCGCCTGAAGCTTGTTGACCATCTGATTCATCGCCTGAACCACCCGCCGCAGTTCCGGGGTGCCGGGCAGCGCTGACAGACTCAGGAACTCACGACGAGCAATGGCATTGGCCTGCGCAACCAGGTAGTCCAGCGGTCGAAGCCGACGTTTGAGCAACACGCCACCCAACGCAGCGCTGAGCAAGCCACAGATCAATAGCCAGCCCAGGCTGCCCAACGCACTTTGCCAGAGTTTCTGCACCGCGAACTGGGGATGGCTTATCACCTCGACCCGCGCCGCCTGCTGCCAGCCGCGACTGATAATTGCACTCCCGCCAGCCGGTTCCAGTGCAATCAATTTGATGAACCACGCGGGCACGTCGTTGGTATTGGGTTGGGCTTGGCGCTGTACCAGTGATCGTCCACTGGCCACGTCCACGACCCTGATGTTTGTGTAATACCCGCTGTCGAAAATCGCTGAAGCCATCAATTCAACCATCGCCGGATCATCGATCACCGGAGTCAGCGACAGCGCTAATGCTGTCGCCGCATCCTGGGCATGGGAGCGCAGTTGGGCGACGTATTGGCTACGTGAGCTTTCCAGGCTGATCAAAAAGCTGCCGCTGAAGGCAACAACCAAAAACAGGCATATGGCGATCAATAGCTGTTTGAACAATGACATCGGCGCTCCTTGCTCCGGGCAGACTATCGTTCAGGTTCTGATGGAAAACCTTCGGCTCGCATTTTTTTCAACACATCCTGCCAACGGGACAGACGCTTGCTATCACCTGTCCGTGTATTGCCGGAATCACCCGCAAGCCATACGCCTTCGCCGTTGAATGCATACACCGGCAGCAAATCCGGACGCTGGCTTGCGGGCTTGATTACATCAACCAAACTGTCCAGAACAAAGGGTTCGCTGCCTGGAGTGGCATAGTAGGTCAGCACCATATGAGCGCGATTGAGGGCTAAGGCCTTCACATAGGTAATCAGCAATTTTTCGCTTGGAACACCCAGACGCCGCAGGCTGAAATATTTGGCAATTGCATAGTCCTCACAGTCTCCAGCGCCTTTGACCAGCGACTCCACCGGCGTCGCCCAGTAATCCGGCTGGTGCCACAGCTCGCTATCTTCTCGATAATGCAGTTGGCTATTGAAGAACCGATTGACCAGACTCATCTGTTCCAGCTCGCTGGACTGCCTGTGTGTAGCCAATAGATTCTGCCAGGCGTCGATGCGCTCGCGCCCTTCTCCCAGCGGACCATACAAGGCTTGGGCACGATGGCTGATAGCGGTGAAATCCCAGTCAGCATGGACCCCGCCGATGCAGCCCAAGGCAGCCAGCACGAGCGCGATACAAGGCCCGCGGCCAAGTCGGTCAAACGCCAGGCGTGCCGCCATGCAGTGATTCCGGGTGGCTGGCCATTAGCGTCTGATGGTGCAGTTTCGTTCAGAGAAAGACAATGGCCACGCAAAGATCATCTTCTTCGCGGATTCGCGACAGTAGGATCGATCCAGCGTGTTATGGATGGACTAAAACCTGCCCCCATTTGACAATGCCTTGGGCTGTTCTAGTGTCATTGGATCCAATCTCCGTAGCTCTCTCAAAGAAGTTTGGTGATGCGCAATCTCGACAGACAAAGCTTTCTGCGTGAACTTCTCGGCGATGAACAGCCTCCGGCGCATCTCGCCAGGGCGGTTATTGAAGAAAGGCTTCGCAACGCTATTCTCGACGGTCGCTTGCCGGCTGGTGTCGCGCTGCGCCAGCAAGAACTGGCGACCTTGTTTGGCGTCAGTCGCATGCCGGTGCGCGAAGCACTGCGTCAGCTCGAAGCGCAGTCGTTATTGCGTGTCGAGACGCATAAAGGGGCGGTAGTCGCTCCGCTGATCAATGAAGATGCCGTGGACGCCTACGCGTTGCGCATCCTCCTGGAATCCGAAGCGCTCCGTCAGTCGATCCCTCTCCTGGACGAAGAGGATCTCGCCCTGGCACGCCGTTGCGTGGAGCAACTGGAAGTGGAAACCGATTACAGCGAAATGGGCAGGCTTAATCGAATGTTCCATATGGCGCTGTATGCCAAGGCGCACAACAAAAGACTGATGAGTCTGGTGGAACAAGGCCTGAACGAGGAAGAGCGATTCTTGCGCTTCCATCTTTCATTGATGGGCCTGGGCAAGCTGTCGCAGAAGGACCACTGGCATTTGTTTGAACTGGCCAAAGACAAATTGGTAGAGCAAACCGTACAAGCGCTTGAGCATCATCTCAATCGCGCTATGGAAGCCATCACCCGGTATCTCAACAGCCGGCCGAGTGCCGCCCCGGTAAAAACAATTGAACAGAAATGAGTAATGGCTGACGCGGGGGCGACTTGAGCGCGCTTGATATCGCGTCACCTTTATTCAGCCAGCAGAAAAACAAAACCCCCGAACGCATAAGCGATCAGGGGTTCTGGAATTCAATCTTGACGATGACCTACTCTCACATGGGGAAACCCCACACTACCATCGGCGATGCATCGTTTCACTGCTGAG